>Ga0075418_10001795_pt1 | contig 24419 bp, 22 predicted proteins | sample SoiMetdeltSBSDD2_FD_81776 | JGI IMG/M metagenome (GOLD analysis project Ga0075418, IMG submission 81776) | Bulk soil microbial communities from a Populus tree surrounding site in Tennessee, USA - Soil MetaG P. deltoides SBSDD2 | ecosystem: Environmental > Terrestrial > Soil > Tree plantation...
CAACACGGCGCGGCTGATGGAGGACAACCCTCTGCTGCTGCGCCTGAAGGAGCTGGAGGCGTTGGAGAAGCTGGTCGAGAAGGTTGGCCGCATCGACCTGCACACGGGTGGCGCGGCCGGCTTCGACGCCCTGCTGCAGAACCTCTACCGCCTGCGCGGTGAGGCCGACGCGGCCAAGCCGTCGTAACTGTCATCCCGGGCTGGGCGCGAGCTCAGACCCGGGACCAGTGCTCGGTTCTGGATCGCGGATATTTTAGCTAACGCCAGCTTCGGGATCAGCAACACCAGGAGCGGCCCTTGCGGCCGCTCCTTTATTGCAGCGGCAGGCCACGTTCAGTTCGCCTTGGTTTCCATGAGGCGCGTCTGGCGGTACTTGAGATCTCGGTATTCGCCCGACCGCACCGGGGGATATTTGCCCTCGCCGGGCGGGGCGATGCACTCGATCAGCGCGTCGTAGTTCGGATGGTGGAAGAAGGCCATCGACAGGCGCTTCTTGCCGGCGGCATGCGCGGGCGGCGTTGCCACGCGGTGCACGTTGGACACCCAGCGATCGTTGGTCCAGCGCATCAGCAAATCACCGATATTGACGACGAAGGTATCGGGATCGGTCTCGACGTCGATCCAGGTGCCGAAACGGGTCTGCACCTGCAGGCCGCCCGCCACGTTCTCGCCGTTGAGGATGGTCAGCAAACCGTAGTCGGTGTGCTCGCCGCCGCGCAACTGGCCCGGCCGCGGCGGCTCCTTGACCTCGGGATAGAAATTGAGCCGCATCGCCGTGATGTGCTTGTCGATCTTGTCGTCGAAGAAGTGCTCGTCGAGGCCGAGCCCCAATGCCGTGACCTGCATGAGCTTGCCGACCAGGCGCTCCATCTCACCGTAATAGCGCCGCGCGGCTTCGCCGAAGCCAACGGGAGTGTCCGGCCAGGTGTTGGCGATGAAATAGCGTTGACCCTCGCTGCCGGTGAAATAAGGATCGGCCGGCCAGCTCTCGCGGCCGAAGTGGTAGTACTCTTTGAGGTCCGGCGGCGTCATGTTGGCGTTGCCATGGCCAAGCGCCTCGTAGCCGATGGGCTTGTAGCCGCGCGGATGTTTAATGTCGGCGGGCGTGACCTTGCTCTTCTCCTCCATCGGCAGGGCGAAGAATGCATGTGCCTTCTGGTTGAGGTCCTTGATGACGTCCGCCGGCACGCCGTGGCCCTTGATGGTGAAGAAACCGATCTCGGTGCAGGTGCGGTCGATCTCCTGACCGACGCGGACACGATCGTCGCGATTGCCGGTCAAGGCGCTGCTGAGGTCGATGACAGGGATATGTGCTTGCATCGGTTACCCTTGCAGTTTGCTTGCCGGCTCGATCAGTGAAAATAGGCGCCGCCGTCGACCACCAGCGTCTGGCCGGTCACGAAGGCCCCGTCGGGCCCGGCGAAAAAGGCGATGGCGCCGACGAGGTCGGCTGGCGTCATCTCGCGGGCTAGCACGCGGGTGCGCACGGAGGGCTGGCGCACGCGCTCGGCAAGACCGGGATTTTCCAGCACGCCGTCGCTTAGCGTGAAGCCAGGCGCGACGCTGTTGACGAGGATATTGAAGGGGCCAAGCTCGGTGGCAAGCGCGCGCGTCAGGGAGACGACGGCGCCCTTGCTCGCCACGTAATGCGCCATCCAGGGATTGCCCTTGAAGGCAACGCCCGAGGAAATGTTGACGATGCGCCCGCCGCCGCGTGCCTTCATCAGCGGCAGGACGGCGCGGCAGCACAGGAAGATGCCGAGCGTGTTCACCTCCATGACCCGGCGCCACTCCGCGGCATCGATCTCCTCGAACGGGCGGGGCGCCAGTGTGGAGTAGATGCCGGCGTTGTTGATCAGGATGTCGACACCGCCAAACGCCTCGGTCGCGGCCTTGGCCAACGCACCCGTGTCCGCCTCTGAGGCAACATCGACTTTGAGCGCCGCGGCCTGCAGTCCGGCGCCGCACAGGCGGGCGGCGGCATAATCGGCACCCGCCTGATCTGCGACCAGCACGCTAGCACCGCGGCGCCCAAGATCGTTGGCGACCGCGAAGCCGATACCCTTCGCGCCGCCGGTGACGACGGCGACCCTGCCGGCCAGTGGCATATTGGCATCAGCCATGTCCAGCGCTCCTTCGGACATGACAGCCGCGTCCGGCCAGGTGGGCAAGAGTGCGGCCAAAGTATATGCGCGTCGCATTGATCTGCAAGACTTTGGGGAGTGGGCAGGTCGTTGCGCCACCACTGATGGGCTGCCCAAAATCCTGGCGGCGCGCACAGGTGATGTGCGCGCCGCCAGAAATCTTCAGGTGCATCTTCAGGTGCGGATGATCAACCGCGCAGACGGTTGCGCACGAAGCGCGGAAAGTCTTCCTTGTCGCCTTTGTCTGGACCGGCACGCTCGTCCTTGCCGCGGCCGTCGTCGCGCGTCCACCAGCGCGATCCTGACGCAGCCGGTTCCGGTGCCGCTTTCGGCAGCGGCGGAATATCACCGATCCTGGCTGGTGCCGTCGCAGAATTGCCCGTCGGCGCGCCGATGCTGCGCTGGGCCGGTGCCTGGGTCTGGCCCTGCGCCGGGGTCTGCGACGGCGAGCCGCCGGCAAACCAGGCATCGATCAGGTCGAGTTCGTCAGCCGACAGGTTGAGACCCTGGCCGCGGCAGCGTGCCACCACGAAGTTGCGGAAGCGGCCCGCGAACAGGTTGGCGGAGGCACCCTGCTCGAACCATGGATCGGCCTCGCTCACCACCTCGAGCACGAAGCGTACGTCGTCCTTTTTGAGCTCCAGGCCCTTCTCCTGCGCGCGCTGGGTGATGTTGGCCAGGGTCTGCGCGCCGATCAGGTCGTTCTCGCTGATCTCCTTGGCCATCACCTCGAACAGGGTGCGGTACTCGTGCGGCGACATGGGCGGTGCCTGGCAGGCCTCGTGAATGCGCGCGATCGACTGCTGGATGGCCGAAGCTGGTGCTCCGGCCGGAGTCAATACGGCCGCAGCGGCGGTGGCGGTACGCGCGGCCGGCATGGCGTTGCCTGCGCGCGGCGTGGTGGGCTGCGAGGTCGGGATGATGCCGTACTGGGCAAGCGGATCGCTGGCTCCCGCAGAAGCCTGCAGGCCCGCGGCCATGGCCATATCGGCCGCCGCCTCGCGCAGCAGGGCTGCGGGCCGCATGGCATCGAGCGTATGCCGCTTGGTGTCCATGGCAAGGTAGGGCGGGTCGTCGGTCAGGCGGATGTCGTTGGGCAGGCTCTGGCGCAGCAGTTCGCGGAAGCTGCCGGCGCCGGCCCAGCCGGTTGCGATCGTTTTCTCGTGACCAAGCGCGCGCACCGCACGATCAGCCAGCGCCTCCAGCGGCACCGGCGTGTTGGAGGCACGTACGCCGGCCACCACTTCGTTCACGATCTCGCGGCGCGCGTCGTCGGCCCTGAGCGAGGGCGTCAGGACGTTCGGCGTCAGGTTGCCGCCGTTTTCGGTCATGTTCGGCAGCTGGCCGCTCAGGATCAGCGAGATGAGGTCCGCTTCCCGCACCTCGCCATCGCTGATGGCGGTGTAGGGGGCGGCCGTGAAGTCGTTGGCGAAGATCACAGTGCGGCGCGCATGCGCGCGCAGGCGATGCAGCACGGGCGTGAAATCGGCATCACCCGACAGGATGATGAACTCGTCGAAATAGGTGTCGTGCGTGAGGTAGTCGCGCACGTCCATCACCATGCGGATATCGGAGGAGTTCTTCAGCTGAGCGGTCAGCGGCGGGCAGTCGACCACTTCGAAACCGGCGCGCAGGAAGTGGTGACGCACGAACGGGAAGGAGTTCATGTCGGTGGAATTGTCATGCGTGTTACGGCGCGGCACCGGGTTGCCGTAGCAGCGGTTCATGACAATGCGGCGGTCATTGCCCCCGAACAGCGCATTGGTCGGGGTGATCAGGCGGCCGCTTTCGATCTCGTGCAGCCACGCGCTGGCGTCCTTGGCGAAACGCTTGGCCGCCTCCTCGCTCTTGCGCTTGAGCGACAAGTAGATGTTGTCGTAGTCGACAAAAACCGCGCTCAGGCTCGGCCCACCCGCTTCCCTCTTCATATGGAACTACCCCCAACGTGCCGTAGTGTTGTTTGCATGACGTGCAAAATCGTACGGCCTACAATTTCCCGCCGACCGCAAATTCGTACGAGTCGGGTTGACGCCGCAAGCGCAGGGCGGAAGCGGTGCTGCAACAAACTCAAATACCTGTGCAGCGTCATGGACTTGATCCAAGATTTCGCCGTGGGCAACACGTGGATAAACGGTGGAGTGGCGCGAGAGTCACGCGCAAGGCCCGCCGTTTTGCACTCACACCGTTCATTGCCGCGTGGTGTTCGCGCGGGATCACCTTGGCCAATCGGTGTGCTGATCTAGCTCAACCCCGTGGCACAAAATCGTCGGGGGCCATTTCGAAGCCGGCGAACTCGAAGGCGGGCGCAACCGTGCAGCCGACCAGCGTCCAGGCACCGAGGCTCTTGGCCTGCTGCCAAGCATGGGCTGGCACCACGGCTTGCGGGCGCTCGCCGCCGGCAAGATCCGTTCCAAGCGTGATGGCCCGATGTCCAGCACTGTCGGCGATCGACAGGAGGAGTGGCGCGCCGGCATACCAGTGCCATACCTCGACCGCATCGACACGGTGCCAGCGCGACAGCTCGCCTGCGCGCAACAGGAAATAGATGGCTGTGGAGGCCGCGCGCGCACCATCGACGCCTGCGTCGCGAAACGTCTCACGGAAATGCCCGCCCTCGGGATGCGGCTGCAGCCCCAGCAGGCGGATGATTTCCGCGGCGGAGAGCTGCGTGGCTGCGGACATATGACACCCTCCTCTCCGCACATCTGCCCACGCCCCGCACGCAACCGCGCGGGCAGAGGGTCGGGGGTAAGGCGCTTTTGCTCAGGCGCTTGCGGCTGCCCCTCATCCTATCTTTCCCCAGGGCCCAGTGGGGAGGGCAATAACTGCCTAGCCGCGGTTCTTGCGCTCGCGGATCTCGCCGAATATCTGCCACTCGGGCTTGCCCACCATGCCTAAGCGCTGCTGGATGGCCGGCACGCTCGGACGCAGGAAGGGGTTGGTCTCAAGCTCGAGATCCATGCGCGTCGGCAGCGTCGCCTTGCCGGCAGCCCGCAGGGCATCGACCTCCTTGGCGCGCTTCTGCAGCAGCGCATTGTCGGGCTCGATGGTGAGCGCAAAGCGGATGTTTGACTGTGTATACTCGTGCCCGCAATAGACCGCGGTCTCCTTGGGCAGGGCGATCAGCTTCTGCAGCGAATTCCACATCATCTTGGCGTCGCCCTCGATGACGCGGCCGCAGCCGACGGCGAACAGCGTGTCGCCGACGAACGCCACGCTGGCCGAGGGGATCCAATACGAGATGTGGCCGGCGGTGTGGCCGGGCGTATCCAGCACGCGCACCTCGTGCTCGCCGAACCGGAAGGTGTCGCCCTGGCCGACCTCGGTGTCGATGCCGGGGATCTTGGCGGCTTCAGCGCGCGGGCCAATGATGGTGCAGCCGGTCGCTGCCTTGACCTCGAGGTTGCCGGCGGTGTGGTCGGCATGGTGGTGCGTGGTGAAGATATGCGACAGCTTCCATGCCTTGGCCTTGAGGGCTGCCATCACCGTCTTGGCATCGGGAACGTCGATGGCTGCGGTGGCGCCACCAGGCGCGTGGATCAGCACGCCAAAGTTGTCGGACAGACACTGAAACTGGTGAATCTCGAGTTTGGCCATTTGCCAGTGCCTCGTCGTTTTGCTTGCATTTTCGTGGTCTAGACGCACCTAGTGTGATGATCGAGACGTCCGCGGCCTTGCCAGCGGCCGGGTCGTGATGCGGCGGCCTCGATCTGAAGGACACTAGCAGGCGATTGATCGAATTCAACCCATGCTCCGTGGCCGCGCGGAGCCCTTGCGACGGTTAGCACAGGCCCAATGCACCCCGATGTTCTCGAGCTTCGCGCCTTCTATGCCAGCGCGCTCGGCAGCGTGGCGCGACGGCTGCTCGCCGGTCGCATCCGGGCCCGTTGGCGCGGCGTGAGCGGGTCGCAGCTGATGGGCCTCGGCTTCGCTGTGCCCTATCTCGGCATGTTCCGCGGCGAGGCGGCGCGGCTTGGCGCCCTGATGCCGGCGAGCCAGGGTGCGCTGGCCTGGCCGGCCTCCGGACACGGGCAGACGGTGATGGTGGAAGAGGCCATGCTGCCGCTGCCGGACGCTAGCATCGATCGGTTGCTGGCGGTTCACTGCCTGGAGGCGTCGGAGCGCACCGGAGCTCTGCTGCGCGAGATGTGGCGGGTGCTCAGCCCCGAAGGGCGCCTGTTGCTGATCGTGCCGAACCGGCGCGGCGTGTGGGCTCGCATGGACTCCACTCCGTTCGGGCACGGGCGTCCCTACAGCCGCGGACAGCTCGAGCGGCTGCTGACGGACTCGCTGTTCACGCCCGTCGAGTGGAGCAACGCCCTCTACATGCCCCCCGTCGACCGGCAATGGCTGGTACGCTGGGCCATGGCCTTCGAGCGCATGGGCCCGCGCCTGTGGCCGGCCTTTGCCGGCGTCATCATCGTCGAAGCGCGCAAGGAGCTGATGGGCGCGCTGCCCGCCAAAGGCAGGCTGCGCCGCGTCAGCGAACTTGCTCCGGCTGAAGGCGGGCTGAAGCGCGACGGGTCGTAGCCCGCACTCAATGGCGACAGCTGTCACAATGGCGCATGCATCGCATGGGACATTGCGGCGTTTGCAGTTTGCCGACGTGTTGTGAATGCCCTCATAGCATTGCGAGGATGGCGTGAAAATACGCAAGGATGCCCACGCAGCCGACCCGCGCATCCGCGAAGAGCTGGTCGACAGCTTCGAGGAAGAACTGGAGCTGGAACTCGACGACAGGCGGCTCGATGCGCTGGTCAGCGACATGGCAGGCCGCAACGAGCAGGACGCGATCGAGCGGACGACCTACTTCAAGGAGCTGTTCGGCCTGCAGGGCGAGTTGGTGAAGCTGCAGGACTGGGTGGTCGACCAGAAGCTCAAGGTGGTGGTGATTTTCGAAGGTCGCGACGCAGCCGGCAAGGGCGGCGTCATCAAGCGCATCACGCAGCGGCTCAATCCGCGTGTCTGCCGGGTCGCAGCGCTGCCCGCACCCAACGAGCGCGAGCGCACGCAATGGTATTTCCAGCGCTACGTGGCGCACCTGCCGGCTGCGGGCGAGATCGTGCTGTTCGACCGCAGCTGGTACAATCGTGCCGGCGTCGAGCGGGTGATGGGCTTTTGCAGCCAGGCCGAGTGCGACGAGTTTCTGCGCACGGTGCCCTGGTTCGAGAAGATGCTGGTTCGCTCCGGCATCATCCTCATCAAGTACTGGTTCTCGATCACCGACGAGGAGCAGCACTTCCGGTTCATGATGCGCATCCGCGACCCGCTCAAGCAATGGAAGCTGAGCCCGATGGACCTGGAGTCGCGCAAGCGCTGGAAGGCCTACACGATCGCCAAGGAGACGATGCTCGCCAAGACGCACATCCCCGAGGCGCGCTGGTGGGTGGTGGAGGCGGTGGACAAGAAGAAGGCCCGCCTCAACTGCATCCATCACCTGCTGACCCAGATCCCCTATCTGGCTGTGGACCGTTCGACGATCGTGCTGCCACCGCGCACGCACAATCCGGATTATCAGCGCCAGCCCGTGGCGCAGGAGTTGTACGTGCCGGAGGTCTACTGAGACCGGCGCAACCAGCCGATCCGCACAATTGACCTAAAATTATAGCGTGCGCGTCAGCCGCTGATGCACGTTGCACGGAGCATCATCGCCTCGGATCAGATGGCCGGAGCGAGCGATGCAGCGACTATGGGGCGGGGTGAGCTTGGCGGTGGTCGCCATAGCGGCCGTGTGTCAGACGGGCCCCGCACAGGCACAGGAATCCGCCAAGGACATCATTGCCGCCCACATTCGCATGCAGGGCTATGCATGCGAGAAGCCGATCAGCGCCGAGCGGGACCAATCGCTGTCTAGGCCGGATGAGGCGGTGTGGCTGCTCAAGTGCGAGAACCACAGCTATCAGGTGCGGCTCATTCCCGACATGGCGGCCAAGGTCAGCCCCCTGAACTAGGCTTATGACCTGGGCCCCTGAACTGGGCCCCTGAACTGGGCCCCTGAGCTGGGCCCATGCACTAGGCTTATGAACTGGGCCCCACGCCGCGCTGGTTGCTAGATATCCAGATCCTTGGCGAAGGCCGCGCGCTCCTGGATGAAGCGGAAGCGGGCCTCGGGCTTGGAGCCCATCAGCGCGTTGACCGCCTCGGTGATCTCGGCCTTGTCGTCCTTGGCGATCTCGACCTTGAGCAGGTTGCGCTTGGCCATGTTCATCGTCGTCTCTTTGAGCTGCGCAGCATTCATCTCGCCCAGCCCCTTGAAGCGGCTCACCTCTACCTTGGCGTTGGCCGCGAACTCCGACTTCATCAGCTCGGCCTTGTGCTTCTCGTCGCGCGCGTACACGGATTTGGCCCCGTGCGTGAGCTTGAAAAGGGGAGGCATGGCCAGATACAGATGCCCGTTCTCGATCAGCTCCGGCATCTCCTGGTAGAAAAACGTGATCAGCAGCGAAGCGATGTGGGCGCCGTCCACGTCGGCATCCGTCATGACGATCACGCGCTCGTAGCGCAGATCCTCATCGCGATATTTGCTGCCGGTGCCCACTCCCAGGGCCTGAATGAGGTCTGAGAGCAGCTGGTTCTGCGACATCTTCTGCGAAGAAGCGTTGGCGACGTTGAGGATCTTGCCGCGCAGCGGCAGGATAGCCTGCGTCTCGCGATCGCGCGCCTGCTTGGCCGAGCCGCCAGCGCTGTCACCCTCGACGATGAATATCTCGGTGCCCTGCTTGGAGTTGGACGAGCAGTCAGCCAGCTTGCCAGGCAGGCGCAGCTTGCGTGTCGCCGACTGCCGGCCGACCTCCTTCTCGCGCTTGCGCTTCAAGCGCTCCTCAGCCTGGTCGATGGTCCACTCGAGCAGGCGCGTGGCTTGCTGCGGGCTGTCGGCAAGCCAGTGGTCGAAGGCATCGCGCACTGCATTCTCGACGATGCGGGTAGCTTCCTGGGTGGCGAGCTTGTCCTTGGTCTGGCCCTGGAACTCGGGCTCGCGGATGAACACCGACAGCATGGCCGCTGCCGTGCCCTGCACGTCCTCGGCGGTAACCTGCGCAGCGCGGCGGTTGCCGACCCGCTCACCGAAGTCGCGCAGGCCCTTGCTCAGCGCCGTGCGCAGGCCGTTCTCGTGCGTGCCGCCTTCGGGCGTCGGAATGGTGTTGCAATAGGAGTTGAGGAAGCCGTCCTCGTCGGCGACCCAGCACACCGCCCATTCGACCGAGCCGTGTCCGCCATCCTTGTCGATCTTGCCGGCGAAAATGTCCTTGGTGACCCGGGTCTGGCCGTTGATGGTGGCTTCCAGGTACTCCTTGAGGCCGCCGGGGAAGTGGAAGGTGGCTTCGGCCGGCGTGTCGTCCTTGATGAGGCTTGCCGCACACGACCAGCGGATCTCGACGCCGCCGAACAGGTAGGCCTTGGAACGCGCCATGCGGAACAGGCGGGCCGGCTTGAAGGTGGCGCCCTTGCCGAAGATCTGCTCGTCCGGCTTGAAGCGGATGCTGGTGCCGCGCCGGTTCTTGATGGGCCCGACGTTCCTGAGCTTGCCTTGCGGCTGTCCGCGCGCGAACTCCATGCGATAGAGCTGCTGGCCGCGCGCCACCTCAACTTCGAGCTTCTCAGACAGTGCGTTGACGACAGACACGCCCACGCCATGCAGGCCGCCCGACGTGTTGTAGACCTTGCTATCGAACTTGCCGCCCGAGTGCAGCGTGGTCATGATCACTTCGAGGGCGGACTTGGACTTGAACTTGGGGTGCGGGTCGACGGGAATGCCGCGGCCGTTGTCGGTCACGCTGAGGAAGCCGCCCTCCTCGACCTTCACCTCGATCCAGGTGGCATGCCCCGCCACCGCCTCGTCCATCGAGTTGTCGATGACCTCGGCGAACAGGTGGTGCAGCGCCTTCTCGTCGGTGCCGCCCACGTACATGCCGGGCCGGCGCCGGACCGGCTCCAGGCCTTCCAGAACCTCGATGTCGGCGGCGGTATAGCTGTCTGCTTCCACAGGCTTACGTACGGCTCGAACCACGGGCTTTTCTACCTGCTCCTCGATATTGCGGCCCGGATCTTTGCGCGGGGGCTCCTCGGACCGGCCGAAGAGATCGCGCAGGGCTCCAAAGCGGAATGATGCCATGGATGTTCGAACCCCGTGGATGGCGATAGCAGGGTTGAGCCGACGAACGCCACTCACGAAGGTTAACCGACGCCCAGCGAATCCACCGGACGCACGATGGGGCTGAAGTTGCACGGACGGCCGGGGTTGGCAAGGGTTGCCCCACCCCTGACCAACAAGGTGTTGGATGCGGTCGCTAACGCGCCGCCAGCGCCTCAATATCCTCAGGTGGAGTACGCATCCAGGGGTTGGCTGTGCGGCCCATCTGGTAGCCGACCTCGTATAGCGCCTTCATGTAGACGGGATCGAAGATTTCGGTCGGCTTGATATTGAAGCTCGCCGGAATGGCGGCGAGGCGGAACTCGGCGCCGTCACGCTCGGCCGTGGCGAAAATGCGGTTGATGTCGCCGATGCTTTGGCTCTTGGTGATGGTGAACAGCGAGCGGGCGCTGATGGCCAGCGTGTTGGCCTGCACAGCCTCGTACTCGGGGTTGAGCTTGCCGTTCTTGATCACGTAGATGCGCCGGATCGGCGGCGTCGGGTAGAGCTTATCGAAGGAGCGCAGCGACAGGTTCGCGGGGGCCACGAACACCTGCCGGGTCGGGCCGCCGTCGACATGCATCTCCTCCAGGATGCGGTCGCCGACGCGCACCTTGATGTGCACCGGCGGGAAAGCACCCGGAATGGAGGCAGAAGCGAGCACCACCTGTTGGAACAGCTCGACCGCGTAGGCATGCGGGCTGGCGGCGATCTCGCCCATGTTCCACATCACCGGGCGCTGCGCGTCGAGGTTGGTGGTGCCGATCAGCAGGATGCGGCCGCTGCGGTATTCCTTGGCGATGCGATCGAGCAGCGAGCGCGTGACATACTTGGCGATCAGCTTGCGCAGCGGCGTGGAATCGGCAAATGACTCGGCGCCGAACAGACCAGCCAGGACTTGCGGGGTGGCCAGATCGGCCGTGTCGTATTTGCTCCAGATCTCGCGCAGAACCTTGTCGTAGTCCGGACCCAGGAATGCGAACGGCGCGGAGAGGGCACCGGCGCTCACCCCGGTAACGACTTCGAACTTCGGCCGATCGCCGCGCTTGGTCCAGCCGGCCAGCAGCCCGGCGCCGAAGGCGCCATCGCCTGCACCACTCGACAGCGCCAGGTACTCGACCACCGGCCGCTCCGCGAGCACGCTGCGGGAGACCGCCATGCGCTTGGCAGCCGGCATGTGCGTCTGCACGAAGGCCACGATGTCGGTGGGTGCCTCGTCGCCCCAGAAGCGCGCGTGCGACAGTCCTGGAATGCCGGCCGAGTCGACGAGTTCAGCCGGGACCGGATCGCGCGCAACGCGCGCCGCACAGCCGCCCAGAGCGATGGCGACGCCGCACAGGATCAACGCCAGACGGCTGCGGTACGCGCGCAACATGAACCCCCGGAGCGCCGGCGGCGCATCCCTCCTACCCGAGCCTGACTGAGTGCCAGGACGACGCCGCCGCGTCAACCACGCAGTACATGTCTAACGGTTTGGTTACACAGGTGTTTTCCGGTTGTTACCGGTGCATGCGCAAAAGCCACGCCGACACACGGCACGACACACCTGGCTCAGTGCTTCCAATTTGGGCAACAGCCCCTATGTTGCCGCCATGACCATCCCACCGACCGACATAGCCGCCGGCATGGAGCTGCCGGCGCAAGACACCGCTTGGCGCATCGAGATCATCGACACGCTGCGCCTGTCCTGGCCCATGGCCCTGACGCAGCTCGGCCAGATCGCCATGATGACGACCGACCTGATGCTGCTCGGGCGCCTCGGTGACCAAGTGGTGGCGGCGACCGCGCTCGCTCATACCGTGCTGTTTGCGGCATTCTGCGTCGGCATGGGCATCGTCCAGGCGGTGGCCCCGCTTGCCTCGCAGGCCTACGGCGCACGCCAGCCGCGCATCGTGCGCCGGGCTGTACGCGTCGGCCTGTGGGCTGCGCTGATGATCGGCGTGCCGCTCACGGCTCTGCAGCTGTGGGGGCGCGACATTCTCGTTGCGCTCGGCCAGACGCGGGAAGCAGCCGAACTTGCCGGAGCCTATCTCGACGGGCTGGCCTGGTGCCTCGTGCCGGCCTGGGCCTTCCTCGCTCTGCGCAATTTCATGGGCGCGGTGAACCGGCCGGAGCCGGCACTGTGGATCACACTGGTTGCCATTCCCGCCAATCTGGTGCTGGCGTACGCCTTGATCTATGGCGTCTTCGGCCTGCCGGAGCTCGGGCTGCTGGGCGCCGGCATCGCCACGACGCTTGTCAACATCGGCATGTGCGCCATAGCCATCTGGGTGTGCTATGCGCACCACCCGTTCAAAAAATATCGCGTGCTGGGTCGCTTCTGGCGTGCCGACTGGGCGTTGTTCGCCAAGCTTATGGAGATCGGCGCGCCGACCTCTGGCACGTTCCTGCTCGAGTTCGGGGTCTTCGCAGCGGCGGCGCTGCTGATGGGCATGATCGGCACGACGGCGCTGGCGGCGCATCAGATCGCGCTGCAGACGGCCGCCATCATGTTCATGGTGCCGTTCGGCATCTCGCTGGCGGCGACCGTGCGCGTCGGCCATGCCGCCGGACGGCGCGATGCCGGTGCGGTGCGCCGAGCGGGCCTTGTCGCCATCGGCCTTGGTACGATCTTCATGGCAGCCGTCACGCTGCTGGTGGCCCTGACGCGGCACGCCATCCCCTACGCGTTCCTGGGCACCAGCACCGCTGGTGTGGCGGAGGTGGCCGCACTCGCCTCCACGCTGCTGGTGCTCGGCATGAGTTTTTTCATCGCTGACGGGGTGCAGACCGTGGCCAACGGGGCGCTGCGCGGTCTCAATGACACCCGCGTCCCGCTGCTATTCTCAGGCATCAGCTTTTGGGGCATCGGCTTCCCGACCTGCTACGCCTTGGCCTTCTGGGCGGGCTGGGGTGCGATCGGAGTGTGGATCGGCCTGTCGCTGGCGCTCAGCGTTTACGCCGGCCTGCTGATCTGGCGCTTCTATGCGCTGAGCCAGGAGGGCTACCTGCCCGAGCTGCCGCCGGGGGCCTGAGCTTGTGACGAGCGGTCGTCGCGACGCTTCATGCTCTCTTTGCGCTCGAGCCGCTCCAGCCGCCGCAATAGCAGCAGGATATCCTCGGGCAACTCCTCACGCGTGATGTCGGCCGTCGCCTGGCGCAAGGTCGCGCCGACCTTGTCCAGGAACACCACGTTGGCCAGCTGTGGATATTTCGGCTTGCGGCGCATGAGGATCAAACGGCTCTGACCGAGCTTCTCCGTCGCGTGATGGGACACATTGCGATCGTCGCAGAAAGCCAACTCCCCGCCTTTTGCACAGTTCCCGGGGAAACAGCTGGCCTACCTGCAGCGGGCTCGCAGCCCTAGCCAATGTTGGTGAACGTGGGGTTGAGAATTGTTGCCAGGCCGTCGCGCGACGGAAGCGTGCGTACTGCAGCGTTAGCCCGGTATGCAACCCGAAGACACAAAACCGAAGCCGTTCAGCCAGTTCCAGAGCTGGCTTGTGATGGGCACGATATTCGTGATCGCCGCCATCGCCATCTGGCTGCCGGTACTGGCAGGCTAGCAGCGAAATCGCCTCACACCCCGACGTTGTCGATCAGGCGTGTCTTGCCGAGCCAAACCGCAGCCAGCACCCGTAGCGGCCGGCCCGAGCCGGGCTTGACGGGCTTCAGCGTAACGGCATCGCGCACCTCGACATAATCGATCTTGTCGCATCCGGCCGCTGCAAGGGCGGCCTTGGCAGCCCCAGTAGCCTCGCCGATGTCGCCGCCGCGCGCGACCTTGGTCGCCACCTCCCGGATCACCCGGTTGAGCGTGGGGGCGATGCGGCGCTCGTCGACCGTCAAATAGGCATTGCGCGAGGACATGGCCAGGCCGTCCGCCTCACGCACGGTCGGCGCCCCGACAATCTGCAACGGCAGATCGAGGTCGCGCACCATCTGCGTGACGACCATCAGTTGCTGGTAATCCTTCTCGCCGAACACGGCGACGTCGGGCAGCACCTGCATGAACAGCTTGCAGCACACCGTCGCGACGCCGCCGAAGAAGTGCGGCCGGAAATCGCTTTCCAGCCCCTCGGCGGCACCGGCCGGCACGACGCGCGTGGCGAAGCCCTCGGCATACATGACGCTTCGCGTGGGTCCCCACACCGCATCACAGCCCACGCTGGCGAGCTTGGCGAGATCGCCCGCCTCATCGCGCGGATAGCGCTCAAAGTCCTCGTGCGGCGCGAACTGGGTGGGATTGACAAAGATCGACACCACCGCGCGCTTGGCCTGGCTGCGCGCCAGACGCACCAGTTGCAGATGGCCCTCGTGTAGCGCACCCATGGTGGGAATGAGGGCGATGGTATCGCCGCTCGCACGCCAGGAGTGGACCTGGGCGCGCAATTCGCCAACCGCGCGAATGACTGGGATGCCGCCTGCCATGGCCAACACGCCATATTGAAGTGGATGGTCCGCGGTCTCTGACGCGCCGCACCTCCCGCCGGGATGGGGGCTGCTTATATACGGCCCTGCGCGCCCAGCAAGTGGTAGGGTCGCGGATCAGAGCCCGCGACGGCCGCGGCTATTCGGCCTTCATCACCAGGCAGTCCACCTTGGCGCGCTTCAGCTCACCACAGGCAGCCGCCGCCGACTGTGCATCAAAGCCCGCGTAGCGGGCGCGGTAGAACACCTTGTCCCCCAGCTTGAACTGGACGGTGACCGGTGTGCGGTTGCGCAATGCCGTCGTGGCCTTCTCGCGCGCAGCCGCCAACTGACGCTCGGCCTCAGCCACGCTCTGATAGGCGCCAATCTGCACGTGGAAGCCGCCGGCTGCGCCGGCCGTAGCCACCTGGGAGGACCAGCCGGACTTGCTTTGCGTGGCGCCGAGCGCCTGCGTCGTGACGGCCGGGTCCGGATTGACGGCCCCGCCGCCGAGCCTGGCCGCCTGCTGCTCGAGGGTAGACGGCTGCGCTGCGCGCTTGGCGTCGGCCAGCGAAGACGAAGCGGCGGCGGGGACGCGGAACAGCGCCCCACCGGTCGTCGCGGTCGCCCACTGTTGTTGGGGTTGCTGCTGCGGCGCCTCGGGCTTGAGCGTTGCGGATGCTGACCGTGCGTCCTTCTCCAGCACTGCTTCGATGCTGTCGGGCGGCTTGGCTGTCGCACGCGGCGTCACCAGTACGGTGCGCACCTTTGCCATCTCGATCGGCTGGGTCGAGGCTTGCGCCTCCGGCGCTTCGTCGGCTGCGGTCGACGCGACCGGCTTGGCGGGTGGGCGGTCACAACGCGTTGCGGGCTCGGGACTTCGACCACCTTGCGCTCCGCCGGTTTCGGGCGCGCGGCCACCACTGCGGGTATCGGCACGCGCGACTTGATGTGGGAAGCCTTGACCAACCCGACGTTGAGAAATGTGCGCATGGTGCGGTCACGCGTCGAGGCGCTCTCGCCGCCGAACACCGCGCCGATCACGTGCTTGTGCCCGCGCCGCACCGACGCCACCAGGTTGAATCCGGAGGCGTGGGTGTAGCCGGTCTTCAGGCCGTCGGTGCCCTCGTAGTTGGTGAGCAATTTGTTGTGGTTCTTGTAGGTGTCGCCGTTGAACGAGAACGTGCGGGTAGAAAACAGCGGGTAATGCCTCGGAAAATCGTCCTGCAGTCGTAACGCGAGGGTTACCATGTCGCGCGCAGTCGTCACCTGCTCGAGATCGGGCAGACCCGAGGCATTCTTGAACAGGGTGGCGTGCATGCCGAGCTGGGCCGCCTTCTGGTTCATGAGGCGGGCAAAATTGCTCTCCGAGCCGGCGATGTGCTCGGCAATCGCCACGGCCACGTCGTTTGCCGATTTGGTTATCAGCGCCTTGACGGCATCGATCACCGCGATCTCTTCGCCTTCATCAAGATCGAGCTTGGAGGGAGCAGCGGCCGCGGCGTTGGCCGACATCCTGATCTTGGTCTGGAAGGTCAGGCGACCCTGCTCGATGTGCTCGAAAACGAGATACAGCGTCATCATCTTGGCGAGCGACGCGGGGTGGCGCGGCGCCTCGGCCGCGCTTTGGTAGAGTGTGCGTCCCGTGTTGGCGTCAAGGATCAGCACGGCGTGCTTCTCGCCGGCATCGGCCCGCCCGACCACCGTCAAAGCGGCCAAAATCCCCAGCCCTGCCACGCGCATGCACCGCAGCAGTCGGTATTGCAGCTTGCGAACGGCCATTCCCTCTCCGTCCAACACCTGTGCGCCGGCTGCAGCCGGCGTGCGCGTCATCCCCGGCGCCCCTTGGTGATTTGCCCTAGCGAATGGCGACCACCGTTTTGGGGTTTCTTTGAGGCAGGAGACTCCGCCCGGGGAGGTTTCCGTGTGCAAATCAAGATACTGCAAGCGGCTTTGGCGTGGGTTAAGCTACCTGGTTAACAAATGGGCACATGCCCACCAACATGTCGCATATTGCGCTGCAACATAAAACTTGACGCGTTTTTGTGCGGTGCATATATTGGGCCGTACCGGACACATTTCGGTGCACTCCGTGCAAGCGTCACACCGGAGTTGCAAGCGTCGTATCCGAAACTTAGCCCCCCAGAAGCAGGACCCGGCAAATGATCAAGAACTTCGAAGACATCCAAAAGCTGAGCCAGACCAACATGGACACGGTCATGAAGGCGTTCGGCGAGTGGAACAAGGGCTGGCAGGCGATTGCCGCCGAAATGACCGACTACACCAAGAAGTCGTTCGAGGAAGGCACCGCTACCTTCGAGAAGCTCGCCTCTGCCAAATCGGTCGAGCAGGCCATCGAGATCCAGACCGGCTACGCCAAGCGCGCCTACGACGGTTACATGCATCAGATGTCGAAGATCGGCGGCATGTATGCCGAGCTTGCCAAGGAAGCTTACAAGCCGGTCGAGAAGGTGCTCCAGAACGGTCGCTAAGCGATTTTTCTGGCTGCAAGCAGCGCGCCGGTCGCCGGTGCGCAACAAAAGAGGCCCGGGTGCGGATAACCGCACCGCAGGGCCTTTTTTCGTCGTATTCGCCCCTCTTGATATTGCGCGTGGAAGCGCAATATTACGGCAGGTGCACAGGCAAGCAGTGCTCATCCGTGCTGCATGCCAGCCCGGCCCTCGTGATGTTTGCCGACCCCGCCCAGCTACCGTTAAGATGGCGCCGATTGGTGTCGGTGGCTGCGATGGCGTGTCGGCGCAAATCTTGCGAAAACCCAGCGACATGGACAGGGATCGGCGCATGGCCGGCAAGAACGGCTCGCGAGACGAAGGCGAGGGCAAGACGGGCCTCATTACCAAGACGCGCCCGAAGACCAAGAAGCCCAGCCTGTACAAGGTTCTTCTGCTCAACGACGACTACACGCCGATGGAATTCGTTGTGCACGTGCTGGAACGTTTCTTCAACAAGGGGCGGGAAGAAGCGACCCGAATAATGCTGCACGTGCACCACAAGGGCGTCGGTATTTGCGGCGTATACACCTACGAGGTGGCCGAGACGAAAGTAGCGCAGGTCATGGATTTTTCACGCCAGAACCAGCATCCTCTGCAATGCACCATGGAAAAGGAGTGACGGTCCCCCGTGCCCGCATTCTCACAAAACCTAGAAGCCGCCCTGCATCGCGCCCTCGAGTACGCCAACGAGCGCCATCACGAGTACGCCACACTTGAGCATCTCCTGCTATCGCTCCTCGACGACCGCGACGCTGCGGCCGTCATGCGCGCCTGCTCGGTCGATATCGACGGCCTGCGCGCCCGCATCACCGAATACATCGACAATGAGCTGGCCTCGCTGTTTCTGAAGGGTTCCACCGAAGCTCAGCCCACCACCGGCTTCCAGCGCGTCATCCATCGCGCCGTCGTGCATGTGCAGTCCTCCGGCCGCGAGGAGGTAACTGGCGCCAACGTGCTGGTCGCCATCTTCGCCGAGCGCGAGAGCCACGCCGCCTTCTTCCTGCAGGAGCAGGAGATGACGCGGTTCGACGCCGTGCAGTACATCAGCCACGGCATCGCCAAGCGGCCCGGCATGTCCGACCCCAAGTCCGTGCGCGGGGTGGACGAGGATGCCAGCTCCTCCGAGACGCGCGAGGAGAAGAAGCAGCCGCAGGACGCGCTCAACACCTACTGCGTCAACCTCAACAAGAAGGCCAAGGGCGGCCGCATCGATCCTCTGATCGGCCGCGAGCAGGAAGTGCTGCGCACCATCCAAGTGCTGTGCCGCCGGCAGAAGAACAACCCGCTGTTCGTGGGTGATCCAGGTGTCGGCAAGACCGCCATCGCCGAGGGCCTGGCGCGCAAGATCGTGCAGGGCGAGGTGCCCGAGGTGCTGAAGGATTCCACCATCTTCGCGCTCGACATGGGCGCGCTGCTGGCGGGTACGCGCTATCGCGGCGACTTCGAGGAGCGGCTCAAGGCCGTCATGAAGGAGGTCGAGAATTATCCCGGCGCCATCCTGTTCATCGACGAGATCCATACCGTGATCGGTGCGGGCGCCACCTCCGGCGGCGCCATGGATGCGTCAAACCTGCTCAAGCCGGCCCTGCAGTCGGGCACCGTCCGCTGCATCGGCTCGACCACCTACAAGGAATACCGCCAGCACTTCGAGAAGGACCGCGCGCTGGTGCGGCGCTTCCAGAAGATCGACATCAAGGAGCCGACCGTCGAGGACTCCATCGAGATCCTCAAAGGTCTGAAGCCCGTGTTTGAGGAGTACCACAAGCTCAAGTACACCGGCGAAGCCATCAAGGCCGCCGTCGAGCTGTCGGCGAAGTACATCCACGACCGCAAGCTGCCCGACAAGGCGATCGACGTGATCGACGAGACTGGCGCCTCGCAGATGCTGGTACCGGAAGCCAAGCGCAAGAAAAAGATCACCGTCAAGGAGGTGGAAGCGACGGTAGCCACCATGGCGCGCATTCCGCCCAAGACCATCACCAAGTCGGACGCCGAGGTGCTGGCCAACATTGAGAAGGATCTCAAGCGCCTGGTGTTCGGCCAGAACAAGGCCATCGAGGCGCTGGCCAGCACCATCAAGCTGTCCCGCGCGGGCCTGCGCGAGCCTGAGAAGCCGATCGGCTGCTACCTGTTCTCGGGTCCGACCGGCGTCGGCAAGACGGAAGTCGCCAAGCAGCTGGCCTCGCTGATGGGCGTCGAGCTGCTGCGCTTCGACATGTCCGAGTACATGGAGAAGCACACAGTTTCGCGCCTAATCGGTGCGCCGCCGGGCTACGTCGGCTTCGACCAGGGCGGACTGCTGACCGACGGCGTCGACCAGCATCCGCATTCGGTGCTGCTGCTCGACGAGATCGAAAAGGCGCATCCGGACCTGTTCAACATCCTCCTGCAGGTGATGGATCACGGCAAGCTGACCGACCACAACGGCAAGTCGGTCGACTTCCGCAACATCATCCTGATCATGACCACGAACGCTGGCGCCTCCGACATGGCCCGCCCAGCCATGGGCTTCAACCGGACGAAGCGCGAGGGCGACGACACCGAAGCCATCAACCGCATGTTCACGCCCGAGTTCCGCAATCGGCTGGACGCGGTGATCCCGTTCGCCGGCCTGCCGCCCGAGGTGATCTTGAAGGTGGTAGAGAAGTTCGTGTTCCAGCTCGAGGCCCAGCTCGCCGACCGTGGCGTCACCATCGAACTCGACGAGGCTGCCGCCAGGTGGCTGGCCGAGATGGGTTACGACGAGAAGTTCGGTGCCCGTCCGTTGGCCCGCGTCATCCAGGAGCACATCAAGAAGCCGCTCGCCGATGAACTGCTGTTCGGCAAGCTCGAACACGGCGGCACGGTGCGCATCTCGGTTGCTGGCGAGGGTCTCGAGCGCAAGCTCACCTTCGAGTACATACCGGCCGACCCTGCGCAGAAGGCCAAGCGCGCCAAAGCCGAGGAGGACGACGGCGAGGACGAGGATGGCGATGGCTCGGCGCTGGTCGAGGCCACGCCGCGCAAGGCTTTACCTGGCCCGAAGGACAAGAAGGACCGCCCGAAGTCGGGCGGCGGCACAGTGCCGAGCGTGCCTCGCCGCAAGGACGATTAGGCGAACGGAGGATCGGGTGTGCGCGTCAGCGTGACCCGACGCCGTTCGTGCGTCGGATTGTTGGGTTTGGAGCTTCGCCCTAACCCAACCTACGGCTCAACCACCAGAGAACGCCGAGCCGATGCCGCCTAGCACGACAGCTGGAGCATTCGTCGGCGGGCTCGGCTTGATCATATCCGTGCCGTCGGTCGTGCTCTTTACCACCGCGCTTGGCTTTGGCGCGCTGGCCCGCGACGGCGGCTTTGACTTCGGCCATGCCGTGTTCCTGTCGGCCATCGTGTTCGCGCTGCCCAATCAGATGGTGCTGATCGACCAGCTAATGCGCGGTGCCACGTTCGCCGGCGCCGCCCTGGCCGTGACGCTGACGGCCGTGCGCCTGATGCCGATGACCGTAACCCTAGTGCCGCTGCTGCAAAGCGAGAAACGGCGACCGCTGCTGCAAGTGCTGGCCGCGCACTTCATCGCCATCTCGACTTGGATCGAAGGGCACCGGCGTCTGCCGACCATTCCCGTCGCATTAAGGTTGCCGTTTCATCTCGGCGCCGGCGTCGCCATGGCCTGCATGATGCTGTCGGGGACGATTGCCGGCTACTTGCTGGTGGCCGGCCTGCCGGCGCTGGTCACGGCGGCGCTGCTGTTCATGACGCCGCTCTATTTCATCTTGTCGTTGATCGCCACCTCGCGCTCAGCGATGGACCTGGCTGCGGTGGCGATCGGTTGCGGCTTGAGCCCCGTGCTCTACCTGGTGATGCCGGGCTTCGACCTGCTGGCAACAGGTCTGATCGGTGGCACGCTCGCCTATGTCCTCGGCCGGAGGCGCTAGCAGGTGGCCGCGCTCGAAGACGGCTTCGGTGGCTACCTGGTGTTGTTTGCGGCCGGGTTCCTCGCCACGGAAATCTGGCGCTGGCTTGGACTGCTGGTCGGCAGCCGCCTCGACATGGCGGGCGAAGTGTTGCAATGGGTGCGGGCGGTGGCGACGGCCCTGGTGGCCGGCATGGTCGTGCGTATGCTGCTGTTTCCGGCCGGAGCGCTGGCAGACCTCTCGCTGGCCGTGCGGCTCGCCGCATTCGCCGGCGGCTTCATCTGCTACTACGCGGGCAAGCGCAATCTGGCTGTCGGCGTCGCCGGCGGCTCCGTCCTGCTGGTGTTGGCGCAGCTCATGCCGGTGCCCTGAAAGGGCTTCACCTGAAGCCCGCAACCCGGCCGGCCTGCTCCATAAGGACCCGCGAATTGTCGAGGTCAGCCGAGCCGGCAGGCTCGCCATTGACCATGACCTTGGGGCCGGACCAGACGGGCAGTCGCGTGCAGCCGCCGCAGCTTTCCTTGTAGCTCATGATGTCACGCCACTTCGTCCCGTTGACATAGCCATGGCCGTAGGGGAAGGGCGTCTTGCTATCGTCCATGTTGAGGTCATGACGGGCCCCGATGAGGTGCCCGATCTCGTGCGCCAGGGAGTAGGTCGCTGCCGCGCATGCGTGGTGAACGACCGAGAAAGCTTCGTCCTCGCCGGCATAGACGCGCGTCGACAGTCCGCACCCGTTCGCATCGTCGACGATGAGAACGGCGACGTCGGCGCGGTATTTGTCGCGCAGATTATGGATCTCGTCCATGTAGCCGTCCTTGTCGTGAAAGCGCCAGACGTGATCGAAGTGCGTGCCGCTCTCCACGTAGTTGGTCTGATAGGCATACACGAGCCTGAGCTTTAAGTGCTCCAAGCCGCTCCTGCGGAACGATTCATTGCCCTCCTCGATGGCGAGTTCGATCAGTTCGCGCTTGATATCCATGTAATGGCTAGCGGCCTTGGGGGTGTAGGCGACGATCACGTCGATCACCACGTCCTTGGCTGACGGATCGGCCTTTGCGGCCGGAGCTTCCGGCTTGGTCTTTGCCGGCGTCGGCTTGCCTGCCGGCACGTAGGCCAGCTGCTGCTTGGTGTTCGGCTGCGCCTGCGACTGCGGGCGCTTGGCCGCGCTCATTTCCCTCAGTACACTGGCATCGCCCTGCTTGGTGAGCGACTCGTCACGCAGGTTAGGATCATCGACGCGCAGGCGTTCCGGCATCGGCGCATGCTCGTGCGGCATCTTCTCCTCGCTCATGTCGACGATGGCATAGACGCTGTCCTTGACGTGCCGGATGGCGTGGATGTGCCCGTCATTGCGCACCATGCCGGTCATCTTTCCGTTGGGCCAGAACATCAGCGTGACGAGGGCGCCGGTGCTCTCGACCGTCCCGCGCCAGATCGCGCGATCGGGTTTGATGTCGACGCTGGTGCGGTTGATGATGAGGACCTTGTCATCGCTGAGCGTGACCGAAATTTTCGGCAAGCCGTCCTTTGGATCGCTGGTGAGGGCGTGCTCGAGCATTGCCGGGGCCGGCCCCATGACCAGCTTGACGCCGTTCGTCGCCTTGGCGGCCTTGGCCTGATCCATGATGGCCTTCTGCTTCTTGCTCATGGTCATGTCGGGCGGCGGCGCGCGGAACAGGTGATACGAATCCGGTCCCAGCTCGGTCACCGTCGCTCCGTGCTTGGCCGCCATCTTCTTCAGGCCTTCGAGCTCGCTCTTGGGCACGGACCAGACTTCAGCCTTGGTCATCGACAGGGATTGCCCGGTCGTCTGTGCGGAATGCTTCTTGAACTCGTCGGCCATGCGCTGCGAGTCCTTGGCGCTCTTGCCTGTGGACGCAGCCGGTTTCGTGACGATAACCTGGACGCGCTCCGCGTCGGCCGGTGCGGTTGCCGGCGCCTGTGCGAGGACCGGGCTTGCCGCAAGGCAGACCGACAGCGCGAACATCAAAGTGAGCAATCGTGCGCGGGCGTGGGGCATGGCTGGATCTCGATCTCGACGAGGTGTGGGTGGCGCGCGCATCCGCCCAGAAGCATCGAGGCGCTTGGGCTGGCGGGACAGCGCGCTATGCATGGAGAGCAGGAACAAACGGGATGGGCTCCCCGACCCGCGGGGAGCCCATCCTGCAGGTAAGAGTCGGCAGGATGCCGCAAGCCTAACGGGCTTCCTCGGCAAGCTGCTGGAAGAACTTCGTGGCATTGAACTCGTCGCCGGCGCTGCACGCGTCATAGGCGCGCAAGGCCAGACGGTGCGTTTCGGCCAGCTTGTCGCCCGGGAGGCCCGCAGCCTTGGCCTGCATCTTGTCCAAGGCGCCCTTGTACATAGCAGCGCAGTCCATCTTGCCCTGAGCGGACGCAGCACCGGCGATCAGGCCGATGGCTGCCAGGCCAATGAGAGCAGTTCTGAGCATTCAAATTCTCCTCGTGACTGGATGGGTTGGCCGGGGGCTGAGCCGCCAGCGCAGCGTGAGCTCGCAAGCCGCGCCCCCGCATGCTCCGACGCTACACAGGCGATGGAGAAAACAGTATTGGGGAAAACCCCGCTCCGGGTCGTGCGAATACCCGAGGCCAACAATGCCGAGCAACATTACAGCTCGGCAATGTTCGGCATTTGCGAGCCTCAATCACACCAGCAACCATTGAATTGGCTGGTGCCTTGCAGGCTCGAATTGCCTAGACACCAACGCGCGTAACGTTGGCGACAGCGCACCCGCGAGTTGACTGGCAAACCGCGCCGGCTCAGGCCTTGCGCGCTGCGGCCTCGCAAGATCCGTAGCGGCGGGCCACGTAGCTCTCGACGATGTCCTTGAACTCGGCCGCGATGTTCGGCCCGCGCAAGGTCATCGCCTTCTTGCCGTCGATGAACACCGGGGCGGCCGGCGCTTCGCCGGTGCCGGGCAGCGAGATGCCGATGTCGGCGTGCTTGGATTCGCCCGGCCCGTTGACGATGCAGCCCATCACCGCGAGGTTGAGACCCTCCACGCCCGGATAGTGCTTGCGCCACTCGGGCATGCGCGCACGCACGTAGCCCTGGATCTCGCCGGCCAGCTCTTGGAATACGGTGGAGGTGGTGCGCCCGCAGCCCGGGCAAGCGGCCACGATCGGCACAAACGAGCGGAAGCCCATGGTCTGCAGAAGCTCCTGGGCCACGCGCACCTCCTGTGTGCGGTCGCCGCCTGGCTCCGGCGTCAGCGAGACACGGATGGTGTCGCCGATACCCTGCTGCAGCAGCAAGCCCATGGCGGCCGACGAGGCGACGATGCCCTTCGAACCCATGCCGGCTTCGGTCAAACCGAGGTGCAGG
>Ga0075418_10001796_pt1 | contig 24414 bp, 23 predicted proteins | sample SoiMetdeltSBSDD2_FD_81776 | JGI IMG/M metagenome (GOLD analysis project Ga0075418, IMG submission 81776) | Bulk soil microbial communities from a Populus tree surrounding site in Tennessee, USA - Soil MetaG P. deltoides SBSDD2 | ecosystem: Environmental > Terrestrial > Soil > Tree plantation...
AACGATCGGTTCACTCGCGATCGGCGCCACCACGACGCTGACCAAGAACTTCACGATCCCCGCCGGCGACGCCGTCGACAACACCGCCACCGCGTGCGGCGACGACCCGCTCCAGCGCGAGGTCTGTGACGACGACACCCACCACCTCGTGGTGATCCATCCCTCCGTCACGATCGTGAAGTCCGGCGCCAGCTCGGCGCACGAAGGTGACGTGGTCTTCTACACGTTCCTCGTCACCAACACCGGCGACGTCCCGCTGACCAAGGTCGTCGTAACCGACGACATCCTCGGGACCGTCGGCGTTCCGGTGTCGTTGGCGGTGGGCGGCTCGACGACACTGACGATGGAGTACACCGTCCCGGCCGGTGCTGCGGTCGACAACACCGCCACGGCCTGCGGTGACGACCCGCTCGAACTCGAGGTTTGCGACGACGACAGCCATCACCTCGTCGTCATCCACCCCGGAATCGACGTCGTGAAGTCCGGTCCGGCGACGGCCCATGTGGGTGACGTCGTCACGTACAGCTTCGCCGTCACCAATACCGGTGACGTGGCGCTGACGAACGTGGCCGTAACCGACGACAAGCTCGGCGCCATCGGCACGATTGAGTCGCTCGCCGTCGGCGCCACCACGACGCTGACCAAGGACTTCACGGTCCCGGCCGGCGACGCGGTGGACAACGTCGTCACCGCGTGCGGCGACGATCCGCTCGAGCTCGAAGTCTGTGGCGACGACGACCACCACCTCGTGGTGATCCATCCCGCCATCGAAGTCGTGAAGTCGGCGGTGGCGTCCGCCAATGCTGGTGACGTCGTCACGTACAGCTTCGCCGTCACCAACACCGGCGACGTCGCCCTGACGAACGTTGCCGTGACCGACGACAAACTCGGCGCCATCGGCACGATCCCCTCGCTCGCCGTCGGCGCCACGACCACGCTGACCAAGGCCTTCACGGTCCCGGCCGGCGTGGCGTCGGTCACGAACATCGCGACCGCCTGCGGCGATGACCCCCTCACCGTGGAGGTCTGTGACACCGACGACCACGTGCTGTCGGTGATCGCGGTTCTCGGCGAGGAGATCGTCAGAGGCGAGGAGCTTCCTCGCACCGGGCTCGAAACAACGGGACGGTTGCTCGGTACGGCACTCCTCGTAATGACGGCGTGCCTCTACGGCAGGATCCGGCGCCGGGTCATCACCGGCCGGTAGACCGCCACCCGGACTGCAGCGCGGCATACACGGGTCACCGAGCTGCACCCGAAGCGGCGCACCGCAGGTTGGCGACAACCTGCGGTGCGTCGCGTCGCGTCCGGCCCTGCCGGTTCCACTAGCGGTCCCGGCGGGCAACCGCGGCACCAGCTGACAGGGGGGCGTCCGCTGCACAATCACCCACCGGGACCACGCGCGACGGTACTTATCGGTATGGCGACTTACAAGTAGCATCACCCGGCGGTAATAGCGTTTGGCGATGGACAGTTACGTCGTCGTGGTGGAGATTCCGGGCGGCAGCCGGAACAAGTACGAGATGGATCACGAGACCGGCGAGATCTTCCTCGACCGTCGTCTGTTCACCGCGACCCGGTATCCCGCCGACTACGGGTTCTTCCCGAACACCCTGTCGGAGGACGGCGACCCGCTCGACGCGCTTGTCCTCGTCACCGAGCCCACGTTCCCCGGCTGTCGCATCCGCGTGCGCCCGCTAGCCGCCTACCTGATGGCCGACGAGGCCGGCCGCGACGCCAAGGTGCTCTGCGTCCCGGTGAACGACCCTGTCTTCGGCACGATCGCACCCGAGGCCCTCGAGCAGTACAAGCGCGAGATCGAGCACTTCTTCGCCATCTACAAGGAACTCGAGCCGGGCAAGAGCACCACCGCCGAAGGCTGGGTCGGCCTCGACGAGGCCATCGCCCTCATCGAAGACGCCCACCAGCGCGGCCATTGAGGGCGTCGATCACCGCGCTGGCCGCGCATTCGCCCGATCGCACTGCGCCGTCGAAGTAGCCGCTCCACCTGTCCGCGACTTCGGTCCCGGCCCAGTGAACGAGTCCGTGCGGCGGCCGCAACATCGCGCCGAATCGCGCCCACGTGTTGGGCAGCAGGTACCACGTGAATGCGCCGCCGATATACGGATGCTTCAGCCAGTCCTTCTCGACGAAGTGCCGTGGCCGACCGGCCTCGGGGCCGAAGAAGGTGACGTAGTCCTTGAGGACGGCGCGTTTGCGCGCGGCGGGCGTGGCCGCCGACAACCTCTCGGCCAGGCGGCCGGTGATGAAGCTGGTGAGCACACCCGGCGTGCCGGCGCGGGGCGAGGAGTCGACCACGAACTGCACCGTCGGGAGATCGCCGGTTGCGCTGCCGTTGACCGGCGGTCGCCGCGTCCGCCAGAACGGCGTCGCGTACACCGCGTGGACTTTGATCACCGCCCCCATATGGGCGCGACGCAGCAGGGCGCGGCGGCGCGGGTCCACGTCGGGACGGAACGTGATGTCGCGCAACGAAGTGGGTGGGACGGCGACGATCGCCCGCCGCGCGGTGCAGGTAAAGCCCCTCGCCGTCACCGTCACGCCGTCGGCCGACTGCTCGATGTGTTGCACTGGCGCGTTGCAACGCACGCGCACACGCGTCGAGAACGCCTTGACCACAAGCGGCGGGATCTGACCGGCGGTGCCGTCAAACAGGTAGGCCTCGGGGTGTTCGCGCTGTGGTCCGGTTGCCTGAGTCCAACCCATGTGGAGCACCGACACGTCGCGCGGCTCGAAGGCCCCGGAACCGCCGATGCCCGCCATCATCTTGACGACGAACGGACCGAAGTCAGTCGTGGCCTTGTCACGCAGCCAGCGGTCGAGACGCACGTCATCGCGTCGGTCGGATCGGGAGTACGTCCACGGCGAGCCGATGTCGTGGTCGGCGATCCCTTCGATCTCGTCCCAGAGGCGAACGGCGTCGCGCAACTCGGCGCGGCTCACTTTCGGCGGGTCGCCTTCGAACGGTGGGAAGTCGCCCTCGAAGGTGCTCCGTTCGCCCTTCCACACGAGGGTCGTCGCGCCCTTGTGGTACGAGTCGAAGTGGCGCACGCCGAGCGACTTGGCCAGGGCGAGGATTCGGTCTTGCGTCGGTCCGGCCCACTGGCCGCCGACGTCGATACGCGTGCCGCCCACGTCGATCGACGCCATGCGCCCGCCCACCGACGGGTTCGCCTCGAGCACGACGACCGAAAGTCGGCGGGCATCCAGCCGGCGCGCCGCCGTCAACCCCGCGAGACCACCGCCGATGACGGCGACGTCGAAGTCGGCGCGGGCCGCGTTCGCAGGCGTGCAGTGCAGCCTATGACTGCGCCGCGCGCGGCGCGCGAACTCGGACCTTGCGTTGCCTCCGCCAGTCCTTACAATCCTCATAGGGGAAAAAAAGGGGGGCTGCGTCATGATCAAAATGCGCAGGCGCGGAGTGGTTGGGCTGGCACTGGTTGCGTTGCTGTTTTCTTCGGCCGACGCGTGTCCGAACGATCCGTCGGTTCCGAATCCGACGGTCACTGTGGAGCTCACTCCGCCAACGATGACGATCCGCGGAGCGCAGTTCGCCGCCGGGGCTCCAGTGGTCTTGTCGTACATCCCGACGCATCTCCAGCCGAACAAGGGCCCGGCAGTGACGGCGCGGACCGACGGCACGTTCGTCGTCAGCGTCTTTCCGCCGTGCTTCGTGCAGAGCCAGTTGCAGGGCACACCGGCGCACATCAACGGCGACGTCTTCGCCAGAGACGACAAGACCCACAAGGTCGCGGCGGCGTCGCTTCCACGTCTCAATCCCTGCATCCACCCCTAGTCCAGAGCGTGATTGGGCGGCTGCCGGCTACACGGTGACCTCGTGGTCGAAGGCACGTCGGTCAACTCGAAGCCGGTCTCGGCGGCGAATGTCCGAAGCCGACCGAACGGTCGTCAGCGGAACACGGGTCGGCAACCTGACCCTCCCCTAGCCGACGGCTATGGCTCGACGAAGAACGTCAGCGAACCGACGTAGAAGGGCGTTCCCGCGACGAACGGGATCTCCACACCCAGCGGGGGGCCGATGTACCACCCGCCGACGGTGACCGGACTGATCGCCTGCGGCGTGCCGCCGGGCACCGAATCGGTGACCCCGGTCCACCTGCCCGTCCCGCCGGTGACGTGCCAGTAGCAGTCAGTCGAGTACGGGAACGGGTGGCGGAAGTCGCCGGAGAGGCCGTCGCCGTCGTATGGGCCCAAAGAGTCCAGCGACCACGTCCCGGTGCAGTTCGTCTCTCCACCCCCGTGTGTCTCGACAATCCTCATGAGCTTGAGCGTCCACACCCTGACCGGGTTGTACAAGTCGAGAGGCCCGTCGCCGCCGAGCGACACGCCGTAACCGGCGTACTTCGTGCAAGAGATCGTGAAGGCGGGTGGTGGACAGCCGCTCGTGTCGTTGAGAGCCCGATACGTCACCAGGTCGATCTTCGCGATGCGCGTCGCAGAGGCGGGCGCTGCGGTGGTTACCGACCACCCGGTGACGAACACGGACAATGCAACAACGAGCGCAATCGCTCGGTAGCTCCGCATATACAACCCCCAGCTTTATGCCGGCCGCAGACCGGCCCCCAGGGTCGCGAGCATAGGCCGAACGAATGTGAAGCTGGAGATCTTCGAGGGCGCCGACGAGACGCTGGCGCTCAAGGCCATCGCCGGCAACCTGCTCAAGAGCGTGGCTACGGACTGAACATCTGCACGACGCCATATCCGTTCGCCGAACCGACGGCGAGGCACCGCGTCGGCCCGCAGCCCAACCCGGTGACGTACGCGAACGCCGGCATCGGCATCGGCGTACCGAACACGCCACCGGTCAGAGTGACGAACGCGCCGGCTCCGGCGTTGAAGCCGCCTAGGACGCAGGTCGTGGCGGAGGGACAGGCGATGGGGCCGACCCCGATCGGCGGAAGGACGTCAGGGCCGGGCACGCCGCTTGTGATCGTCACGAGACGAGGCCCCGTCGACGCGTAGCACACAGTCGCCGACGGACATCCGATGGTGCGGAATGGGCTCGGCCCGGCTACCAGGGTCGCCGGAGCGGCGACGCCGTTCGTGATCGTGACCAAGGCGCGGGAAAAGCCGCTGCCGTCCGGCGCCTCGCCCGCCGCTTCGCAGCGCGTCGCCGTGGGGCACGCCACTCCGTGAAGAACTCTCGCCGTCGGCACGGCGCTCACCGCTCCGGGCGTCCCGTTCACGATGGGCACCACCGCGGCCGTTACCGGATTCTGCGCGGAACTGCCGACAGCGACGCATGAGGTCGACGATGCACAGGCAATGGCGCTCAAGGCGAAGTCGTTGATCGGGATGGGCGGGCCGGCCCGACCGTTGCGGATCGGGACGATGGCCGACACCAGCCGCCCCTGCACATACACGAACGACCCCGCGTAGCACAGCGTCGGGCTGGCGCAGGCGAGGCCACGGATCCACGGACTCACGACCGGGATGCGACTCGCGGTGCCGTTGCGGACCGAGATGAGCACGCCCCTTAGCGACTCGCGGTCGGTGCCCCCGGCAAAGCAGGCGCTGTCGGTCGCGCATGCAGCCGCATCGAGGAACCCGGAGTCCACCGAGCGGCCACCGGCGAGCGGGCCGAACGCGATGGCCACGACGCCGGCGGCCCCAGACGCAGCCACCACCGCCTCGCACTCGAGGGCGCCACAAGAGATCGCGTTGAGCGCGTTCGAGGTGAAGCGCAGCACGGTCGGCCTGGCATGTGTCCGACCACCCACGGGCAGCACCATTCCGTACGGACCGTGAGCGCTCACGCCGACAGCAAGGCACGGCGTTTCCGCCGGCGCTGCACTCGGGCAGGCGACGCCGTTCAGCTCGTGGGCCGACAGCACAGGGCGAGCCAGGCCGACGAGACCACCGTCGATCCGAGCGACCGTGCCGAAATCCAACGTGTCGTCGAAGACGCACACGCCGACGCAGAGAATGCCGACGGGGATGCCGGTCCGGAGCGCCCCGACCGCGACGCAGCTCGCGGCGGCGCGGCAGGCGACGGCGTTGAGTTCGGTGGTTCCGAGCACGGGCGCCATGCGGCCGACGACACCGCCGTTGATCGACACCGCCGCGCCGGTCGGCAGCACTCCGGCCACCAGCCCGTTTCCGACTGCCTCGCAGACGGCTCCTGCACATGCGACGGCATTCAGGGTCGCCACGTTGGGCACCGGAACCGCCGTACCGGGAGTCCCGGCGGTCACCGGCACGACCACGCCGACTGCTCCGGCGTTGGTCCCAACCGCGAAGCAGGCGGTGGCGCTGATACAGGCGACGCCCCGGAGATCCTTCGCTCCGGGCACGGCGACGACGGCTCCGGGCGCGCCACCGGTGATCGGGACGACGACGCCACCCGTCGCATCGTGGCCGACCGCGATGCACGACCCCGACATGGGGCAGGCGACCGCGGAAAGGTCGGCCGCCGGCACCGCGGCGACGGTGGTCGGCCGGCGGTCGATCACCTGCACCGCGTCGGCGCCGACGGCTTGACAGTCGAGCGCCGTGACACACGAAATCCCATCGAGGGTCGGCGTGGCTACTGAAATCGGCGGGCCGACCGTCAAAGGCAACGCGGCGGAAGCGGCGCCCGCCCTTGGCACCATCGCCACCCAGCTCGTCGTGGCGACGAGCGCCGCTAGCAGCGAATACGCGTACCGAGACCTGCGTTCAGACATCGGACACCCCCAGTGTGCCGAATGCTCCCCAGCGAGCTGCTGAGCTCGGCCCACAGCCTACGCCCCCACCGCGGCACGGTACCGGTCGGACGCGCGCCACCAGGAGGGCGTGACGGTCACGCCGCCTGCGGCGTCATCCCGCCACCGCGTGCAGTAGTTGGTGTGTACACACCAACTACTGCACGCGGTGGCGGGAGTGGCGGACGACTACGAGCAGCCGGAGGTAGTGCCGCAACTGCCGCAGACGTAGCAGCTGCCGGCGCGCTGCATCTCGTTGCCGCACGAGTAGCAGAGCGGCGCATCGAGCTTGGCTGCGGCGGCGACCGCCGGGTGGTCGAGCGGGAGCTGCGGCGCCGCGCCGTGGTCGATCACGGTCGGCGTGGCGACTTCCTCGACACCGGGCAACGTGGGCTGCGTGCGCTCGTCGCTGGTGAGGATGCCCATCTCCTTGCGATCCTCGAGCGGCATGTAGTCGACGGCGATGCGGCGGAAGATGTAGTCGACGATCGACGTCGAGAGCCGCAGCTCGGGATCGTCGGTCATGCCCGCGGGCTCGAAGCGCATGTTGGCGTACTTGTCGACGAGCGTGCGCAGCGGCACGCCGTGCTGCAGCCCGATGCTGATCGAGATCGAAAACGCATCGAGGATGCCGGCGAGGGTGGACCCCTGCTTCGACGCCTTCACGAAAAGTTCGCCCGGACGGCCGTCCTCGTACTCGCTGACGGTGAAGTAGCCCTCGCAGTCGGCGACGCGGAACTTGTACGTGCGCGAGCGGCGCTGCTTGGGCAGACGCTGCCGTTGCGGCTGCTTGACGACGACGGTCTGGATGGCGAGTTGCTTCTCGAGTTCGGCGATGCGCTTGGCCCGCTCGTCGGTCTCGTCTTGCGACGTCAGGTCGACGGTGAGCGGCGCGTCGGCTCCCTCTTTCTTCGCCATAGCGAGGGGCTGGGCCACCTTGCAGTTGTCGCGGTAGATGGCGACCGCCTTGAGACCCATCTGCCACGCGTCGATGTGCAGCTGCTCGACGTCCTCGATCGTGGCCTCTTCGGGCATGTTGATCGTCTTGCTGATGGCACCGGAGAGGAACGGCTGCACCGCCGCCATCATCTTCACGTGACCGAGGTAGTGGATCGCGTTGTCACCCATCGAGCAGGCGAACACCGCGGTGTGCTCGGCGGCGAGGTGCGGCGCGCCGAGGATCGACTTGTGCTCGTCGATGTAGGCGACGATCGCCTCGACCTGCGCGGCGTCGTAACCAAGCCGGCGCAGGGCGCGGGGCACCGTCTGGTTGACAATCGTCATCGTGCCCCCGCCGACCAGCTTCTTCATCTTGCAGAGTCCGAGGTCGGGCTCGACACCGGTGGTGTCGCAGTCCATGAGCAACCCGATGGTGCCGGTAGGCGCGAGCACGCTGGCCTGCGAGTTGCGGACACCGTTGGCCTCACCAACGGCAACTGCCTCTTCCCACGACTCTTGCGCCGCTGACAGCAGGTCGGTGGGAACCAGCTCCTCGTCGATGTGGGCAACCTCGTCGCGGTGCATGCGCAGCACGCGGTTCATGTGCTCGGCGTTCTCGGTATAACCCGCGAACGGACCCATGCGGCCGGCGGTCCGGGCCGACACCGCGTAGGCGTGACCGGTCATGAGCGCGGTGATGGCGCCAGCGAGAGCGCGACCCTCGTTGGAGTCGTAGGGCAGGCCGAGAGCCATGAGCATGGCGCCGAGGTTGGCGTAGCCCAAGCCGAGCTGGCGGAACTTGCGCGAGTTCTCGGCGATCTTGTTCGTCGGGTAGTCGGCGTTGCCGACGAGGATCTCCTGAGCAGTGAAGATCACCTCGACCGCGGCCTTGAAACCGGCGACGTCGAACACGCCCTCGTCGCTGAGGAACCGGAGCAGATTGAGCGACGCCAGGTTGCACGCCGAGTTGTCGATGTGCATGTACTCCGAGCACGGGTTGCTCGCATTGATCCGACCCGTCGCCGCCGCGGTGTGCCACTTGTTGATCGTGGTGTCGAACTGCATGCCGGGATCGGCGCACTGCCACGCGGCGTCGGAGATCTGACGGAACAGCTCGCGCGCCTTGAGCGTCTTGACCGGCGCGCCCGTGGTGACGGCCTTCAGGTCCCAATCGGCATCATCGAGCACGGCCTGCATGAACTCGTCGGTCACCCGCACCGAGTTGTTGGCGTTCTGGTACTGCGTGGAGTGGCTGTCCTTGCCGTCGAGGTCCATGTCGAACCCGGCGTCGCGCAGCACCCGTGCCTTGCGCTCCTCGATCGCCTTGCACCAGATGAAGTCCTCGATGTCGGGGTGATCCGAGTTGAGGATGACCATCTTGGCGGCGCGGCGCGTCTTGCCGCCGCTCTTGATCGTGCCGGCCGACGCGTCGGCGCCGCGCATGAAGCTCACCGGGCCCGACGCGGTACCGCCGCCCTTGAGCGGCTCCTCCGACGAGCGGATGTGCGAGAGGTTGATGCCCGACCCCGAGCCGCCCTGGAAGATGGTGCCCTCTTCGACGTACCAGTTGAGGATCGACTTCATCGTGTCGTCGACGGCGAGGATGAAGCACGCACTCGCCTGCTGCGGGGTGTCCTTCACGCCGATGTTGAACCAAACCGGCGAGTTGAACGCGACCTTCTGATTGATGACGAGGTGCTTGAGCTCGGCGTTGAACGCCTCTGACTCGGCCTCGTCGACGAAGTAGCCGTCCTTGGTGCCCCACGCGGTGATCGTGTCGACCACGCGGTCGACGACCTGCTTGAGCGAGCGCTCGCGCTCGGGGCTGTCGAGGTTCCCGCGGAAGTACTTCTGGCTCAGGATGTTGGTCGCGTTGAGGCTCCAGCCAGCGGGAACCTCGACGTCGAGTTGCTCAAAGGCGACGGTGCCGTCGCGGAAGTTCGTGATCCGGGCGTCGCGCCGGTCCCACTCAACCTGGTCGTACGGGTCCGTCCCCGCTGTGGTGAAGTGGCGACGGATCCCAATCCCGATCCGCTCCGGTGCAATCGCCATCAAAGCCCTCCTCGATCTCCCGCGAGAGACCACAACATATTGTGGTCCCGCAACCCTTCCAACCACCACATCCTGTGGTGGGGGAAGAACAAACTACACCACGGTAACTACAGGAGTGCAACTGGTCGCGGCCACAAAACCGCAGGTCAGCGGCCGTTCGCGAAGATTCGCAAATGTGACCGTATGCACAAACTACGGTCCGCGGGCGTGCCGGCCTCCGACGGGATCGTCATTGCGGTCGACGCAGGCACGACCGGCGTCCGCGCCTTCGCCGTCGACGCGGCCGGGCAGCCAGCGGGCTGGTCCTACCGCGAGTTCACCCAGCACTTCCCGCAGCCGGGCTGGGTCGAGCACGACGCCACCGAGATCGCCGAGGCGGTGCGGACGACGCTCGCCGAGCTGCACGCCTCGCTCGACGGCGCGCCGATCGCCGCGGTGGGGATCACCAACCAGCGGGAGACGACCGTCGTGTGGGACCGCCGGACGGGCCTCCCCCGCCACCGCGCCATCGTCTGGCAGGACCGCCGCACCGCCGAGTACTGCGACGCGTTGCGCGAGGCCGGGCACCTCGACGTCGTGCGACGCCGCACCGGTCTGGTGCTCGACCCGTACTTCTCGGCGACCAAGCTGCGCTGGCTCCTCACCGAGGGCGGCGTCGAGGCCGACGACGACCTGGCTTTCGGCACCGTCGACACGTGGGTGCTGTGGAACCTGACGGGTGGCGCGGTGCACGCGACCGACCCGTCGAATGCAAGCCGCACGCTGCTGTACGACATCGGCCAGCGCGCGTGGTCCGACGAACTGCTCGAGTTGTTCGAGGTGCCCCGGAGCGCACTGCCCGAGGTGCGGCCTTCGAGTGGCCGCTTCGGCGTGACCGTCGACGGCTGCGGCCTGCCCGCGGGAATCCCCGTCAGCGGCATCGGTGGCGACCAGCAGGCTGCGCTGTTCGGCCAGGCCTGTTTCGCGCCCGGCATGTCGAAGAACACCTACGGCACCGGCAGCTTCGTGTTGATGAACGTGGGCCCAACGTGCCCCGAGCCGGTCGACGGCCTATTGACGTCGGTCGCGTGGGAGCTGGCCGACGGCACCGTCGCCTACGCGCTCGAAGGCGCGATCTTCGTGACCGGCGCCGCGATCCAGTGGCTGCGCGATGGGCTCGGCGTCATCACCGACGCGTCTGAAATCGGGCCGCTTGCCGCGACGATCGACGACACCGAGGGCGTCTACCTCGTCCCCGCCTTCACCGGTCTCGGCAGCCCGTGGTGGGATCCCTACGCGCGCGGCACGATCGTCGGCATCACGCGCGGCGTCGGCCGCGCCCACCTGGCGCGCGCCACGGTGGAGGCCATGGCGTTCCAAACGCGTGACGTCGTCGAGGCGATGAGCGCGGCCAGCGGACACGAAGTGACCGCGCTGCGGGCCGACGGCGGCGCGTCGGTGATGGACCTGCTGCTGCAATTGCAAGCGGACCAGTTACAGGTGCCGGTCGCCCGGCCGACCGTGCAGGAGACGACCGCGCTGGGCGCCGCCTACCTCGCCGGCCTGGCCGAGGGCGTGTGGGGCTCGCTCGACGAACTGGCGACGCACTGGGTGCTCGATCGCGAGTTCACGCCGCAGGCGAGTCAAGCCGGCGCCGACGCCAAGTACGCCGGGTGGCAGCGCGCCGTCGAGCGGTCCCGTGGGTGGGCGCGAACCGAATCGTCGTAGCGGGCAAGTATCCCCGTGGGCACGAGCAGCGACGCGGCGGTCATCACGGCGTCACTTGGCGATCCGCGCCAGTTCGCCGAGATATTCGACCGGCACGCCGCGCCGCTGTTCCGCTTCTTGATCCGGCGCGTCGGTCGGGACGCGGCCGACGATCTCCTCGGCGAGACCTTCCGCATCGCGTTCGAGCGGCGCGACGCCTTCGACCCGGCGTACGCGACCTCGCGTCCGTGGCTGTACGGCATCGCCACGAACCTGCTCAACCGCCATCGGCGGACGGAGGGGCGACGGCTCAACGCGACCGCGCAGCTGATCGCGCAACGCCAGCCCGACGTGGCCATGGCCGACGCAGTCGTGGCGTCGGTCGACGCCGCTGCGTTGTGGCCACAAGTCATCGAGCGCGTCGCGGCGCTCCCCGACGGCGAACGCGACGCGCTGCTGCTGTACGCATGGGAGGACCTGTCGTATGAGGACATCGCGGTCGCGCTCGGCATTCCCGCAGGAACGGTGCGGTCGCGCCTCAACCGGGCGCGGAAACGAATCCGCGAACTGGCCGCCGACATCGGCGAAGTAGCAGTGAAGAGACCAGCCGACAGCTTTCAGCCGCTCGTTCACAACGACCCGTGGAAGCTCGCCGAAGAAAGGGACCGACTCATGTCATCGATCGAACACACCGCGTTGCAGCCCAACAGCGCGTGGCGCGCACCGGCCATCTACCCGCGGTTGGGCTACCTCGACGAACACGCCGCCCTCGAGTTCCTCACCCGCGCGTTCGGCTTCCGCGAACGCCGCGAGGCGCGCATGGGCGGGGAGACGTCGGACGACAAGATGCTGGCGTGGCTCGAATACGGTGACGGTGTCGTCATGATCGGGCACGCCGAACACGAGATGCACGACATCTCGAGTCCGCAAGAGACCGAGCAGGCGATCACGTGCATCGTGAATGTGAGCGTCGAGAACGTCGACGCCCATTACGCCCGCGCAGTTGCCGAGGGCGCCGTCATCACCGCAGAGCTCGGCGACCAGTTCTACGGCGAGCGGCGCTACGAGGCCGTCGACCCCGAAGGCAACAAGTGGCACTTCGGCGAGCCGCTCTACAGCGTCCGCGCCCGCGGCGGCGACAGCTGACCCCCGCCGCGAGTGCGCACGAGTCGCCCTCCTAAGGGCGGCTCGTGCGCACTCGCCGGGTCTACGAGGACACTCGGTGGCTCGCCAGTTCCGCCCACCTACTCGACGCTACGCGCGCCAGGGCGGCGAGTTGGCGGCGTTCGCGGGCGCGGAAAGGGCGGCCGCGACGGCCGACGACAACCGACAGTTCCGCAGTCTCGACCGGCGCCCACGCGGTGTCGTCGGGCCCGCTGTCGCCAGCGGCGACGCGCACCGATGACTTGCTGCCGCTGACGAACGCGGCCAGCCACGGTGTGGGCGGCGGCGTGCCGATGGCGGCGAGGGGCACGGCGGACGTCGCGTCGATGATCGCGGCCCAGTCGGCCTCGAAGTCGTGGCGCGCGTGGGTGGCCAGCGTGAGCAACAGGCCGTCGACGTCGGTCTGCTCGACAAGCAAGGCCGCGGTCTCGAGGGCGTCAAGGCGTGGGTCCGACAGCGACGGTGGCGCGGGGCGCACGTCTTCGACGTCGACGCCGTCGACCTGGCCGACCTCAGTGAGCAACAGCGGGACGAGGGCGGCATCGGGAAGGTCGACAACCAATTCGTCGATCGCCCGGCCGCCGCCTCGTTCGAGGATCTCGATGCCCACGAGGTCGCCGCGGACCGCGCCTATGCGGCTGGCGACGGAACCTAGTGCGCCCGGTCGGTCGGGCACCCAGACACGCAATACGTACGTGGGCACGTGACAAACGGTACCCCCGCGATGTGAACGGAACGTTTCGTTCGCGGCACGGCTGCGAGAATCGCCGCATGGTTCGCACCGAGATCGACGGCGAGGTCTTCGTCGTCACCATCGACCGTCCCGAACGCCGCAACGCGGTCGACGGGCCGACGGCCGCTGCACTGGCGGAAGCCTTCCGGTCCTTCGATGCCGACGACGCGCTCGCGGTCGCCATCCTCACTGGCGCGGCGGGGACGTTCTGCGCCGGCGCCGACCTCAAAGCGGTGGCCGCCGGTGAAGGCAACGCGGCGCGCATGGAGGGCGACGGACCGATGGGCCCGACGCGGCTGCGCCTCGCCAAACCCGTCATCGCCGCGATCGAAGGCCATGCGGTAGCGGGCGGCCTCGAACTCGCACTGTGGTGCGACCTGCGCGTGGCGGCGAGCGACGCGGTCTTCGGCGTGTACTGCCGGCGTTGGGGCGTTCCCCTCATCGACCTCGGAACGGTGCGGCTGCCACGCCTCATCGGCCATAGCCACGCGATGGATCTGATCCTCACCGGCCGCGGCGTCAGCGGCAACGAGGCGCTAGCGATGGGGCTCGCGAACCGCATCACCGAGCCGGGCGCTGCACTCGATGGCGCGCTCGAGCTCGCCCGTCAGCTCGCCGGGTTCCCGCAGCTGTGCCTTCGCAGCGATCGCCAGTCCGCGCTCGAGCAATGGGGAATGAGCGAGGACGACGCCACCGCCAACGAAATGCGCCTCGGCCTCGCGGTGATCCGCTCGGGCGAGACCCGCGCCGGCGCCACCCGCTTCGCCGAAGGCGCCGGCCGCCACGGCACCTTCGACTGACCCTCAGGTGCGCGGGAGAACTGCCGATCCAAGGGCAAACTGGATGAAGGGGGTGGCGGTGGACAACGAGTTCTTTCGATGGCTCCGGACGCAGCTGCTCGCGCTCGGCGCCGTGATCGTCATGCTGTTCGCCGGGGGCATCGCCGGCGCGGTCACCATGGACGACGCTGACGTCAGCGATGCGTTGCGACCGTCGACGACGACATCAACGAGCGACGCCTCCGGCGCGGCCACCACCACGATCGCGCCGCCGACGACGGAGACAACCACCGCGAGCACTGTCGCGCCGACACCGACCACTCGTCGGGCGAATCCCGCAGGCGCCACCGCCGGCCCCAAGCCAGGGACGTACCGCTACCACGTCACCGACGTGTCCGACGACGACGGCGAGAAGGAAACCGACGCGTGGGACGAGGACCTGGTCATCGTCAACACGAAGCCGGCGCACCAACAGCACCGCACCATCGAGGACGGCGAGGTTCAGGAGGTGCTCGAAATCGACTGGCGCGCGGATGGCCGGTACGTCACCGGTAGCAGCGACGGGACCGGCGGCGCCGACGCCGACGTGTCGATGCCCGCCACGGTGTGCGACACCACCGAGTTCCGGACGCTCGTGCTCCCCGCCGTCGTCGGTGCGACGTGGCAGATCAAGTCGAAGTGCACGTTTACCGAAGAGGGCGAGACGTACACGATCGCCCTGTCCGGGACCGGCCGCATCACCGAGCGGAAGACCGTGCAGGTCGGCGGTACCGCGGTCGACGTCGTGCACGCCCACATCGACATGCACGACAGCGAGTCGCCCGACGACGTCATGACGATCGACGAGCTGTACGCACCGGAGCTCGCGCTCACGATCGAGCAGGTCGAGCATTCGTCCAGCCACGACACCGACGACGACGGAACGACGTACTCGTACGACGACGTCACGACCCGCCGTCTACAGCACCTCTAACGCTGCGATCAGCTGGCGGCGGCGCTGACGGTGGCCGTCGCTGACGCGCCGTTGCTGTCGACCGACGCCAGCTTGGCCGGCTCGGCGTCGGCGTCGTCGTGGCCCTTGCGCTTGGCGTAGGTGTTGACGTACTCCTGACCGGACAGCTCGCGCAGCTCGAACATGATCTCGTCGGTGATCTGCCGCAGGACGAGCGGATCATCCTTGCGGTCGGCGTACCGGTCGAATCGCAGGGGCTTGGAGAACTTGATCGTGATCGGCATGAAGAACCGCGGCACCACCTGGCCGATCGGCTGGGCCTCCTTGGTGCCGACCATGGCGACCGCGAGCACCGGCGCGCCCGTCTGCAACGACAACCGGGCGATGCCGGTCTTGCCCTTGTACAGCCGGCCGTCGGGTGACCGCGTTCCCTCGGGGTAGATGCCGAACAGGCCGCCGCCCTCGAGCACCCGCCGGGCCGAATCGAGGGCCCGCTGCGACGCCGAGCCCCCGCCGCGGTCAATCGGGATCTGGCCGACGGCGCGGAAGAACCACGCGGTCTTCGGGTCTTCGAAGTACTCGGCCTTGGCCACGAACGTGATGCGCCGCTTGAGCACCAGCGGCAGGAAGATCGAGTCCGAGAACGAGATGTGGTTGCTCGCCATGATGCAGGCGCCGTCGGGCGGCACGTGTTCGATCCCCTCGACGCGTACCCGGTAGAGCACGCGGAGGATCGGCGTCAGGATGATCTTCATCAGCCGGTACGCCATGGCCGCGTAAACCTACAACTCTCGTTTCTTGACCGAGCGGTCAAGGTGCCCGTACCGTCACGGCCGTGAACCGCCGGCTCACCCAGCGAGGCAAGGAGCGGCGCCGCCAGCTGATGGACTTCGCGGCGCGCCGGTTCGCCGAGCGCGGCTACCACCCGACATCGGTCGCCGAAGTTGTGCAAGGGATGGGCGTCGGCAAGGGCGTCTTTTACTGGTACTTCTCCTCGAAGGAGGAGCTGTTCCTCGAGATCCTGCGGGAGGCCCAGCAGGACCTCCGCCGGCGCCAGCAGCAGTCATTCGGCGATGAGGACGATCCCATCCGCCGCATCGAGCTCGGGATCCGCGCCTCGATGGTGTGGCTGTCGGAGAACCGCCACCTCTTCACACTCCTCCAGTTCGCATCGTCCGAGGAGACGTTCGCGCCGAGTCTCCGTCGTGGCCAGGACGTCGCCGTTGCCGACGTGGCCAAGCACGTGAAGGACGCGATCGCCGCCGGCCGCGTCCGCGACGCCGATCCGATCTGGCTCAGCCACGCCATCCTCGGCGTGACCAACCAACTCGCGCTGACGTTTGTGTTCGAGAAGGGCGAGGCGCCCGAGCTGGTCGCCGACGCGTGCGTTGCGTTCTGCCTCGACGGTCTCGTCGGTGCACCCGTTCCCACTCCGTAATTAGCATCGGCCGCATGGCCATCGCATCGCTAGAAGACGCACTGAAGGCCGTCGCCGAGGTCGCGCCGGTCGCCCGCGAGTACTGCCAGAAAGCCGAGGACAGACGCGGCCTGCCCGTTGAGGTCGTGGATGCCATCGAAGGTGCGGGGTTGTGGCGAGCCTTCGCCCCGACCGAGGTCGGCGGCGCCAACCTGGTCGCACTCGGCGAGCAGTTCGAGATCGTGCGGGCCATGGCCTACGAGGACACCAGTGCGGCGTGGGGCCTCTTCATCTGCGGTGTCGGCGCTGCCCTGGTCGGGGCGAAACTGCCGGCCCAGGGACGCGAGGAGGTCTTTGCCAACGGCGTGGTGCCGATGGCCGGCGTCTTCAATCCCGGCGGCAGCGCGCAATTGACGGCCGACGGGTTGGTCGTCAACGGCAAATGGCCCTTCGCCAGCGGCATCGGCTACGCCGGGTGGGCGATGGCGAACGCGATCGTGCTCGACGAGTCCGGCGCGCCGCGTCCCGGCATCGGCGGGCTGCCCGAGATCCGCTCGGTCGTCGTGGCGATCGACGACCTCACGATCATCGACGACTGGCACGTCGCCGGTCTGCGGGGCACCGGTTCGATGAGCTTCACCATGGACGGCGTGACGGTGCCGGAACACCGCACGTTCCCGTTCTTCGGCCCGACCACCGACGCCGGACACAAATACCGGCTGCCGCTCGTGAGCCTCATCGGCCCGCCCTTCGCGGCCATGGCCGTCGGCTTGGCCGATCGCCTGGTCGACGAGTTGCTCGCGCTCCTCCCGACGCGGGTCGGCCCGCCGACGTTCCAGCCCGCGTCGGCCGATCCCGTCAACCAGTCGACCGTAGGGCGCGCAATGGCGGCGGTCCATGGGGCGCGGGAGTCGACGCGAGCGATCTTTGCCCGCTACGACGCCCGTCTCGCCGCCGGCGAAGACCTCACCGCTCTGCCCCTCGACGGTCGGGCCGAGCTGCACCGCCACATCGTGTGGGCGGCGGCCACGTGTCGCGACGCGGTGAATGAGCTGTTCCTCCTGGCGGGCGCCAGCTCGATCTACGAGCCCGGCGTGATCCAGCGCATCTGGCGCGACATCAACGTGCTGAACCAGCACGTGTACCTGCGGCTGACGAACTTCGAGAACGCGGGCAAGGTCGCGCTCGGGTTCGACGTGGCCACGCCGCTGTTCTAGAGCTTGGTCAGCGCCCGCTTGAGATTGCGCACCGCCTGATGGATGCGCTGCTCGTTCTCGATGAGGGCGAAGCGCACATGGCCTTCGCCGCCCGGCCCGAAGCCGGCGCCCGGTGACGTGGCGACCGCCGCCTCGCGTACGAGGAACTGGGCGAACTCGAGCGAGCTCATCTCTGCGTACGGCTCGGGAACCGGCGCCCACACGAACATCGTGCCCTTGGGCTTCTCGATCTCCCAGCCGATGCGGGCCAGGCCGTCGATCAGCGCGTCACGCCGGCTCTGGTAGATCTCGTTGACCTGCTTCGGGTACTCCTGCGCCTCGTTGAGGGCGACGGTGGCGGCGATCTGGATCGGCTGGAACGTGCCGTAGTCGAGATAGCTCTTGAGCTTGGCCAAGGCGGCGACGATCTCGCGGTTGCCCGACAGGAACCCGACGCGCCAGCCGGCCATCGAGAACGACTTGGTCATCGTGAACAGCTCGACGGCGACGTCCTTGGCCCCGGGCACCTGGAGGATCGAGGGGGGCTCGTAGCCGTCGAAGGACGTGTCCGAGTAGGCGAAGTCGTGGACGAGGACCACGTCGTGCTCACGGGCGAAGTCGACGATCTTCGTCATCCACTCGAGGTCGACGCACGCCGTGGTCGGGTTGTGCGGGAACGAGAGGATGATCACGCGCGGCTTGGGCCACTGGTTCTCCCACGCTTCGAGCAGGTTCTCGAAGAAGTTCTGACCAGGACCGAGCCGAATGTGTTGCACCTCGGCGCCGGCGAACAGCGGCGCCCAGATGTGGATCGGGTACGACGGCGACGGCACGAACGCGCTGTCGCCGGGGCCGAGCAGCACCCACATGAGGTGCGACAGACCCTCCTTGGCGCCGATCGTTGTGATGATCTCGGTCTCGGGGTCGAGCTCGACGCCCCACTTGGTGAGGTAGCGGTCGGCTACCGCCTTGCGGAGGTTCGGGATGCCGATGCTTTGCGAGTACCGGTGGTTCCGCGGGTTGCGCGCCGCCTCGGCCAGCTTCTCGACCGCGATCTCGGGCGACGGGATGTCGGGGTTGCCGAACCCGAGGTCGATGACGTCGGCACCGTCTCGGCGTGCCTCGAGCTTGAGGGCATTGATGATGCCCAGCACGTAAGGCGGCAGGCCGGTGATGCGGCGGAACTCCATCACGCCAGGTTAGTTAAGGCAGTCGCGGGCTCCGGCAACCATTTCGAGGGCCCGATCCCACGGCGCGTTGATCGGCGCGCAGACCGCGAAGTCGGCGCCGGCCGCCTCAAGGCCGCGGAGCGAGGCGGTCAACCCGTCGACATCGAGCGCCGACAAGTCGACCTGGCCGCCCCACGTGATGCGCGGTACCCCGGCGCCTTCGGCCGTCACTTCGGCCGGCGTGGCGTCCCACACGTTGAGCGCGTCCGCCGCCGCGGCCGCGACCCGACGGATCGCCGGCGAGCGCCCGCCGACCCACGTCTCGATGCCGTCGGCCCGCAAGGCCCGCACCACGGTTTCGACCGCGGCAAGCCGTTCGGCCGCCGGCGGATACTCGATGCCGTACGCGACGTTCTCCTCGGCACTGAGCCGGTCGCCCGCCCCCACGCCGGCGATCAGCCGGTCCCCGATCTGACGGCGAAGGCTGGCGATCGTGTGGACGAGGACGGCGTCGGGCAGCAGGCCGATCCGGGCGACCAGCGGTCCGATCCGCACTCGCCGGGTCTCCTGGCCGATGGCGGCGAGCAGGGTGAAACACTCGATCGCCGGTCGGTGGGGCTGGCCGATCGGCCACAGGTGGTTGAACACGAAGACCCCGTCGAGGCCCAGCGCCTCGGCCCGAACCGCAGTCGCCACGGCGCCTTCGACGTCGGTGCTGAACTGCGGCAGGGTCGTGCCGACCAACATCGCCTCAGGCTACGTGGGGCCGTGCTCGGGAAAATTTTCGCAAGGAACGCGAGATTTCCGCTCTTGCTCCGTTGTTAGGGGCAGTTGTGTGCCGGTTCTCGGGTTCCCCAGCGCCCGAGAACCGGCACCTTCGCGTTTGGCCTAGCTAACGCTCAGGCGTGGCGGCCAGTAGAGCGGCCCCGATGGCGCCTGCTCGCTCCCCGAGCGTGGCGGCCACGATTTCGACCGGCGGCCGGTGCTCGGCCGCCTCGACCAGGTCCAAGAACGCGGCCCGGACCGGGTCGAGCAGGATGGATCCCGCCTCGACCAGACCGCCGCCGAGCACGAAACACTCCGTGTCGAACGCATTGGCCAGGTTGGCCAGACCCAGCGCCACCCACCAGCCGAAGCGGTCCATGACCGCCTGAGCATCGGGGTCACCCTCGGCCGCGGCCTGGGTGACGTGCTCACCGCGGACCGCCTCGGCGTCGCCGCCGGCCAGGTCGACTACGTGCGGGATCTGCTGGGCGTGAGCCGCCTCCCGAGCCAGGCGTCCGAGGCCACTCCCCGATGCGTAGCGCTCCCAGCAGCCCCGCTGACCGCAGGGACAGGGCAGGCCGCCGACGGCGTCGACGACCATGTGGCCGATCTCCCCCGCGAACCCGTGGGCGCCGCGCACGAGACGGCCGTCGATGACGATCCCGCCGCCGATGCCGGTGCCCAAGGTCACGAGGATCATGTGCTGGCGGCCGCTCCCGGCGCCGAAGCGCTGCTCAGCCCACGCCGCACACGTTGCGTCGTTGTCGATCCGCACGTCGACGCCGAGGCGGCGGGCCAGCTCGGCCTGGAGCGCCAGCTCGGTGACGCCCGGGATGTTGGGCGCGAAGCGCAGGACGCCATCGCGATCGACGATCCCGGGGACGCCGACGCCGACGAGGTCGGACCGGCCGGCCTGCAACTCGCGTGCGACCTCGGCTACGGCGTCGACCAGCGCTGGCCCCGAACGCGATTGGGGCGTCGGCACCCGGTGCTCGGCGGCGACATCACCGGCGTCGTCGAGGACAACGCCGAGACACTTCGTACCGCCCACGTCGACCCCGATGGTCGACATGCGCCGCTACGAGACGCGGATGTGCTGCACCCGCGGCTGTGGCGTCGGTCCGTCCGCGCCCGCTTGCGACGCGGCCTGGGCCATGCCCATGGCGAATGCGGTCAGCGGCGTCGGGTCCTTCACCAACTCCTCGGCGACGTCAAGCACGGCGCGCGCCGCGGCGATCATCTCGAGCGCGGCGTTCTGGAAGTGCTCGAGCGCTTCTTTCGCCTTGTCCTCGGTCGTCATCCGGCTCCCTCTACAAACGAAATCTCTAGGCGGTCGTCCACCATCTTGGCCCGCCCGACCTCGCGCTTGCGAAGTGAGTCCGGCAGCACGATCGCCCGCCGGTGCGGACCCACCCGTACGATCAGCTCCCCGTCGCGGCGGCCGACCTCGAGATCGTCCTTGTCAGCGAACGGCAACTCGAGCGACAGGACGCGCGTCTTACCGCGCGCCTTGATGCGCAGCGGCTCGCCCGAGTGGAACACCTCGTGCGCTTCGCTGTCGCCGTAGAGGAGGTCGCCGAACGTCCGCAGCTTGTCGAGACCGACCAGCTCCTCCGGGGCCAGCTCCGCCTTGATGACCGGGAGCGGCGCGAAGCCTTCCTCGATCGCGCCGAGGTGCTCGGCGTGGGTGGCCTTCCACGTCGCGAACCACGGGTCGCTCACGGCTTCAGGCAGCAACCGGTTCGCGATCACGGCGTCGACGTGATAGCCGAACAGGGCGAGGTACGTCGCGGTTCGGCGCGCCTCGGCGATCACCATGCGCTCGGGATTGACGACCAAACGCACGCTGCTGGTGGCGCCGTCGGTCAACAGCTCGCGCACGCCGTCGAGCCGGTCGTAGAAGCGGCGGATGGCGGCGAAAACGTCGTCGTTGGCGACCGGCAAGCTCGTGACCCGGTTCAGGACCGGGCGGACGACCTTGGCCAGCCGCCGTTCGACCGGGAAGATCCGGTCCATGTACCAAGACAGGATGTCGGGCAACGAGAGGAATCGGATCGTCTCGGCCGTCGGCGCGCAGTCGACGACGATCACGTCGTAGTCACCCGAGCCGGCGAACGACTTGATGTCGGCCAGGCTGAACACCTCGTCGAGCCCGGGGATCACCGAGAGTTCCTCGGCCTCGATCGCGTCGACGCCGACCCAGTCGAGCACCTGCATCACGTAGTGCTGCACATCGGCCCATGTCTCTTCGAGCCGTTCGGTCGCGTCGAGCTGTTGGCCGGCGAGGCGGTCGGCGATCGGCGTGGGCACCGAGCCGAGATACACGTCGAACGCGTCGGCCAGCGAGTGCGCCGGGTCGGTCGACAGAACGAGCGTGCGGAGCCCGCGATCGGCGCAGCGCAGCGCGGTCGCCGCGGCAACGGTTGTCTTGCCGACGCCGCCCTTGCCCGTGAAGAGGAGGATTCTCACAACTACGGCGAAGCGGCCGACGACCTCGCCTCGACCCGCGCTTTCAACTCGCGCAGCGCAGTGCCGATGATCCGCGCCGCGGCGCGTTGTTTGACGAAGCCCGGCAGCGGCACCTTGAGCTCGACGACGAGGTTATAGATGACGTCGGTGCCGCCCGACTCGTTGGCCGTGAACCGGTAGTCGCCGTCGAGCCTCGACGTGATGTCGCCCGCGGCCTGCACCCACGACAAGCGGTTCGGGGCCTCGCTGAAGTCGTAGGCCAATGTGTACGACGTACTGCGACCGAACGCGCCGGCGCGATACGTCACGCGTGTTCCGCGTCCGGCACTGTCGCGCTCGAGGACGATGACCGCCTTGATGTCGTTGGCCCACTCGGCGTAACGACCGAAGTCGGTGACAACCGCCCAGCACTGTTCGACGGGCGCGTCGATATACGTGTGCTCGGTGGCCTGGTCAGTCACGGTGACCTCGGTGCATGACGGGACTCGTGCGCTTGACGACCGTCCAGTAGTAGCCGAGCAGGATGCCGTAGCCAACGAGGATCGGGCACAGCAGCAGCGAGATCAACAGCCATCGCAGCCACGCACTCCGGTCCGCCGCGCCGCCTTCGAAGTCGCCGGGATACCGGTTGATGCAGTCGACGAGCGCGACGATGGCCGGGAACTCCAACCCCACCACGAGCACCACATACTGCATCCCGCGACCGTACCGTCAAACCCGGCGCGGCCTGGGCGCTCGGGGCCCGAACTCGCCCCGCTTGGCCGCCCACAGCCCGGCCAATCCCAGCCCGTACACCGGAGCGAGGATCCCGAAAGCCAGGCTCGTGTAGGGCTTGGCGCCGGCTGTCGCGAAGGCCACGACGACCTCGACGGCGAGGGATCCGAGCAAGTGCCGCTGGACGTCGCCCGGCGCCGAGCCCTGGAGGAAGAAGAGCCCGCCCATCCCGATCTCCTTGTCGCGACTGCGGCCCGCCGCGATCACGAGGGCGGCGAGGAACACGCCGGTGCCAACGACGAACATGGCCATGGCCACGACGAAGGCCGGCACCTTCAAGTCCGCCGTCACGACGTCGCCCACCGCGGTCAACGCGAACAGGCCCGTACCGATCCAGGACGCAGCAATGATGCGGTCGTTCACGCGCCCTCCAGGTCGAGCAAGGCGGCGTCCAACTTCGCGGCCAAGACGTCGTAGTCGAACTCCTCCTCGGCGCGAGCACGCGCCGCAGCACCCATACGCGCGCGAGTGTCGGCGTCGACGAGCAGCTCACGCAGTGCTGCCGCCACCGCGTCGGGCCGCCGCGGCGCGTCTACCACCAGTCCGGTCTCGCCGTGCACCACCGCTTCGTGCGAACCGCCGCTGCGGCCGGCGATCTGCGGGACACCGCACGCGGCCGCCTCGACGAACACGATGCCGAAACCCTCCTGCTCGAGGCCGAACCAGCGATTGCGACACGGCTGCGCGAACACGTCGGCGCAGCTGTAGAAGCCAGGCAGGTCGTCGTGCTCGACGCGACCGACGAGGCGCGCCGGCGAACCCGTCCTCGCGATGCGGCGCTGAAGGCGGTCGCGATCGCGGCCGGCACCGGCCAGGGCGACGACGAGGTTTGGGAACTCGACGCGCAGCTGCGCGGCCGCGTCGATGAGGACATCGAGTCCTTTGCGCGGCACCAACCGGCACACACTGACGACCACCAGCGCGTCCTCGGCGATGTCGAACCGAGCGCGCATGGTCTTGCGCTCGACGTCCGTCGCCGGGCGAAACCGCTCCACATCAACACCCGGCGGCACGATCACCGTGGGCGGCACCTTCCGATGGCGCGCGGCGCGGGCGGCCTCGGCCGCGGGGTAGCCGCCCGCCGCGATCAGCGTGGTCGCGCCGCGCACGGTGGACGCCAGTAGCCGCCGGGTGATCGGTAGCCGACCCGGAACCGTGATCTCGGCGCCGTGCAGCACCACGGCGTACGGCATGCGCAACCGCGGCCCGATCACGCCGACGGGAAGGGCCGGGTCGAGAACGACGGCGGTCGCCCCCACTTCGGCGGCGAGCCGCTCAACCCGATGCCGGAGGCCGCGCGTCGGCCACAGCACCCGACCGGCGCGCTCGACGCGGAACGCCTGGTCGGCGTCGAACGCATCGGTGTCGGCGTAGGAAGTCGTGAGCACCGTCACCCGATCGGGCGGCAGTCGCCGCCACAACTCCCACAACATCGACTGGATCCCGCCGATCTTCGGAGGGAAGTCGTTGGTGACGAAGAGGTGGCTCACGCCGTCGCCGGTCGGGTCACGCCCAGCTTGTCGGCCGCCCACCGGGCGTGGTCGCGCACCAGCGCGTCCTCCGACTCGAGCGCGGCGGCCAGCACGCGACGCAC
>Ga0075418_10001797_pt1 | contig 24414 bp, 19 predicted proteins | sample SoiMetdeltSBSDD2_FD_81776 | JGI IMG/M metagenome (GOLD analysis project Ga0075418, IMG submission 81776) | Bulk soil microbial communities from a Populus tree surrounding site in Tennessee, USA - Soil MetaG P. deltoides SBSDD2 | ecosystem: Environmental > Terrestrial > Soil > Tree plantation...
CATTGATCTCAGCCTGCATCTCATCCGCCGCGACTGGGGCACCGCGGCCGCCAACAGCGTCGCTCGGCGCCTCGTGGTGCCGCCGCATCGCGATGGCGGACAGGCGCAGTTCATCGAGACGCCGGTGCCGGCGGCGAGGGAAGGGGGACGGCTCGGACAGGTACTCGACCGATTGCGTGCCGAACCGGCGCGCGCAACCAGCATCGCGGGGCTGGCGCGGGAAGCGGGGATGAGCAGGCGAACGTTCCTGCGTCGTTTCAAGGCCGGCACCGGCGCGACGCCCGGCGTCTGGTTGGTGCGGGCTCGGCTGGCGCGAGCCCGGCAACTGCTGGAAACAACCCATCTGGGGCTCGACGATGTGGCCAATGCGGCGGGCTTCGGAACGGCGGCCAACCTGCGCCATCAGTTCCGCAAGGAGCTCAAGGTCAGCCCGTCCGATTTCCGGCGCCGCTTCGGGTCACCGGCGGCCTGAAGCCGCTGTCAGGCTCATTCGCATAATATATATTATGGAAAAATAGCCTAATAGATCCTGGCCACACCGAATCCTAATGACGCGATGCGCCACGGCGGCGCGCTATTTGTCGGCCTTCTCGAAGTTGTCGGAGATGAGCCGGTCCAGCAACCGCACCCCCCAGCCCGACGCCCAGTTCTGCGTGATCTCGTTGCGGTTGGAGTCCATGGCGGTGCCCGCCACGTCCAGATGCGCCCACGGCGTGTCCTTCACGAAGCGCTGGATGAACTGCGCGCCGGTTATGGACCCGCCAAAGCGGCCGCCGATGTTCTTCATGTCGGCAGTCTTGCTGTCGATCAGCTTGTCGTAGGCCTTGCCGAGCGGCATGCGCCAGACCTTCTCGCCCGTTTCCTCGCCGGCCGCCACCAACTCGGCGGCCAGGCGGTCATCATTGCAAAACAGGCCTGCGTACTCTTTGCCGAGGGCCACCATGATGGCGCCGGTCAGCGTGGCGAGGTCGACGATGAAGCGCGGCTTGAAGCGCTCCTGTGCGTACCAGATGACGTCGGCCAGCACCAAGCGGCCTTCGGCGTCGGTGTTGAGCACCTCGATGGTCTGACCCGACATGCTGGTGATGATGTCACCGGGGCGTTGCGCCTTGCCCGACGGCATGTTCTCGGCAAGCCCCAGCAGGCCGATTGCGTTGACTGCGGCCTTGCGCTTGGCCAGTCCCAGCATCAAACCGGCGACGCACGCTGCGCCAGCCATGTCGCCCTTCATGTCCTCCATGCCGCCGGCCGGTTTGATGGAAATGCCGCCGGTGTCGAAGCACACGCCCTTGCCGACGAAGCACAGCGGCTTGGAGCGCTTGGACTTGGCCCCGTTCCACTGCAACACCACTACCCGCGAGGGGCGTTCGCTGCCCTGCCCGACCGCCAACAACGCGCCCATCTTGAGCTCGGCGAGCTGCTCCTCGTCCAGCACCTCGACCTCGAGGCCGGCGGCCGTCAGTTCGCGCATGCGATCGGCGAACTCGACAGGCCCCAGCATGTTGGCCGGCTCGTTGACGAGGTCACGGGCCAGGAAGCTGCCCTCGGCCAATGCCTTGCGCGGCTGGAACAGCTTGGCCGCGGCTTCCGGCTTGGCGCACTGGAGCACGAGCCGGGTGAGGCCGTCGCGGGCCGGCTCGCCTTCAGCACCGTCCTCGGACGGCTTCTTGGTGCGATACTTTTTAAAGGTGTAGCTGCGCAGCAGTGCGCCGTAGGCAAGGTCGGCCGCGAACACGTCGGCGCCAGCAGGGCCCGGATCGGCCGGATCCGCCAGGATACTGGCCGCATCGCCCTTGCGTGCACTGATCTGGGCGAAGGCGGCGCCTCCCAGCAGCAGGCGATCGAACTCTTTCGGCGCCTTGCCGGTGCCGAGCATGATGATGCGCTGGACGTCGATACCAGCCGGCGCCAGGATCTCGATGGCGCTCTTCGGTTTGCCGGTAAAGCCGGCGGCGGCCGCGGCCTTTTTAAGGGCGCCCTTGCTGCGTTCATCGATGCCGCGGGCGGCGCTGCCGAGCGCCATATCCTCCCCGGCCAGAACCACCAGCGTGCCAATCGGCGCGGCCGACAGAGGGGCAAATTCGATCTCGAGCATGTCAGCCATGGACTGAAATTCCGGGTGAGTTGCACAAGCGCCCGACCGGGCCGCAGCCTATCTGGTCTCCGGACGCGCTCATGCGTATCCGAAACCGGAAGGCCGCTTGAAGCAAGGAGGGATCAGGAGGCGCAACAATAGACGCTTGAGCCGGAAGAGCAAGGCTGGGGCGCCGCGTTGCGGGGCAGGCCTGCGATCTGGCTTGCGATCTGGCCTGCGATCTGGTTTGGCCTGGGTTGAAGCGCGGCATGCTGGAGGCAAATGCGCTTGGATGGCAGCCCCTATCCTTGCCACCGCCTGCATGGGCGGGGCGGCACCGCGCACGCAGCAGCGGGATTTGCGCGCGCCGTCGAGGAAAGTGCTCTAGCTCGGCCCCAGCGCATCGTACGGGGCAGGCCCTTGTGGTGCAGCGGATGCAATGGGCGAAAGTCGGCAATGCCGCTCCCTTCACCAGCACGACGCGTGGCAAGCGCGCCGTGCTCGTGCGGCAGCTAGATGACAGAGCTAAGCTGCACCTGGCTCAGGTCGCGGGCGTGCGGAAGACTTGGATGTCGAGGTCGCGGATTTTCTTGCGCAGCGTGTTGCGATTGAGGCCGAGCAGTGCTGCGGCGCGGATCTGGTTGCCGCGGGTTGCCGCCAGCGCAGCCATCAGCAGCGGCCGTTCGACGTGCTGCAGCACGCGGTCGTAAAGACCGGGCGGCGGCAGTTCGCGGCCGTAGCCGGCAAAATGGCCGGCGAGATAGCGCTCGACCATTTCGGACAGCTCCTTGGGCGTCTTGCCGCTCTCCATCGACGGCGCCGGAACCGTCTCAGCCAGTTCGGCCTCGACAATCTCAGCGGTCAGCGTGTCCTCGGGGTGCAGGGCGCCAAGGCGGCGCACCATGTTCTCCAGCTCGCGCACGTTGCCGGGCCAGTGGTAGCGCTTGAGGCGTTCGATGGCGGCCGTCTCGATCGCCTTGTGGCCAAGACCAGCCTTGGCGGCCTGGCGCAGGAAGTGGCGGACGAGGTCGCCGATATCCTCCAGGCGCTCACGCAGCGGCGGCAGGCGCAGAGGTACGACGTTCAGACGGTAATAAAGGTCTTCCCGAAACAGACCCTGCTGGATCTGGGTCTTCAGCTCGCGATGGGTGGCGGCGATGATGCGAATGTTGGTCTTGATAGGCGTGCGGCCGCCGACGGTGGTGTACTCACCTTCCTGCAGCACGCGCAGCAGCCGCGTCTGCGCCTCCATTGGCATGTCGCCGATCTCGTCCAGGAACAACGTGCCGCCTTCGGCCTGCTGAAACCGGCCTTCGGTACGTGCCTGGGCCCCGGTGAAGGCCCCCTTCTCGTGGCCGAACAGCTCGCTTTCGATCAGCTCGCGCGGGATGGCCGCCATGTTGATGGCGATGAACGGTCCGTTGCGGCGCCGGGAGAAGTCGTGCAGCACGCGTGCCACCAACTCTTTGCCGGTGCCGGACTCGCCGGTGATCATGACGGTGAGGTCGGTGCGCGTCAGACGTGCCAGGACGCGATAGATTTCCTGCATGGCCGGCGAGCGGCCGATCAAGGGCAGCTCCTCGACCTCACCTTCGTTTGCCGCCTTCTCCTTGCGCTTGCCAGGCTCGGCGAGCGCCCGCCCGACGATGCTGACGATCTGCGACAGATCAAAGGGCTTCGGCAGATACTCGAAGGCACCCTTCTCGGCAGCCGACAGCGCCGTCATCAGCGTGTTCTGCGCGCTCATGACGATGATCGGCAGATCGGGGCGCAGCTTCTTGATGCGCGGAATGAGATCGAAGGCGTTCTCGTCCGGCATGACCACGTCGGTGATCACCACATCGCCCTCGCCTTGCGCCACCCAGCGCCAAAGCGTGGCCGCGTTGCCGGTGGCGCGCGGCGCGTAGCCTGCCCGGGCGAAGGCCTGGTTGAGGACGGTGCGGATCGCACTGTCATCGTCGGCAATCAGGATGGTTCCGCCAGCCATGGTCTGTCTAGCCTTCCTATTTCTCGCGCCGCTTCTTGTCCTGCAGCGGCAGCAGCACGCGGAATACGGTCCGCTTGGGCTCGGATTCGCACTCGATTACGCCGCCGTGGTCCCCGATAATCTTGGCGACCAATGCAAGACCGAGGCCGGTTCCGGTGCGCTTTGTTGTCACGAACGGGTCAAACAGGTGTGGCTTGAGCTGTTCGGGCACGCCGGGGCCGGAATCCTCGACCTCGATCATGAGCGGCAGGCTGACGCGCACGCCGGTACCTGGCACCGACAGGCGCACACCCGGCCGGAAGGCGGTGCGCAGCGTGATGCGGCCCTGCTCGCGCCCTTCCTCGATGGCTTCGGCGGCATTCTTGACCAGGTTCAAAAACGCCTGGATGAGCTTGTCGCGGTTGCCGGCTACCGGCGGCAGCGACGGGTCGAACTCCACGTTGATCCTGATCTTCTCGGCAAAGCCGGTGTTGGCCAGCCGCTTCACGTGGTCCAGCACGGAGTGGATGTTGACGGGCTCGGAGACGAGCGGGCGTTCGTCACCGAATACTTCCATGCGGTCGACCAGCGTGCGGATGCGGTCGGTCTCGGTGCAAATCAGCTGGGTGAGCGCGCGGTCCTCGTCCTTGAGGCCGGGCTCCAGCAGTTGCGCGGCGCCGCGGATGCCAGACAGCGGATTCTTGATCTCGTGTGCGAGCACTTGCGCCATGCCCGACACCGAACGAGCAGCAGCGCGATGCGTCAGCTGGCGCTCGATCATCTGCGCCATCGAGCGCTGCTGCAGCATCAAGACGATGAGGCCTGGATTGTCGGGCAGGGCGCCGCCAAACACATCAACCACGCGGTTGACGCCGCTGCGCGGCAGTCCGACGTCGACGCCGTATTCGTTGACGGTGGCACCGGTACGCCGCACCTGGGCAACGAGCGCCGCGAGCGGACTGGAAAAGGCGATGATGTCGGGCAGTGTCTGTCGCTTGAGCATGCCTTGGCTCAGCGAGAAGAAGGACTCCGCTGCAGCGTTGGCGTAGAGCACGCGACCGTCTTCACCCAACACCAGGATCGGATGTGGCAGGGCCGCGAGCAGCAGATCGTACTCGATGTGCCGGCGCGGATTGATGGTCGACCCGGTGCGGTCGCGGGCAGCCTCGGCGGCGCTCATGCGGCCATTTCCTCAGATATTTCGGCCATTTCCGCGTAGCAGGCCGTCAAGCCGCCGAGCACCTCGCGGGCGTTGTCGTTGGTGCACAGATGGCGGCGCCAGGTCTTGGTGTGCTCAGCAAGTACTGGCGAGCTGCCGGCGCCTGAGCTGAGATACCAGCCGATATGTTTGCGTGCCGCGCGCAGACCGTGCATGCCCCCGTGTTCAACCATCGCGGCGATGTGGTTGCGAGCGATGCGCGCCTGTTCGGCCAGCGGTGGCGCACCGGGATCCGAGCCAGTGGAGAGCGCTTGGCCGATGCGCGCGGGCATCCACGGCGCACCATAGGCGCCGCGGCCGACCATCACCGCGTCGGCACCCGAAATCTGCAACGCTGCGCGCGCTGTTTCCGGATCGACGACGTCGCCGTTGATGACGATGGGAATGCGTACGGCATCCTTCACGCGACGCGCGAATGCCCAGTCGGCGCTGCCCTTGAAGAACTGGTTGCGGGTGCGCGCGTGCACCGTGACGAGGCCAATGCCGGCGGCTTCGGCACGGCGCGCCAGTTCCGGCGCGTTGCGGCTGGCATTGTCCCAGCCCAGACGCATCTTCAGCGTGACGGGCACCTTGACGGCGCCGACGGTCGCCTCGATCAGGCCGAGCGCGTGGTCGAGGTCGCGCATGAGCGCCGAGCCGGACAGCTTGCCCGTCACCTCGCGCGCCGGGCATCCCATGTTGATGTCAATAATGTCGGCGCCGAGCCCTTCGGCAACACGCGCGCCCTCCGCCATCCAGCGTGCGTCGCATCCTGCGAGTTGTATAACGAAGGGCGCGAGCTCCCGGCCCTCGGCGCGGCGATGGGCATCATGCCGCGCGCGCACCAGGTGCTCGCTTGCCACCATCTCGGATACGACGAGGCCGGCGCCGAGCCCATGCACGACCCGGCGGAACGAAAGGTCGGTCACGCCCGACATCGGCGCGAGCAGCACCGGCGTACGTAGGCAGTGCCGGCCGATCGCGACGGGCTTATGGTTCACGTCGGAAGGCGCCGACCCCAGGCTCATGCCCATATTATAGGCAAATTCCGCTATTGCTCTCGTCTTGTGCAGATTATAGCGGGCGCAGGCATTTCGCAAGCGCGAAAGAATTGGTCAACCTTATCGACTGTGTTGTGAAGCATCGCCTATCCAGCGTAAGAGCGGCCACAAACCGCTTGCAACCGCATGAGCCCAGCCTTGAAGACCGCCGCGCTGATCGTCGCCGCCGGCAGGGGAACGCGTTCGGGTGCGCCGCTGCCCAAACAGTACGCCGCCATGGGCGGCGGAACGGTGCTCGGGCGCACACTCAACACTTTCCTAGCGTGCCCGGCGGTCGATGTGGTGCAGGTGGTGATCGCTCCGGCGGATGCTCAGCTGTACGCCAGCGCTACTGCCGCCTTTATGGGCAGACTGCTGCCTGCTGTTGCGGGTGCTGCGACCCGGCAGGGCTCGGTCAGGGCGGGTCTGGCCGCCCTGGTGCCGCATGCCCCGGATGTGGTCCTGATCCACGATGCGGTGCGCCCGTTCGTGGCTGCCAAGACCATAAATGGGGTTCTGCAGGCCCTGCGGACCACATCCGCCGCCGTCGCAGCCGTTCCCCTGGCCGATACCCTGAAACAAGCCAACGAGCTCGGCCAGGTCGCCGCCACCTTGGATCGGACGGGCCTGTGGCGGGCGCAAACCCCGCAAGGGTTCCGCTTTGCCGACATTCTCGCCGCCCACCAAGCCGCGGCCTCGGCCGGCCTCGAGCTCACCGATGATGCGGCGGTCGCCGAATGGGCGGGGCTCGCCGTCGCACTGGTTCCAGACAGCGCTGCCAACATCAAGCTCACCACCCCCGAGGACCTCGCCATGGCTGACAGCCGTGCCCCCTTGGTGCCAGACGTGCGCACCGGCTCCGGCTTCGACGTGCATCGCCTGATTGCCGGAGATCACGTCTGGCTGTGTGGCGTGCGCATTCCCCACACGCACGCGTTGCTGGGGCACTCCGACGCCGACGTCGGCTTGCATGCTCTGACCGATGCCCTGCTGGGCGCCATCGGCGACGGCGACATCGGCCAGCATTTCTCAGACAAGGATCCACGCTGGAAGGGTGCCGCCTCGCACATTTTCCTCGCCGACGCCGCGCGCCGGGTACGCGCCCGCGGCGGCGCTATTGGCAATGCCGATGTCACATTACTTTGCGAGGCGCCCCGCATCGCCAAGTACCGAGACGAGATGCGCGCCCGCATCGCGCAAATCCTGGAGATTGAGGTCAGCCGGATCGGGGTAAAGGCCACCACCACCGAGGGCCTGGGCTTCACCGGCCGCCGGGAAGGGATCGCTGCCCTTGCGGCCGCAACCGTGATCTTGGGTGCGGGCTGAGCCCCGTCATCCGTAGAAGCGCAGAATTTGCCGGCGCCTGCGTGCCCTTGCGGTCATTGCGCTCCCTCGCCGAATCGCGGCATTCAGGCCAAAGAGTGTGAAGGGTTATCGGCCCATTAGAGGCCAGAACTCGGGCCAAAGGGATGCGCCCCCATGAACATTATGACAGCGCCTGTCACGGCTGCACCTTCGGGCATCGGCGAGATCGCCGAAAGCACCTCCGCTGCATGTATCTCTACACGGGTGCGCCAGCTCAGCCGCATCATCACGCGGGTCTATGACGACGCGCTGCGCCCGCTGGGCATCACAGCCAGTCAATTTACCTTGCTAACGCAACTGGCCCAGCAGGATGGCATCACGGCAGTCGAGATCGGTCACTCACTCGACATCGAGAAATCCACCCTGTCGCGCAACCTGAAACGGCTGCTCAACGATGGTCATATTACGATGGACCCGCCGGCCGGCCGCCGCGGCCGCGGCTTGCATCTCACGCCTAAAGGCGAGTCGGTCATCCAGCGTGGATTTCCCGTTTGGAAGGACGCGCAAAACCGAACCATCCGCGTGATGGGCCCGGAAAGCCGTAGCACACTCGATAATTTCCTGGCCCAGGCTGAGAAGTTAGCTGCTGCCTGAACTTTTCTGATCTCTCTCAACTCAGTATCCTGCAACGGCGCGAGATGCCCACTCGCGCCGTTGTCTTTTGGGTCGTCGCGGAGGCCATTGATGTTCGATGAACGTCTGCTACGCGTGGCAGAAAGCCTGCTGGCGACTTGCCGCACGCACGGGCTCAAGGTGGCTACGGCAGAGAGTTGTACCGGCGGGTTGATCGCCGCCCTGCTGACCGAGATCCCCGGCTCCTCAGACGTGGTAGAGCGCGGCTTCGTCACCTACTCCAACGCAGCCAAGAGCGAGGAACTCGGCGTGCCCGCCGATGTGATCGCCGCGCATGGCGCAGTCAGCGAGCCTGTGGCCCGTGCCATGGCCGAGGGCGCGGTCGCCCGCTCGCATGCCGATCTCGCAGTCTCTGTGACGGGAGTAGCCGGCCCGGGCGGCGGTAGCGCCGCCAAGCCGGTCGGGCTCGTGCATCTGGGGCTTGCGCGCCGCAACGCGCCGACGCTGCACCAGGAATTGCGTCTCGGCGACATCGGGCGCGGGCCGATCCGTATGGCGACGGTCGAGGCGGCGCTGGCGCTCTTGCGGCGCGGACATGGAGCGTAGGTGGACCTACTGCGATCTCGCAACTCGCCATTGCCCAACAGTACAATCGCGCTTGCTTGCGCGCTGACGCGTTGCCAAACAATGTGGGCCTCGCCTCGTGCCATCTTCGATCGCCCGCACCAAAGGATCACCCACGGAAGAGACCGCCATTGACCGAGCTGCCATGGGCCGCCTTGCAGAAGCGCTGGCCTTCATCTGCGGCGCAGAGCATCCGACCACCGTTGCTCTGAAGAAAGCTTCAGAAAGCGGCCTGGAAGGCGACATCAAAGCCGCCCGCACGCTGTTCCTGCGCCTCAAGCAGAGCGACCGCCGCGCCGCCCTTACCATGCTGCAGGACTAAGGCTCCTACTTGCTGGGAGAGCTACGCCAATCCTGCGCGCTTCATGTGGCCCTGGAACTTGCCGCGCACGGCAGGATCGATGCGTACGCGTAGAGTCACGGCCCCGCTCTCCTCACGCTGCTGGTCGAGCACCTCTGCGTTGTCGTGTAACCAGCTCAAAAGGCGCCCCTGCGTGGCCGGAATTTTGAGGGTGAGGATCTCGTCGCGCTCGCCGAGGCGCGCGTCGATGGCAGCAAGTAGGGCATCGACCCCCTCCCCGGTCGCCGCCGATACCAGCAGCAGGCCACGGCCGGCCCGCTCGGCCGCACGCTCCGCCTCCTGGCGCGCCGTGGCATCCAGTCGGTCAACCTTGTTGGCAACCTCCATGATCCTGGCGTCTGCGGCTTGTGCGTCGATGCCAAGTTCGCCCAGCACATGCTCGACGTCACGGCGTTGCGCGTCCGTCTCGACATGGCTGATGTCGCGCACGTGCAGCACGAGATCAGCCGCAAGCACCTCCTCCAGCGTGGCGCGGAAGGCTGCTACCAGCGTGGTCGGCAAATCGGAGATGAAGCCGACCGTGTCCGACAGAATGATGCGCCGGCCGCTCGCCAGCTTCACCTCGCGCATGGTCGGGTCGAGCGTGGCGAAGACCTGATCTTTGGCCACCACGCCGGCGCCGGTGATGCGGTTGAAGAGCGTCGACTTGCCGGCGTTGGTGTAGCCGACGATCGCCACCACGGGATAGGGCACACGCTTGCGCGCGGCGCGATGCAATTCGCGCGTTCGCACCACGCCGGCCAGTTCGCGGCGAATGAACTCGATGCGCTCCTGGATCAGACGCCGGTCCGTCTCGATCTGCGCCTCGCCCGGACCGCCGAGGAAGCCAAAGCCGCCGCGCTGGCGCTCGAGATGGGTCCAGCTGCGCACCAGCCGGCTGCGCTGATATTCGAGGTGCGCAAGTTCCACCTGCAGTCGTCCCTCACGGGTGGCGGCACGCTCGCCAAAGATCTCCAGGATCAGACCGGTGCGGTCGAGCACCTTGCAGTCCCACGCCTTCTCCAGGTTGCGCTGTTGGATCGGGCTTACCGAATGATCGATGATTGCCAGGCCCGCCTGTTTGGCCGCGATCAAGAGGCCAATCTCGTGCACCTTGCCCGAACCTAGCAACGTCGCCGGACGTGGCCTGGTCAGGGCAACGATCTCCGCAGCGCGCACGTCGAGGTCGATGGCTCGCGCCAACCCAACGGCCTCATCGAGGCGATCCTGGGCGGAGCGCGGTTCCGGCCGCCGCGCGGGAGCATTGCCCTCGCCTGTCGGCAGCCGGCGCTCGCCGGGACGCAACGGCGCGATGACCACAGCACGCGTAATCGGCCGATGCCGTTCGATGGGCATCCGCGGCTTGCGCGCGCGCTTTGGTTCGGTAAGCGGATCCGAGATGGCTATCCCTGTTGGCCTTCGGCCGGATCAGAATCCATGAGATGCACGGGCTGACCCGGCATGATGGTCGAGATGGCGTGCTTGTAGACCAGCTGCGAGTGCCCGTCACGCCGCAGCAGCACGCAGAAATTGTCGAACCAAGTCACGATCCCCTGCAACTTCACACCATTGATCAGGAAGATCGTGAGCGGCGTCTTGTTCTTTCGCACATGGTTCAGGAACGTGTCCTGAAGGCTTTGGGCTCTTTCGGCCATTGTTGTAGTCCGTTTTTGTTATCTATGGCAGGACCGCAGCAACCGGCACCCTACCCCCAAACGTGCATAAAATGCAGCGTCGAAGGCCGCCAGACAAGCAGATTCGCTGCACGTTTTCAGGCAAACTGCCTGTTCGTAAATCAGCTGGGCGCGATTTCCGCCGTTGAATGAAATTCGGCTCTCAGTTTTTGTGTCAGAAGTCCCGGAACGCCATTGCCGATGGCCTGTCCGTCAATGCTCACCACCGGCATGACGGCATTGGTTGCAGAGGTAATGAAAGCCTCCCGCGCCGCCTTTGCCTCCGCCACCGTGAACGGCCGCTCCACCAGCTCGATCTTCTCCCGTTTGAGTAGGTCGATGAGAGTCGTGCGCGTCACCCCGCGCAGGATGGCATTGTCGACCTGGCGCGTGATGAGGCGGCCCTGGCCGTCCAGGATCCAGGCGTTGGAGGACGCGCCCTCCGTGACATAGCCCTTGGCGTCGACCAGCCAGGCTTCTTTGGCTCCCGTCTTGCGGGCCGCCTCCTTGGCGAGCGCTGCCGGCAGCAGCATGACCGTCTTGATGTCGCAACGACCCCAGCGCATGTCCGGCATGGTCTGCACGCCGATGCCTTTCGCAGCAGAGGCCTCGGCTTTGGCCGGCGACATGCTGCGAGCCAGCACGACCAGGGTCGGCTCCACGTCCTCGGAGGGGAAGGTGAACTCGCGCGGGCTGGCGCCGCGTGACACCTGTAGGTAGACGAGACCGTTGCGCACGCGGTTGCGCCGGATGGTCTCGCGCATGACCCGGGACAGCGACACAGCCGGCATCGGCGAGCGCAGCGACAACTCGCCGAGCGAGCGAGCCAGGCGCGCCAGGTGGCGCGTCTCGTCGATTAGGCGGCCGTCTTTGACCTCGCACACCTCGTACACGGCATCACCAAACTGGAAGCCGCGATCTTCTGCATGCACGCCCGCCTGGCTGTACGGCAGATAGCGGCCGTTGACGTAGATCACCCGTGTCATCGTTCAACCCAGCTCACGCCTGCCGTGCGATTTCAGTGCCGCGTTCCTGCGAGCTGACGCCGAGCGCTCTGAGCTTGCGGTGCAGAGCCGAACGCTCCATGCCGACGAACTCCGCGGTGCGCGAGATGTTGCCGCCGAAGCGATTGATCTGCGCCAGCAGATACTCGCGCTCAAAGATCTCGCGTGCCTCGCGAAGGGGCAGCGACATCAGGTGCTCGGCACCGCCGTTGACGGGCAGCGGCACGTTGGAGCCGATCTCGTCTGGCAGCATGTTGGCGGTGATGATGGCATCAGGATCGCCGCCCGATAGGATCATCAGCCGTTCGAGGTTGTTCCTAAGCTCGCGCACGTTGCCCGGCCAATCGTGCGCCTGCAGAACGGCGATGGCATCCTCGCCGATGCGGCGCGGGGCCAAGCCAGACGACTGGGCGACCTGGCCGACGAAGAATTGGATCAGCTCGGGAATGTCGTCGCGGCGCTCGGCCAGCCCGGGCACGCGTAGCGGCACCACGTTGAGGCGATGGTACAGATCCTCGCGGAAGCGACCTTCCTGCATCTCGCGCTCCAGATCGCGGCTGGTCGAAGAAATGATGCGCACGTCGACGGAGACCTTGGGCCCGCCGCCGACGCGCTGGAATTTCTGCTCCACCAGCACGCGCAGCACCTTGCCCTGTGTCTCGAGCGGCATGTCGGCCACCTCGTCGATGTAGAGGGTGCCACCATGAGCTTCCTCGAGCGCGCCAACCTTGCGCGGGCCAGCGTGATCTTCAGTGCCGAAGAACTCCTCCTCGACGCGCTCAGGTGCCATGGCCGCGGCGTTCAGCACCACGAACGGGCCGTCCTTGCGCAACGAGGCCCCGTGCAGGACACGCGCGCACAGCTCCTTGCCGGAGCCTGCGCCGCCGCGAATAAGCACACGGCTGTTGGTCGGTGCTACGCGATCGATTGATCCGCGCAACTGGTTCATGGCCGTCGATTTGCCGATCATTTCGAAGCTGACGACCGATCGCTCGCGCAGCTCGCGCACTTCCCGCTGCAGCTTGGAGGCTTCCAGCGCGCGCAGCGTCACCAGGAGCAGGCGGTCGGCCTTGAACGGCTTCTCGATGTAGTCGTAGGCGCCGCGCTTGATCGCCGTAACGGCCGTCTCGATGTTGCCGTGCCCCGACACGATCACCACCGGCAGGTCGGGATGGGCCTTCTTGATGATGTGCAGGACTTCCAGCCCGTCGAGCCGGCTGCCCTGCAGCCAGATGTCGAGAATGACGAGTTGCGGCCGCCGCTCCTCGATGGCCTTTAGAGCCTCGTCGGAATCGCGTGCCAGGCGCGTGCGGTGCCCGTCGTCCTGCAGGATGCCCGCAACCATCTCGCGGATGTCCGCCTCATCGTCGACGACCAGAATGTCTGAAGCCATTGGCTGCTCCCTCACTCGTTATTCGATCACGCACCACCGCGCGCAGCGGTCGGTACGGGCTTTTCATGTCCAACGATGCGGCCGGACGAGGCCGCAATCGGCAGGGTGATGCGCATCAAGGCGCCATGCGTACGACCGGGCGCTGGCGGCGCATCCTCCAGTGAGATCGTGCCGCCGTGCTGCTCAACGCTCTTTTGCACGATGGCAAGGCCGAGGCCGGTGCCTTTCTTGTGTCCCTTGGTGGTCACGTATGGCTCGAGAAGGCGGGTGCGGTTGTGCTTGGGCAGGCCGGGACCGTTGTCGATCACCTCGATGTCAACGTTGGGGCCGTTGCCCCGCACGACCGTCTCGATGCGCCCGCGCCAGCCTGGCTCCTTGTCCGGGCTCTCGACATAGCCCTGGATCGCCTCTTCCGCGTTCTTCACGAGGTTGTGGATCGCCTGCGAGATCAGCCGCCGATCGCAGGACACGATGATCGGCTCGTTGGGAAACTTCTTGTCGAAGGCGATCTCGCTGTTGGCCATCTGGCGATCGAGCACGGAGGCACGCACCACATCGCGGATATCGTGCTCTTCCATCTCCGGCTTGGGCATGCGCGCAAAGGCCGAGAACTCATCGACCATGCGCGTCACGTCGCCGACCTGGCGAATGATCGTGTCCGTGCACAGGTCAAACACGTCGCGGTCCTCGGTGATCACCTTGCCGTACTTGCGTTTGATGCGCTCGGCCGAGAGTTGTATCGGTGTGAGAGGATTCTTGATCTCGTGCGCGATGCGGCGCGCCACGTCCGCCCAGGCGGAGGTGCGCTGCGCCGACACCAGTTCGGTGACATCGTCGAAGGTGAGCACCGAGCCCTCGTCGCCCTCGCCCTCCGCCTCGTGGGTGACACGCACGGCAAAACTGCGCTCATTGCCGTTGATGGTGAGCGTGACCTGACGCTGTGGCTTGCCGCGGGCATTGGGATCGGTGCTTTCGACCAGCAGGCCGGCGAATTCAGGCACCGCGTCGGCGAGATGCCGGCCGACCAGTTGGTCCTCCGTCAGGCCAAGCAGCTTCTGCGCCGAGCGGCTCGCCAGCGTGATGTGTCCGCTGCGATCGAGGCCGAGCACGCCGGCGGAGACGCCGGACAGCACCGCCTCCATGAAGCGACGGCGCTCTGTGAGCTGGCTGTTGGCGGTGACGAGGTCGGTGCGCTGGCGCTCCAGCTCCTGCGTCATTGTATTGAAGTTCATAGACAGTCGCCGCAGGTCGCCTTCGCCGCGACGGATCGGAAGCTGCACCGACAAGTTGCCCTTGGCGACCTGCTGCGCCGCGCTGATCAGACGCCGGATCGGCGCCACCAGCAGGCCTGCAAACCACAACCCGACCCACACAGCCGCCAGCAGCGCCGTCAGCGAGATCATGAAGTACATCAGGCCGTGCGCAAACTTGAGGCCGCCGCGGCGCTCGCGCAGCTGCTCATACTCGGTGACGCCGCGCTCGGTGTTGCGCAGGTGAGTTACGACCTTGGGGCTGACACCACGCGCCACGTAGAGATAGGAGTCGGGATAATTGCGCAACTTGGCGATCGCCGCGACGCGGAAGGTGCTGACCGGCATCAACAGCGGCACATGCCCCTGCTCGGCAACGCGGATCAGATGCTCGGGCGGCGGAATGTAGGGGATGCGCTCGTCCTCCAGCGCCGCCACTTTCACATTGCCCTTGGCATCAACGACGTAGGCCACCGGTAGATCGCGCAGGCCGGCTTGCGCAAACATCAGCTCGCGGAATTTGCGCGGATCATTGGCGATCTCGGTCGCCGCATCGTCGAGGTCTTTGCCCATGTTGACGATATCCGTGCGGATGACCTGGCCGTGCTCCTCGAGGTAGGCGTGCGCCACGTCGAGGGAGTTCATTACGATGTTGGTGGTCTGCCGGTTGAACCAGTTGTCGAGCGAGCGCGAGAACGTGGTGGTGGCGGCGACCGCGAGCAGCAGGGCCGGCAGCGCCGTGATGAGGCTGAACAGCAGTACGATGCGCACGTGCAGGCGCGCGCCCGCCACCTTGTTGCGCCAGGCGCGCCACAGACCGATTGCCTGCACTGCGATGACCGCCACCATGGCGATCACCAGCAGCAGATTGACGAACAGCACGCCGAGCACGACCTCGTTGCGCGGCATGATCGGCGTCAGGCCGGTCAGAATCAGGTAGGTGGCAAGGCCCGAAACCAGCGACAGGCCGACGACCACCGAACCGATAAAGAAAGCCCGGCTACCGGCGGCGGGCAGGCGCGGACCGCCTTCCTCCAACTGCGGATCGGCCGGTGCCTGGGCATCGAGGTTGGCCAGTTGGCGCAGCCGCTCGATGCCACGCGCCATGGCGGCCGTAGCCTGACGGCCTATATCCCGCACTGCGGCAATGGCCGTGCCCATCAGTTGGACTGCATTTTCGATCAGCGAATTCATGTGCACAGGGATCGCGGGCTCTCATGCAGCAAAGCGATCACACACATCAACGACAGTGTGGCATTTTCGCGACAACATTGGGTTACCTATTCGCCGGTCGAGCGTCAAGTCACACCCGCGACATGCTGGCCACAGCGCTGTTGGCTACGGCCACCGATGGGGTGTCGGGCCAACATTCCGCCACCAAGCTGTGGGACCCACTGACGTGTCGCGGCCGCTTGGACGGGGGTGGCGGCACGGCCGTCTCGGGGGAACAGTGAGACGGCACCGGGGGAAGGACACGCATGAGGCTCCTTGGCCGATACGTCTTTCGGCAAACGGCAGGCGCATTGCTCCTCATCCTCATCTCCCTGACGGGGGTGACGTGGATTGCCATCGCCTTGCGGCAGCTGGAGCTGATGACCACCCAGGGCCAGGATGTCGTTCGCTTCCTCGGCATGACGACGCTGGCCATCCCAAGTTTGCTCGCCTTCATCGCACCGGTGGCACTGCTGATCTCCAGCATCCACGTGCTCAATAAGCTGAACGGCGACAGCGAATTGATCGTCATGACGGCGGGCGGCATGCCTGTCTGGTCGCTGCTGAAGCCGCTCGGGCTGCTGGCCCTGCTGGTGTCCCTGGCCGTAGCCAGCGTCAATCACGTTGCCGGACCTTGGAGCCAGCGCAAGCTGAAGGACATGGTGGTGCAGGTGCGCACCGACTTCATGAGCCAGGTGCTGCAGCCCTGGCGCTTCAGCTCGCCTGAGGCCAGGCTCACCGTGCACATCCGCGACCGCGGCCCAAACGGCGATCTTCTCGGCTTGCTGCTGCATGATGCACGCGACCCAAAGCAGGTCGTCACCTACCTCGCCGAGCGGGGGCAGATCATCAAGCAGGGCCCGGCGGTCTTCCTGCGCATGGAGAAGGGGCACGTGCTGCGCCAGCTCGACACCGAGCCGGTACCGCAGATCATCTCCTTCCAGAGCTATCCCGTCGACATGAACCGGCTGGAACAGCGTGTTGACACGGTGCAGGTGCTGCGCCCGCGCGAGCGCTACACCACTGAGCTGCTTCGCCCCGACAAGGATGATCCGCAATACAAGACGGGCGCTGCGCGGTTCACGTCCGAGTTGCACGAGCGCATTTCCAACCCCTTGTACGCCTTCGCTTTTGTTCTGATCGTGCTGGCCTGCATGGGACCGGCACAGACCACCCGCAGCAATCGTATGCAAGCTATCGTCACCGCCTTCGGCGTGGCGGTCGGATGCCGCATTCTCGGCATCACAGCGGCCAATGCGGCTGCGGTACGTCCCTCGGCGACCTATCTCCTCTATCTGGTGCCAATCGCCGCTGCGGTAGTGTCGATGATGGTCATTGGCTGGCGCATCAGGCCGCGCCGCCAGACGCGCTTTGCGCTGGCTCTGGAGAAGACAGTGGCCGGCATAGGCTCAGCCTTTGCCCTCCTCAAACCGCGTCCGCGCCGCTCGACCGGCCGGCCGCTCGCTACGAGGAGTTGAGCCAGTGCTGCAGGGTCGGACACTGCGTCGGTACGTGGCCAAGCGCTTCCTGTTCGCCATACTTGGCGCCTTCAGCGTCTGTGCGGTGCTGATCTTCATGATCGATATGGTTGAGCTGCTGCGCATGTCGCGCCGGGCAAACGATCTTTCGGTCTCATCGCTGCTGTGGATGGGCTTGCTGCGACTGCCCGCGTTCTCGGAGATCCTGTTATCGTTTGCGGTTATGGTCGGTAGCATCGGCGCCCTGCTCAGCCTGAGCCGCAAGTCGGAACTGACCGTCATGCGGGCCGGTGGCATGTCGGTCTGGCAGTTTCTGCGCCCCGGCGTCACCGTAGCGCTGGTTCTCGGGATATTCGCCGTCACCGTCTACAATCCGCTGGCAGCGGCGGCCCGCTCCGAGTCCGAGCGTTTGGTTGCAGAGGCCTTCGGCAAGGAAGCCGGCCTCATGGTCTCAGCGGGGCAGGGCTCGTGGCTGCGCCAGGACGGAGCCGACGGCCAGTCGGTGATGTATGCCAGGGCCTCGGCCAACCAGGGACTGACCCTGTCCGGTGTGACCGTCATTCAATTTGACACCAAAGGACAATTCGTCGAGCGCATCGACGCGGAAAAGGCCACGCTCGGCGATTCGGTATGGGAGCTGCACCGGGCCCTGGTGTCCCGCCCCGGCCGGGAAGCCGAACGGTCCGAGATCTACACGGTCAGCACCTACCTCACCCGCGAACGCGTAGGCGATGCCCTGGGGTCCGAGATCGCGGTGTCGGTCTGGCAACTGCCTGATCTCATTCAACTTGCTGAAAAGACGGGCCTTTCCGCTGAGCGCTACAAGATGCAGTACGCGCTGCTGCTGTCCCGCCCGATGCTCCTGATCGCGATGGTTATTTTGGCGGCCACTGTGTCCCTCCGGTCATTCCGCTCCGGTGGGATACAGACTATGGTTTTGCTGGGCATGGTGGGGGGGATCGGCTTCTTCCTGCTGACCGAGGTCTCGAGGCAAATCGGCATGGCCGGTTTGATCTCGCCGGCCATGGCAGTTTGGGCGCCGATAGGTTTTGCGCTGCTTGTTTCGCTAACGGTGCTGCTACACCAGGAGGATGGCTGAGTGATGCGTCGAGCGCCGATACCGCACCGTTTGTGCGGCAGTGCGCCTGTTCGCGGACGTCGTAAAGACGGACGGCGGAAGATGCTGTCGCTCGCCACTACGATTGCGGGCGCGCTCGCTCTGCTGCTGCCTGTAGCCGGTGTGCTGCTCCCTCAGGCAGCTCACGCACAGGACCCGAACCGGCAAATTGATGTGCCGTCCGCCAAAGCCTTCCCCAAGAAGGCGAGCAACATGTTCGGGTCTCGTCCCAAGATCGATAGGGCCGAGCCGCTCTACCTGCAGGCCGACCAGCTGATCTATGACACGCGCGGCAATCGCGTCGTCGCGCAGGGCAATGTCGAAATCTACTACAACAACTACATCCTCACTGCCGACAAGGTGATCTACGACCAGGGCACCAACACCCTGACCGCCGAGGGCAATGCCCAGCTCAAGGATCCCAACGGCAGCATCACGCGCGCCGATCGCTTCGAGGCGCTCGATGACTTCCGCGACGCCTTCGTACAGTCCCTCAGCGTCGTAACCCAGGACGACACCCGCATCGCCGCCGAGCGGGCGAGCCGCCGTGAGGGCAACATTAACGAATACGAGCGTGCCAAGTTCACGCCCTGTAAGAACGACCCTGGCATGCCACCGCTGTGGTGCATCGGCGCTGCGCGCATCATTCACGACCAGCAGGCGGCCACCATCACGTATCAGGACGCGCAGTTCGAGCTGTTTGGCGTTCCCGTACTGTACGTACCCTACTTCCAGCACGCCGATCCATCGGTTAAACGCCGCTCGGGCTTCCTGGCGCCGACCTTCAGCAATTCCTCGACGCTCGGCGCATCGGTGGAGGTGCCCTACTACTGGGCGCTGGCGCCAAACTACGACTTCACCTTCCATCCTCGCTACTTCAGCAAGGAAGGTGTGCTCTGGCAGGGCGACTGGCGGCACCGACTGGCGAACGGCCAGTACACGGTTAAGTTCGCAGCCATCGAGCAGGACAGCGGTCCCGAGGCCGGCTGGCGGGGCTCAATCGAAACCAAAGGCCAGTTCTCACTGTCCTCGTGGTGGAGGTTCGGCTGGGATGCGACCTTGGAAAGCGACGAAAGCTTCCGCCGGTTCTACAAACTCGACCCGATCATACAGACTGACCGCGTGAGCACGGCCTATCTCCAGGGCATGAGCGAGCGCAACTACTTCAATGCCAGCCTTTATCACTTTGGCGGCTTGTCGCTGACCGATCCGTCGTACGCCGACTCCTACGTCGCACCCGTGATCGACTATCGCTATATCGTGGGCACCCCCATCCTAGGTGGCGAGCTGACCTTCACTGGCCACGCGCGTTCCATGACGCGATCGGGCACCACGCTCACCGATACCGACACCAATCACGCGCTGTTCGAGGCGAGCTGGCGGCGCAAGATGATCGATCCAGTCGGTCAGGTATGGACGCCGTTCGCCAGTGCGCGTGGCGACGTCTACAGCTACGAGGATGCCACCAATCCGGCCTTCAACAATCCGGTGGTGGCCATTCCGGACGATACCGCTTTGCGCGGCCAGGTCGTCGGCGGCATGCTCTATTCCTATCCGTTCGTCGCGCACACGCGCAACGCCTCGCACGTGGTCGAGCCGACCGCCCAGATCATCGTACGCCCGAACAAGATCGACCAGGGCAAGCTGCCGGTCGAAGATGCCAAGAGCTTGGTGTTCGACGACACGCTGCTGTTCGAAGTCGACAAGTTCTCGGGCTATGACCGCTTCGAGACGGGCACGCGCGCCAACTACGGCCTGCAGTACACCTTCCAGGCCAGCAACGGCGTGTATGCGCGCGCTGTGGTCGGCCAGAGCTATCACCTGAAGGGCGACAACGCCTTCACCAATCCGGGCTTCGATCCGGCTAGCACGCCGTTGAATCCCACGCTCAACTTCTCACCGGTCAGCGGCCTGGAAACCAGTCGGTCGGACTACGTTGCCGGTCTCTACCTCTCGCCGATCTCCAGCATTAGCCTGATCGCCCAGGGCCGCTTCGACGAAAAGGACTTGTCGTTGCGCCGCCAGGATACGCTGCTGCGCGGCAGCTATGGTCCGGTGGCCACATCGATCGGTTACTCCTACTCGTTGTTTGATCCGATTACCGGCCTGCTCGACAAGCAACAGGACGTGCTGGGCAGCGTAGGGCTGCGCCTGACCGACAACTGGAGCGTGGCTGGGATGATGCGCTTCGACATCGACGACAAGCAGCGCATCCAGGATCAGATCCAGCTCAAGTACTCGGACGAATGCTTCGTGCTCACGGCCAGCTACACCGAGACATTTGTCAACAACGCAGCGCTCGATCTGAGGCCGGACAGGACGCTAATGTTGCGCTTCGAGCTGAAGTATCTGGGCCAGTTCTCCTACAAGACGGACAGCCTGGACCATGTGTTCGGTGACACCAACACGGCCGTGCCGAGGTAGCCGCGTTCGTTAGTCGGCGCGCCACTTCGCCCCGTTAACCGTTCTACCTCCGGCCCGGACTGCTTGAGCACGGCCTCGCCATGGTCGATACTTGGCGGTCGACGTGTCCTGCGCTGTTCGTGCCAGGGTGAGATTGCCGTCTGATGCAAGCACTGCTGCTTCCATCAAGACCGATCTCATTCTAAAAACGGGTCTGCCACGACCCTGCCACGCGGACCGTGGATAACCAGGCGTCGTTTGCCGCTGCGGAGGGGTTAAGATCGCTCGCAACGAATCGTCGCTTTCTAACGGCTCGACCACCATGTCTTCGCACGCCGCATCTCGTCGCTGCCTTGCCTTCGCCGCCGCTGTGGTAGCGGCTAGCCTGGGGATGACCGCCGTTCTCGATGTCTGCGCTCTCGCGCAGTCTGCAAAAAAGCCGCCGGCGCAAGCCTCGGCGGCCCAATCCAAGCCAAGCTCCGATGGTCCCGCTGCGAAGGGCACGCAGGCTATTGTCGTGCTCGTCAACGACGAGCCGATCACCGCCTGGGAGATCGAACAACGTGCCGGCTTCGTGGCGGCGAACTCGGGCGGCAATCCGAAGGAGATGAAAGCTAAGGCCGAGGCACGCTGGGCGCAGATCGTCAAGGATCCCAAGACCAACGAGCGCTTCCAGGACTTCATGCGAGCCAACAACGTGCAGTCGCAGGAGCAGGCCAGGACCCTGCAGGCGGAGTTCGTCAAGAAGCTGCAGCAGGACATGATCGAACAGCTGCGCCGCGAGTCGCGCGCCGGCATGGTGTCTCAGTTTCGCAAGCAGGCTCAGGAGGAGCTGATCGACGAGCGCCTCAAGATGCAGGAAGCCAAGAAGGTCGGCGTGGAGATTTCCGACGACGACATGAAGCGCATGCTGCAGAGCATCGCCGACCGCAACAAGATGACGATCGACCAGTTCGCCCAGCAGGTGAAGTCGACCGGTTTCGACATCTCTACGCTGCGCGAGCGGCTCAGAGGCGAGCAGGCTTGGCGAGAGGTCATCCGCCGCCGTTTCGGCGCCCAGATCAACATCAGCCAGAAAGACGTCGACCGCGTGCTGTCGGCAGCGGCTAACGAAGCCGGCGAGGACGCCTTCGAACTGCAGGTGCAGAAGATCACGCTGCCGCTTCCTGGGCGGGCCGATCAGGCGGTCCTGGTCAGGCGCTTCTCGGAAGCGCAGGCCCTGCACGGCAAGGCGGAAGGTTGCAAGAACATGGCAAGCCTCGCCAAGGAGGCACCTGACGCCAAGTTCGAAGACTCCAAGTATGTGAAACCTGGCAACCTGCCCGAGCCGACCCGCTCGATGATGCTGCTCGGCAAAGACGGGGATGTTCTACCGCCGGCAACGCAGACCAATGGCATCGAGATCTATGCCATTTGCGGGCGGCGGGCTGTCAAGGGCGACGAGAAGCAGCGCGAGAATGCCATGCAGGACCTGCAGGCGAAGGAATTCAATATCGTCGCCAAGCGCCACCTGCATGACCTGAGGCAGGAAGCCCATATCGAGTATCGCTGAGGCGGCAATGCCCGCGTCGTCCCGCGCCTCCGTGACTGCCGAGCCGCGTTCGCCTGCGTCGCCTCTGGCGCTGACCTTGGGCGATCCCGCCGGGATCGGCCCGGACATCACGATGGCGGCATGGCTGCAGCGAGCCAAGCGTGGTCTCACCCCCTTTGTCGTTTTCGGCGACCCCGAAACCCTGGCAGCCCGCGCCCGCGCGTTGCGTGTGGATGTCCCGCTGGCGGTGGTTGGGTCACCAGGTGAGGCAGCGGCGGCCTTTGCCGACGCGCTGCCGGTGTTGGCCTCTGATGCCGGCAAGGGCGATACCGCCGTCCTCGACACGATCGTGGCGGCGACCGCGGCGGTTGCAGCGGGCGAATGCTTGGCGCTGGTCACCAACCCGATCGCCAAGAAGGCGCTGCAGTCGGCCGATCTGCAGCAGCCAGGTCATACCGAGCTGCTGGCAGTGCTGGCAGCGCGCCACAACCCGGGCCGCACCTATAAGCCGGTGATGATGCTGGCATCGAGCCAGCTGAAAGTTGTGCCGGCCACCGTGCACATACCGCTGGCCGCGGTCCCCAAGGCATTGACGCGTTCTCTGCTTACCGAGACCATCCGCATCACGACGGCGGCCTTGCGCGACGACTTTGCCATCGCCCACCCGCGCCTGGCGGTGACTGGGCTCAATCCCCATTGCGGCGAGGGCGGCATGCTCGGCCGCGAGGAGATCGACATCATCGCACCCGTAATTGCCGAGCTTGCGGCCGGCGGCCTTGCCGTGACTGGCCCGCATTCGGCCGATGCCATGTTTCATGGCGAGGCGCGCCGCAGCTACGATGCGGCGATTGCCATGTACCACGACCAGGCACTGATCCCGCTCAAAACGCTAGCCTTCGACAGCGGCGTCAATGTTACGCTGGGACTGCCGTTTGTGCGCACCTCACCCGACCACGGAACCGCCTTTGACATCGCCGGCACCGGCAAGGCGAGCCCCGACAGCTTGCTTGCCGCGCTGCAGCTTGCCGCCGAGATCGGCCGACGGCGGACTGGCGCACAGCACTCCCCACGCCCATGAGCGCCCGCCCCCCGGGTGGCGGCGCGAGCCCGGATGGGCTGCCTCCGCTGCGCGAGGTGATCCGCGCGCTCGGCCTCACCGCCAAGAAAAGCCTCGGCCAGAACTTCATACTCGATCTCAATCTAACGCGGCGCATCGCCCGCGCCGCCGGACCCTTGCAGGGCCGCTCGGTGATCGAGGTGGGCCCTGGCCCCGGTGGCCTGACGCGGGCGCTGCTCCTTGAGGGAGCCGAGCGTGTCATCGCCGTCGAGCGCGACGAGCGCTGCCGGCCGGCGCTCGAGGCCATCGCAGCGCGCTACCCGGGACGGCTCGAAATCGATTTTGGCGACGCCCTGGAAGCCGATTGGATGCGACTGGCGGCTTTCGCGACGCCGAAGCCAGCCATCTGCGCCAACCTGCCCTACAACGTCGCCACCCTGCTGCTGGTCGGCTGGCTCGAGAGCGAACCCTGGCCGCCGTGGTACGACCGCATGGTTTTGATGTTCCAGAAGGAAGTGGCCGAGCGCATCGTCGCCGAGCCCGGCAGCAAAGCCTATGGCCGCCTCGCGGTGCTGGCGCAGTGGCGCACCCGCCCGCGGCTGCTGCTTACGCTAAAGCCCGAGGCCTTCACGCCGCCACCGTCGGTCGCCTCGGCAGTGGTCGAATTCACACCCATCGATGCGCCAAGCCCGGCCTGCTCTGTCAAGACGCTGGGTCAGGTGACTGGCGCAGCCTTCGGCCAACGGCGTAAGATGCTACGTCAGAGCCTGCGCGCGCTCCTGCCCGAACCGGAGCCGCTGCTTGCTGCGGCAGGCATCGCTGCAACGCTGCGCGGAGAGGTGCTCACCGTGCGCGACTTCGCACGCCTCGCCTACGTCTTCGAGCGCTGGGCGCCCACGCGCGGCTGATCGGCACTACATGCGACGTTGGCAGCCGCTGGCATCAAATCCGATTGCCTGTCCTGTAGGCAGCCATTTCGTAACACGGCGTAACGAGAGATAGGCTCAAGGCGAGCTTTCCCGTCGCTGTATTTCCCAAATTGCCTGCTGAAAATGCTGCTCACCGCCGTGCATGGACGATCCGTCTGCGCACGGTGCGCTCTCGGCCTGCTCGCCA
>Ga0075418_10001798_pt1 | contig 24413 bp, 26 predicted proteins | sample SoiMetdeltSBSDD2_FD_81776 | JGI IMG/M metagenome (GOLD analysis project Ga0075418, IMG submission 81776) | Bulk soil microbial communities from a Populus tree surrounding site in Tennessee, USA - Soil MetaG P. deltoides SBSDD2 | ecosystem: Environmental > Terrestrial > Soil > Tree plantation...
ACGCGGCGCCGGCTGGCCGGAAAGGTGTTCGCACACACGTCCGCCTACGACGCCGCGATCGCGGAGTGGCTCACCGACGGCCAGCTCCTCCCCGAGCGCCTGACCGCGGCCTTCGTGAAAGAGCTCGAGCTCGCATACGGCGAGAACCCGCACCAGCGCGGCGCGTACTACCGTGGGCCGGGCGAGCATCTTCTTTCAGGCGCGGAGAAGCTCCACGGCCGCGACCTCTCCTTCATCAACGTTTACGACCTCGCCGCGGCCGTCGGGCTGGTCGTCGAGCTCGGCGACGAGCCGGCGTGCGTGATCGTGAAACACGCGAACCCATGCGGCGCCGCGGTCGCAGCGACGATCGAGGAGGCCTATGAGCTGGCCTACGCGGGCGACCCCCTGTCGGCCTTCGGGATGGTGATCGTGCTCAACCGGCCGACGAGCGGCGAGCTGGGCGAGTCGCTTGCGCAGCGCTTCATCGACGTGGTCTACGCACCCGAGTACGAGCCGGCGGCCCTGGAGGCGCTGCAGCGGAAGCCCGACACGAGGATCCTGCGCGGGCCGGTGGTCGACTGCGGAGGCCCGGACTTCAAGCGCGTGCCGGGCGGCGTCCTCGTGCAGGAGGCGGACTCCCTCCTCGAGGCACGCGACCAGATGGAGCTCGTCTGCGGCGTCCTCGACGAGGCGGCCTGGGCGGACCTGCTGTTCGCGTGGACGGTCTGCAAGCACGTCACGTCGAACGCCATCGTCATCGCACGCAACCGCCAGGCGCTGGGGATCGGCGCCGGGCAGCAGAGCCGGGTCGACGCGGTGCGGCTCGCGGTCGACAAGGCACTCGAACGGGGGCACGATCTCACCGGAGCCGTGCTGGCATCCGACGCCTTCTTCCCCTTCGCCGACGGGCCGCAGCTCGGGCTCGAGGCCGGCGTGCGCGCCGTCATCCAACCGGGAGGCTCGAAGCGCGACTCAGAAGTGGTAGCCGCAGTCGAGAAGGCTGGCGCGGCGATGGTGTTCACGCACCACCGTCACTTCAGGCACTGAAACATTTTCCGGTCTCAGCCCGATAAAGGGGCATGAAGACCGACGCCGAGCTCGTCAGAGAGGCCCGCCGTGATCCGGAAGCGCTGGCCGAGCTCTATCGCCGTCATGCGGAACGGCTGCACTCGTGGCTTCGAGCCCAGGTGTCCCCGCAGATCGCCTGCGAGCTCACGGCCGAGACGTTCGCGCAGGCAGCGCTCTCGCTCCGCCGCTTCCGGGATCCCGGCGGGGGCTCGGCGTCGCCGTGGCTCTTCGGCATCGCCAAGAACCTCCTCCGCCGCTATTACGAACGCGAGCGCGTTGACCGCGGCGCGCGCCGCCGTCTCGGAATGAGGGAGATCGCACAGGATTCCGACCTCGCCCGAGTCGAGGAACGCGACCGCGCCGAGCGGATGAGGCCGAGCCTGGTCGCCGCGCTGGCGACCCTACCCCCGGGCCAGCGTCGAGCGCTCGAGCTCCGCGTGATCGAACAGCTGCCGTACGAACAGGTCGCCTCATCGCTCTCCTGCTCCGAGGGCGCTGCCCGCATCCGTGTGACGCGCGCCCTCGGCTCCCTCTCCGAACGCCTGAAAGGAGCGTCGACATGACCCAACTTTCCCCCGAGCTCGAGACGATCGGCCGGCGTCTTCACTTCGCCTACTCCGCCCGCCTGCGCCGTCGGCGGCGGCTCCGCCTCGGCACCGTTGCCGCCTGCGCCCTGCTCGCCTTTGGCGGGGCCGCTTATGCCTCGGGATTCGCTGACGACCTCGGGCTCGATCCCACCAAGTGGGAAATCGTCGGCGGCGGATCCGTCGACGGCGGCAAGGCCGCATTCGTAAAGGCACGGAACCTCGAGGACGGCCGCCCGTCGACGTTCATGGTCGAGCACGACGCCGGGATGGACCGCTACGACGCCTTCCTGCTGCACGAGAAGACGGTCGAGGCTGCCGGCGGAGGGGCCGAATCCGGTGCCCTCTGCACCCGCGGGCAGCTGACCCGGATCGAGCAGGATGCGCTCGACGCGCTCCGCTCCGCCGCTGCGCCGGATCCGGCGGCAAACTGTCGTGGGCGGGCTTATGGACTCGAGATCGCCCAGCGTGTTTTTGCGGGCGTCGAGCCCGACGCGAACCTGATGCCGGGCGTGTCTTAGAGGTCGCCGGGCTTCCAGAAGCGGTAGAAGACGACATCGCCGGCCGCCTGACGGATCGCGAATACAAACGCGACTGCGTCCTCGAGCGTGCGGGCCTTGTCCAGGCCGCCGGCGTAGGCCGGCTCGAAGCCCGCGTCGCGGATCAGCTGCTCGGTCACCTCGCGCGCCTCGTCCTCGCCGCACCAGGCCTGCGACGGCCTGATCGGCTGCTCGGCGATATTGTCGTACGCGGCGGCGAAGTTGACGTTGAAGGCCTTCGCAGTCGGCCCGGCGACGATCGACTTCGCCTCGTGCGCGAGCGACTCGAACTCCTCATTGCGTCCGCCCAGCGCGTTCGACGCGTCGATTGTGACCTTTCCCTCGTACCCGGTCACGCGTGAGAACGCGTCCGCGATCGCGCTGGACGGGAGAGCGACCAGGATGACCTCCGAATCCGAGAGGTCGCCGCCGTCCTTGCCGATCTCCTGAACCTCGTGCCCGGCCGTGCGCCAGAGCTCAGCGAGCCCACCGCCGACGTTCCCTTTCCCGATGACGGCGATCCTCATCGACCCGCACATTACTCTTTTGGCGTGCACCGACCCGAAGATCATGCCGCGCTCCGGCGGCTGCAAAGCTTCGCCGGGCGTCGTCCTCGGTCGCGCCCGTATTTCTCCAATACGAACGCTCCCTGCGTCCTCGCCCGGCTCGCTTTTCGCGCGGCGGAGCATCAGCTGACCTCCGGGCCGGCGCACTAGCGTGCCCCGCGAGTACCCGACCGTCCTCGAGCTCGTCGGCCACACGCCCCTCGTCCGGCTGCAGCGGCTCGTCCCGGCAGGCGCGGCGACGGTTGTCGTCAAGCTCGAGTACCTGAATCCGGGCGGCTCGATCAAGGACCGGATCGGGATCACGATGATCGAGGCCGCCGAGCGCGAGGGGAAGCTGAAGCCCGGCGGGACGATTGTGGAGCCGACATCCGGCAACACCGGCACCGGCCTGGCAATAGCGGCCGCACTCAAGGGTTACCGCTGCATCTTCGTCATGCCGGACAAGATGAGCCAGGAGAAGATCTCGCTGCTTCGCGCCTACGGCGCCGAGGTCGTCATCTGCCCCTATGCGGTCGCGCCCGAGTCGCCCGAGAGCTACTACTCGGTCTCCGACCGGCTTGCCGAGGAGATCCCCGGCGCGTACAAGCCCGACCAGTACACGAACCCTGCGAACCCGGACGCGCACTACGAGACGACCGGGCCGGAGATCTGGGAGCAGACCGGCCGCGAGATCGACGCCCTCGTCATTGCCGTCGGTACGGGCGGCACGATCACCGGCACCGCCCGGTACCTCAAGGAGCAGAAGCCGGACGTGCTCATCGTCGGCGCCGATCCCGAGGGTTCGATCTTCACATCGGGCGACAGGCAGCATCCGTATCTCGTCGAGGGCGTCGGCGAGGACTTCTGGCCCAAGACGTTCGACCGCTCGGTGGTCGAGCAGTGGGTGACCGTCTCCGACCGCGACTCCTTCTTGACGGCGCGGAGGATGGCGCGGGAGGAGGGCCTGCTCATCGGGGGCTCCGGCGGGACGGCCGTCTATGCGGCCGTTCAGGTCGCGAGTGAGCTCGGCGAGGGCAAGACGGTGGTGACGCTCGTACCCGACACCGGGCGCGCCTACCTCTCCAAGTTCTACGACGACAACTACATGATCGACCTTGGCTTTCTCGAGCGGAAGGCGCAGATGCCGACGGTGGAGGAAGTACTGCGGTTCAAGCGAGTCGAGGAACCCGCCCTGCCGGCGCTGGTGACGATCGAATCCCATCAAAAGGTCGGCGAGGCGATCGACCTGATGCAGCGGTACTCGATCTCGCAGCTGCCGGTCGTCCGCAACGAACCGGTCGAATCGCTCGCTGACGTGATCGGCTCGCTCCAGGAACGCGGCCTGCTCGACCGCGTCTTCCGCAACCCGGATTCGCTGAACGAGGATGTCGCCGCCGCGATGGGACCCCCGCTCAGCGCCGTCGACGCAACCGAGTCGATCGACCAGGTGTTCACCGACCTGACCGGCGGGAGCGCTGCCGTCGTCGTCGCCCATGCCGGGCGGCCCACTGGGATGCTCACGCGCGCCGACCTGCTCGAGTACCTGGCACATCACCGGGACGACGGCCGCTAGGCCGCACCTGCCGGGATCCGCGAACGCCCTCAGGAGACTTGAGGGTTAGTCGATCGAGACGCGGCCGTTCTGGGAGGCGCGCTCGCGCACCTCCTGCTCCACGGCCATCGTGCGGACGGCGTTCTCGAGCAGCTCCGCGACGACGTGCATCCGGCGCGCCTCCGAGCGTTGCTCCAGCAGCTGCTGCTTCACCTCCGCGCCGAAGTCGACGCGCGAGGCGAGCTGGTAGGAGAGAAAGCCCGCATCCGGATCGGGATCTTCCACCTCGGAGGACGTGATCTCCTTGAGCTGGACGAACTGCTCGAGCGCGCGTGCAACGTCGGAGTCGGCCGGCGGATCTTCGTCGTCTCCGACGCGCTCGATCTCGGCGGTGTGGAACGAGCGGCCGCGGGTCAGCTCGACGAGCCGGAACCGCTCGCGTCCCTCGGCCAGGATGTTCAGACGGCCGTCCGTGAAGCGCTCGAGCACCTCGGCCACCGCGGCCATGGTTCCGATCTCCCGCAGCCCCCGCTCGTCTGCCAAGACGAGGCCGAACTCACCGTCGCGCGCGAGGCATTCGCCGATCAGCTCCTTGTACCGGTCCTCGAAGATGTGCAGCGGGACGCGCTCCGTCGGCAGCAGCACGAGCTCCAAGGGGAAGAGTCCGATCTCGGCCATCACCTAAAGACTACGATGGGACAGTGGCCCGCGACACCTTGGAGCACCTTCTCAGGCAGGCATTTCCGGACGCGAACGAGCTCGCCGTCGCCGACCGCACCGGGGGCGGCGACCACTTCCAGGTAACGGTGGAGAGCGAACGCTTCAACGGCCTTTCGCTCGTCGAGCAGCATCGGCTCGTCTACGACGCGCTCGCCGAGCCCCTCGCGGACGGCACCATTCACGAGCTACGAATTAGAACGGCCCCGGTCCGAAATGAGTCCTGACCTGCGTCATTCCGGATCTGGGCCTAAAACGAAAGGAATCGAATGACCGAGCTTCGAGATCGGATTCAGACCGTTGTCTCCGACGAGCCCGTGGCGCTGTTCATGAAGGGAACGCCCGGACTCGTCATGTGCGGCAACTCGGATCGCGCGCTGCGCGCGCTGCGTGCAGCGGGGGCGCCCGTGACCGCTGTCAACATCCTCCCCGATCCGAGGATCCGCGAGGAGCTCTCCGACCTCTCCGGCTGGCCGACGATCCCGCAGATCTTCATCCGCGGCGAGCTCGTCGGCGGAGCGGACATCGTCGAGGAGCTGGCGGCGAACGGCGATCTGGAACAGAAGCTGACGGAGGCTCTCGGCCCGGACTACCGCCGGCCCGAGGCAGACGAGCGCGTCGTCGACGTGCTCGCCTCCTGACACCCAGGATCGTCGCGCCCGACGAGGCCCGCCGCATCGCCGTGCGGGCGCAGCTGCTGGACGGCTCGGCCACCTCCGTCCTCGACACCGTCCGCCGTCTGGGGTTCCTGCAGATGGATCCCATCGCGACGGTGGCGACGCCGCAGGAGCTCGTCCTCTGGAGCCGCCTCGGCCCCTACGACCGGGCCGAGCTCGACCGCCTGCTGTGGGAGGAGCGCAAGCTCTTCGAATGGCAGGCCTTCATCTGGCCAATGGAAGACCTCCCCCTCATCCACGCTCGGATGCGGGAGCCGTGGGGCCAGACCAAGCGGCAGCGCTGGGCGAAGGAGTTCCTCAAGGAGCAGTCGGGGCTCCGGCGCTACGTGCTGCGGGAGCTCGAGCGGAACGGCCCGATGCTTTCGCGCGACCTCGAGCACCGCGAGGCGCGCTACGCAGAGCGCACGGTCTGGTGGGGCACCCGCGCACAGCTGACCTGGATGCTCGAGCTGCTCGCGCGCCGCGGCCGGATCGCGGTCGCCGGGCGCCGCAACGGCCAGCGGCTGTGGGATCTCGGCGAGCGCGTCTTCCCGCAGACCGAGACCGTGCCGCTACGCGAGGCGAAGGCGTTGCTCGAGGAGAAGCGGCGCCGTGCTCTCGGTGTATGGCTGCACCGGGACGGATGGCGCGCGCATGCCGACGCGCGGGACGGGACGGTTCCGAAAAGGACCACGCTCCTGTCACCGTTCGACCGCCTCATCCACGACCGCGACCGAGCCGAGGCGCTCTGGAGCTTCTTCTACCGCCTGGAGATGTACGTGCCGAAGGCCAAGCGCGAGTACGGCTACTACGTGCTACCTGTACTCCACGGCGATCGAATCGTCGGGCGAATCGACCCGGTCTTCGATCGTAAGGCGCGCGTGCTCACCGTCAATGCGGTCTACCGGGAGAACGGCGTGCGCTTTCCGTCGACCGGTCTCGACCGCGCGCTCAAGCGCCTGGCGCGGTTTCTCGGAGCCGAGGAGATCAGCGTCCGACGTAGATGATCACCTGCGCCCACTTCTTGGCCTGCGAGCCGGCTTCCGGAAGCTGGCCGACGACGAAACCAGGCGTCTCACCGCTCCGGTAGACCGTCCGTACCGTGAACGTCCTGGACAGTCTCCTGCGTGCCGCCGCCTGGCCGGCGCCCGTCACTCCCGGCACGGTGACCGAGGGCCGCTCGGTTCCGGTCGACACGTTCAAGCCCACGATCGATCCCTCGTCGGCGCTCGACCCGGCGTCGGGCCTCTGGTTTATGACGGTTCCGCCCGACTGATCGGACGCGACGGGCGAGGAGTCCGCGAGCAGGCGCTCCCTGCGCATCTGCGCGACGGCACTCGAGAGGGTAGACCCGACAACGTCGGGAACCGCGGCCTGGGCTGCCGTCGTGGTCGTCTGGGTGGTCGTAGTGGTCGGCGTCGTCGTGGTGACGCGCGTGGTCGTGGTCTGCGTCGGGGCCGTTGCGGTCGTCTGTGTCGTGGTCGTGACCGTTGTCGTCTGGGTCCGCCCCTTCGAGACGTTCAGCCGCACGGCCGAGCCAGGGTCGACATCCGTTCCGAACGCGGGGTTTTGCGCGACGACGGTGCCGACCTTCTGGCTCGATGGCACCTGGACGACGTCCGCTTTCAGGCCCGCCTCCGTGAGCTGCGAGACGGCATCGGCTTCGGAGAGGCTGACGACATTTGGCACCGTCACCGTGCTCGGCCCCTTCGATACGGAGAGCTTGACCACCTCGTCGGTTCCGACCTGCGTGCCGCTCCCTGGCGCTTGAGCCACCACGATCCCGGACGGATCGGAGCTGAACTCGCGCGTCGACGTGCTGTGGAGCCCGACGTGGTCGAGCCTCTGCTTGGCGGCGGACTCCTGCAGGCCGACGACGCGGGGGACAACCACCTTCTTCTCGTCGCCCCTGGTCGCAAAGTAGGCCGCCAGGCCGGCGATGATCGCAACCGCAACAAGCAGCACGACCAACCACGGCCACCACTGACGGTCCGGCTCGCCCGGCGGGCCAGACGGAGGCGGCCCCACCGGCGGCACGGGGCCTTCCTCGCGCATGACCGCCGTCGGTTCGTCGGGAGCCCATCCTTCCGGAGGCAGGGGGCCTTCCGGAGGCAGGGGTTCAGGAGGTCGGCGGCGAAAGGCCATGCGCGGGTCTTTCCAGGATTCGGATCGGGGAAACCGGCTATAGTAGTCGTTAACGTGGTTAACGGCCCTTCTGGTAAGAACCCGGAGACCGCGGAGCTCGCGCATCGCCTGCGGCCCGTCCTCCTCAAACTGGCCCGCGAGCTGCGGCGCGAGGTGCACGCGCTCGGAGTCACCGGAGGGCAGGTGGCGCTGCTGATCCAGATTCGCAGGCACGAGGGCATCGGGGCGCGCGAGCTCGCGGAGCTGGAGCGGATCTCGCCCGCAGCTATGTCGGGCTACATCGCACGCCTGCAGAAGGCAGGACTGGTCACGCGCATCCCCGACGAGAGCGACCGGCGGCGGCAGGTGCTCGCGCTTACGGACGAGGCCGAGCGAGTGCTCCGCTCGGTCCGGTCGCGCCGCACGGCCTGGCTCGCCGAGCGCCTCGACAAGCTCGAGCCCGACGAGCTCGCGGCCATCGAGGCCGCGCTCGAGCCACTCTCGCGCCTGCTCGAGGGCTCCAAGTGACGCGGCTGCTGAACGCTCGCACCTTCGCCAGTCTGCGGCGTCACCGCAACTACCGGCTCTACTTTCTCGGCCAGGTCATCTCGCTGAGCGGAACCTGGATGCAGAACATCGCGCTCGCCTGGGTCGTCGTCGGCCTGACGCATTCGCCCGTGGCCGTCGGCCTGCTCGCGTTCCTCCGGTTCGCGCCGTTCACGGTTTTCTCCCTGCCGGCCGGCGTCCTGGCCGACCGGTTCGACAACCGCCGGACGATGATGGCGATGCAGGCGGTCTCGATGGTCATCTCCGCCGTGCTCGCCGCGCTCGTCCTGCTGGGACGGCCGGCCCTGTGGGAGATCTACGTGCTCGCGGTGCTTGCCGGCACCGCCGCGGTCTTCGACGCTCCGAACCGGCATGCCCTCACCTTCCAGATGGTGGGCCGCGACGAGTTGCCGAACGCTGTCGCCTTGAACGCCAGCCTCTTCAACGGCTCGCGAGTGATCGGGCCGGCGATCGGCGGCGTCGTGATCGCAGCGGCCGGGGTCGGCGCCTGCTTCGCGGTCAACGCCCTGAGCTTCCTGGCGGTGCTCACCGCGCTCGCCCTCATGCGCAAGCGGGAGCTGTTCCCGCTCGAACGCCGCGAGGCTCCGCGCCTCGTGCAGGGAGTGCGACACGGGCTCGGATACGTGTGGCGGACGCCCTCGATCCGCCTCGTCCTGCTGATGACGATGGTGGTCTCGACCGTCGGCTTCAACTTCCATGTCCTCGTCCCCGTTGTCGCCTCGAAGACCCTGCATGTCGGCGCCGAAGTCTTCGGGGCGCTCGGTGCGGCGTTCGGGCTCGGAGCCCTAGCCGGCGCACTCCTCGCCGCGACCTTCGCGCGCGCCAGCTGGAAGGCGCTCGTGCTGGGCTCGGCGGGCTTCAGCGTGACGCTGCTCGCGCTGGCGCCCGAGACGACCGTGTGGCCGATCGCCCTCTTGCTGTTCCTGACCGGCGTGTTCTTCACGACCTGGACGGCAAACAGCCAGTCGATCGTCCAGCTGACTGCACCCGACCACCTGCGCGGCCGGGTGCTGTCGATCTACCTGTTCGCGTTCGGCGGGTTCGCGCCGCTCGGCGGGCTGCTCGCCGGCTGGCTCTCGGACGTTGGAGGGACGCAGCTCGCGTTCTTCGTCGCCGGGATCACCTGCCTGGCGATGACCGCGTACGCCTTCCTGGCATGGCCTCGACAGGCGTCGGAGGAGCGCGCGGAGGAGCTCGACACGCAGCGGGTCGCCGCCTAGGCCGTTACTCGATCGTCCAGGTGTCGCCCGAGCGAAGCAGGCCGGCGAGCTCGCCTTTGCCCGACTTCGCGGTCGCCTCGTCGATCTGCCCTTGCAGGAGCTCGTCGTACATGGGGCGTTCGACGTTGCGGAAGACCCCGATCGGCGCCGCGCCGACCGTGTCCTTCGTCAGCCTACTGAGAGCGAAGGCGACGGAGGGCTCATCCGCGTGGGCGTCGTGGACGAGCAGCTTGTCCTCCTCCGCGTCGGCCACGTCGACGATCTCTGCGGAGCCGTCGGCGCGCAGCCGCACCCCCTTCTCGTGCTCCGCTCCGAACCGGACGCGTTCGCCGTGCTCGAGCCGGATCTGGTTCTCCTTCTCCTCGCGGACAAAGTCGAAGGCGCCGTCGTTGTAGACGTTGCAGTTCTGGTAGACCTCGACGAAGGCGGCGCCCTTGTGCACCGCCGCGGCGCGCAGCACCTCGGTCAGGTGCTTCCGGTCGGTGTCAATCGAGCGCGCGACGAAGGTCGCCTCCGCGCCGAGTGCGACCGAGAGCGGGTTGAACGGGTGGTCGATCGAGCCCATCGGCGTCGATCCGGTGCGTTGCCCGACCGGGCTCGTCGGCGAGTACTGCCCCTTCGTCAGCCCGTACACCTGGTTGTTGAACAACAGGATGGTGACGTTCACGTTGCGGCGAAGGGCGTGGATGAGGTGGTTGCCCCCGATCGAGAGCGCGTCGCCGTCGCCGGTCACGACCCAGACCGAAAGATCCGGCCGCGAGGTGGAGAGGCCGGTCGCGATCGCCGGGGCGCGCCCGTGGATCGAGTGCATCCCGTACGTCTGCATGTAGTACGGGAAGCGCGCAGCGCAGCCGATCCCGGAGATAAAGACGATGCGCTCGCGCGGGATTTCCAGCTCGGGCATGAAGGCCTGGACGGCGGCGAGGATCGCGTAGTCCCCGCAGCCAGGACACCAGCGGACCTCCTGGTCGGTCTTGAAGTCCTTGGCGGTGAGCTGGATCAGCCCGTCGCCGTTCTGCCCGTTCGCGCTCATCACAGCAGCCCCTCGATCGCTTCTGCGAGCTCGCCGGAGGTGAACGGCAGGCCGCGAACTCTGTTGTAGCTGACGGCATCCACGAGGAACTCGGCACGCAGCACCCTCGACAGCTGGCCGAGGTTCATCTCCGGCACCAGCACCTTGTCGTAGCGGCGGAGGACGTCGCTGGTGTTGCGAGGGAGGGGATTCACGTGTGTGAAGTGCGCGTGCGCGACCTTGTGGCCCTCACGGCGAACGCGGCGGACGGCCGCCGCGATCGGCCCGTACGTGCCGCCCCACCCGGCCACCAGCACGTCCGCGTCCTCGTCCCCTTCCACCCCGAGCTCGGGGATGTCGGCGGCGATCCCCGCGACCTTCCGAGCGCGGATACGAACCATGTAGTCGTGGTTGTCGGGGTCGTAGGAGACGTTGCCGGTGCCCTCGGCCTTCTCGAGCCCGCCGATGCGATGCTCGAGGCCGGGTGTGCCGGGAATCGCCCAAGGCCGTGCGAGCGTCTCGGCATCCCGCAGGTAGGGCTGGAACTGACCCTCATGGTTCGGCTGGCCCGCAAAGGGAGTCGAGATGTCGGGAAGGGTCGCCGCATCGGGGATGGCCCACGGCTCGGAGCCGTTGGCGAGGTACGCATCCGAGAGCAGAAAGACCGGCGTTCGGTACTTGAGCGCGATGCGCGCGGCCTCGATGGCCGCGTGGAAGCAGCCACCCGGCGTGGCCGCGGCGACCACGGGGACGGGCGACTCGGCGTGCCGGCCGTAGAGCGCGAGCAGCAGGTCGGCCTGCTCGGGCTTGGTCGGCATTCCGGTGGCGGGGCCGGCGCGCTGGATGTCCAGGATCAGCAGCGGCAGCTCGAGCATGACGGCGAGCCCGATCGTCTCCATCTTCAGGACGACGCCGGGGCCGCTCGAGGTGGACACCCCGAGCGAGCCGCCGAACGAAGCTCCGAGGGCGGCGCCGACGGCCGCGATCTCGTCTTCCGCCTGGAACGTCCGAATTCCGAAGTGCTTGTAGCGGGAGAGCTCCTCCAGGATCCCGGAGGCGGGCGTGATCGGGTACGCGCCGAGGAAGAGCGGCAGCCCGCTCTGCACGCTGGCGGCAACGAGTCCCATGGCGAGGGCCTGGTTCCCCGTCACGTTGCGGTACGTCCCGGGCGGGAGCTTTGCGGGCTTCACCTCGTAGTGCGCAGTGAACGCCTCCGAGGTCTCGCCGAACGCGTAGCCCGCCTGGAACGCGCGGATGTTCGCTTTCGCGATCTCCGGATTGGAGGCGAACTTCTTCTCGAGGAAGCCGACCGTCCCTTCGGTCGGGCGCGTGAACAGCCAGGACATGAGCCCGAGCGCGAACATGTTTTTCGAGCGCTCCGCCTCGCGCTTGGTGACATCGAACTCCTTGAGCGCCTCGATGGTGAGCGAGGTCAGGGGCACCGGGTGCACCTGGTACTCGTCCAACGACCCGTCCTCCAGCGGGCTCGCTGTGTACCCGGCCTTGTCGAGGTTGCGCTCGGTGAACGCGTCGACGTTCACGATCAGCGTCCCGCCGCGCGCGAGATCCTTGATGTTGGTGCGTAGCGCGGCCGGGTTCATCGCAACCAGGACGTGCGGGTTGTCTCCGGGAGTGAGGATGTCGTGGTCGGAGAAGTGGATCTGGAAGCCCGAGACGCCGGGCAACGAACCGGCGGGGGCGCGGATCTCGGCCGGAAAGTCGGGGAGCGTCGAGAGGTCGTTTCCGAGGATGGCCGTCTCGCTCGTGAAGCGCCCGCCGGTCAACTGCATGCCGTCGCCGGAGTCGCCGGCGAAGCGGATCACCACCTGGTCCAGCTGCTCGAGGGGCTTCGCCATCGCTACCCGCCTAGGTATAGCACTAGGATCGCGCCATGGCCTTTGTGATCGACCCGGAGGGCCGCGAGCTGGAGGCGCTGTCCAAGGTGGTCGACTTCGAGGGCCTGCGCGTGCTCGACGTCGGGTGCGGAGACGGCCGGCTGATCTGGCGAATCGCGCCCGCGGCAAAGTCGGTGCTCGGGATCGACATCGACCCCGACCTGATCGCGACGGCGAGGAAGGAGACGCCGCCGGAGCTCCGCGACAAGGTCGCGTTCCGCGAGACAGGCATCGTCGAGCTCGACGAGCCGCCGGCCCGCTTCGACCTCGTCTTCTTTACCTGGTCGTTGTGATGACTCGAGCCGGAGAGCGTCGTGGACGCTCTACGGAACTGTCACCGGATGCTGGTCGAGGACGGATTGCTGCTCGATCTCCATCCCATCCCGCCCAGCATGCACGCATTCAGCGAGGGAAGAGATCTCGGCGTCGTGGACGAGCGGCAGTTCTTCACGCTCGTCCGCGCGACAGACCGCGAGCTCCAACGCACGGTGCGCGAGGGGTTGTTCGCGCTCGAGGCCGAGACCGAGCTGGACGTGATCGAGCGGTTCCACACCCCGGAGGAGCTCTTCGAGACGGTGGACGAGTGGGAGGACATCCACCTCTCCAAACGCCTGCGCGCGCGGCTGGTGCGAGCCGTGCCTCCGATCGACCTTCATGAGCGGCTGGTGTTGCGGCGGTACCGGCGGACACGCGCGCGGTTTCCGCAGGTGGCCGAATCGCACCAGCGGCCGGTGCGGCTGCGGCTATCGTCGTAGAAGACCCGCCCGCAGCCCTCGCCCGCGCAGACCTTGATCCTGGGCGGGCTCGACCGCCGGAGCAGAGACGAGAAGATGCCGACGAGCTCGCGCTCGATGCGATCGATCCAGCTTCCCCCGACCGGCGAGAAGTCGACGAGGTAGCCACCGGCTTCGGTGACCTCCAGCTGCGCGCGAACCGGGCGGCGGCCGATGAGGGCGTTCAGCCGGCGGAGCTGATCCGGCGAGAGAACACGGCCTGCGGAAACAGCCTCTGCCAACTCGCGCAGCAGCGCGCGCAGTCCGTCGAGCCGCTTCTGTTCACGGTCTGTCGGAGAGCCGTCGACGAGACCGTCGTTGAGGAAGAGAAAGAGTGGGAGGTCATGTTCCTTCGTAATGCTCTATTGTACGGAAGATCATTACGAGAGTCCTCATCGCCCTCTGCTGTGTCGCCGGCCTCTATGGCGCGTCCTCAGCCGCCGCGCCGACTGGACGCGCCGCCGAGCCGGCCAGCTTTCCCTTCTACCCCCAGGCCGGCATCCTCTGGAAGGACCTGTACTTCGGCAACTTCGTCGACCTCGACCCCGGCCCGGGCACACTCGATTGGAACTGCGGCCACCAGACCTACGACGCGCATTCAGGCGAGGACTCGATCATCCGCTCGTTCCGCGAGAAGCGGATCGGCGTGCCGGTGTTCGCGGCGATCGACGGCACCGTCGTCGAGGTGTCTGACCGGCTTCCCGACGAGCACACGGCCGAGAACATGACCGTGGTCGACAACCACGTGATCATCTCGAGTCGCAACCGCGAGATCCACACGATCTACGGCCACCTGCGCAAGGGCGTCCTCGTTCGCCGGGGGCAGCACGTAGTGGCGGGACAACAGCTCGGGTACACGGCCTCGAGCGGACACAGCACCTGGCCGCACCTGCACTTCACGGCCAAGCTCGGGCTCGATCCGTACGAGCCTTTCGCGGGACCGTGCCGCCAGGGATCGAGCTACTGGGCCTCGCAGCCGCCGATGCCCACGGAGCCGTACGTCCGTGATTTCACCTTCAGCGACCAGCCCTTCGGCGGGCGCAAGGATCCGCCCTGGGACGAGGCGGTACGGACGGGGACGTTCGTCCGAGGTGAGCGAGACGTCTACTTTCGCGTCGAACTCGCATTCTTCGACGGTGGGCCGATGGGCGTCACCTTCCTCCGGCCCGACGGGAGCACCGCCCTCGACGCGGATGGGCCAACCATGCTGCAGGGATTTCGCGCCACCTGGGCCGACTTCCGCGAACGCCTCGACCTCGACCAGCCGGGCCGGTGGCGCATCCGGGTCAGCGCAGACGGTAAGACGGTCGTCGATGCGCCCTTCGACGTCGTCGCCTCGCGGACGGGCGTCCGCAACCGCCCACCCAACCCGGTGTCGGTCGAGCTCGCGACGCCAAACGTGGTCCCGCAGTGCCTCGTCCACACCTCGCCCGTCACCGAGGACCCGGACTTCCAGATCATGCGCTACCGCTACCGCTGGTTCGTCGGCGCCAAGCGCGTTCGCTCCGTCACGAGCGCCGCGCTCTCGGACGTCCTGCGTCAGGGGCTCGCGCGCAGCGGCCAGACCCTGACGTGCAAGGTGACACCCTCGGACGGGAAGCTCAGCGGGCGGAAAGCGTCAGCCGCCGTCCGACTCGGCTAGCAACGCGCGCACGTCGAGCGGCGCGGTGTACATCGCGTCCGGCCACTCGTCGCGGGGGCGGTCGCGGTACAGCTCGATTCCGTTCTGGTCGGGGTCACGGAGGTAGATCGCCTCGCTGACTCCGTGGTCGGACGCACCGGTCAGGGGAACGCCGGCGTCGGAGACTCTCTTCAGGGCGTTCGCGAGCGCCTGTCTCGATGGATAGCGGATAGCCACGTGGAAGAGCCCGGTCGTCCCCGCTGGAGGCGGACTGCCGTCCTTGCTCTCCCACGTGTTGAGGCCGATGTGGTGGTGGTAGCCGCCTGCGCTCAGGAAGGCGGCTTCGTCGCCGTAGCGGTGTTGCACCTCGAAGCCGAGGACGTCGCGATAGAAGACGACGGAGCGTTCGAGGTCGGAGACTTTGAGGTGGACGTGCCCGATGTCGGCCCCGGGATCGATCGGACCAGCCATGACCGCAGTTTAGGCTTGACACACGTGATGGAGATCGCACCGCGCCGGGTTCGCGTGCTCCCGGTTGTTGGCCTCGCCCTTGCCGCCTTGCTCGTCGCACAGGCGGCGCACGAGATCTTCGGGCTGGGAGGAAGCGGCGTGGACACGTTCTTCGACGAAGGCGTGCACAACTTCCTCCTCGGTGCCTCGGCGGTGGCCTGTTTCGCACGCGCGTGGAGCGCCGAGCGCGGCCGGCTCGCCTGGACGATGATCGGCCTCTCGCTCGCCGCGCTCACGGTCGGTGACACGATCTCGTGGGTCGTCTACTCCGGCCAGGCGGATCCCACCGCGCCAACGGTCGCAGATGCGTTCTGGCTCGCCTACTACCCCTTCGTCGCCGCCGGGCTCATCTTCCTCATCCGCGACCGGATCAAGGGCTTCGACCTTCATCGGTGGATCGACGGCGTCGCCGCCGCGCTGATCATCATCACGCTCGGGGTCAGCCTCGTCGTCGACCCGGTCTTCCAAGAGGCGAATGCAGCGAGCACCGTCGGCACCGCGATCCAGTTCGCCTATCCGATCCTCGACGTGATGCTGCTCGGGGCGGCGATCGGGCTCTTCGCGCTCACCGCCTGGAAGCCCGGAAGTGCCTGGCTCCTCATCGGGCTCGGGCTCGCTCTCTTCGCGGGCGCCGACTCCGTCGCCGCCGTGCAGACCGTCAGGGGGACCTTCGAGCCGGGCACGTACGACTTCGTCTGGGTCGCGGGCGCGCTGCTGATCGCCTGGGCCGCCTGGCTGCCGTATCTGCCCCGGCAGCCGCCGGCGCGACTGGCGGGGTGGAAGGCGGTCGCGTTACCGATCGTGTGCCAGGTCCTCGCCGCCGCCGTCCAGATCCTCGCGCTCTTCCATCACGTCCCGAAGAGCGAGCGGCTGCTGACCGTGGCGGTGCTTGCGCTCGTCGTCGTGCAGCTCTGGATCAGCCGCCCGCGAAGCCCTGTATGAGCTACGCCTTCGGCTGCTCGCGCTTCTCGTAGCCGAGCATCAGCTTGCGCAACAGGGTGGTCAGCTGCTGTTTCTCCTTGTCGCTGAGCGCCGACGCGAACACCGCTTCCTTCTTGGCCTGGGCGAGGATGGCCTTCTCCCACGTGCGTTTGCCCTTCGCGGTCAGCTCGACCTTGAGGGCGCGCCGGTCCTCGGGGTCGGGCAGCCGACGAACATGCCCTGCCTTCTCGAGCCGGTCGAGGCGGTTCGTCATCGCGCCGGTCGAGAGCTCCTCGACCTTCGCGAGCTCCCCCGGCGAGACGCGGTGTGGCTCCCCTCTGCGCCATAGCGCGCCGAGGACCTTCCACTCGCCGGAGTTGAGCCCGAAGTCCTCGAGCGTGTCGTCCATCTCGCGGTGGAGCCGCCGGTTCAGCCCGCCGATCCGCTCCACGATTCCTTCAACCACCAGATCCATCTCCGGCAGCCGCTCGCCGAAGCGGTCGAGGAACCGGTCGATGTGGTCTCGCTCGGCCACGCGTTCACCACATCTTGACATAAATTCTCTTGACGTCAAGTGACCTCCCTGATAGTATCTCGATATAAAGATACTTGATCTGGAGAAGGGAGACGTCGAATGCTCGGATACGACACCCATTTCGCCTCCATCGCCACCACGGATCACACCGATGCGCTGCGCAAGAGCTATGTCGGCGGACGCATTCCCTATCGTTCGGACGATGGTTCTCGAGAGCGCGACACGGCCGAGCGGCCCGTACTCGCTCCGGCTTTCGGCTCGCCTCGCGAGCGATGCGACACGGACCTTTCGCAGCGGGCGGCTTAGCACCGTCCTGCCGAGCGGAGAGCTCGCCTGCGCCTGGCAGCGACCCGACGGGATCGTCGTCGTCAAAGCCGAGAGCGAGGACGGCCTCGAGCGGATGCGGTTCGTGCTGGGACTCGACGACGACCACTCGGAGTTCCTCGAGCGCTTCGCCGGCGATCCTGTCATCGGACGCGCGACGCGAGTACTCAAAGGATTGCGGCCGTTGCGACTCGCGACGGTCGCACACGCCCTCCTGCGCGGGCTGGCCGGGCAGCTCGTCACCTGGCAGCACGCGAAGGAGATCGAGCGGGATGTCATCAGGCGGACCACAGCGCGCCACTCCTGCGGTCTGCACGAGCCGCCCACCGGCGAGACCCTGGGTCGCCTGGGGACGGCCGAGCTGCGCAAGCTCGGCCTCCACGCCCGCCGGGCCGCCGCCCTCGTCCGCCTGTGCCGCTCGGTCGACCTCGAGCGCCTGCACGCGCTTCCGACGTATTCGATCGTCAAGCGGTTGGGACGGGAGCCGGGCATCGGCCCATGGTCCGCGGGCGTGGTCTGCCTGCAAGGGCTCGGCCGCACCGAGCAGGGCCTCGTCGGCGATCTTGGGCTGATAAAGATCCTCTCGCCTGTGGGAGGACGCCGCGTCGACCCGGCCGAGACCGCCGCGCTGCTCGAGCCGTATGGGGAGTGGGCCGGGCTCGCAAGCGTGTACATGCTCACGGGGCTTGGGCGTGGGCTGATTTCGTTTCCTGAAGCCGCCTAGACTGCGCGCCATGGACGAGCGGCGCCTTGCCGTGTTGGGAGCCGGCACAATCGGCGAGTCCCTCATCGCCGGGCTGCTCAGCTCGGGCTGGCGGAATCCCGGCGAGATCGTTGCGACCGGCCGGCGCGAGGAGCGGCTGACCGAGCTCGCCGAGCGTCATGGAGTCGAGACGACACTCTCCAACACGGAAGCGGTCGCCAACGCGACCGTCGTCGTGATCGCGGTGAAGCCGCAGGACTTCGCCGTCCTCCTCGGCGAGATCGGGCCCGTGCTCTCGCCCGACCAGACCGTCCTTTCGGTCGCTGCGGCGATCCCGACAGCGCTGATCGAGAGCCGGGTCGCCCCGGGCGTGCCCGTCGTGCGCGCGATGCCGAACGCCCCAGCCGTCGTCCACGAGGGGATCGCGGGAGTGTGCGCCGGCGCGCATGCAGCCGACGCGCACCTTGCGTTGGCCGAAGAGGTGCTCGCCCACCTGGGTGCGGTCGTGCGCGTACCGGAGAGCTACATGGATGCGGTCACTGCCGTTTCCGGCTCCGGGCCGGCGTACTTCGCGCTCCTCTCCGAGGCCATGATCGAGGCAGGCATCCTGCTCGGCCTCTCCCGTGAGGTGTCGACGGACCTCGTCATCCAGACTATGTTCGGCACGGCGAAGCTCCTGCGCGACGAGAAGATGCATCCGGTCGAGCTGCGTGAGGCGGTCACCTCGCCCGGCGGCACGACGATCCGAGCTATCCGCGAGCTCGAGCGGGCCGGCGTGCGCGCCGCGTTCCTGAACGCGATCCAGGCCGCGATGGAGCGCTCGCGCGAGCTGGCGTCGGGGGAACTGTGAGCCTTCGTGTCGAGGTCGTCGAGGACGCGGAGGCGGCCGCGCGCGTCGTGGCGGAGCGGCTGGTCGAGGTCGCGCGGGCCGGCGGGCACCTCGTGCTGACGGGCGGGGAAACGCCTACGCGCGCCTACGAGCTCGCGGCCGAGCTGGAGCCGGACTGGAGCAAGGCGGAAGTGTGGTGGGGAGACGAGCGTTGCGTGCCCCCCGACGACGACCGCTCGAACTACGGGATGACCAAGAGGACGCTACTCGACCGGCTGGAGCAGCCGCCCTCGGCTATCCATCGGATTCGTGGCGAGGACCCTCCCGAGGAGGCCGCAGCCGCGTACGAGGAGGAGTTGCGCGGCGTGACCTTCGATCTCGTCCTGAACGGCCTCGGCCCCGACGTACACACGGCCTCGCTCTTCCCGAATGCGCCGACGCTCGAGATTCGCGACCGCCTCGTGGTCCCCGCGAAGCCGGGCCTCGAGCCGTTCGTCGAGCGCGTCACGCTAACGATCCCGGCACTCGAGAACTGCCTGTCGATGGTCTTCCTGTCCGAGGGCGAGGAGAAGGCGGATGCGGCGCGGCGCGCCTTCGGCGAGCCGCCAAGCCCCGCGACACCTGCGAGCCTGGTGCGGTCGAAGCTCGGCGAGACGGTGGCGGTGCTCGATCGCGCCGCAGCAGGCCAGCTCAAGCGCTAAGAGATGATCGTGCGTTTCGTTTGTCGGACGCTCCTTCCGGCCGCGGCAGTGCTCGCGCTCGCCGTACCCGCCGCCGTGCCGGCTCCCGGGCAGTTGATCAGGCACACCCGGGGCTTCATCGAGTCGCTCGCGGCCGACGGACCGATCGTCGCATACGACGCCGAGGGCGATCAGCCCGGTGGTCCGGCCTGCAACCGCGTATACGCCTGGAATCTCGCCACCGGCCGCGTCACGCGGATGAGCGGCCGCGGGACGTGTGATGCCGACTCGAGCAGCACCGGAGCAGGCGTCGCCGAGCTCGCCGTCGCCGGGAAGCGCGTCGCCTGGATCACCAACATCGGCGGCAACTCGGAGAGCAACGACCGCCTGTTCGCCGCGACACTTCCCAAGCCAAGGGAGCGCAGGCTTGCAGCCGTCAGTCGTTTCGGCGAGGTCGACTGTGTGCTCGCCGGCCGAACGCTTGGCGGCCTCGTCGGCGGGGGCGCGGTACTGGCCTACAACCTCTGGACGACCGTCCCGGGCGACCCGAGCGCGTGCGAGACGAAGACGACGTCCGGCTCGCTTCGCTCCATCGGTCCGCGCGGGACGACACTCCTGCGAGCCGGCCTCGACACGCTCGTGGCGGCCGACGCCGACGGCGGTCGGATAGCGGTCGCGCATGCGGATGGGACGGTGACCCTCTTCTCGTCGAAGGGCGCGCCCTTGCAGACGATCGGCATCGAGCCAGCCAAGAACGTTGCGCTCTCAGGGAACCGGCTGGTCGTCCTCACCAAGACCAGGCGGATCCAGGTCTACAACACGCAGACCGGTCGGGCCGAACTCGGACGCTTGGTTCCTGCAGTCGCCGGCCATCTCGCTGCGGACGGAGCGATCGCGGCGTATGCGGTCGGCGCGAGTCTCCATGTCCTTCGCTTGGCGACCGGCCGGGACACGGTTGTCGCGACCGCACCGAAAGGGATCGTTGGCGTCGCGGTCTCGACGCGAGCCGTTGTCTACGCGTACAACGTCTTCCGGCGGATCGGCAAGCCGCCCAGATTCCGCGACATCGGCACGGTCGTGGCCATTCCCCTCTCGCGGCTGCGCGGCTAGCCGGGCAGCAAGGATGACTCGAGGTCGGCCGCCATGTCGCGCTGGAGCGCGAGCGTCTGCAGGACGATGACGGTGTCCGCGACCGGGACGTCCTCGAGGTAGTCCTCCCGCGTCTCGAACGACTCAAGCACGGACTCGACCGCCAGCGCGTAGCCGGCGACATCCTGGGCCGAGATCATCGCGAGCGCATCCGCTACGTCGGTGGGAAAACCATCGTGTGTGCGGAGATCGTCCGCGAGCACGCGCGCCTCATGGTCCTTTTCGAGCACGAGCAGCGCGAGGCAACCCGCGTACTTGCCGATGGGTGAGTCGGCACCGGCCGCACCTTCGGAGAGCGCCCACTCCGCCGCCGCCTCAGCGCCCTGCCAGTCCCCACCAAGAAGCAGGTTCTTGATCGCGCCGATCGGGCGCCCCCAGCTGCCCGGCGGTGCGTCGGCGAAGCTTTCTCGATAGCGCTCAGCAGCCAGGGAGAACCATTCGATCGCCTGGCCGTCCCGGCCCTGCATGAGGAGCGCGAGCCCGGCACCGCCCGCTGCGTTCCCCATGCGCGTCAACTGCTTCTGGCGGGCGTCCGGATCGTCGATGTCGGACAGTCGGGCTGCACCGTCGCGGTAGCGCTCCTGCTCGCGCGCAACGTGCTCCTCCCACTCCACGCCGCAAGCCTAGACTCATGCGGGTGGACGTCTTCTTCATCGACGGCGTGCGAACCGCGTTCGGCCGTGCCGGTCCGAAGGGAGCCTTTTGGCGCACGCGGGCAGACGACATGGGCGTCAAGGTCGTCCGCGAGGTGCTGCGACGCAACTCGCAGTTGCCGCCGGAGCGGATAGGGGACGTCGCCTTTGCCGCGACCGCGCAGGTCGGCGACCAGGGGCTGACCATGGGTCGTGACGTCGCGCTGCTCGCCGGGCTGCCGCAGACCGTCCCCGGGTTCGCGGTTGACCGCATGTGCGCGGGCGCGCTCACGGCCGTGACCGCAGCCGCGGGCGAGATCGGGCTCGGGGCCGCCGACGTGGTGCTTGCCGGCGGAGTCGAGCACATGGGCCATCACCCGATGGGCGAGGACGTCGACTTCAACCCGCGCTTCGTCGCGGAGCGGCTCGTCGACACCTCGGCCGTGACCATGGGCGCCACGGCCGAAAACCTCCACGACCGCTTCCCGCAGCTGACGAAGGAGGATGCCGACGCGTTCGCCGTCCGCTCGCAGCAGCGGGCGGCGGCGGCCTGGCAGGACGGTGTCATGCGCGAGACGGTCGTCCCGATGGCGGTCTTCACCGATGAGGGCTGGAAGAGAGCCGACCGGGACGAGTTCCTCCGGCCGGACACGACCATGGAGGGGCTCGCAAATCTGCCGACGCCCTTCCGCCCAGGCGGACGTGTGACCGCAGGCAACTCGGCCGGGCTTACAGACGGCGCCACCGCATGCATCCTCGCCTCCGCGTCGGCAGTCGAGGAGCTGGGGCTGGAACCGAAGATGCGGCTCGTCGGCTTCGCCTACGTGGGGGTCGAGCCGGAGCTGATGGGTCTCGGTCCAGTGCCCGCGACGCGAGCCGTCCTCGAGCGCACGGGCCTGAGCATCGACGACATCGGCCTCTTCGAGCTGAACGAACCGTTCGCCGTCCAGGTGCTGAGCTGGTGCGACGGCATGGGCGTCTCACCCGAGGACGAGCGCCTGAATCCATACGGCGGCGCGATCGCGTGCGGCCATCCGCTTGCCGCGACCGGTGTCCGACTGCTCGCGCAGCTCGCGTACGGGATGAAGGAGCGGAACGTTCGGTACGGCCTGAGCGCCCTCTGCGTCGGGATGGGCATGGGCGCGGCACTGGTGTGGGAACGTGCCTGACACGACCCTCTACCTGAACCGCGTCGAGACGGAAGCCGGACCGCTCGCGCTCGTGACGATCGACAACGGCGAGGACTACACGAAGCCGCCGGTCCTCGGCCGCAGCGCCTTCGCGTCGGCGGAGCGCGTGGTCGGCGAGCTCGAGACTGGCGACTGGATCGCGATGGTTCTGACCGGCAAGCCGTTCTGGTTCTGCGCTGGCGCTGACATCGACGAGTTCCCCAAGATCGCCCTGCGCGAGGAGGCAATCGAGGGCAGCCGCGCCGGCCACGACCTCTTCGGCCGCATCCGGACGCTTCCTTTCCCCACCGTGGCCGCGATCAACGGCGCCTGCCTGGGCGGAGGCTTCGAGATCGCACTCCATTGCGACGCGCGGACGGTCGCGAGCTCCGTCCGCCATTTCGCACTGCCCGAGTGCTTCCTCGGGATCATCCCCGCCTGGGGCGGAACGCAGCTCGTCCCGCGGCTGGTGGATCCGAAGACCGCGGTGCGCTTCGTCGTCCAGAACCCCATGCGGCAGAACAAGATGCTCAGCGGGCCCGAGGCCATCGAGTACGGGCTCGCCGACCGGCTGCTCGAGCCCGTCGAGTTCGTGGACGAGTCGATCGCGTTCGCGCTCGAGCTCGTCCGCGAGGGCGGCATCGAGCGAGAGCCGCCCGACGTCTCCGAGATGGAGGGGACGGTCCGCCGCGCCCGCTCGCAGCTCGACGACAGCGTCCATGGAGCCGCGATCGCGCCGTACCGCGCGCTCGACCTGATCGAGGGCACGACGCGCTGGTCCGTCGAGGAGGGCTACAGGGAGGAAGAGGAAGTGGTCGCCGACCTCATCCTCAGCCGCCAGGCACAGGCGTCCCTCTACGCCTTCGACCTGGTGGAGCGCCGCGCGAAGCGGAAGGTGGGCGTGCCCGATGCCGAGCCACGCAGGGTCAAGAAGGTCGGCATCCTCGGGGCCGGCCTGATGGCGCGTCAGCTCGCCGCGCTCTTCGTCCGCCGGCTCGAGCTCCCCCTCGTCATCCGCGATCTCGACCAGGAAACCGTGGATGCCGCCCTGGGGGCGATCGGCGAAGAGTTGGAGGATGCTGCGGCGCGCGGGCGGATGACCGTGGACAAGGCGCGCTTCCTCCGCTCGATCGTCACCGGGACTACGACGTACGAGGGGTTCGAGGACTGCGACTTCGTGCTTGAGGCCGTCTTCGAGGAGATGGGCGTGAAGAAGCAGGTCTTCGGAGAGCTCGAGCGAGTCGTTTCCCCCGAGTGCATCATCGCCACCAACACGTCGTCCCTCTCGATCACCGAGATGGGCTCGGATCTCGGCCATCCTCAGCGGTTGGTCGGCCTGCACTTCTTCAACCCGGTGAAGGTGCTGCCGCTGGTCGAGCTGATCCGGACTGACGAGACCGACGACGTCACTCTCGCCACCACGTACAAAGTGGCGACCGACCTTCGCAAGCGTCCGGTACTCGCGCAGGACGCACCCGGCTTCATCGTCAACCGAGTCCTCACGCGGATGACCAGTGTCCTGATGGACGCGCTCGAGCACGGCAACACGGTCGACGAGACCGACGAAGCCGTCCTCAGGCTCGGGCTCCCGATGGCCCCCTCCGTGCTGCTGCAGATGGTCGGCCCACGGGTGGCCAACCACGTGCTCGAGACGATGCACGAGGCATACCCGGACCGCTTCCCGCTCTCGGCGACGCTGGCGAACTACGCGGAAGGCAAGGACGAGATCGTGGCCGCTGCCGACGGAGAGCCGAAGAGCGTCGACGAGATCACCGACGCGGTGCTCGAGGCGATCGCGGACGAGGTGCGGCACATGCTCGACGAGGGCGCCGTCGCGGAGGCCGCCGACGTCGACACAGCGCTCATCCTCGGCGCCGGCTGGCCTTTTTGGCTCGGCGGCATCACGAAATACCTCGACCAGACGGGTGTCAGTCAACGAGTGACTGGTCGTCAGCTTGCAGAAGCGACGGCCGCTGCAGCGGCCCGCTGAAACACTCCCGCGCAGTCTCCCGGTGCGTGCCGCGGGCTAGCTGTCCGGCTAGGGATCGTCCCTGGAGACGTCACTGCCGATCGGTGCTGGATTCGCCGTTGTCTTCCTCCTCCTTG
>Ga0075418_10001799_pt1 | contig 24410 bp, 21 predicted proteins | sample SoiMetdeltSBSDD2_FD_81776 | JGI IMG/M metagenome (GOLD analysis project Ga0075418, IMG submission 81776) | Bulk soil microbial communities from a Populus tree surrounding site in Tennessee, USA - Soil MetaG P. deltoides SBSDD2 | ecosystem: Environmental > Terrestrial > Soil > Tree plantation...
GGCTCTCGTCGTCCTCCCATGCGCACTTGCGTTCGGCGCGATCGTCGAGTTCATCGTCGGCGGCCAGCAGGTAGCGGTACTGCGGCACGGTGGCCAACAGTTGGGCGTGCGTGCCGATATGCGTGATGGTGCCGTCGTTCAGCAGCGCGACCTTGTCCGCGAGCAGGACGGTCGACGCCCGGTGTGCGACCACAATGCCCGTGACGTGGTGCAACACCCGGCGCAGCGCCTCCTCGACGACGGCCTCAGTGTGTACGTCGAGCGCGGACAGCGTGTCGTCGAGCACGAGGATCTTGGGCGCGGAGAGAATGGCCCGCGCCAGCGACAACCGCTGCCGCTGCCCGCCGGACAGACTCATGCCCTGCTCGCCGATGCGGGTGTCCAACCCGAACGGCAGGTCGTAGACGAACTGCGCGGCGGCGACCTCGATGGCCTGCGCCATCTGCTCGTCGGTAGCGTCCGGACGCCCCAGTCGCAGGTTCTCAGCGACCGACATCGAGAACAGCGTCGGGTCCTCGAACGCGGTGGCCACCGCCTGCCGCAGCGCATGCAGGCTGAGCTCGCGGATGTCTTGGCCGTCGATGAGGATCTCGCCCTCGGTGACGTCGTACAGCCGCGACAGCAACGCGGCCAGCACCGACTTGCCCGAACCCGTCGAGCCGACCAACGCCAGCGTCTCCCCCGGCTCGACGGTGGCGTTGACGTGCCGCAGCGCCCAGTCGTCTACTGCGGCATCGGGGAAACGGAAGCCGACGTCGACCAGCTCGAGCCGCCCGCCGCGCGGCGCCTCATGCGACGGCCCGTCGGCGATTTCCCGTGGGGCGTCGAAGATCTCGGCGATCCGGTTGGCGGCGGTGAACGACTCCTGCGTCATCGACAGCAGAAAGCCCAGCGATGCGATCGGCCACACCAGTGACAGCATCATCGTGATGAACGCGACGAGCGTGCCCATCGTGACGTAGCCATGGCCTGCGGCGTACGCGCCGAAGCCAAGCACCACGATCAGCGTGAGGTTGGGAATGACCTCCAGCAGGGTCCAGAACTTCGCCGACACCGACACCCTGCTGACCTGCGTGTCGTAGAGGTTGGTCAGCTGCTTGTCGAACCGGTCGTAGACGTGATCCTCGCGGCCGAACGACTTCACCACTCGCACACCGAGAGCAGATTCCTCGACATGCGTTGCGACGTGGCCGGACTGGTCCTGCGCCAGCCGCGACAACTTGGTGTACTCCTGCTGGAAGTGCAGCACCGTCAACGTGATTGGCACGATCGAGGCCAACACGACCACACCGAGCGGCCAGTACATCGCAAGCAGGATCGCGGTCACGACGGCGATCTGGATGGTGTTGAGCAGCAGAAACAGCATGCCGAATGACATGAAGCGGCGAATGGTGCTCAGGTCGTTCATGATTCGCGACAGCAGCTGGCCGGACTGCCAGCGGCCGTGGAACGACATCGGCAGGATCTGCAGCCGCGCGTAGAGGTCCTTGCGGATGTCGGCCTCGACGCCCATGGTGGCGCGGGCGACCAGCCAGCGGCGGATGAACCACAGCACCGCCTCGGAGACGCCGACGCCCATCGCGGCTGCGCCGAGCACCCACAGGCCGTGCTGATCCTGATGTCGCACCGGCCCGTCGATTACGGCCTTGGTCATCAGCGGAATGGCCACGGTGGCAACGAGGCTGGCGACCGCGATGAGAACCATCGCGATCCACCGCGCCCGGTACGGCAGCAGGTAGGGCATCAGCCGCCACAGATCCGAACCGGTACGTTCGCGGGCCGGCGGTCGCGCGATCGCCGGCGCTAAGCGAAGCGTGGTTGGGGTGTCAGACACGAGACCTCAATTGTCCCATGGCTCGCAAACGGTTAACGCGCGCGCAGTTCACGCTGCAACAGGGTCCGCTTGCGCGCCGAACTGGGTGTCGTACAGCTCGGCGTAGCGCCCGCCGTGCGCCAGAAGCTGATCGTGCGTACCGCGTTCGACGATGCGGCCGCCCTCGACGACCAGGATCATGTCTGCAGCGCGCACCGTGGACAGCCGGTGGGCGATCACGAGAGCGGTCCGGTCGGCCAGCGCTTCGTCCAGCGCGTGCTGCACGGCAGCCTCGGATGCGGAGTCCAGCGACGCCGTCGCCTCATCAAGCACCACCACCCGCGACCGGCCCAGCAGTAGGCGGGCAATCGTCAGCCGCTGCCGCTGCCCGCCGGACAAACGGTATCCGCGCTCACCGACAACCGTGTCCAGCCCGTCGGGCATCTCGCCGACTACATCGGCCAGCCGCGCACGTTCCAGCGCACACCAGAGCGCGTCGTCGGTGGCGCCGGGCGCGGCCAGCTGCAGGTTGGACCGGATCGATTCATGGAACAGATGCCCGTCCTGAGTGACCATGCCGACGGTGTCCTTCAGCGACGCGAACGTCAGGTCGCGGACATCGACGCCATTGAGGCGCACCGCGCCCGAGTCGACGTCATAGAGCCGGGCCAGCAGCGAGGCGGTCGTCGACTTGCCCGCTCCGGAGGAGCCGACGAGTGCCACCATCTGGCCGTGCCGCGCGGTAAATGAAATGCCGTGCAGCACTTCGTCTCCGCCACGATCGTCGAGCACCGCGACCTCTTCGAGCGAGGCCAGCGACACCTTGTCAGCCGACGGATAGGAGAACCGGACGTCGTCGAACTCGACCGAAACAGGCCCGTCAGGAACGGCCACCGCATCGGGCCGCTCCCGGATCAGCGGCACCAGGTCGAGCACCTCGAAGACCCGCTCGAAGCTGACCAGCGCGCTGGCGATCTCGACATGAGCGTTGGCCAGTGCGGTCAACGGCGCGTACAGCCGGGTCAGCAGCAGCGCCAGCGACACGATCGCGCCTGCCTGAAGGTGGCCGCCGATGGCGAGAACGCCGCCGAGGCCGTACACCAACGCCAGCGCCAACGCCGACATCAACGTCAGCGAGTTCATGAACGTGGACTGCAGCATGGCCGTGCGGACGCCGATATCGCGGACTCGGTCGGCGCGCGCCTCGAATTCACGCGACTCGTGCGACGGGCTGCCGAACAGCTTGACCAATGTGGCGCCGGGCGCCGAAAACCGTTCGGTCATCTGGGTGTTCATGGTCGCGTTGTTGATCGCCGCCTCCCGCGACAGCCGCGCCATCGTGCGCCCGATGCGTCGCGCAGGCACGACGAACAGCGGCACTAGGAACAGCGACAACAGCGTGATCTGCCACGAGATGGAGAGCATGACCGCCAGCGTCAACGTCAGCGTGACGATGTTGGACACGACACCGGACAACGTGTCGGAGAACGCGCGCTGTGCGCCGATCACGTCGCTGCCGAGCCGGCTGACCAACGCGCCGGTGCGGGTGCGCGTGAAGAACGCGACCAGCATGCGCTGCACGTGGTCGAACACCGCGGTGCGCAGGTCCAAGATCAGGCCCTCGCCGATGTTGGACGACAGCCACCGCGTGACGAGCGAGACGACGGTCTCCGCGAACGCGACCGCGGCAATGACGGCCGCCAAAAGCACGATCGTCGCCGCCGGTCCCCCTCGAACGATGGCGTCGACGACCTTACCCGCCAGTATCGGGGTCGCGACGGCCAGCAGTGCGCTCACAACACTGACCGCGACGAAGCCGCCCAGCCTGCGGTGATGCCGATCGGCGAAGCGCCAGATGCGGCGCAGTAATCCGCGGTCGATGAGCGAGCGAATATCGCCACCGCGCGCATGCGCCTGCCGGTACAGGGTTTGCCGGGCAACCGTTTCGATACTCATGAAATCACCGTAGAACCTCAACAATGGATGAGGTCAACGACTTCCCGCGGCCTCAGACCACGCCGAAATACCCCAGTACGCCCGCGGCGAAAACCACGATCAGCGGGTTCGTCTTGGTGCGGATGAAGATCAACGTGCAGATCGCGGTCAGCGCGTAGGCCCGCCAGTCGTGGTCGGCGGCCCGGCTCATCACCAACGAGGTGGCCATGATCAGGCCGACCGTCAGCGGCGCGAAGCCCTTCTCGACGGCGATTCGCCACTTCGACTTCTGCGCCTTCTGCCAGAACAGCGTGACCGCGTACATCAACGACGCCGCCGGAAGCAGCATCGCGGCGGTGGCGATCAGTCCTCCGACGATGGCTCCTGGGACGCCGCCGACTGCGAGCCCCGCGCCGTAGCCGACCAGCGTCACGATAAGGATGCTCGGACCGGGTGCGGTTTGGGATATCGAGAAGATGTCGGCGAACTGGCTGTCGGTCATCCAGTGATGACCCTTGACGGCCTGCAGATGCATCTCGGGCAGCACCGCGTTTCCGCCGCCGATCGACAGCAGCGACAGCGATGCGAACAGGCCGGCGAGTTGAAGATAGGTGTGGATCATGCGGCCCGGTTTCTCGGCCACGCCCAGATCAGACTCAGCGGCGCGAGAATGGCCAACACCACCGGAAGTGGCCACCGCAGAAGGCCATTCAGGAAGAACGCCGCCGCGAACAACAACCCCGGCACTACGCCCGTGAGGCATTTCTTCCCGGTCTGGATGACCATTGCCAACGTCAGCGCAACAGCGGCGGCCGAGGCGCCGTGCAGCACGCCCTTCACGGCGGGTATCTCTTTGAACCGGAAGTAGAAGAATCCCGCCACCATGATCAAGGCGACCGGCATCAGGCACAGCCCGAAGAGCGCCGCCGCCGCCCCGGGCAGGCCACGCATCTTCGACCCGGCGAAGACCGCCATGTTGACCTGATTGGCGCCCGGCAGGATCCGGCACATCGTCATCGCCGACAGGAACTCTTCCTCACCCATCCACTGCTTCTCGACGACCAGCACCTCGCGCGACCAGGCGGACAGCCCGCCGCCGAACGAGGCAAGCGCGATGTGGTTGAACGTCCACGCGAGTTCGAACAGGGAGATCCGACCGGGCCCGGCCTCGACCTCACTCATGCATGAGGTCGTGGTCGTGCGGGAAGTCGTCTTCGTGGTGCTGGGACGGATCCAGCGGATCGGGCGCTTCGTAATGGTGCGAAAGCTCCCAGTCGCTGTCGAAGACCGCTTTCAGCCGCCCCACGACTGCCGGGTCGCTAGTCATGATGCCGAGTTCGCGGCGCAAGTCGAATGCGCTTCTGTCGATGTTCATCGAGCCGACCAATGCGTGCGCATTGTCGACGATGATCAACTTCGCGTGCACCCGCAGGTTCTTCTGTTTGTGCACCTTGACGCCGAACCGTTTCAACGTCCGCAGTGATGCGAAGGTATCGAGAATGTCCCATTCGCTGATGCCGTGCTTGCCGCCGCAGAGAACGTTGACTTTGACACCGCGATCGGCGGCGGCCGCGAGGCGTTCAAGAATGACTGCGTCCACGTATTTCGGATGCTGGATATCGAGCCGTTCCGTGGCGGTGTCGATGAATTGCGCCATGTGGTAGCGCGAATTGGAATTGCTCCACAGCAGGCCTTCATAAGCTGAGCAATCCCAATCGCGCTCGTCCCAGTCGGCGTTGAACACTTCGACGATCTGCGCGACGTGGTAGGGATTCTCGGTGATGACGCCGTAATCGCGGGTCAGCGTGAAGTATTTCTCCATGAGATTGAACGTGGCGACGAGTGCGACTTTTTCGTCGACCACGATCGACTTTTCGTGCGTCACGTAGAACTTCGAACTCGACCACTTCACCGAGATCCCGGCGTCCTGGAATTGCTGGTAGGTTTCGTCATTGGCGCGATCACCGCCGGATCGTGCCGCATTGAGCATCACCCGCACGTCGACGCCGGCGTTCTTCCGCTCGATGACCGCCGCGATCAAACTCGGTTCGGTGAACGTGAATTGCTTGATCAATAGCGAATTCTGGGCCGAATTGATGAATTCGCGTACCGGGTCCAAGCCGTCGTCAGGCTCGACTATCAGACGCGGAGAGAGCGGGAGCATGATTTCGGGATGCTAGCACCGGGACAATAGCGTCGCTTTGCTATCGCGTGAACGTTCAGCTGCCCGTGACACGGCGGTGATAAGACCGCCGCCACGGTGATACCGAGGTCAGTCGGGTACCTGCCACATCCGCGACACGACTTCAGGCAAGATTGCGTGCATGGACAGTGGAGCGGCTTCGCCCCGCGTGCTCGTAGTCGACGACGACCCCGACGTGCTCGCGTCGCTCGAGCGTGGCCTGCGGCTGTCCGGTTTCGACGTCGCAACGGCCGTCGACGGCGCCGAGGCGCTGCGCAGCGCCACCGAGACGCGGCCGGACGCGATCGTGCTGGACATCAACATGCCGGTGCTCGACGGCGTCAGCGTGGTGACCGCGCTGCGGGCGATGGACAACGACGTGCCGGTCTGTGTGCTTTCCGCGCGGAGCTCGGTCGACGACAGGGTGGCCGGCCTGGAGGCGGGCGCCGATGACTACCTGGTCAAGCCATTTGTGCTGGCCGAATTGGTCGCGCGGGTCAAGGCACTGCTGCGCAGGCGGGGCGCGACGGCGACGTTTTCGTCGGAAACCATCACCGTCGGCCCGTTGGAGGTCGACATCCCCGGCAGGCGTGCGCGCGTCAACGGCGCCGACGTCGACCTGACCAAGCGGGAGTTCGACCTGCTCGCGGTGCTGGCCGAGCACAAGACCGCGGTGTTGTCGCGGGCCCAGCTGCTCGAGTTGGTCTGGGGCTACGACTTCGCGGCCGATACGAACGTCGTCGATGTGTTCATCGGCTACCTGCGACGCAAGTTGGAGGCCGGCGGTGCGCCGCGGCTGCTTCACACCGTTCGTGGCGTGGGGTTTGTGTTAAGGACGCAATAGTCCGATGAACGTGCTGTCGCGGTTCATCCGCCGCACACCCTCGCTGCGGGCCCGGGTGGTGGTCGCCACCGCGATCGGCGCGGCGATTCCGGTGCTCATCGTGGGAGCGGTGGTCTGGGTCGGCATCACCAACGACCGCCAGGAACGCTTGGACCGCAGGCTGGATGAGGCCGCGGGTTTCGCGATCCCGTTCCTGCCCCGCGGGCTCGACGAAATCCCCAAGTCGCCCAACGACAAGGACGCGGTCATCACGATTCGCCGGCCCGACGGCCAGGTCACCTCCAATTCGGACGTCGTACTGCCCGCGTTGTCGCCCGGTTACGAAGACACCTATGTCAACGGCGTCCGATACCGCGTACGCACCGTCGAAATTCGCGGTCCTCAGGGGCCGATGGCCGTCGCCGTCGGCGATACCTACGACGCGACTATCGCCGACACCAACAATCTGCACCGCCGGGTGATCATCATCTGCTTCTTTGCTGTCGGCGCGGCCGCGGTGTTCGCCTGGGTGCTGGCCGCATTCGCGGTCCAACCGTTCAAACAGCTGGCGCAACAAACGCGGCAGATCGACGCGGGTGACGAACCGCCGAACATCGAAGTGCGCGGCGCTACCGAGGCCGTCGAGATCGCCGACGCCGTCAAGGGCATGCTCCAGCGCATCTGGGAAGCGCAGGACCGTACCAAGGCCGCGCTCGCGTCGGCGCGCGACTTCTCCGCGGTGTCGGCGCATGAACTGCGCACACCGCTGACCGCGATGCGCACCAACCTCGAAGTGCTCTCCACGCTCGACCTGCCGGAGGAGCAACGCAAAGAGGTGGTCAACGACGTCATCCGCACCCAGTCGCGCATCGAGGCGACGCTCGGTGCGCTGGAACGGCTTGCGCAGGGCGAACTGTCGACCTCCGACGACCATGTGCCGGTCGACATCACCGAACTGCTCGACCGCGCCGCGCATGACGCGATGCGGGTGTATCCCGATCTGGACGTGTCGCTGGTGCCGGCGCCGACGGTGATCATCGTCGGGCTGCCTGCAGGGCTTCGATTGGCCGTCGACAATGCGATCGCCAACGCGGTCAAACACGGCGGCGCGAGGCGGGTGCAGTTGTCGGCGGTCAGCTCGCGCGCCGGCGTTGAGATCGCAATCGACGACGACGGCGTCGGCATCCCCGAAGAAGAGCGCAACGTGGTGTTCGACCGGTTCTCCCGCGGATCGACGGCGTCGCACTCCGGCTCTGGGCTGGGCTTGGCACTTGTCGCTCAGCAGGCCGAATTGCATGGCGGCACAGCGTCTTTGGAGGACAGCCCGCTCGGCGGAGCGCGCCTTCTGCTGCGGCTGCCCGGACCGCGCTAATCCGCCGCGCAGTCGCCAAGACTGCTGTCCTACACAAGTAGCGGCTTGCCAGCGCAGCGGCGGCGGGCGTTGAATTGCGGTGTTGGACCACGAAACGGGGGCGGTCACATGGCCAACTACATCGCGCTAATCAGCTGGACAGAGCAGGGCGTCAAGGCATACGGGAACACGCTCGACCGAGCAGAAGCCGCTGCCGAATTGGCGGGCAAGCTGGGTGGTTCCCTAAGCCAGATCTTCTGGACGATGGGCGAATACGACGTCGTCGGCGTCCTTGAGGCGCCCGACGACGAAAGCGCAACGGCGTTCGCGCTTGCCCTCTCGTCGCAGGGAAACGTGCGCACATCGACCATGCGTGCGTTCGACGCCGGCGAGATGCGGCAAATCCTCGCCAAAGTGCCCGGTTAGCGAGTGCCGAGCAGGTTCGATCGCGAGGATCGCGTCATCGGGTGGCCAGCAGGTCGATGACAAAAATCAAAGTTTTGCCGGAGAGCCGGTGCCCGCCGCCGGCCGGGCCGTATGCCTGTTCCGGCGGGATGGTCAGCTGACGACGGCCGCCGACCTTCATCCCGGGGATGCCGTCCTGCCAGCCCTGGATCAGGCCGCGCAGCGGGAACTCGATGGACTCGCCGCGGTTCCACGAGCTATCGAATTCCTCGCCGGTGTCGTACTCGACGCCGACGTAATGCACCTCGACGGTGCCGCCGGGTACCGCCTCGGCTCCGTCGCCCACCACCAAGTCGTTGATGAGAAGTTCGGCCGGGGCGGGTCCGTCGGGAAACTCGATCTCTGGCTTGGTACTCATCGCACTCACCGTAGTCTGGATTCGTGCCCAAGGACCAAGACATTCTCGCGCAGGTCAACAAGCTGGTCGCCGAGGAGCAGGAGCTGCGATCCAAGCTGCAGCACCACGAAATCGACGAATCCGAGGAGCATCAGCGGCTACGCGCCGTGGAAGTCGAACTCGACCAGTGCTGGGATCTGCTGCGGCAACGGCGGGCGCTGCGGGAGACCGGTGGCGATCCACGAGAGGCGCGGGTACGCCCGCCCGGTGAGGTCGAGGGCTACCTTGGCTGACCGGTGACCGAGCCCGACGTCGTCATCGTCGGCGGCGGGCACAACGGCCTGGTCGCTGCCGCCTATCTGGCCCGTGCTGGCCGCCGCGTGCAGGTGCTCGAACGGCTGGACCATGTCGGAGGCGCCGCAGTGTCCGCGCACGCCTTCGACGGCATCGACGCGCGGCTGTCGCGCTACTCGTATCTGGTCAGCCTGTTGCCGCGACGCATCGTCGACGACCTTGGCGCGCGGGTGCGGCTGGTGCGCCGCCGCTACTCGTCGTATACACCCGATCCAGCGACGTCGGGCCGGACGGGACTGCTGATCGGACCGCAGTCAACGTTCGGCGCCGTTAGCGCCGCGGATGACGAGGCGGGATTCGCGGAGTTCTACCGACGCTGCCGGGTTGTCACCTCCCGGCTGTGGCCGACGTTGCTGCAGCCGCTGTGCACCCGCGACGAGGCGCGCCGGCATGTCGGCGACGACGCCGCGTGGCGGTTCGTGGTCGACGAGCCGATCGGACGCGCGATCACCGAAGCGGTTTCCAACGATCTGGTTCGCGGTGTGATGGCGACCGACGCATTGATCGGCACGTTCGCCCGCGCCGACGACCCGACGCTGATGCAAAACGTCTGCTTCCTGTATCACCTGCTGGGCGGCGGCACCGGCGACTGGGATGTCCCGGTCGGTGGCATGGGCGCTGTCAGCGGTGCGCTGGCCGCGGCGGCGGCAGGGTACGGCGCTGAAATCCTCACGGGCGCAGATGTTTATGCCATCGACCCGGACGGAGAAGTGAGGTACCGCCGCGACGGCCAGGACCATCGGGTGCACGCCGATGTCGTGTTGGCCAACGTGACACCGGTCGTGCTCGCGAAGTTGTTGGGTGAGCCGGAGCCGACGATGGCCCCGGGCGCGCAGGTCAAGGTCAACTTGATGCTGCGGCGGCTCCCTCGGCTGCGCGACGGCAGCGTCACACCCGAGCAGGCGTTCGGCGGCACGTTCCACATCAACGAAACGTTCAGCCAGCTCGACACCGCCTACACCCGAGCCGATCACGGTGTGGTGCCGGATCCGCTGCCGTGCGAGATCTACTGCCATTCGCTGACCGACCCGAGCATCTTGTCGGATCGGTTGCGCGACTCCGGTGCGCAGACGTTGACGGTGTTCGGCCTGCACACCCCGCACAGCCTGGTCGCTGGCAAGGATCCCGATCGCACGCGGGACTCGCTGACGTCTGCGGTGCTGACTTCGCTGAATTCCGTTCTTGCCGAACCGATTCAAGATGTACTGATGGAAGACTCAGCGGGCCGGTTGTGTATCGAGGCCAAGACGACTCTGGATTTGGAGCAGACGCTGGGGATGACGGGCGGCAACATCTTCCACGGCGCGTTGTCGTGGCCGTTCGCCGACGACGACGAGCCTTTGGAGACACCCGCGCAGCGGTGGGGTGTGGCCACCGCCCACGACCGGATCATGTTGTGCGGCTCGGGATCTCGACGTGGTGGGGCGGTGTCGGGCATCGGTGGTCACAGCGCCGCGATGGCGGTGCTGGAGAGCTAGGACATCACATCGTTTCGCAGCTGAACCACATACCGAGAACTGCCCGCGTAGGCAGCGACAATGGTGGTGTCGCTCGCTAGGCGGGCACTCTCAAATGTCTCTCGGGTGCCGCTGCTGACACATTCCCGCGGCCACCGCTATTTCCCGAGCAGGTCGATGATCGCCTTCAGCTCCTTGAGCTGGGTGTCGTCGAGCGCCGCCAGGGCCGTGGGTGCCGGATCGTCGACCTTATCGATCTTGCGGACCATCTCGCGGCCGGCGTCGGTCAATGAAACGACCTTGCACCGTCGATTGGTCGGATCGGTTTCGCGCACGACGAGCCCGCGGTCTTCGAGATCGTTGACCGCTACCGTGGCCGCAGGCGCATCGATGGTCGCCGCGCGCGCCACCTGCTTGACGGTCATCGGTTGCCGACTGAGCCGCTTGAGGATGCGAATTCTGCTGAACGGCAGTCCCGAAGCCTCGACGACCGCTCGCTTCCACCCGTCGCGGTTGTCGTGAACCAGCGAGGCCATCGCCCGCCAAACCTCGTCGGCCAGACCATTACTTGACATCGGCAGCCTCGTAGCGCACATCAGGACCAGCGATCAACGGCGCCAGCCGCTCAGCCGAGCGCGCCGCCCGCGCCGACGTGGAGTACACGGCAAGAACAATGATCACCAGGCCGAGTCCTGCACAGATCAACCACAGTGGCCTGGCCGCAACAGCAAAGTCGACGCCCGTCGTGGCCAACGCCGAACCCACCACCGAACCGCATAGCGCCACACCAACACTCACGCCCACCTGCCGGCTCGTCGACGCGACCGCCGACGCGGCGCCGGCCCGATCGGTCGGCATGCCACTGACCGCCGCGTTGGTGATCGGCGCGTTCACCATCGAGAAGCCGATGCCGAACACCGCGAAGATCGCCAACAACTGCCACATCGCGGTCGTCACGGTCAGCTGGGTGAGCAACAGCGTCGCCGCAGTGATCAGAGTCCCGGCGATCAGGAGCGACGGCCTGGCGCCGAAGCGGCCGACCATTCGGCCCGATAGCGGCGAAAAGATCAGCGCGCCAACGGCAACGGGCAAGTAGATCAGTCCGGTGTGCATCGCCGAGAAGCCCCGTTCGCTCTGCAGGTACAGCGACATCACGAACAGGAACGCGCCCCAAGCCGCGAACGCACACACCGCGATCATCGTCGCGGACGCGAACGGAATGCTGCGGAAGAACCGGAGATCGATGAAGGGATCGCGGCGGCGCGACTCGTAACGCAAGAACGCGACGAACGCGAGTAGTGCGACGATGGCGACGACCATGTTGCGGGCGTCGGTCCAACCCCGCGCCGGGCCTTCGATCAGCACGTAGACAGTGCCGAACAGGAATGTCATGCCCAGGCCTTGGCCAACGGGGTCGACGTCGCGCATCGTCACCGACCGAGATTCGGGAACGAAGATGGCCGTCAGCACGATCGCGGCCGCGCAGATCGGCAGGTTGATCCAGAACACGGCTCGCCAGTTGACGAGTTCGATCAGCGCTCCACCGACGATTGGGCCGAGCGCCATCGAGATGCCGACGACCCCGCCCCAGACGCCGATCGCACGAGCGCGTTCCACCCGCCCGGTGAACACCTGCGTGATGATCGACATGGCGACCGGGTTCAACATCGAACCCCCGATGGCCTGCAGCATGCGCGCGAGGATCAGGATCTGAATGTTGGGCGACAGGCTGCACAGCAGCGAGCCGAGCGCGAAGACCGTCAACCCGATCTGGAAGGTGCGCCTGCGCCCGAACCGGTCGGCGGTGGCGCCGGACAGTAGCAGCAGCGACGCCAGCACCAGCGTGTAGATGTCGATCACCCACTGCAGCTGTGACGCGGTCGCATGCAGGTCGGCCCGGATGTTCGGAATCGCGACGTTGACGATCGTCGCGTCCATCGACACGATCAGCAGGCTCAGGCAGCAGGACACCAGGATGATGCCCTTGCGCCGAGCGCTCTGGGGCCCCCGCGAAGCTGGGGACGATCGGACGACAGTTTCATTCACACAACTATTGTGAAACTACAACTGTCTCCGAGGCAAGCGCGGACGCCGTGAGCTGCGTCGCAGTACGTCAGCGCCCGTCGAGTGCCTTGTAGTCCCGCTCGGTGTAGCCGGTGTAGACCTGGCGCGGCCGGCCGATCTTGCCGCTGCCCTCGTCGTGCATCTCGCGCCAGTGCGCGATCCAGCCCGGCAGCCGGCCCAGCGCGAACAGCACGGTGAACATCCGCGTCGGGAAGCCCATCGCGCGGTAGATCACGCCGGTGTAGAAGTCGACATTCGGATACAGCTTGCGCTCGACGAAGTAGTCGTCGGTCAGTGCGACCTCTTCGAGGGCCTTGGCGATATCGAGCAATTCGTCGTCGCCGCCGAGCTTGCCGAGAATCTTGTCGGCCTGCTCCTTGACGATGCGGGCGCGCGGGTCGTAGTTCTTGTACACCCGGTGCCCGAAGCCCATCAGCTTGACGCCGTCTTCGCGGTTCTTGACCTTCTTCACGAAGTCGTGGGTGTCGCCGTCGGACTGCCGGATCTTGTCGAGCATCTCCAGCACCGCCTGGTTGGCGCCGCCGTGCAGCGGGCCCCAAAGCGCGTTGATGCCGCCCGAGATCGACGTGAACAGGTTGGCCTGCGACGAGCCGACCAGCCGCACCGTCGACGTCGAACAGTTCTGCTCATGATCGGCGTGCAGGATGAACAACATGTCCAGCGCCCGAACGAGTTCGGGATCGACCTCGTAGGGCTCGGCCGGGAAGCCGAACGTCATCCGCAGGAAGTTCTCCACCAGCGTCAGCGAGTTGTCCGGGTAGAGGAACGGCTGGCCGACCGACTTCTTGTACGCATACGCCGCGATCGTCGGCAGCTTGGCCAGCAGCCGGATGGTGGACAGCTCCACCTGCGCGTCATCGAACGGGTCGAGCGAATCCTGGTAGTACGCGCTGAGCGCGTTGACCGCGCTGGACAGCACCGGCATCGGGTGCGCATTGCGCGGGAAGCCGTCGAAGAAGCGCTTCAGGTCCTCGTGCAGCAGCGTGTGCCGCTGGATCTGGGTGGTGAACTTCTCAAGCTGATCCTTATCCGGCAGTTCGCCGTAGATCAGCAGATAGCTGACCTCGATGAAGTTCGACTTCTCGGCCAGCTGCTCAATCGGGTAGCCGCGATAGCGCAGGATGCCGGCGTCACCGTCGATGTAGGTGATGGCGCTCTTCGTGGAGGCGGTGTTGACGAAGCCTTCGTCGAAGGTGGTGTATCCGCTCTTGGACAACAGCGAGCCCAGCGCGATGCCGTCGGCTCCCTCGGTGGCGCCGACAATGTCCAAATCGAGTTCGCCACCTGGGTAGGAGAGGGTGGCGTGCTCTTCACCACTGGAGGGGTTATCGGCCACGGGAATCCCTTCGTCGCTGCCGTCAATGCGGAGGTCTGCCCTACAAAAGGTAGTCCCATTCCAGCAGTCGTGCCCGCGCGGGGGCAGGCAGTTAGCTAGACGGGGTGCCGAGCGTTCTCGATTTCACCCATGAACTCGGCGAACGTCGCTTCCAATCGCGTGATGATGTCGTCGATGCCGACTTGCGTCCAGTCCGTTCCTTCGCCAAGGTCACTCAGGGCGGTCATGATGATCGACGCCCAGACGGCGGCGACCAGCCGTAGCCGGCGGTCATAGAGTTCGACGCCCATTCGCTTGGCCAGCTCGATGGTGACCGGATGCGGGCGGAATTCGACGGCGGCCTGTCGTAATGCGGCCGAGGACAAGACGATCCGCACGGTGCACATCATCCGGTCGACCGACAGCCCCCCTGGCGGTGTGGTTTTCGTGCCGTTGTACATGGCGACATACGAGCGGCGCAGCGCTTCGAAGTGGCTGATGTCGTGGGGTTGACGAGCAAGTTCGGCCGCGGTCAACTCGAGTGCCTCATCGATCAATGCCAGCGCGATGGCGTCCTTGGTCGGGAAGTACCGGCTGAACGTGCGGGGCGAAACGTCTGCGATGGCGGCAATCTGGTCGACGGTCGTGCGCTCGAAACCCTGCCGCTCGCACAGCTCGACGGCGGCGTCGATCAGGGTGGCGCGGGTGCGCTGTTTCTTGCGTTCACGCAATCCGAGGGCCGGCTCCCCCCTTACTTCAGCCACGAAGGGGATGCTAACTCCGCACGCTATGAATTGGATTAGAAAGTGGCAAAGTCAGACACTTGGCGTCGCTCACACTTTGTCGCCTTCGGCCACCCGGTAGCGGATAAACGCAGGCACCGTCAGAGCGGCGATCACCACACCAACCACCACCAGCACACCACCACCCGCGGCGGCTACCGTCGTGCCCACCACTGCTGCGGCCGCGCCGTGCACCGCGTCCGCCAACCGGGGACCGCCGGCCACGACGACCGTGAACACTCCCTGCAGCCGGCCGCGCAAGTCATCGGATGCGGCCTGTTGCAGGATCGTCGACCGGAACGCGGCCGACACCATGTCTGCCGCACCGCCAATGGCCAAGAACGCCAATGCAATCCACAGCAACGCCCCGGTGTGGCCATGCGCAAGCCCGCCTGCCAGGCCGAAGCCGATCATGGCCCCGCCCCACACGACGATCGAAACGACCACCGCAAGCCCCTGACGCTGGATGCGGGGAAACCAGCCGGAGAACACTCCGCCTGCGACGGCGCCCGCCGACATCGCGGCGGCAAGCAGCGCCATCGTGGTGCCGCCCTCGACCGGGCCCCCGAAACTTTCGTGCGCCATTTGCGGGAACAAAGCTCGTGGCATGCCGAGGATCATCGCGATGAGGTCGACGACGAACGACATCAGCACCACCCGGTTGCCGGCCAGGTAGCGAAAGCCGTCGAGCACCGCGGTGAATCCGTAGCCCGATGGGCCGTTGCCGCCGTTGGTGGGTGGCATCGGCGCGAGCCGGAAGGTCGCCCAGATCGGCGCAATGCACGTGATCGCGTCGATCAGATACAGCGTGGACAGGTCCACCCAGTGCAGCATCACGCCGGCCAGCAGCGGTCCGACGATCGCGCCGAACTGGAAGACCGTGAAATTCAGTGAGTTGGCGGCGGCGAGTTGGTCGCCGGGGATCATGCGAGGGATCGCCGCCGACCGAGTCGGGCTGTTGATCGCATAGAACGCCTGCTGCACCGACAGCAGGCACAGCACCACCCAGACGTTGTTCAGGGCCAGCGCGGCCTGCAGCCACAGCATCACCGACGACACTGCGAGCCCGATCGACGCGATGATGAGCAGCGTTCGCCGGTCCATCGCGTCGGCCCACGCGCCGCCCAGCAGTCCGAACACGATCAGCGGAACCAGTGCGAATAACCCGGACAGCCCGACGTACGCGGAGTTCTGCGTGAGCGCGTACAGCTGGACCGGCACCGCGAAGATCGTCAGGTTGCCGCCGATGACCGTGACAATCCCGGTCAGCCACAACCGCCGGAAGTCCGGTGTGCGCAGCGGTGTGGTGTCGGCGAAGAACTTCCGCACTACGGCTGGAGCCGCTCGATGCGACCCTCTGATAAGCGAATCCTGTTGTGTACCCGGTTTTCCCGGCCCTGCCAGAATTCGACGACCTCGGGCGCGATCAGATAGCCACCCCAGTTCGGCGGCACCGGCACCTCGTCGTGGTCGGCGAATCGTTCGGTCACGTCGGCCAACTGTTCCAGCAGCGCCGCGCGTGAGGCAATCGGTTTTGACTGGTGCGACGCCCATGCGCCGAGCTGCGAGCCGCGCGGCCGGTTGGCCCAGTAGGCGGCAGTTGCCTCGGCGGACACCTTGGTCACGGGGCCGCGCACGTGGACCTGACGGCCAAGCAGAAACCACGGGAACGTTGCCGACGCGTACGCGTTCGCGGCAAGCTGCTCGCCCTTGGCGGAGTCGTAGTTGGTGTAGAAGGAGATGCCGGTTTCGTCCACGCTCTTGCACAACACGGCACGAGTCACAGGCCTTCCCCGCTCGTCGACCGTCCCGACCACCATCGCGTTCGGCTCGGCAATGCCGGCGCCCTCGGCGTCGGCTAACCACTTGCGCAGCAGGGCGACCCAACCGTCGGCAAGCCAGTCCGCATCGAGATCCGGGCTGCCGTCCTTCTCGACGGATCCGTACTCGACACGCATTCTCACTAGGTGTTCGTCGTCACGGGTTGCCACGCGACAACGCTACGCTTCCGCTGTTCGCCGACTTGTTACCGACCGGTAGACAAGGCCGACTACCCGGGTGCAAGAATCGGCCCATGACTGCGGTACCGGAAGACTTCGTCGAGGGGCTCGAAGGCGTCGTGGCCTTCACCACCGAGATCGCCGAGCCCGACAAAGACGGGGGCGCGCTGCGGTACCGCGGCGTCGACATCGAAGATCTGGTCAACCAGCAGGTGACGTTCGGCGACGTGTGGGCGCTGCTGGTCGACGGCAAATTCGGCCACAGCCTGCCGCCCGCCGAACCGTTCCCGCTGCCCATCCACAGCGGCGACGTCCGCGTCGACGTGCAGGCCGGGCTGGCCATGCTGGCGCCCATCTGGGGCTACCCCCCGCTCCTCGACATCGAGGACGAGACCGCGCGCGAGCAGCTGGCCCGCGCGTCGGTGATGGCGCTGTCCTATGTCGCACAGTCCGCGCGCGGCATCTACCAGCCGGCCGTCCCGCAGCGGCGGATTGACGAATGCTCCACCGTCACAGAGCGGTTCATGACGCGCTGGCAAGGCGACCCCGACCCCAAGCATGTCGAGGCCATCGACGCCTACTGGGTGAGCGCGGCCGAGCACGGGATGAACGCCTCGACGTTCACCGCACGGGTGATCGCGTCGACGGGTGCGGATGTGGCTGCGGCGCTGTCGGGCGCGATCGGTGCGATGAGCGGCCCGCTGCACGGCGGCGCCCCGGCCAGAGTGATCCCGATGATCGAGGAGGCCGAGAAGACCGGCGACGCGCGTGCAGTGGTCGCGGGCATCCTGGACCGCCACGAAAAGCTGATGGGCTTCGGGCACCGCGTCTACCGCGCCGAAGATCCGCGGGCCCGGGTGCTGCGCGCCACCGCCAAGCGACTGGAGGCGCCGCGCTACGAGGTAGCGGCCGCGCTCGAGCAGGCCGCGCTCGCCGAATTGCGGGAGCGCCGGCCGGATCGCGCGATCGAGACCAACGTCGAGTTCTGGGCAGCGGTGATCCTGGACTTCGCGCAGGTGCCGACGAAGATGATGCCCGCGATGTTCACCTGTGGCCGCACCGCCGGCTGGTGCGCGCACATCCTGGAGCAGAAGCGACTCGGCAAGCTCGTCCGCCCGTCGGCGATCTACGTCGGCCCTGGTCCACGAAGCCCCGAAGCTGTCGAGGGGTGGGACCAAGTCAGCAAGTCGTGACTGACTCCGTCGCGACATTCGCTTCGGCGGCACGCAGTTTCGCCGCGCTGGTGCATGAGATCCCCGCCTCGGCATGGGACGGCCCAGGTCTTGGTGAATGGGATCTGCGCTCGCTAGTCGGACATGCGTCACGTTCGCTCATCACGGTCTCCACGTATCTGCAGCAGCCCGCAGACCGCGAGGACATCACTACGCCGCAGGAGTACTACGTGAGGGTGAACCCCGCGACGCTCGGTCTCGCGCCGGCCGGGGTCGTCGAGCGCGGCAGACAGGCGGGGCGAGATCTCGGAGACGATCCGGCCGCGAGGGTCGATGAGCTGCTGTCGCAAGTGCTCGGCGAGCTGTCAGGTGTCGATGACCCGTTGATCACCGTCATCGGCGGCGCGGGCATCCGGCTGCAGACGTATTTGCCGACGCGGGTGTTTGAGCTGGCGGTGCACGGGGTGGATATTGCTCGTGCCGTTGGCATTTCGTATGCGCTGCCGACCGACGTGCTCGAGGAGGCGACCGTGTTGGCTGCCCGCATCGCGGGCGCCGAAGGGCACGGTGAGGCGGTGCTGCTGGCGTTGACCGGCCGCGATGGCTTGCCGCCTTCGTTCTCGATTGTCTGAGTTCACCCACTTGTCGGTGGGGCGTGCTTGGGTGGACGGCATGGCAATCGAAGTACAACCCTCAGTTTCCCCGCACCTGACCGTTGGCGATGGCGCCGCTGCAATTGACTTCTATGTCAAGGCTTTTGGCGCTGTCGAGTTGGGCCGGGTGCCCGGTCCCGACGGCAAACTCATGCACGCCGCACTGCAGATCAACGGCTCTACGGTGCTGCTCAACGACGACTTCCCCGAGTACAACGACGGCAAGTCGTCGACGCCGACCGCGCTCGGCGGTACACCCGTGACCATCCACCTGACGGTCACCGATGTCGACTCGAAGTTCCAGCAGGCCGTCGATGCCGGCGCGACCGTCGTCAGTGCACTCGAGGACCAGTTCTGGGGCGACCGCTACGGCGTGTTGCGTGATCCCTTCGGTCATCACTGGTCACTGGGTCAGCCGGTGCGCGAGGTGAGCCCGGAGGAGATCGCAGAGGCGATGAAGCAGCACTAACTGCCCGGAGGACCACACCTTCTCGGGGCGTCATCAATTGTTGACGCTCCGAGAGGCGGGACCGGCCTACACAGTCAGGCCCGGGATGTATATCGCCAGCACGCTCAGCGGCAGGCTGTTGGTCTCCGCGATCCCGCTGATCGCGTCGATGCTGGCCTGCTTCGGCGTGCGCTCGAGTTCGGGCGTCGTCGGGTCGGACCCGTACAGCCCGAACTCGAGGTCGTAGCCCTCGACCCACTCGAGATTGTCCACGAACGACCAATAGGTGTAGCCGCGGATGTCCATGCCGTGGGTGACCAAGTCTTGGACCACCCCGATGTGGCTGACGATGTACGGCGGTCGCTTGGAGTCGCCCGCGTCGGCAATGCCATTCTCGGTGACCCACAACGGCTTTCCGTATGAGGCTGCAATCTCCAGGACCTCGCGGAAACCGCCGGGATCGGTGGGTTGGTTGAAGTCGCTGCACGTCGGCTCCGAGGCTGCGCATCGCAGCGGAAGGCCCTTTAGCCAGGGGAAACCGGGGATCGGCGCGAGGCCGAAGCCCTGCATCGGTTGTGACCCGTAGTACTGCACCCCGATGAAGTCGACCTTCTGCGCCATCTCGGGATGAAGCTCGTCAGGCGTTTGTATGCCATCCAGATTGGCGTCGACCCACCCATTTACGACAGCGTTCGGGAACCAGCGGTTGTAGAAGTTGTTCCACGCATCGGCCGCCTGTACATCGAGGGGATTCACCGGATTGGCCGGCCGGGCCGGGATCATGTTGTTGGCAAAGCCCACGAAAGCGGTGTCGTCCCAGGCATGTATCGCGTCGTACGCGGCGACGTAGCCCTTGGCCTCGTTGACGAGGAACGTCGAGGCGAGATCGGGCCGGATCAGGCCCGGCGGCCAGTTCGGAACCAGGCTCGGTATCGCCAGGAACTCGGTGAGTACCGGCGGCACGGGCTCGTTGAGCACCGTCCAGTTGTCGACCTGGTCCTTGTACTTCCACGCCACATACGCGGCGTACTTCTCGAATTCGACCGGCGTGTCCGGCGAAAGCCATCCGGCGTCAGGCGCGGGCAGCCCGAGCTGGGCCAGCGGCCGGGTGGTGATCGGGTCGTGTATCCAGGCGGGCAACGTGAAGTGGTTGACGGTGATCAACGGTTCGAGGTGGTGCGCGATCAAGGAATCGAACACGTCGCTGTAATGCTGGACCTCCGCCTGGTTGGCCAGCTCGTCCAGGGCCTCCAAATCGTCCTCGGTGATTACCCCGCCTTCATCCGAGATATCAACGGATGCCGTGGAATTCGGGAAAATACGGCTCCACTCGATACTCATCCGGAACGTGTTCATGCCGAGTTCAGTTTCCGCGAGCGCCGCATCACTGTCGTACTTGACGTAGGTGCCCGGCCCGTTCTCCGGCACTCCGTTGGAGATTCCCAACAGCTGGTTGATCGGGTCGTGCACCCACTTGTACCAATCGGAATTCGGATCCACGGGTGAACCGGGGCCACCCTCGGCCTGGAAGCCGGCATGCGCCACGCCCCAGTGGAAGGTCGGCGGGAATGACAGGTTGACGCCCGCAACCGGGTCGACGTTGACGGTGATCGTCTGCGCCACTGCGTCACCGCCGCCGGGATTGATGAAGTTACCCAGAATCGGCACGAACTTGAGCAGTCCCAGCGGGCCGTGCACATGCAACCCGGCTGTCTCGTCGCTGACAACCACGGTGAATGAGTCGGTCCCCCCGACCGCAGCCATCGCATTCATGGGGCGGTAGATGAAGTTGCCGTCGTCGTCGATCTCCAGCGTTCCGCCGTTGTGTGGCCGGCCGATGACGGTGTACGTCAGCGGGTCGTCGTCCGGGTCGACCGCACCGAGGTTGCCGGTAATCAGCCCGTTCGTTTGCGGGTTGATCACCGGGTTGATGGTGGGCGATCCGTTGAACAACTCGCGGCGTACCCATGCCAGCAGCGTCCACAGCGATGGCGGATCGGCGGGCGGAGTCGGGGCGCCCGCCGCGAACGGGCTCAGGAACGCGCTGACGACGCTCGAGACCAAGCCGCCCACGTAGGTGACCAAGGTGCCCGGGTCGAAGGCCGTTGGCCAAGGCCTCAGGGACGGAACGGTCGGCGGCGTCAGTGCCGTCGTCACCGCAGCAGATTCTGTGTCCGCGGTCGACGACATCGTCTGTACCGCAAAGGAACTAACGGCGATCCGGGCCTCTGCCCCCGACTTGAGTTCCGGCTCCGGATCGGTGTCGACCTTCACTTCGACAGCCTCGACCTTGCTGTCGGGTGCAGACGTCTTGGTCGATTCCGCCGTCACGTCGGCTGCCTTGCCGGAGTCCGGCTTCTTCGTCGGCTCCGTTGTCTCCTCGTCGTCCTTGGACTTCGAAGCGCTCTGTGCGCCGCCGGTGCTGACTACGACACCGGGCGGGGCTTGGGTCGTCGTCGACCCTGTCGACGACGTTGGCTCCGTCGACGATGGCTGCGTCGGTTCCGTCGCCGTTGGCTTCTCGGCTGATTCTGCCGGGGCGGATGCTTCGGTGGATGTCGACGTATCGGTGGACGACGACTCCGTCGATGACGGCTCCGAGGACGGCGTATCCGCCCACGCCACCGGCAACCCGTACCCGGTGACCACCGCAACCCCGACCCCCAGGGCTACGGCTAACCCCCCTACCCGACCGACGTAGGCAGCAGCGCGCATGGACACTGCATACGCCCGTTGTCGCGGAGGTAGGGCGTATTTCGAGAAAGTGCGCCAATTAGCGAAGCAACCCGGCGAGCAGTCGCTGGTGTACTCGTGGCGTGGGCGCCGCCGCGGCGGCCGCCAGCATGTCGGCGAAAGTGGTGAACTTGTCGCGCGGCCGGTCCTCGCCGCCGCGGGCGATCTCCGCGGCATCGATGGCCTTCCAGCCCTCCGCGTCCACCACCGCGGGCTGGCGGGTGCGCGCCAGTTTGTCCAACGCTGCAGGCTTCCCGATGGGGTCGGCCAGCAGGCCGTGGTTGTAGTCGGCGACCAGGTTGTGCACGGTCTGCGCCGCACACGACTTGTTGGTCCCGATGAAACCGGTCGGGCCGCGTTTGATCCAGCCCGCGACATAGCTGCCCGGCGCTCCGATTACACGGCCGCCGTCGTTCGGCACTACCGCTGCGGACTCGTCGAACGGCAGCCCGCGAATCGGCTTGCCGCGGTAGCCAATTGAGGTCAACACCAGACCGGCCGACACCAGATGGACCTCGTCAGTGCCGGTCACGGTGAATTCCACACCGTCGGCACATCGGTCCCCCACCACACGTTTCGGCGTCAACTGGTACGCCAGCCGGATACGCGGCCGCGTCACCGGCGCCGACGCGTCACCGAGCTTGCTCAGGATCTCCAACTTGTTGCGGGTCAACGGATCTGACTCCTCGGCCAGATCACGCAACACCAGGTCGTGATCGGCGGCGTCCAGCACCACCTCGCACGTCGACGTCAGGCCGATCAGCTCCGGCAGCGTGAAAGCCGAATCGGCGGGACCGCGGCGGGCGGCTATCACGACCTCTTGGACTCGCGAGGTCCGTAGCGCCGCCAGCGCATGGTCGGAGATGTCGGTTCGGGCCAGCGCGTCCGGGTCGGTCGTCAGGATCCGCGCGACGTCCAACGCGACGTTGCCGTTGCCGATTATGACCACCCGTTCGTGGCTCAAATCGACTGGCAGATCGGTGAATTCGGGATGGCCGTTGATCCACGCCACCACTTCGGTCGCGGTGCCGGTGCCCGGCAGCCCGATGCCTTCGATGTCGAGTCGACGGTCGTTGGGCGCCCCCACCGCGTAGAGCACCGCGTGATGGTGCTCGAGCAGCTCGTGGTGAGTCAGGTCCGATCCGACCTCGACATTGAGGTAGAACCGAAACCCGCGCCGCCTGGCGATCCTGTCGAACAGCTTCGTCACCCGCTTGGTGCTCTGGTGGTCGGGGGCAACCCCGGCCCGCACCAACCCGTACGGCGTTGGCAGCCGTTCGAAGACATTGACCCGCACGCCCTGCTGGGTGAGCAGTTCGTCGGCGGCATACATCGCGGCAGGCCCGGAGCCGACGATGGCCACCGTCAGCGGGCCGCCCGCGCGTGCCTCGACGAACGGTGCCTCGATCACCGGCGCCAGCTTGGACGTGGGCGGCAGCTTCGATTCGCGCTTCGGATAGAACGCGGCGTTCAGCTCGATGAACGGCAGCTGCTTGGGCTTGAGCTTGGTGTCCGGTGCGATGGCCCCGACCGGGCACGCGCTGACGCACGCGCCGCAGTCCACACACGCCGCCGGATCGATGTAGAGCATCTCGGCGGTGGCGAAGCCCGGCTCGTCCGGTGACGGATGAATGCAGTTCACCGGGCAGGCGTAGACACAGGACCCGTCGCTACAGCACGACTGGGTGATTACGTGCGGCATATGACTCCTAGGCGGCGGCCACCACGTGCTGCCGCTGCGGCTCGCTGCGGTAGCGGCTGGGCCGGCCGTCGATCTTGCAGATCCGCCACACCAGTTTGGCGATCGGGTTGATCAGGCCGGTGTCCTTGCAGAGCATCCGGACGTCGCCGAACATGTCGCGCAGCATCTGCCGGGACTCCGGCGAGCGGAAGAACACTTCCTTGCGCACCGAGCGCGGAATGTCGAATTCCTTCCAGAACGCCCTCGGCGGAACGATGATCGCCGAGCACAGGATCCGCATCACCAGCGGCACGTAGATCGACAGCCAGAACCGCTTGCGCCGCGGCAGGTGCGGAATCCGCTTGCGCAGGTACTCATGCGCGAACGAGATGTGGCGAGCCTCCTCGGCCACGTGGATGGCCATCACCCGTTCCATGATCGGATGCAGCGACTTGCCTTCGCGCAGCACGTTTTTCTGCGTGTGGTCGATGGGCTCCTCGCCGGCGAGGATGCCGAACCAAAACGGGATCGGCAGCGGGCCGGCCACCAACGGGATCAACGGCTGGACCCACTTCAGCATCCGCGGCATGCCGGGCACGTCGGCGCCGATGCGATTGACCATCTCCTGAAACATCATGGTGTGGTTGCACTCTTCGACCGCCTCGTGCAGGCAGTACCGGTACTCCGGTGAGCCGTTCGGTGTCCAGAACGAGTAGTCCATCAGGCCACGGATCAGGATCGACTCGAAGTGCAGACCGACCTTGGCGACGTTGGCCTGGCGCCACATACCGATCTCGATCTGCCGTTCCAGCGGCTGCGCCTGA
>Ga0075418_10001802_pt1 | contig 24383 bp, 16 predicted proteins | sample SoiMetdeltSBSDD2_FD_81776 | JGI IMG/M metagenome (GOLD analysis project Ga0075418, IMG submission 81776) | Bulk soil microbial communities from a Populus tree surrounding site in Tennessee, USA - Soil MetaG P. deltoides SBSDD2 | ecosystem: Environmental > Terrestrial > Soil > Tree plantation...
GCTCGTCAGTGGCTCTCAACAAAAACAGCCGAACGCGTATTCTTTTCTTAACAGTGGAAAAGGAGAGACGCGGAGCCAACAAGGAGGCACTCTGAGGCCAAGGGAACTTTCCCCCGCGCTGGTTCCACATAAGTCACGAACTGGCCGCGCGCTCTATTTTCGCAACGGACTATCCCAAAACAGCCACAGAACGAAAAAAGCCAAAAGGGGTGCAAGCCCCATGAGGGCCATACTGGCGACATACGATCCGGTTGCTTGGATCGTCTGGCCGACAAGATTCTGCATCAATCCAGTCGCCAACCAGGCGAATGTTGCCAGGGAGCCCACCACGAGCCCTTGGTGCTTCATGCTGATTTCCTGTCCGAAGGCATAATAATTTGGAAACAGGCCCAGAGCGCCGGCCCCGATCAACAGCAACAGACCCAGCAACAGAGGCCCTTTTGACACCAGCGCCGTCACCGCACCCAGGGCTGTGAGCAACGAGCAGCCGAGAAAGGTCGCGAGCCGGGCGCGATGCACATCCCAGCCGCGACTGGCCAGTTGCTTCACGAGAAACCCAACTGTGAGGCAACCAATGTCGGTCGCAATGTAATAGGCTGACGTGAAATAGTTGGCAAAGGTTTCTCCGTAGCCATGCGCCTCCTTCAAAAACTTAGGCAGCCACGCGCGAAAGAATTGCCAAGTCAGGTTGATCGCGACCACCACGAACATCAAGATCAAATAGCGCCGCAGTGTAGAAGGCGAATCTGTCCCGGAGTCATCGGGCTCGGAAGGCGTGATTTGATTGGCCGTCTTAGCCAGATCGCTTGCCGTGACCAGGCCAAACCAGGGGAATATCCACAGCAAGCCTATCCCGCCCACCATCAGGAAGGGATTGGTCCAGGAACCCGGAGCATCGGTCATGGTCAGTTGCACCACAAACGGAGTGAAAATCGCACCAATCGACGCACCGCTCTGCAGAATGCTGTTACCAAAGGATCGGTCTTCATTACTGAGAATGCGCTGCGTCGTAATCAGAGCACAGGGCCATTGACCTGACTCGAAAAGCCCGAGAAACGTGCGGCAAACCAACAAGCCTGCGTACATCTCGTGATTGGCGGGATTCTCGGCGGCGGGAGCGGTCCACCCCACCCAGCCTGTCAGCAGACCACCGATCCGCTCCGCATGGGCCGTGGCAAGCCCAGCTGTAGACCACGCAACCAAGACAAAAGGATAGAGCCAGCGAACACTCACGCGGTCGGCTAGGAAGCCGAAAAACAACGCACCCACGGCGAATGCCCAGCTGAAACCGGCCTCCAATCGACCATACTGCGCGTCGTCCAGATGGAACTCCTGCTTCATGCGGGTTCCGGTCAGGGACAACGTTTGCCGATCCATATAAAGCAGCATGGTGGCAAACAACAGCAGCAAACAGACACACCATTTCCAGGAGGGCGGGCGCGAGGAGCTCATGCGTCCCATTCCTTGCCATCCCATGCGATGACACGTTCCAACAACGCAACCACCCCGGCAGCAAACACCCGAAACAGCGTCTCACCTTTGTCGGCCGAAGCGCTTTGGGGGTAACCGATGTGGCCCAACGCGGTCCGATCCGGTGTTACCCACGCGCGGTTGGCCGGAGCGAATGCTCGTCCCCAGTCAACATCAGTGGCGGCCGAATCGCCCACGAGCTGCTGCTGGATCCGTAGCATCATCGACGTTTCCCATTCGCACGCATGGCCCATTTGGGTCTGTCGAAATGACGGGTCGGCTTCATTCGGGTTACCGCCGGCTGTCCAATAGGTGGTGGAGAGCAACAACAAGTCGGTGCGACTGCGATAGCGCTGACGCAACTCAAAGAATGCCTGTTGAGCCGGCACGATGTTACCGCCGTGTCCATTGAGCAAAACGAGGCGACGAAATCCATGGACGAGAAAGCTCTCAGCCAGATCAATCAACATGTCCAAATAAACGCGTGGTGAGGCCGAAACCGTACCGGGAAAGTCTAGGTGATGATGCGAATTGCCAAGCCAGAGCAAAGGCGCGAACAACACCCGCCCCTGGAGCGGTTCGCTAACGCGACGCACCACTTCACCCAGCAGCAGACTATCCGTGAATACCGGCATGTGCGGACCGTGTTGTTCGAGCGCTGCAATTGGAATCACTACCGGCACGTCCCGCGACAACTTTGCCACTTCCGTCCACTTCATTTCCAGCAGTTGCATGAAACCTCCCTGGAAGAAAGAAACGACATCGATTCACCGCTGACTTTTTGCGATGATCGAGAAGCGCTAGAACGCCTGTCGGCGACATTGTCGGAGGATCTTACATCGTTATCCAGTTTCGCCGGGCATTTGTTGGCGAAGGGATGCCTCAGCGACGGAAACGATTCTTGAGTGTTGAAAGACTCTATTCCGCGGATGGAGGAGGTTCACCGTAAGAATGGGGCAGGCCTGCGCCAACCTATGGCCTTGTCTTGTCTCCCTCCGTTTTGAGAACTCAAAGTAGACTCCACCCGTTTCGCGCAAGACGCGACTGCTCACACCACCCGATCTGGCGTGCAAGAAGTCGCTTCTATCGAGACTTTCATAGAAAGGACTCTCTTCCCTCCTTCCGCTGCTGCGGGCCATCGGCGTTCCGTCCGGATGAAAAAATAGACTGGACGATACACGGAATGGAAGAGCATATTGGCACGTATACCAGAATGAAAAGGAGTTCCTAGCTGGCGTCTGCAGGCGGGAAACCAAGTCCCGCGGGCCTCTGATAGCCAGCCTTCCATCAGGTTGTGGAGGTTACCATGGGCGCAACCCGGCCGATTGTTTGGGAGGATGCCTATTCCGCGGTGTTGCCGTTGATCAACGCCGAAGGGTTATTGGTGTCGTGCTTTGATGCCTCGACACCCGTGCAGGTGCATTTTTACCGCTACGACAGGCAACGCGATTTCCGCATGTGTCGGCATGACCATTTCGAGGTCTTCCTGGTGCATCGCGGGCAGATCACATTTCAGCTGCAGGAGCGCTTCTACCCGATGACGCTGGGGGACCTGATCATCATTAACAGTACCCAATATCACAAGGTCCATTCTACTTTCTCGTCAGCAGCTGAGGACCTGGACGCGGTGCTTCTGCACTTCATCCCCGAATGGATTCGCAACGCTGGAAGCGGAGGAGAGGAGATGGAGTACCTGATGCCTTTCCTGCAGCAGGATCTTAGCTTCCCACACGTGGTTCCAGCTGGGACGGGAATCCCTGCGCAGGTGTATGAGCTGATCCAGCAAATCGCAGCCGAGTTGCCAGTCAGTACCCGTCGGGCACGTCTCTCCGTCAAGACCTATCTGATGATGATCCTAGTGAAGCTGCTGAACCACTACACCGTTTACCGAGGTAACGGCGAGGTCTTTGACGTTCAGCAGCGGCGCCTGGAACGTCTGCGCCCCTTGTTTAACTTTCTTGATCAGCATTTCAGCGAGCCAATCGCGCTTGGGGAAGCGGCTGCCATTGTCAATATGAGCCAGTCGCATTTCCTGCACTTTTTTAAGCGAGTTACTGGGCAATCGTTTGTGAACTATCTCAACCAATTTCGAGTTGCACGCGCTCAAGCGCTGCTGGCTTCGTCAGAGAAGACTATTGCCGAGGTTAGCCAGGAAGTGGGGTTCTGCGATCAGAGCTATTTCGGCCAGGTCTTTCGGAAGTTCCTTCACATGACCCCTCGAGAATACAAAGCGCATCTCGAGGGCAGTAAGCACGTCCACTCGTGCGTTAGGGATCCAAAGCCATCAGATTGTTAGAAAGTCTGGTCATTTTCTTCTATCAATCGCATTTTCTCTTTAGCTAGCATCTCGCACAGTTTTCTTCAGACTTGAGTTGCTTGCAGGTGCCTTAAGAAGGGAACTGCCTAAACTCTGGAGGAGAGCTGATGTCCCACTATCCTGGCACAGAACGGGAAAGACGAATCCCGTGCGAGGTGTTGCAGAGGACGGTTTGCGGGATTTTCCAGGCCTGCGGCATGTCGGCACAAGACGCCGCGCTGCTGGCCGACACGCTGGTAATGGCCGACCTGCGTGGATGCCATTCTCATGGTGTTTTGCGCGTTCCAGAGTATGTCTTCAAATTAAGGGAAGGTGGTGTCGATCCGGCGGGTAAGCCCTCTGTGCTTCAGGATGCCAAGGCTGCTCTGGTGATCGATGGCGGCAACAGCATGGGACAGATTGGCAGCACCTTTGCGATGAGCCAGGCCATCGAGCGTGCGCGGGAGTGCAACCTGGCTCTCGCGGCGGTTCGAGGCAGCAATCACTGCGGAGCCATGGCCTACTACGCGATGCTGGCTTTGCCAGAGGACATGATCGGCATGGCGGCCACCAATGCGTTGCCGACCATGGCCCCCTGGGGTGGAGTGGACAAGATCCTCGGAATCAACCCCTTGGCTGTGGCCATTCCGGCGGGTAAGGAGGATGCCATTGTCCTGGACGCGGCCTTCAGCGGATCGTCCCATGGCAAGATCCGGGTGTACCACCAGAAAGGAGAAAACATACCGCTCGACTGGGCCTTTGATGCGGATGGGCGGCCTACTACGGACCCGGCGGAGGCGATCAACGGCTTGCTGCAACCGATCGGCGGCTACAAAGGAACCGGTTTGGCGCTGGTTATGGGCATCCTCTCAACCCTTCTCTCGAGCGCCAGTTACGGAACAGAACTTGGCAACATGGTGGACGGACCTCGGCCGGGGCTCGATGGCCATTTCTACCTCGCGGTGAAGGTGTCTGCATTTGTGAATGTGTCCGAGTTCAAGGACCGCGTGGACGGCGTCGTTCGCCAGATCCGGAATGGCCGCAAGGCCCCTGGCGTGGACCGTATCTACGCGCCCGGTGGACTTGAGGCAGAAACCGAGCGTGGCTATCGCAGGGAAGGCATTCCGCTGAACGACGCCACACTGGAAGGCATCAGCCTTTCGGCTGCAGAGTTGGGAGTCGATGCTTCAGCCATTCGAGGCGAGTCGACTGTCGAGACGCGCTAGCTGGACGAGGAGCGCATGCATGAAGGGAACACGATTTGTTCTGCCGGCTCTATTGCTCCTGACGCTTTCCTTCTTGCTGGCAGTGAGCCGAGAGGAGGAACTTTTTGAACTGGTGAAGGTGAAAGACGGGATCTATGCCGCCATTGCCAAACCTCAGTACAAGCTGAATTGCAACGCCGCCGTCATCGTGAACGAGGATGACGTCCTTATCGTAGACTCACACTCCAAGCCTTCGGCTGCCAAAGCGCTAGTCAAGCAAATTCGCAGGATCAGTCAGAACCCGGTTCGCTACGTCATCAACACGCATTTTCACTATGACCATGCCCGAGGCAATCAAGCCTTCCGATCCGGGTTTCCCAACGAGGTCACACTCATTTCCTCCGAGCAGACTCGAAAGGATTTGATTGGAATCGAAACGTCACGGTTGAAGAAAGAAGTGGCTGACCTTCCCGGCATCGTCGCGCAATTGGAACAGGACTGGGCCAAAGAGTCGGACGCGGAAAGGAAGCGGAAACTGGGAGACAGTCTGGATCAAGCGAGAGCCTACTACCAAGAGCTGAAAACGGTGGAAATTGTGCTCCCGGGCGTCACTTTCGACCGAACACTCACGCTGCACAAGAAGGATCGAGAGATCGTGCTCTTGTTCCTCGGCCGGGGCCATACCGGCGGCGACATCGTCGTGTACCTGCCTCGCGAGCGGGTCCTGGCGACGGGTGACCTGGTGACAGCCTGGGTGCCCGGGATGAACGACGGATATCCCAATGAATGGATCACGACGCTCAATGAAATTTCCAAGCTCGAAATTGAGAACGTGATCGTAGGGCATGGAAAGGTTTCTGGCAAACGCGTCATTGAGGTGCAGCGGAATTTTCTCGATGAATTTATTGGCGCCATCAGGTCCGAGATTTCCAGAGGATCAACGCTGGAGGCCATCCAGAAGTCCGTGACGGTGCAATTGGCTCCCAAGTACGCTTCTGAGTTTCCACCTGAGGACCTGGAACGGCGCATCAGCAGCAATGTACCTAAGGTCTACGAGGACTTGAAAGCCGGAATTTACTGAGATGGGAACGCGGACCTGGAAGCCGGGAAATCGATGATCCAATCCCAGATTTCTGTTCGTCTCACGCGCCAGCAGTGGGGTGTCCTCTGCCTCTTGCTGGTTTCCGTTTGGATCAACTACATCGATCGGGGCAACCTTTCAGTAGCCGCGCCACTGTTGGCTCCAGAGCTGAATCTCACCCCGGTTCAGATGGGCTTGCTTCTGTCGTCTTTTTTTTGGACTTACGCCGGACTTCAGTTCCTGGGTGGCTGGCTGGTTGATCGTTACAGTGTCAGCCTCGTTTACGGGCTCGGCTACCTCCTATGGTCGTTCGCCACACTGCTCACTGGGATCGTTGATGGCTTTGCGATGCTCCTGGTGTTTCGGCTGCTGCTTGGGGCTGGCGAGTCGGTGGCCTATCCTGCTTACTCGAAAATTCTGGCGGGCAGCTTTGCCGAGCATCAACGGGGACTGGCCAACGCTTTGGTAGACGTGGGGACCAAAGCCGGACCGGCTGTGGGAACGCTGCTGGGCGGATTGCTGATGGCCCGTTTCGGCTGGCGCGTCTTTTTCCTGGGGATTGGGTTCTTGAGTCTGTTGTGGCTTCTGCCTTGGTGGACGTGGGCACCACGCACCTCTTACTTGACAATCTCTGCGCAAGGACCTGGAATGCTCCGGATTCTTGGACGCCGCGAGGGGTGGGCGACGTTTAGCGGGTTGTTCTGCTTCAACTATGCCTTTTACTTTCTACTCACCTGGCTGCCGACTTACCTGGTCACCGAACGGCATTTCTCAATGCGGATGATGGCGTTCTTTGCCGCGCTACCTTTTGCTGTCACTGCAGCCGCTTCCTTGCTGTGCGGGTGGCTGTCAGACCGTTGGATCCTGGCGGGTGCCACGCCGTCGCGCGTGCGCAAGGGTCTGCTGGTTTCTGGAATGATCCTTTGTGCTTTGCTACTGCCCGTTTCAGCAGCCGCACCCCATTCCGTAGCCATGATTCTGTTGAGTGTTGCGTTTTTTGGGATTGGCATGGTGACATCCAACATCTGGGCTATTACCCAGACGCTGGCCGGGCCAACGGCTGCCGGCCAATGGACCGGATTGCAGAACAGCATCGGGAACCTGGGCGGAGTGGTTGCACCAATTGTGACGGGTTGGATTGTCAATCAATCAGGGTCTTTCTTCCTGGCATTCGTGGCCGCTTCAGTCAGTCTGCTACTTGCTGCAGTGGTTTATGGCACGTGGCTTGGACCGGTCGCTCCTGTCCTCTGGGAAGGAAACCATAAGACCGCCGCGCTTGTTTCCACGTAGGAATCATCCTGCCAGACTGCCAGCCGTAGTGCCCCGACTTTTATGTCTTCACTCACAACGCTTGAGTGCATCATTTCCTAAGAAAACTTCACCACATTCTTCTATAAATCCAGCCGAGCGAATGGTTAGGATCGGCACAACACGAACCTAAATTCGCAAGACAATCACCCGAGTGTAGCCGGAAGGCTCCGGGCGCTGACTTTCCACTGTTGACTGATTCAGCCAGGAGGTAATCACGCATGATTCCCAAGCCTAGGATTCTGCTGACTCTCGCGCTCAGCCTGTTGTGCACGGTTTCCGTTCTAGCTCAGCTGGATCGGGGCACCATCACGGGAATTGTGACCGATCCGACGGGAGCCGTGATCCCCAGAGTCAAAGTCACGATCCAGAACACTGCGACCGGTGCCAGTTATGAATCGATATCCAACGAAGAAGGCACCTACACCGTTCCCAACCTTCCAATCGGCTCTTACCAAATCACGTTTGAAGCAGCCAGCTTCAGGAAACTCTTGCGCAGCAATGTGACGCTGGGCGTCACCGCAGTGTTGAGAGTTGACGCCAAATTGGAGGTTGGGTCTCTCGATGAATCGGTCCAAGTAAACGACGAGGTGCCCCGCATCCAGACCGATGTGCCGGAAGTGAGCACCACCATGTCCAATAAGCAGATGGTGGACGTGCCGTTCGCATTCAGCGGTGGCCGCTTAATGGAGAACTTTACCTATAAGACGCACCCCGGGGTCTACGGCAATCGCTGGGAGAACAACATTAACGGCGCGCCCTATTTTTCCCGCGAGACCTTGGTGGATGGCGCTTCCACCACAACACGAGCGCAGGGTGGCATGGTATTGAGTTCTGTTTCCCTCGAGTCGGTGCAGGAATTCAAAGTCCAAGCCAGCGGAATGTCGGCGGAATTTGGCCGCACGCAATCTGGTGTGTTGAACTACGTGCTCAAGTCAGGTACCAACGACATCCACGGCAGTCTCTACGGTTCTCTTCGCAATGAGGCCCTGAACGCCAATAACTTCGCCAATAACGCCCGAGGTGCAGCGCGCCCACTAGATCGAAAGCAAAACTATGCCGGCAGCTTCGGCGGACCCTTGGTCTTGCCGAAACTCTACGACGGCCACAACCGCTCGTTCTTCTACGCCTCGTACGAGCACTATCGAGATCGCAATCTCGTTTTTGGCTCTCCCAACCGCACTGCTCCGCTACCGGAGTTCTATCAAGGCGACTTCAGCCGTTTGTTAGGCCCTCCCACCGGGCAAACAGATGGCTTGGGGCGCCCGGTGTTGCGCGGGGCAATTTATGATCCCGCCACTTTTCGACAACTGCCAGGCGGCCGTTGGATTGGCGATCCGTTCCCGAACAACCAGATTCCAGTGGAACGCTTCAGTGCGGTTTCGAAACGGCTGAACGCAATTGCCACCCAACACTACCTGCCGACGGTGAGGGATTCTTCTGGACAGATCCCTCTAGTCAACAACATGTTTGCGCCGATCAACTCGATTCCCAAGACAGACGACTACATGATCTCAGTCAAGGGCGATCACATCATCAACGACAAGCACAAACTATCGGGCTCTTACGGCGCTGAGATCAACCTGCGCGAGATTACCGGATTGGTCTCTGGCGTGAACCAGATCGTCGGTCTGTTCGATATCCGAGAGCGGGACGGCGGGCCTCTTTCTTACTACTACGACAATTTGGTGACGGGCCATCTTGCCAGACTATCCTGGGATTGGACCCTCTCGCCACGCGTGCTGAATCACGTAACGGTTTCGTACAATCGCCAAACCTTCCCCAATAGCAGCATCCAGCGGGAAGTGGACGGCGCAAAGGAACTCGGAATTACCGGACTTTCGACGCGGGGATACCCAATCGTCAATTGGGGCAGTGGCCCATTTGTCACGCTGACTGCTCCAGGAAACGCCATTGATGACCGAACCACCAGCCCGAGTTGGGGGGTTTTGGAAACCACTAGCTTTTCCAAGGGCAGCCACTTCATGAAGGCTGGCGTTGACGTGCGTCGCAATCATCACAATGTACAACCAAACAAAGGTGGGACCTTCAACTTCGAACCGCGCGCAACGGCGATTCCCAACGAGCCTTTCGCGGGGAATCTTACTGGCTACTCCTTCGCCAGTTACCTGCTGGGCATCGTAGACAGCGGAGATTTGACCGATCCGGTGGTGTTGGGAGCTCGCAGGCACTTCTATAGCTTGTTCTTTCAAGACGACTACAAAGTCAGTCAGAAACTAACTCTGAATCTCGGCTTGCGGTGGGAATACCAACCCCCGGGATTTGAAGTGGCCGACCGCTTTTCGAGTTGGAATCCAAGCAAACCGGATCCCGCGACCGGCCGGCTAGGTGCCTACGACTTTGCAGGCGATTGTAACGTCTGCACTGGCAAGAGCTCCTTCGGACGCCGGAGCTTGCGGGATTTTGGCCCAAGGGTGGGTTTTGCGTATCGTCCGGTTGATAAATGGACAGTGCGCGGCGCCTGGGGAATTTTCTATGCAGCTGACATCTTTAACGGCACCCTTGGAACTCCTCTCGGAAAGGCCACGAACGTCCAGGCAGGTGGTACCTATCTGCTTTCAGCGGACGCAGTCAACCCATGGGCCGGAATCTTCAACTGGGATAGTGGTTTTCCTGCCAGTCGGTTTGTCGCGCCTTCGTATGATGTTTCCTGGGGAAATCTCAACCGGCCGGGTATGCTCGATCCCAACTACGGACGCACGGGATATAGCCATCAATGGAACTTGAACATCCAGCGGGAAATCTTCTGGAAGTTCGTGCTTGATGTTGGGTACGTCGGAAACAAGTCCACGGGACTTCGTCTCGGAGAAATGCAGCGGATCAACCAGCTGCCGTCCTCAGCGCTTGGGCAGTATGGGCGCAATCTTAACAATGCCGTTCGCAGTCCGGCAGACGCTGCCGCCAACGGTATTGCTTATCCCTATCCAGGTTTTCAGGGCACAGTTGCCAGCGCACTGCGGCCATACCCGCAGGTTCAGGGGAACCAAACCATCAACGTCTATGGATCGCCCCTGGGATTTTCCACACATCATGCCCTTCAAGTCACAGCCAATCGACAGTTCAGTCAAGGGTTGACCGCCTTCGTGAACTACGTCTGGTCTAAGACGATGACGAACATGCGTTCGCAGCTGGCAAACTCAAATCCCAATCGGCCGCTGGACTATTACAGCCTCAGATTGGAAAAGGCCGTGGCGGAGTACGACGTGCCACACTTTCTCAAAGTGTTCGCAGACTACGAGCTGCCAATTGGCCGAGGCAAAGCGATTTGGGGGAACGCAAATCGCGTGGCCAATGCGATTCTTGGAGGTTGGGCGGTGTCTGGAATCTTGAACTATGGCAGTGGACGACCGTTGCGCTTTCCGGGATCTTTCCCACTTGCGGGTGGCTGGAACGGCGCCACCAATCGCGCCAACATTCAAAGTGGCAACCTGATCGTAGATAACTATGACAAGAACGCGTTCGATTTCAGAAACCAAAACGCGCCTGGCAACACGTATCTGGTGAAGACTCAGTTCTCCGATCCCGCTCCGCTAACCCTTGGTTCTTCGGCTCCTTTTTACGACCAGGTGCGGGATTTTGGTGTCATCAACGAGGATATCGCACTCCAGAAGAACCACTATTTCAGTGAGAATCGACGGCTGCAGTTCAGGGCCGACTTCCTGAACGGCTTCAATCGTCACACGTTGGGTGGTATCAATACCACGGTGACAAGCCCGACTTTTGGGCAGGTCACCAGCGTGAGCGGCAACCGGGAAATCCAGCTCACCGTGCGGTTCGATTTTTGAGACGGTCTGCAGAGTGCGGTGTGGATGCTGCTTTGTCACGCAAGGCCGTAGAGCCACGTGGCAAGGGGGACTGAGGGACTTGGCCCTCCTGGCGGCTTCCTTCAGTCCCCAGTTTTCTGCGACCAATCCTACTTACGGGCTGCAGACGCGCGAACCACGGAAAGCTGCATCTTCGCTGTGATTCTTCTTCGGAGTTAGGTCCGCGTATTCACTCAATCAACCTCCTAAGCCACACCGGTTCTGCAAACGGACGAGTCTGGCTTCGTTCATCATCATGCCCGTCAAAGCAGCCTCAGGAGTTGGAAAGACAGGATCGATTGCTGTGCAGGGACCTCCAGGGGTCGGTCAGCTCTCACCATGGATCCTGTCGCCCGTTCTGGACAACCTGCTCTTCATCGGCGCGCCCCTGATTTGCATCGCTGTCTTCTTGCCGGTCCGCTCGGTCTGGGGTTCTGAAAATTTATCTCTCTTCCTGCTGGCCTTCTTTACTTTTGGACATCATTTGCCGGGTTTCATCCGCGCCTACGGCGACCGGAACCTGTTCGCCCGGTACCGCTGGCGTTTTCTGCTGGCGCCGCCCGTGATTCTGACAGCCACGCTGTGGTTTAGCGCCCGCGACCTGCATGGCTTGCTTTTTCTGGTCTTCACCTGGGACATCTGGCATGTGTTGATGCAACACTACGGCTTCATGCGGATCTATGATGCCAAACAGGGTGAGATCCATCCCTGGACCTCCCGCCTGGACTTGGCTGTTTCGCTTTCTTGGTACCTCACCTCCATCACTCTCAGCCCGCAGTATCGGCACCACTTGCTGCTGCGGGCCTATTCCAGCGGGGTTCCACTGCTGCCGCCTGCTGTGGTGGAGTCAACGGCGAAATTAATGCTAACCGTCAGTTGCGTACTAACCGTCGTTTATGCGGCCTACGCAATCTATGTCTGGAAAGAACGGCGCTACTTCAATTGGCGCAAGCTGGTGACCCTCACAATTTTCTTAATGGCGACCGGTTACTTGTATATTGGCCTGAACGATTTCACAGCCGGCTTTGCCATCTGGTCTGCCTTCCATTGCCTCCAATACTACGGCATCGTGTGGGTCTTCAATCGTAATCGGGTCCTCAAGGACCAGGCGGTCAGCCGCTTCGTACGCTTTCTGTTCAGGCCCAGTCCGTTGCTGGTGGCTTTGTATGTTGGCTTGTTTTTGATGTATGGAGCAGTCAACTACAGCATCCCCTATATCTCTGATGAACGGCTGCGTCAGTGGCTGATGGCCCTCGTTATCACCTCGGGATCATTGCATTACTACTACGACGGCTTCATTTGGAAGGTGAGGGAGCGCGAAACACGTCAATTCCTGAATATTGGCAATATGTCAGTGCCTGCACGTGAGCAGCCGACCGTTGGCTCGAAGAGCGCGGCACTCCGCTTTCGTGCGAACTGGACCCCGGGAATGACGCAGGCGGCGTATTTGGCTGGAGCCGTACTGGCTTTGGGGACGCTCGAGTTGTGGCGGCCTCCTTCGGAGCTAGCGATGCGCCAGTCGCTTGTGCTGGCATCACCACAGGCAGGCGAGACCTACTTCAACCTGGGCGAGGCACACCGCAAACAGGGGCACCTTGTCGAGGCGGCCGCCGCCTTTGGAGAGGCTGCCAATAGAACGCCAGGCTATGCGCCAGCTCGAACCAAGCGAGGGATGGTTTTGTCGCAACTGGGCCGGCATGAGGAGGCGATCGCGGAATTTGAGAAGGCGCTTGCTATAGACCCAAGCTTTCGGGAGGCTCATTACAACATGGCGGTGCTGCTGTCTCGTCGTGGAGAAGCAACGCGGGCTTTGTCTCATCTGCAAATGGCTTTTCCCAAAGGTGACGATAGGGCACTACGGCAGTTAGCTAATGATCCGGCAGGCCCAGAGATTCTGAGCAACCTGGCTTTAGGTTTGGCAAGTTCCGGCAATCGAGCGCAGGCCAAGGACCTGCTTCAGCAAGCCATAACTATTGACCCGAAGCACACAGCTGCACGGCTGAATCTGGGCAATTTGTATTTGCTGGAGGGAGCGTCTGGACCAGCGCAAACTGAGTTTGAGACAGCGCTGAGACTCGAGCCTTCAAATCCAATGGCACACAACAACCTGGGGTTGTGTCTAATCCAACAGGGACGCTCGAAGGAGGCCGTTCCACATTTGCAAATCGGTCTACAAAATGGAGACAACGCAGTTCGCGAGTCGGCGCGGAAGGCGCTTGCTGGAATCGAGTCCACGACGAAGTAAGCGTAATTGGAACCAACTTTCCCTAACGTAGGCCAGAAACTGTGATCACGAGCTCAACGCGGACGCGCAGCAGTTCGTGCCTATCCGCATTCTCGTCCCGCTCACCCTTTTTGTCGAGAAACGAAACCGCCATTAATGGAGACCTCAACCATGAAACAGCTGTTTGCTCTTTTGGTCGCTGCTCTATCAATGATTGTGCTTCGAACACCTGTACTCAGTTCCTCAAATAACGTGGAACCTGGCTTCCAGTCGCTCTTCAACGGAAAGGATCTGACCGGTTGGGAAGGAAACCTGAAGTTCTGGAAGGTGAAGGACGGCGCGATTACGGGAGAAACCACCGAAGGCGATATTCAGAAAGGCAAAATGACCTATCTCATCTGGAAGGGAGGAGAGGTAAAGGATTTTGAGTTGCGCCTTTCATTTCGCTTCCACGGCGAACGCGTCAACAGCGGTGTTTCCTATAGAGGCAAGAATATCGGCAACTGGGTGGTGACAGGTTACCAGGCCGATATTGACTCGGGAAATCAGTGGAACGGGATTCTTGTCGAGATGGAAGGGCGGCGCTTCTTGGGCATGCGCGGGCAGAAGACAGTCAATGATGCGGCTGGGAAGATGAACGTCGTCGGTTCGGTGGGAGATCCCGATGCTCTCGACAAGTTGGTCAAACGCGGTGAATGGAACGACTATGTGATCATTGCCAAAGGCAATCACATGATTCACAAGATCAACGGTGAGGTGATGACCGATGTGATCGATGACAACCCCGGGAAGAGGGCCCTCTCTGGGGTTCTGGCGTTTCAGTTACATCACAGCTATCTGCAGACAGTGCAGTTCAAGAACATCCGGATCAAAATGATCAAATAGCCCAGCGCGAGAGGTTGTGGGAAGCAGGAATGAGCGTTTCTGGGCGGCCGATCCAGTTCGGCTGGGGACACCTAATGCTGTTGTCTGACAATTTCGTGAACGATCATCTAGGTGGACATTTGAGGCTCCTTGTTACAGAAGCCTAGGACCATCATTAGAAGATGTCTATTTGCGAAGTTTATCGCTTGGCACTCCGTCGAGATCGGCGAGCAACTTTCGAATCATTCGTGAGTCGGGATTGAACTCAAGCGATTTGAGAAGTTCCTCTCGGGCGAGAGAAGGCTTCTCAGTTTGGCGCAAGGCCAAGGCCAGATATATGCTCGCAGTCTCCACCCCTGGGTTTTGCTTCAAAGCCTCCTGCCAGAGCGATATCGCTTCTGGAAACTGTTTCTGTTGAGCCAGCAATGCCCCCAGATTCAGAAGCGCGACGACCTGCGAAGGATCAGCCACTAACACTTCACGATAAAGCCGCACAGCCTTTTCACGGTCGTTTCTTCCGTCATAGAGAAACGCGAGTTGGAGTAGCGCTGGAGCATCACCCGACAGCGTTCCCTCAACACCCTTCAATAGCTCGAAACTCTTCTCAGCAAGGCCTGCTACCTTAGTCCCCGAGGCAGCCTCTGCGTAGGCGAGCCCAAGATCTCTCGAACTGACGGGTGTCGTGCCAAACACCCTGAGTGACGTGCCTGTGAATGCGGGATTCTGTTCTGAGTTTCCGCGAGGCTTCCGGGGAATGGAGTGATCGGTAAATACGGTATGACCCACATCAACGGTCGGACTCTTGGGCATGTGGCACGACACGCAATTGTCGGCTGCCTGCAAACGGGCTTCTTTCGGGCTTTTGCAGCCGACGTCTTGATGGCAACTCAGACACCTCTGACGATAGTGTTGAGCACGTTCCGACACAGGAAGCAGTACGTGCGCGGAATGGCAGCTTCCGCACCACATTCGCGTGCCGCTCGCCTGCTTGCAAACGCTCTGCGAAAGCCTCTCGACATGGCTGGTGACTGTAAGATTGGGCGTTTGCCCCTCGGACCAGACAAAGGAAAGAACGTGGTCCGACAGCAGGTCTCCCGGCTTAAAAGCCGAAAGCGAACGCCCAGCTCTAAGGATGCGGGCTTCGCCGCTCAGATGACAGTTAGAACAAATGCTGTCGCGGCGCGCTGGATCGAGCTTGCTGGGGTTGACAATGTCAGGCAAGCCCCTTGGATCTCGATTCTGCTTGCGGGACACGTGGGCTGCTCCTGGGCCGTGACAGCGTTCGCAGCTGACGCCTCCCTCAAGAAACGGCGTTTCTGCAAATCGATTCTGCGTTCTTTCGATCGGCTGGAGCCGGCTGGCGTGGCATTCCAAGCAGCGCAATTCGATAGGACGCGAAAGGTGGACGTGGTCGTACTGCTGAAAACCTGGGGAGATATCCCATCTGGCTGTCTGCGCGTAGTAAGAGATCGGGGCCTGGAAGAGATGGCCAGCCAGCACTGAGATGTAGCTGCGGCCAGCAGCGCCCGAACCGATGAAGTAGTCCAGGCGGCCCTTGCCGCGCAGATCATCAGGCTGGTTCTGCTTGCCCTCTCGCCGGTACCCGAAAAGCGTCTGCGTCTTCTCTTTGAAGACTCGATAGGTAACCGCGGACTGAGGGTGAACGAATTGAGCTTTCGCCAGGCTCTCCTGAAACATCGAGCCTTCCATTTTCCCGCTGCTGAGCGCCATCGGCGTCTGTGCGTAGCTCTTGGCAATTTCGACGTGGCAGCTCGCACAGACACTGCTGCCCGTGTAGCCAGCACTGTTCACATCTTTTTCGCTTGATTGCACGTAGAGAGTTACTGCCAGGGGCACAGCAAGAAGAGGAATTGTAAAAGAGTAGGAACAGATCGAACGCATGGCTGCAGGCTTAGAGGGTTCCACGCTCGAGCTGTCGTTCTGAAGGTATCGTGCGAGCAGCCACTCGGCCAACCCAGAAGCTGGCTATGTGTGCCACAACTCGAACTTGTTCTGGATTTTGAACAAGGTCCGAAAAGCCTGAAGCGCAAGCGAGTCCAGCCGAAACCATTCTAGCCGGCGCTTCGTGGTCTCGTAGGAATCCATCCCTATGGATATCAAGGAACGTGCTTGCCTAACTAAAGCTACTCTCTCAGAAAGTGTACCGCAAGCCGATCTGGCCTATGCGAGGGCCGGAAACACTGCTTACCTGGCCGAACCGGGCATCGAGCACGTTGGTAACAATTCCTGAAACGATGTGTCTATTGAAGACGTTTAGCAACTCGCCTGTGATGGTAATTTCATGTCCTTCTCTGACTCGCAGGACCTTTCGAATTCCCAGATCCTCTGCCACACTCCAGGGATCGCGGATGTCGGAAGTGAATCCCGCATTCCCTAGCGTGAAAGAGCGATGATCGGAAAACACTCCAGCTTTTACGTAGCGGTGGTCCGCATAGTTGCCTTGCGCAATCGCTGCAAAGTTCAGTTTATCGCGGTCAAATCCAGCCAACAGAGAAGAGCCATCTGGATTGGAAAGATCGGGACGACCAGCCCGCCCATTCCATCCCGGGATGCCACTCCCCGTGAAACGCAATGGGGTTCCACTGGCATAGTTCCCAATGAAATTCAGGTTCCACCCGCCCACGATTGCGTTCAAAACACTGTGCATGTTGCCGAAGAGAGCCCTGCCGCGACCAATCGGGATTTCATAGATGATCGCCATCTTGATCGTGTGAGTCTGATCGTTGTCAGCGATGCCTTTCTCCAGGCTGAGATTGTAATAGTCGACCGGGCGGCCGCTGTTATCTCCTCTCAGCGTGGACTCCATATTCTGAATTGTCTTCGAGAGGTTGTAGTTGGCGTAAATATTGAGCCCTCTTGAGGAACGTTTGTTAAAGATGACCTGCATCGAGTGGTAGCTGGAGTGTCCGATCGGCGCGTTGTAGGTCGTCAGAGTGATGCCGTTCCTGGCGAGGTGTGGAAACGGCACCAGCGCCTGCCAGAGTTGACCGCCAGCGAACGCCGGATACGGCAATCGTGAAAGCCCGAATCTCTGGGCATCGGCATCCGTATTGAGGATTGAAACCAGGCTGGTTCCAAGACTCAGATGCCTGGCATCAAGCTGGTTCTTTTGTGCGATGTCGTTCACAGCCCAGATTCCGGAGGACTTGTTTCCAACGTAACCGACGTCAATCGTCATGGTCGGCGTGATTTCGCGCTGGATGTTCAGATTCCACTGCTGCGTAAAGGGCACCTTGCCGGCCCCTGGATCCCAATGGGTTACGCCACCCGCCCTCCATGAGGTGGGGTCCAACGCCGGTGGAATGTAGTTGCCCGGATATCCACCGTCCCAATTGAACAGAGACGTATAATTCAGCGGATTGTTCTGGTTGTTCGTACCCGCAAAGCCGCGGTTGAACGGCGTTCCCGAGAATCCGTTGAAGACCACGGGGCTATAGAAGATGCCATAAGCCGAGCGGATGGAGGTTTTTCCATCAGGCGAGTAGGCAAAGCCAAACCGCGGGCTGAAGTTCTTCTTGTCACTTGCCACGAATGTGCGGCTACCGGTTCGCCCGGGACCTTCTCCGGCAAAGACCACAGCCCCTTTCATGCCAGTAAGAGGGTCTATCAGGTCGAGATTGAAGTCCGAAGTCCGATCAGCCACTTCAACTGGAGGCGGTTGAAATTCGTAGCGGAGTCCGATGTTCAATGTGAGCCTTGGCGATACCTTGAAGTCGTCCTGAACAAAGCCGCTGTAATAGTAAGTCCTCCCACCGGACACCAGGGGCGCTCCCACGCTGGCGTTGTTGACGCCACCGAGCAAAAACGAAGCAAAGGAATGGCCGACGAAATTCACGCCTGGAATTCCGGTCTGCTCCGAGGTGAAAGTGAAGGTGCCGGCGAGATTGCCACGTGGCCGGTTGTTCTGTTGATTTCCCCGAAAGTCGGCGCCAAATTTCAAGTTGTGTTTTCCTTTTGTCCAACTCACGGTGTCGCCAATCGCCCAGGAGTTATAGGCTTGAAAGTCATCTTGAGGGTCGCCAATTTGATCGAAGGTGACTCCAGCGGGCCCAGTTCCCCAGTTAATTCGGGGGCACGGCCCATCCTGCAAGATTCCCGAGATACCCAACAAAGCGCCACAGCCGTCCTCCACATGGGCCGAACGGTTCGGATTTCCCATCCGATTGAAGGAAACGATGAAGTGATTCAGCATGGTCGGTGAAACTGTAAAGTCGTGCGCAATTCTCGCGAGCCACGAATTGACCGTCTGTCTCCTAGCTGCAGATAGGGGTCCGCCCTCCTCCTCTCTGGGGTCCCAAGGCCCGCCTGCGTCGAGCAACAAACGAGGACGGACGTTTCGAGCCAGGCTGCCGCTGATCCTTTGACGTTGGGAAATGTTGTGATCGATCTTAAAGGACCATTGGTTCTGATCGAAGAATGGGGTTTGCGTAATCGGGAAGAGATTGTTTGCCACCAGCGCGTTGCTGACTGGGATGTAATATTGCTTGGCGATGGCGCCGATTCGCTTGGAGACCTGGCTGATGCGATCGGAAGGGATGATGTTTCCCGGGAATGGATCAGCTACGAATTGGCCGTTCACCTGCCGAAGAGTCAGCGGATCATAGACTGCGCCACGAAAGATGGGACGGCCCAAGGCGTCGACCCCATTCTGAGTCGTGGTCAGCAACCGGCCTAGGTTTCCGTCATACATCTCCAATTGCGGGACGCTCCGGTTGGGTGCGCCAAAAGCGAGCTCCCTTTGACGGTATCGCTCCAGGGCAAAAAAGAAAAACGACTTGTCCTTACCGTTGTAAATCTTCGGAATGTAGATGGGCCCGCCAAAGCTGCCGCCGAAATTCTGTTTCCGTTCTTGGGCGCGCGGGCGGCCAGTGGCGTTGTTGGCGAAACTGTTGGCGTTGAGGGCCTCATTCCGCAACTGCCCGAACAAACTGCCATGAGGCGCGTTCTGGCCGGACCGCATCACGAAATTGAACACGCCGCCGCCGGTTCTTCCATACTCCGCGGAAAGACCGCTGGTCTGGATTTTGAACTCCTGGAGGGCCTCCATCGAAACGCTACTTTCGCCGAAATGACCTGCCAGATAAGTTGTTACCGACGCGCCATCCAGCAGTACTTCCTTGGAGAAAGCGGGAGAGCCGTTGATGCGCGATGTCCAGGTATTGCCCTCCACGCCAGGAGTCAATCGGTATGCAAAGTTTTCAGGCTGTCGGCCCCCGCCAAACGTGAGCGGCAAGTCAAAAATATAGTCGCGCACGACGGTAGTTCCAACTTCAGGCGTCTCAGTCTGCAGCAGGGCCGCCTCGGCTACCACGCTGATCACTTCCTTCTCCGAGCCCACCTCCAACTGCGCATCCAAACGGAGAACCTGCGAAATCTGAAGTGTAATGTTCTCCCGCTGCTGAACCTTAAAGCCGGGCGCTTCGAACTTGATTGAATAGATTCCGATAGGAAGATTGGGTACGTTGTACTGGCCAATGTTGTTGGTCTGCGTTGGATAGACGGCATTCGTACCGGTCATGGTGATCACGACATTGGCATTCGGGATGGCCGCACCACTTGCATCCAGCACAGTACCGGTGATGGTGCCCCGATCCAGCTGGGCATACGCCGGGACGGCTGCCAACAGGGTGACGAGAAGTCCAATAAACCCCTTGTTGCTCATGGCAATCTCCTTTCTAGGTTGGACAAAGTTGGAGCTGAAAAACGACTCGAGAGAACCGGCAGGTGATTTGGGTGGGCGAGTTCCAATCATCCGGCCGAATCGGAGGAAACTGCGAATCCAAAGGTTATTTAGTGTAGTAACACTATCGCCTTTGAAGTGCCTCGTCAAGCGGGAGGCCACGAAAAATTCCGGTCGACTTCGCCCTCGTGCTAAGCTCTCGTCAATTCCATGCGCCAAGTTTCCTGGATCGTCATTTTGTCTTGGCTTGCTGCCACGCTGGTCGCCCAGTCTGAGCTGGACGAAATCAAGGCGCTTATCGGCAAAGGAGAATTCCAGCAGGCCCGCCAGCGGCTTGAACCGTTGGTGTTGAACTCGGACGGAAGTAAGGCTGAGCCCCACTATCTGATGGGCTTGGTCGCAGTCCAGCTGGATGACTACCCCAAGGCTGTTTCCCACCTCAGAATTGCCGCCCAAGCTGACCCAAGCAACGGCGTTATCCTTAAGCTTCTTATCAAGGCGCAGCTGCTTTCAGGAGAACGGCTGCAAGCCGAAACTTTGCTGCAAAAAGCAGCTCGTCTTGCGCCTGATGATGCCGAGGTCTGGTCTCTTTTGGGGCGACTCTATCAAGAGTCGAGCCGGTTCAATGAAGCAGCTCCCCAGCTCGAGCGGGCTGTAGAACTCAACCCGGCTGATGTCTCCGCCTGGACGTCGCTGGCATTTACCAGGTTTGGGCTGGGCGATTTCCAAAAAGCAGTAGGTGCTTTCGACCGGGCCGTAGCTGAGAACGAGCAAAGGCCAAAACCATTGGCTGCTCCGCACGCTTCCTTTGCGACGGTGTTGCTCCGATTGGGGCGTGTAAGCGAGGCGGAAACCCAGATTCGCAAAGCTGCGGCACTGGACCCGCGCGAGCCAACGCTGCTGGAGGCGCAACGGGCGTTGCTGGCGCGTTCTCGCTTCGAAAGTGTGCGACCATCAAAGGCAGACATCCTACAGGCACCGCAGTTTCGTGACCTGGCAATGAGCGCGGGTTTGAACTTCCGCTTGGAACACTCGCCCTCCGCTGCGAAGCACCAGATTGAGACCATGCCGGGCGGAGTGGCTGTGCTGGACTACGACCAGGACGGATTTGTAGACATCTATTTCACCAACGGCGCCGAGAGTCCAACGCTAAGGAAAACCAGTCCGAACCACCAGAACCGTCTTTTCAAAAATAACGGCGATCTAACATTCACCGATGTCACCGATCGTGCAGGAGTGGCCGGTGCCGGTTATTGTATGGCCGCGGCCGCGGCTGACTTCGACAATGATGGCGATCCCGATCTTTTTGTGGCAGGGGTCAGCCAGAATTTTCTTTTTCGAAACAATCGCAATGGAACATTTGCCGATATCACTCGCGCCGCCGGTCTTGATCATTCCCATCCTCAATTTGGCAAGATGTGGGGCATTCACGGGGCTTGGTTCGACTACAACAAAGACGGTTGGCTGGATTTGCTCGTGGTGAACTACTGCCAGTGGGATCCAGCCAGTGAACCATTTTGCGGCGACACACGGCCGGGCTATCGATCCTACTGCCATCCAGACAAATACCGACCGCTGCCCAGCCAGCTCTTTCGCAATAATCGTGATGGCACGTTTACCGATGTTTCCCTGCCTTCGGGCATTGGCAGGCACCTCGGGAAGGGCATGGGAGCTGCGATAGCGGACGTAGACAACGACGGCTGGCCCGATCTCTTCGTCGCTAACGACTCGGCACCCAACTTCCTTTTTCGCAACCTGGGTAATGGCGGGTTCGAGGAAATCGCCGTCACCAGGGGCGTGGCGTACAATCAGTTTGGGACGCCGGTTTCTTCAATGGGCGTAGATTTTAGGGACCTCGACAATGATGGACGCGCGGATCTTTTCGTAACCACACTCTCCAATGAAGGGTTTCTCCTTTTCCGTAACCGGGAAGGTTTGTTTGATGACATTGCCGACACAGCTCGAGTGGGATTGGCGAGCCTTCCCTTCAGCGGATGGAGCAACCTCATCGCAGATTTCAATAATGACGGCTGGAAGGACCTGTTTTCAGCGAATGGTCATGTGCTCGACAATATCGAGCTGACGCAGAGCCGCACTTACCGGCAGCCAAATTGCCTGTTCATGAACGCGGGCGATGGTAGTTTTCAGGACGTGTCGTCTGAGGCGGGCGCTGACTTTCAGCGGAAAGCGGCGCACCGCGGAGCAGCCATCGCTGACGTCGACAATGATGGAAGGACGGACCTCGTAGTAACGGCGCTCGGAGAGCGCCCAAGCCTGTTTCGAAACCAGAGCTCCACTGCAGGGCATTGGCTGCTGGTCAAACTCAAGGGACACAAATCCAACCGCGATGGGCTGGGAGCGGTGTTGAAAATCGAGACTGAAGATGGACTGACTCAGTGGAACCATGCCACGACTTCTGTGGGCTACGCGTCATCCAGTGATTCACGAGTGCATTTTGGCTTAGGAAGGAGCAGATCAGTAAAACAGCTGGAGATTCAATGGCCGAGCGGAATTCATCAGGTGTTCGAGAACGTGACAGGGGATCAGATCCTGTCAGTGAAAGAGCCAGAGCGATAGTGAACTTACTCAGGTCGGTCTGCTGAGGAACCGAGCGAAACACGCGAAGTGGCGACGGCTCAATTCCTCAATATCAGTACGTAGGGTGCGTTGCGCGCTTCAACGCACCATTAGCACCCAACCTTGGAAGCGCGTCGAAAAGCACAATGTATTTAGCATCCGTTGCATGCGCCCTGACCATAGATCCTCATAAATCGCCAAGCGTTTCCCAAAACCAAGTGACGTATTACGGCGTAACCGGAAACTGACGGTTCCGGAATGACTCGCGTCTATGGGACCTTTGCCAGTCTGTGACCAGTCTCGGGATACTGCAGACCCTTTCGAAGACGGCTGCCCTCGTAACAACTCCCTGCAAGCTCTTCTTGTAGTTTGACTGGACTCGGGAGTCCTGAAACAGATCCAATAGTCCTTTTCTGCGACGTTCATCTCCCCGCGAAGCTCATTCTCCTGAGACGTCGTTTTACATCAAGTTGGTTTGGAAAACGCTAGATACTCCCTCGAAAGTCAAGAGGGGATCACGAAGAATTTTTCTCCCACAAAGTCAGAATCGGTGCGCAGCATACCGTGAAGGGCATGGAGGAGCTTGCGCATCACGGCCACGATGGCTTGCAGCTTGGTTTTTCCGTGGTCCACCAACTTCTGGTAGAAGGCCCGGATATTGGGATCGTGCTGAGTGGCGACCAAGGCCGGCATGAACAGAGCCGATCGCAGGTAGCGGTTGCCCGCGCGACTAATTCGCGTTGGCTTGTGGACCGAGGTGCCAGATTCATGGTGACGGGGGTCCAAACCAGCATGGGCCACCCATAGGCGGGCGGTCATGTCAGGGGCCAGAACGACCAACTCAGCCAGGAGGTGTAACGCACTGACTCGGGCGATACCCCGCACCGACACCAGATGGCAGAATTGCCGGGCCAGCTCCCGATCAGCCTGAACGATGGTTTCCGCTTGGTGTTCTAGTTTCTCGATGTGACGTTCCAGTTGCACCAGGTGCGACTGGATATCCTTGCGGACCAAGGGCGTGATTTCGGCTGATTGCGAGACTGAATGGAGTCGGTTCTTCTCTTGCTGGCTGACCAGCTTGAGTCCGGTGATCCTCCGCATCAAGGCCCGCAGGTCCAGTTGTGGGCTGCTGGGCGGCTGCCAGGCGACAAACGGCATCCGCCGGGCAAACTCCAACATCACTTCGGCGTCGAGCTGATCGGTCTTGGAACGTTGCAACAAGGCTTTGGCGAAGTCGGCAATGGCGCGCGGATTGGCCACCATGACCTCGATCCCTTCAGCCCGATGAAGAGCCAAAGCCAGATCGAGGCTATAAAGACCGGTTGCTTCAATGCAGACTTGCACCGCCGTTGCCGACTTGCTCAGCCATTGAATCAATCCCTCGTGCCCGACGGCCGTGTTGAGGAATTCCCGCCGTTGGCGGCCCGGCTGGTGGTCGCGCTCGAGCGCGACCACCAGCGTGCGGGCACTAACATCGATTCCGACAAAGACCGGACCCATCACTTTGGTCATCTTAAGGCTCCTTTTGCTAAACTGGGTCTCCGGTTCCCCGACCCTGAATCGTCACCTGCCGACCTTGTCACGCAGGCTCTCCAGAAAGGAGGCCTCGGATACTCCTCGGTATGGGTGAAGAGGGCGGGGGGCCGATCTAGCGTACAAGCTCAAAGGCTTCAGGCGACTTCGGCCTCCCCGGAGTTGCCGTGAAGTCTAATCACGACTACTCAAACGTCAAGGTACAAGGCGACTCGTCAGGATCTATCGTCTGACAATGAGCCATTCTCAGTTTCCGGTTAGACAACTATACGACCACTGAGCCAGATCGGTAAACGCTAC
>Ga0075418_10001803_pt1 | contig 24375 bp, 28 predicted proteins | sample SoiMetdeltSBSDD2_FD_81776 | JGI IMG/M metagenome (GOLD analysis project Ga0075418, IMG submission 81776) | Bulk soil microbial communities from a Populus tree surrounding site in Tennessee, USA - Soil MetaG P. deltoides SBSDD2 | ecosystem: Environmental > Terrestrial > Soil > Tree plantation...
AACGGCGCACACGGCCTAGCGGGCAAAAGAAACGGGGCTCATCTGCCCCGCGCGAGAGCGGTGACTCTAGCAGAGCCGTGCCCGCAGCTGTCAAGGCCAGGGCCCGAGCGAGGCGGCGGCTGGCACCTGGCGACACTCAAGGCACGGTGCGTCAGCGGCGAGCAGGTTCGAGCGCGCGGAGGGCGTCGAAGTACCTCGCCGAGGCGAGTTTCCCAGGCGGCGGGAAGACCAGAGCGCGCAGCGCCTCGGGCGCCAGCGTGCCCTCGAGGAGGGCCGCTGCCAGGCGGTCGCCGAGCCGGTAGCCCAGGGCGAAGGTGACTTCCAGGAGCACTTCCAGGTCCTGTTCGTAGATCTGCTTCAGTCGGCCCCGGCCGCCGGCCAAACGGCGGCGCTCGTGCTCCTGGTGCTGGACGACGAAGTGGGCTACCAGCTTCCGGAAGGCCAGGCGGGGCTCGTGCAGCTGCCGCTCGGCGCCGCGCCAGAAGCCGCGGAACTCGGCTTCGGTGGTGGCCAGGCGGTGCGGGTTCACCAGCTTGGAGCCGAGGAAGCCGACGGCGGCACCGAAGGCGCGGCCGTAGAAGTCCTCGTACGGATCGCCGCGGCGTGCGGGGGTGCCGGCCACCCGTGCCTGCAGCGCTCGCATCGCTTCCTCCGCCGCGTGGTTCACCGAGAAGAACGGCAGGTACACCAGGTCCAGTTCGGGGACGAAGCAGCTACGGTTGCCGAAAGCGAGCAGGCGGATCTCCCGGGCGCGGCTCGCTTCCAAACCCTCGGTGTGTTCGATGGTGGAGAAGAAGGTCTCGTCCAGGTTGGTGAAGACCTCGCAGCTCGGCGACAAGATGGGCAGACCGAAGAAGCGGGCGAGTTGGCGCGCCAGCGTTTCGAAGAGCTGCACCGCACTCTGCTCCAGGGTCCACTCGCTGTTGCTTTCTTCCTCGTCGTGCAGCTTCTCCAGCGCCCGCTCCCAGCTGAGATAGGACTGCAGCTTCACGTAGGGCGGGACTTCCATGACGCAGAAGCGGTCCGGTCCCAGCTGCACCACCGGCGTGCCGCGGCCATCGCCGCGCTCCGCCAGCGTCCAGTACAGCGTGTCGGCATTCTGGAAGACGACGAGCCGCTTGCGCTGCAGCTGCAGGCCCTCCAGGTGCGCATCCAGGGCCCGGGGCAGATGGGACGCCGCCAGGTGCAGGTCGCCGACCAACACCATGAGTCGGGCGCCCGGGCGCGCCACGATCGTGTCCGCCAGCGCGGCGGCAATGGCCTCGTCCCGCTCGCGCAGATTCCGGCAGGCCCCGCGGGTGGCTTGGTTGATGCCCACCACGGCGACGCCATGCCGGCGCGCTGCGTCGAAGAGGGGCCGGTAGTTGTCCCAGTCGAAATTCCAGGTGCGGTGGTACTCGATGCGCTCGAGGAATGCGGCATCGCCGATGGCGCCTCGCATGTAGGCGTCCAGGTGCTCCTGATGGTCCTGGAGCACCATCTCCACCGCCAGAACCAAGGGCCGGGGCTCGGCTGCCGCGCGCTCGAGCAGACGCCGCGCCAGGTCCTGCGACTGCCGCAGCGTGTGGTAGTCGCCGACGAAAAAGAGATCGGTCTCCAGGATCGCCTGCAGGAGATCGCCGAAGCTGACCAGAGACTGGTGCCGGCGGAACTCGCGGAGGTACTCGCGCTCGTAGCGTTCCAGCGCTGGCGTGTCGCCGCCGGTGAAGGCGCGCAGCTCCGCCTGCAGGAGGCGCTGCACGCCGCGCTGCAGGCGCAGCACCGCGGAGCGTACCGACTCCGGTTCCGCCTCTTGCCAGCTCTGCGTCGTCATCCGCGCCAACCTCCACCGCCTGCCTCAGGGCGGGTCGGGAAAGGGGACGGCATCCGCAGCGATCCCGAGAGCGAAATCCCCGCGGCGGGAGGCAGGAGCGCCACCGCGCTGCGGATCGGTGCCGCCCGGGTGCACCTTCTGGACCACGCTGGGGCCGGCTCGCGTGTGGACTTCCCGGCCCCGGTCGCCTCCGCGTCCTCCGGCCCGGCACCGCGTCCCCGCCCTTTAACACGTTCCTCGGACAGGTGCAGCTGCGAAATACTAACTCATTTTCTCGCTTCTAGTTGGAGCTCGGAGGTCAGGAAACTTCCAGGCGCTGCGCGGGCGCGCCCATGCAAACTGCGATGCCCCGCGCCACCGCGTTGACAGCCGGCGCGGCGCCGCCTACGGTCCGGGACCGAGGCCAGGTGCAGCTTTGCTAGGGGGACTTGACTGCTTGGTTGGGATGCATGCCCGACACCAAGGTCGGAGCCAGCGTCTCGGTCAAGTCGATGTGATCCGACACCTCCAAGCGATCGTGACCTGGCCTCACCCTTTCACTCGTCGTCCTGGAGCTGCTTGCGCTTCTTGCCGTCGCTGGGCCCTTCTTCGTCTTCGTGCAGGGCTTTCCTGAAACGCCGGATTCCCAGTCCCAGACCGCGTCCGATCTCGGGCAAGCGCGTGGCGCCGAAGAGGAGCGCGACGAGCAAGAAGATGAGCAGGAGTTCGCTCGTCCCCAACCGACCGCATGGCATGGTCGACTTCCTTCCGTTCAAGATCGGCGCCGTGAGACTCGCCCTCGGCGCGCGCTGCGGCGGGCTTCCTGCCGCCGCCACGTTCCGCTCCGGCCGCCGGACTTCTCCAGCAGCTCCACCCCGCCGATGCTGATACCGCGGTCCACGGCCTTGCACATGTCGTAGACCGTCGCCGCAGCCACGAGAACCGCCACGATCGCCTCCATCTCCGCGCCGGTGGCGGCCCGGCAAGTGACCTCTGCTTCGATGCGTATGGAACCCTGTCGTGGTTCTACGCTCAGCTCCACCCCCACGTGATCCAGAGGCAGGACATGGCAGAGGGGGATGAGCGAGGCGGTGCGCTTGGCGGCAGCGATCCCGGCCAGACGCGCCGCTGCCACCACGTCGCCCTTGAGAAGCGCACCGCTCTGCACCTGCTGCAGGGCTTGCGGCGACATCTGCACCGCACCGCGGGCCCGGGCGCGGCGGAGCGTCGGCTCCTTCGCGCTCGTGTCCACCATCTGCAATCGCCCGCGCCCATCCAGATGAGTCGCTCGGTGGCGGCGCTTCATGCTCGTCCTCGCCTTCCCGCCGCGCGCGCGTAGGCCGACCACTCGTCCGGTGTGTTCACGTTGGCGAGAGCGGCCGTTTCCGCCCCGGTCGCGGCGCAAGCCACCAAACCGGCGCGGCGCACCCAGTCCCGCGCCGCGAACCCCCACGACGGTGCCATCCGTGCCGCGACGTCGGCGCGCCAGAGCGAAGGCAGCGGCTCCGGTTCCCCCCGGTCGGGGCGCTGGAAGTAACTCCCCGGCGCGCCGGCAGCCATCGCCGCACGCCACAGCCTGCCGAGCATCTCCGGCCCTACCTCGGGCATGTCGCAGGCGGAAACGAAGCGCCACTCCGGCCCCGGGGCGAGCAGCGCGGCGCGGAGCCCGTGCACCAGGGCGTGCTCTTCGCAGTCGTCGTAGAGAAGGGGGAGACCGAGCTCCTCCAGTTCCTGGGAGGGCTTTCCCACCAGGAGCACGGAGGCCACGTGTGTCGCCAGCCTCCGTGCTGGACGCAGCACCATGGGCTCGCCATCCAACTCCAGGAGCGCCTTGCACCGTCCCATGCGTCGGCTCGCACCGCCGGCGAGGAGATAAACACCGACGCTCGCCGGCGGCGGCAGCAGCGGCTTGGCAACGTCCATGCTTCCCCTCGTGCGCCCCGGCACCAAGCGTTGCTCCAACTATACACCGCAAAACCCCGCGGCAGCGCTGCTCGCGACGACGACGGCGTGTTGTCCCTTCCCTGCGGCGCACCGTATCCTGCGCCTGACTTGGAGGTGCCGTGCCCGCCCTGTCGCCGCGAGCCTCTCGTGTTCTCGCCTGGACCCTGCTCGCCGCCGGCGTGGGCTATTTCCTTCTGGCCGGTACTCTGCGTCAGATCCTGCGCCCCTACGGTTACGCCTCCGACTTCGCCACCTTCTATAGCGCGGCGCGGGCTTTCACCACCGGGGAAGATCCCTACGCGCGGGAGCGCTTGGCGAGTGAGCTCGCCCCGGAGTTCTCCGGTTGGGTGGGTCGCTACTTCTACCCACCTCCCTTCGCCGCCGTGGCGCTCCGGCCACTCGTGGCCCTGCCCTTCGCCGAGGCTCGCCGGCTGTGGGTCGTGCTGGAAAGCGCCGCCTACCTCGGAGCCGGTTTTCTCCTGGTCAAGATTCTGTTCGGCGTCGCGAGTGCGTGGCCCTTCGTGGCGGCCGGAGTCGTGCTGCTCTACTTCACGCCGATGCGGGTGGACCTCAAACTGGGTTCGGTCTCGGGTCTGCTGCTGTTACTCTTCGCGCTCTTCCTCTTCGCCCGCTCCCGCCGCGCCGAGGTGGCTGCGGCGTGCGCCCTCGCTGCCATGATCGTGCTCAAGCTGGCGCCGGCGGTGCTGCTCTTTCACGCCGCCTGCCGCGGGCAATTCCGCCTGCTCCGGCACACCGTGCTCGCCTGCTTGCTGCTCCTGGTCGCGGCGCTGCCCTGGACCGGGTGGCGCGCCTACGAGACCTATGCGACCAGCGTGCTGCCGCAGCTCTTGACCCAGCGCTTCGCCTGGTTCACCAACCAATCCCTCGATGCTTTCTTCACCCGTCTCTTCCTGCCGAACCCGGACAGCACACCTTGGCTCGACGCACCTGCGCTCGCCACCACTCTCATCGTGACCACGTCGCTCGCGGTTCTCGTCACCCTGGCGTTGCTGGCGCGTCACGAGGCCCAAAGCGCCGACGACTCGGTGTGGGGACCAGCGCTCGCTCTCCTCGCCAGCCTGCTCCTCGCCCGCGTCACCTGGGAATCCATGGTGGTGCTGTCGCTCCCCTGCTTCCTGCTCTGCTTGCGGGCCTGTTGGATGCTGGAGGTCTCGCCGCCGTTGCTCCTCACCTGGGGCGTGGCGTGGGCACTCTGCGCTTTGCCGTTCCCCTACGTGGATCCACCGCACCGCTCCGGCGCCGGTCTCCTGCTCGAGTCGCCCCGTCTCTACGGCATACTGCTCCTCTTCGCCACGAGCGCGCACTGGCGCTTGCGGCGTCGAAGAACATAAAGCCTCTTCAGGGAAGGAGCACGAGCCGGCGCACCCGGGTTTCCGGGCCCACGCGCAAGGTTGCCAGGTAGAGGCCCGCAGCGACGCGCCGGCCCGAAGCGTCACGCCCGTCCCAGGTGGCTTCGTGCTCCCCCGGGCCGAGGGCGGCAGCGTCGAGCAACCGGTGCACGCGCTTGCCATCAGGACGCAGGATCTCCAGCGTCACCGGGAAGCTGCCGTCGCTCACGAAGCGGAGTCGCGTACTCGGGTTGAAGGGATTCGGCGTCGCCGGCTGCAGCGCCACCGGCCAGTGCGCCTGCGCCACCCAGGGTCCCCAGAGCTGCGGGCCATCGGCGGTGCGGAAGAGGATGGCGCGGCGCGAACCGGCGAGAGAAAAACGCAGCGAGTGCGGGCCCGCGCCTTGGACGGTGGCGGTTGCACCGCGACGATAGAGCCCCCCGGCCCATTCCATTTCGGCGCTCCCCGGGACTTCCTGCGCCGCCAGCGGCCGCGCCCAGACCTCGAAGTCCGCGGCGCCGCCGCCGCTCTGGCGCCAGGTGAACCTCGCCTCGCCACCTTCGACCTGAAACTCGAGATCCTGGAGCGCCACCGGCGTCCCGTCGGGAATCGAGAACCAGAAGATGTCGCTATCGGCGCGCTGGCCGTCCCCGCTCACCGCGGTGACGCCGTAGGCGAACAGGCCCTGCCGGGTGGCGACCACGGTGTAGAGCGTGTCGTGCACCACCGCGACCACGCGCCGCGATTCCTCGAGTTGCGCCGGCACATCGAGCCGCGCCTCCACCCAGGAGCGACGCGGCGCGTCCTCCCAAGGTTGGAAGTGGAGTGCCAGGTCCACCTCCTGTCCCGCCCAAGCGGCAGCGTTCCATCGCCGTCGCTCTGTCTCCAGCCGTGGAGCCAGGTGGCTGGGAGGGGAAGGTGCACCGTTCTTCTGGGTGCCGAGGGCTTGCAGCTCCTGCCAGTCGCCGCCGCGTGCAGGACGCAGCTCCACCCGCACGCGATCCCAGAGAGGATCGAGATCGCCGCGCCATTGCAGTGCCACGCTGCCCGCTTCCGGCACCACCCAGCGGGAAACGAGGAGAGCGCGGTCGGCGCGCTCGAGCCGCACGGGAGGCGCCGCCGCCAGCGCCGCCCCCGCGCCGGCCGGGTCGATCTCGAAGACCTCGTAAAAGTCCACCGGTGTCGTCCCCCGCGGCCCGCTCCAGCGCAGCTCGATCCGGCGCGGATCCTCGGCGTCCTGCGCCGCCAGCAGCACCGGAGCTGCGGGGGGCAGCACGGTTTCCAGCTCCCCGGCAACACGCAGGGCGTAGAGGTTGAGCGTCCACAGGTTGGCGCAGGTGGGTTCGATGAGGTCTTCCGGCGGCCAGAAGCCGCCTTCCGTCGCCGCATTCAACTCCACGGTGAATGCCATGGTGCGCCGCTCTTTGGCGCCGTACAGCTCGCCGTACATGAAGTCGTCCCAGACCCCGTTGGTGAGGTAGATGGCCCCGGTGTATGCGTTGCCCGGCCGGTAGCCGTTGTCGCGCACCATGCTGTCCCCCATGGTGGAGAAGCGAGCGTGATCGGGTGTGACGCTGTCACGCGTGTATCCCCAGGGAAAGAGCACGAGCCGTCCGAAGCTGTGAAAGCTCAGCGCCAGGGTGAAATCCTGGCGCTCCACCAGCCGTCGGATCGCGTCGGATTCGGGTTCGCTGAACGGAGCGAGGCCGCGGTAGGTCTCGCTCAGCGGTTCGCTGGAGCTGCCCTCTTCGTCGTAGCCCCAGAGGTAGGAATAGTTGCGGTTCAGATCCACACCGACGATCTCACCGTCCAGGCTGCGGCGGTTCTTGCGCCAGCCCGGCCTGAGCTGCGTTTCCGACTGGTACACGTGCCCGTCCGGGTTGAGGAGCGGTACGACCCAGAGTTCGCGGCTGTCGAGGAGGGCCCGGAGGCGCGGATTGCGCGCGTAGCCATCGAGGAGATTGCGTACGAGATAGAGAGGTACCTCGACGCTCATGAACTCCCGGGCGTGGTGGTTGCCGACCACGAGCACGTCGGGCTCCGTGGGGTCTTCGATCTCCGGTTCGTCGGAGAGCTTGAGCGCCAGGATGGGCCGGCCTTCGAGGCTGGAGCCGATGCTTTCCAGCCGGGTGAGGTCGGGGTGCGCCGCCTGCAGGGATTCGAGCTCCGCCACGGTCTCGGCGTAGGTGTGATAGAGCCCCAGGTCCGGGATCTCGAGGAGACGCCGGCGCCCTGCATCGGCATCGATCTCTACCGTGGCGACGGGATAGCCACGGGAGACCAGGAGCCTTTCCTCCTCCGGGGTCACGGTGAGCCAGGTTTCGCCGGTTTCCGGGTCATGGCTGACGAGATCGAGGTGGAGGGCCTCCAGCTCGCGGAGCGTCCAGGGGCTCTTGGGGGTCACCACGACCAGGCTGCGCTCCGCCCCGTGGGCGGCGCCGGAGAGGAGACAGAGAAGAAGTGGCAAGAAGGCCCGGGACATACGGTCTCCGAGGTGCAGAGGTTCGCTTCACCCTTCAAGCTAGGGGGTGCAAGGAAGTCCTGCAACTGCGCCACAGCCAAGGAGGGGCTCCGCAAGGACGAGGTCCCGGCGGCCTCAACCCGTGTCTCAGGGAGAGGAAAGCTTGGTCCGCGCCAGCCTGGCTTCCTCGGTGGAGGGAAAGCGCTGGATCAGGTTCTGGAAGGTCTTGTCCGCCGACCGGCTCTTCCCCAGCTGCTGCTGGGTCATCCCGATCTTGAGCAAGGCGGCCGGGACCTTGTCTCCGGTGGGGAAACTCTGCTCCACCTTGAGGAATTCCTCCAGGGCCTGCGGGTAATCCTGCTTGTCGTAATAGACTTCGCCGATCCAGTACTGCGCGTTGTCGGCCAGCTCCGAGGTGGGGAAACGGGAGAGGACCTCGTGGAACCCCATGAGCGCCAGATCATGCTTGCCCTGGGAGAGGTCTTGGTAAGCGGCTTCGTAGAGGGCCCGGGGGTTATCGCCACTTGCAGCTGCCCCTGCGGGAGCGCCGGCCCCCCCAGGGGTCGCTCCCTGTCCGACCTCGAATTGCAGGCGGTCACGGAGCTCGGAGACATCGAGGCGGAGACTCTCGAGATCGCTCTGCAGGGCCTGCAGCGACGTCTGCAAGCGGGAAATGTGCTCGTCCCCGCTGGCGCGTCGAGAACGGACTTCCGACGTCTGCTCGGCGACGAGGGCTTCCAAGCTATCGAGGCTGGCGTGTAAGCGCTCGCGTGTCGCCTCGAGGGCGGCGACTTGCTCTTCCAGACGCGCCACCCGCAGTTCCAGCGGCGACAGCTTCTTTCCAGCGCAGACGCCGAGCAGCAAGAAGGCGCCGAGCACGGTCGCCAGCGACTTGCCGCCTCGTCCTCGGGCAAGCGTCATCGTTCTCGCTTCCCCGGCGCACCCTGGATCAGGGGGCCGGCGCCATCGCCGACCCCCTGCCGAGGGAGGTTGCGTCTCACTTCACCACGAAGTGAGCCCGCCGATTCTGGGCCCAAGCGGACTCGTCGTGACCCATGGAAAAGGGCTTGTTCTCACCGTAGCTGATCGTCTCGATGCGGCTCCCGTCGACACCGTAGCTGGCGAGGAAATCCTTCGCGGCCACGGCACGGCGATCGCCGAGCGCCAAGTTGTACTCTGTGGTACCGCGCTCGTCGCAGTGTCCTTCCACCAGGATCATGGCGTCCCTGACCTCCACGAGCTTGCGCCCGTTCTCGGTCAAGGTCGCACGCCCGTCCTCACGGATGTCCGCCTTGTCGTAGTCGTAGAACACGTCGCCGAGATCACCTTGCGTCAGCTTCGGCGCCGGTGGCGGCGGTGGAGGTGGCGGTGGTGGCGGAGGTGGTGGCGGCGGCGGTGGAGGCGTCTCCACCGGCGGCGGTGGTGGCGGCGGCTTGCTGCACCCGTCCAGGACCGCTAGGCCCAGCACGGCGATCATGCTGACGAGAAGTAACCTACGCATGGGCTCGAACCTCCCTCTCTCTTCCAGGCGCCCTGGAGCACGCCTCAGTCACGCGACCACGCCGGAGTAATCGCATCCTGCGCTCCCGTCGTCAAGCGCCTTTCCAGGCCTGTGTAGATATCGACGACGTAAATCGCCCTCGAACCGCGGCGGAGTGAGCTGAAAGCGATGTGCCGCGAGTTCTTGGCCCAGCTCGGACCATCGTTCAAGCCGTCGCTGACCACGACGCGCTGGTTGGTCCCGTCGGGCTTCATGACTCGCAGCTCGATGTTGCCTTCCCAGCGACTCACGTAGGCGATCCATTTTCCATCCGGGGACCACGCCGGTGCATCGCTGTAACGGTTGTGGAAAGTCAGCCGGCGCACGTTGCCCCCGTCGCCGGACATGACGAAGACCTGCGGAATGCCGGCGCGATCGGAGGTGAAGGCGATCTGGTCGCCTCCGGGCGACCACGCCGGCGCCGTATCGATCGCTGGATTGTGGGTCAATCTCTTGAGCGCCGCGCCGTCTTCCCGCATGGTGTAGATCTCCGCATTGCCCTCGTGCGTCAAGGTCAACGCCAACAGTTGGCGCTGCTGGCACCAGTCCGGTGCCGTGTTCAGACCCGGGTAACGGCTGACCACGCGCAAGCGGCTCATGCCCTCGTCGATGCGATAGAGGTTGGGGTTCTCGTCCACGTAGCTGGTGAAGGCGATCCACTTGCGGCCCACGCCCCACACCGGGGACAGGGACAGCGTGTTCTGGCTGGTGACCTGACGTTCGTCGAAACCATCGTAGTCGGTCATGAAGATCTCGGACCGTTCGCCGCGCTTGCGGGCGAAGGCGACCTTGGTCTGGGCGATGCCGTCGACACCGGTCAAGTGCTTGACGATCTCGTCGGCGAAGTGGTGCACCGCCGCCCGGACGCCTTTGTTGCCCACGGTGTAGCGCTTGCCGGTGATCTGGGTGCCGAGCGCATCGAGCAGACGCAGCTCCGCCACCACCTGGCCGGCCTCCACGCTCCAGCGCATCTCCACCTGGTGCGGCTGGCGCTCCGGGGTCTCGTTGGCCGCGTTCCAGGCCCGGGAGACGCCGCTCGGCAAGTACGGGTTGCCACGCTGATCCATGACATAGAAGAGACCGGAGTAGATGAGATCCCGCGCCAGGGTTTCCCGGCCTTCTCCGGCTTGCCGTTGCACCGCGTCTTCGCCGCCGGCGACGCTGGGCTCGCCGATCTGGATGCTCATGCGCCGGTAGGCGCCGCCCTTGATGTCGAGCTGGTACTCGTTGCCCTGGCCCCACGCCGCCGCGGCCCCCAGAGCGAGGAGCCCCGCGACCAGCGGCGCCCATCGCCTGCCACGCTTCTCGCGGTTCGTTCGTTGCATGCCCCTCCCGCGGGTCAGTAGACCTGAGTGAAGGTCAAGGTGATGCCGATGCTGGTCGCCCCGAGCTCTTCCGGCAGGGGCGGCAGCGGCGACGAGACTTCGATGGCCCGGCGTGCTTCGATGTCGTAGCGGAAGTGGTTCGACAAGCCCGCCGGCTCCAGCTGCGTCACTTCCCCGCTCGACTCGATGCGGAAATGGAAGACCGCCCGCATCTCGCCGCTCCGCCCCACCGCGGCCGGGGGTCGCCAGTTCGCCGCGATCTTATCGCGCAGTTGCACCAGATACCACGGCGCATTCGCGCCCAACACCCCACCCTCGACCCCGATGCCCGTGCCGCTCCCGGCCCCGGTGGCACCGCCGGTGGGCGTGTCGCTCGCGCCCCCCGGTCCTGCCGCGGCGGCGCTGGCGGGCTTCTTCTTCTCCGTTTTCGGCTTCTCCGCCGACTTGGGTGCATCGGTCTCCTCCGGCCGGAGCGAGGGCACGTCGTCTTTCGGCGGCGGCAGCAAGCCTTCGCGGCTCGGCTCCTTGACGATGTTTTTCTCCGGCTGCGGCTTCTTCTGTTCCACCGGCTCGGGTGCCTCGGGCTGCACCGGCAGCGGCTGTGGCTGGTGCGCCGCCGCGGGTTCGGGCTTCACCTCTCCCGGTCCGGTCCCCGACGGGGGCAGCACGATGTTCACGCCCTCGACGAACAGACGCGGAGAGCCGATCCCCGAGGCGAAGACGAGAGCGCCCAGGAGCGTCGTGTGCCCCAGCGCGGAGATCCAGTACGGCCGGCGCATGGCATGGCTGCGCGCGCTCACTGCTCAAACCAATCCTCTCGGCCCGACTCGGTCATGAGACCGATGTCCCGGACGCCGGCGTGGCGGATTTCCGCCATGACGGTGACGATGGTGCCATAAGGTACCTTGCGGTCCGCCTTGAGATACACCGGGCGCGTCGCACCGTGCAGCTGCGCCTGCAACGCCTCCCGCATCTCCGCCAACCCGGGGACCACCTGATCGCCCACGGCGAGACGCTTGTCCACCGACAGCGTCACCACCAGCGGATCCTGCCGCTGCTCCAGTCCTGGCGTGTCGGCCTTGGGCAGGTTGACGTCGAATCCGGCCTTCAAGTACTGCGACGTCATCATGAAGATGATGAGCAGCACCAGAAGGACGTCCACGAACGCCGTGATGTTGATCTCGCTCATCGAGCGCATGGCGCGGCGCCGGCCCCAGCCCGTGCCGGACACGCCGCTTTCGACTCCGTGCATCATGACGGCACCTGCTGCGTCCGTACCTCCCGCTCCAGGAGGTCGACGATGGAGATGGCGAAGCTCTGCATTTCACCCTCCACCCGGCGCAGGCGGTTGGTGAGCATGTTGTAGAACACCAGCGCCGGAATGGCCGTGCCCAGTCCGCCGATGGTGGCGATGAGCGCCTCGGCGATGCCCGGGGCCACCACGTCCAGGGAGGCCGAACCGGCCTGGCCGATGTTGACGAAGGAGACCATGATGCCCCAGCAGGTGCCGAGCAGGCCAAGGAAGGGACTCACCGTCGTCGTCGTGGAGAGAACCACGAGGTTCTTCTCCATGAGGTTGAGCGCGTCCAGTCCGGCCTTTTCGCTGGCGCGCTGGAAATCGGAGATCAGGTATTCCCGCCCGGAGACGTCGCGGCCGAAGCGCTGCAAGACCTTCTGCGTCTCCCGGATGATCCCCATCAGGGGCCCGGCGAAGCCCGGGGTCATGAGCTCCGAGAGGTCGTGGATCGAACGCATCCGTCCCACGGATTTACGGATGTCCCGGGCCTGCGCTTCCACCCGTCGGAAGAGGCTCCACTTGTCGAGGGCAACGCCCCAGCTGATGACGGAGAGCAGGAGGAGGAGCAGCAGGATGGATTTGGCGAAGAGCCCGGCCTCGAGGACGAGGCGTACATAGGTGTTGTCCAGGGCCAACAAGGCAAGAACCGGCGACGTATGGGCCGCGAAGTCCACGTCCACTCCTCCCGATCCACCCCTCGGAGCGCGGCGACAGCGGCATCGCGCACTCCCGCCTTCGCGAGACGCGCGACGCTACCATCGACCCCCGACCCTGTCAAACCCGTAGTGGCTCTCGCAGGTTCCGCCTAGAACGCCGCAAGATACGTTCCGTCATCCACTTCCGCCCCGCAGGGACGGGCCGAGTCTGGAGACCGGGCCATTCTCCCGAAGCCGACCGTCCGGCGCAAGGCCCGAGCGCACACCGGTCACGCCACACGCCGACCGCTGCCGTGGCCGCTCGCGGCACAGCTCCCCGCGCGTGGCGAGGGCACGCCGGTGCAATTGCTCCTGCCGGATGCGGATGCTATGGTCACCGCCGCCCCGCGCCGGCCGGAGGCCCCGTGCTCGACATCCGCACCATCCGCGCTCATCCCGATGCCGTGCGCCAAGCGGCAGAGCTGAAGCGCATCCCTCTCGACTTGGACCGCATCCTGGCGCTGGACGTCGAGCGCCGCCGGCTCATTCAGAGCGCCGACGAGCTCAAGGCCCGGCAGAACCGCACCTCCAAGCAGATCGCCACCTTGCAAGGCGAGGAACGGGAGCGACGCATCAAGGAGATGCAGGAGCTCGTCGCCAGCATCAAGCGCATGAGCGAGGAGATGAAGACCGTCGACACCGAGCTCGAGGCGCTCTTGCTTCTCGTCCCCAACCTCCCCGCCGCCGACGTTCCCCCTGGGGAGAGCGAGGCGGACAACGTCGAGATCCGCCGCTGGGGCACGCCCCGGCAGTTCGATTTCGAGTTCAAGGATCACGTGCAGCTGGGTCTCGAGCTCGGGCTGGTCGATTTCGAGCGCGCCGCCAAGATGGCCGGCTCGCGCACCTACTTCCTGCGCGGCACCGGCGCCCTCCTCGAGCTCGCGGTCCTCCGCTTCGCCCTGGATCACATCGTCGCCAAGGGCTTCGTGCCCATGCTCGTGCCGCATCTCGTCCGCCCCATGGCGATGATCGGCACCGCCTACTACCCGGGCGGCGAGGAGCAGGCCTATCAGGTCGAACGCGACGGTCTCTCGCTCATCGGCACCTCGGAGGTGCCGATCACCTCCTACCATGCCTCGGAGATCCTGGAGCAGACCGAGTTGCCCAAGCTCTATGCCGGTTGGTCGGTCTGCTTCCGACGCGAGGCCGGCACCTACGGCAAGGACACGCGCGGTCTGTTCCGCATCCACCAGTTCCAGAAAATCGAGCAGGTGGTGATCTGCCGGAACGACGAGGAGGAGTCCATGCGCTGGCACCAGGCCATCCTGCGCAACTCCGAAGAGATCTTGCAGAGCCTCGATCTCCCCTACCGGGTGGTCAATGTCTGCGGCGGAGATCTCGGGCGGCCGCAGGTGCAGAAGTTCGATCTAGAGACCTGGATGCCGTCGCGCCGGGCCTACGCGGAAACCCACAGCGCTTCGCGCTTCCACGACTTCCAAGCCCGCCGGCTCGACCTGCGCTACCGTGACAGCGACGGTCGGGTGCAGTACTGCCACACCTTGAACAACACGGTGCTGGCCTCGCCGCGCATCCTCATCGCCATCCTGGAGAACAACCAGAGGGACGACGGCAGCGTCGTGGTGCCGCCGGCGCTGCGCGCTTATCTGGGTGGCTTGGAGCTCCTGGAAAAGCCGCGCTAGCGCCGCTTCCGTCTCACTGCGGCTTGGTGGGAGCCGGGGTTTCCGGGGCAGTCTCCGCGTCCTGCTTGTAGCGCCGGGCGTGGACGAACTCGAGCACCTTGGCGAAGCGGTCGGCGGGGATGTAGCCCGGGAGGTTGGCGATCTTCTGGCCGTCGGGCATGAGGAAGGAAGTCATGGGGAACTGGCGCACGCCAAACTCCTCCGCCAGCTCGCGTCCCGACATCTCCTTGTCGCGGACGGGAAACTTGCGCGCCGACTCGGCGTTGACCTTGGCGATGAGGAAGTGTTCCTTCAGGAGCTCGACCACGGCAGGATCGGTGTAGGTCTTGCTGTCCATGACTTTGCACCAGCCGCACCAGGCGGTGTAGAAGTCGATGAGGACGTGTTTGTCTTCCTTCTTCGCCCGTTCCAGCGCTTCACCGTAGGGGATCCATTCGACCTGGGGCTTCTTGGCTTCCTCCGCAGGAGGTGTGGCCGGGTCGGCCGCGACGAGGCTGGCCAGAGCCGCGAGCAGGAGACCGGAGCCGAGGCGCGGGAGGGAGGCTGCACGCATTCTCTTGTTTCCTCCAGGGTCGTGTCGCCGCAGCCGCGGTGCAAGCGGAACGCCAGTATATCACACACCGGAAGGTCGTCCGGAGTTCCAGGAAAAGGTGTACTAGGGTCTCAAGCGTTCTGGGCCTCAGCCAGCGCTTGCAACAACTGCGCGTGGAGGGTGCCGTTGCTCGCCACCACGTCGCCTTGCCAGAGGAAGTCGGTGCCACCTCGCGGATCGGTGAGCGAACCTCCGGCTTCTTGCACCATCAGAGCCCCTGCCGCCAGATCCCAAGGCCCGAGTCGGAATTCCCAGAAGCCATCGAAACGTCCCGCGGCCACCCAGGCGAGATCGAGGGAGGCGGCGCCGGTGCGACGCAGACCGCGACAGCGCCGGGCCAGATGCGACCACTCGCGCAGGTTGTTGTGCGGCTCGGTGCGGATGTCATAGGGAAAGCCGCTGCAGAGGAGAGCATCCTGCAGGGCGGCGCGCCTGGAGACCGCCAGGCGCTGCGAGCCGCGCCAGGCGCCGGCGCCGCGAGCGCACCAATAGAGTTCGCCGAGGCAGGGCGCGTAGATCATGCCGCGATCGAGGCTGCCGTCGCGGACGCGCGCCACCGAGATGGTGAACAGCGGCACGCCGTGAACGAAGTTGGTGGTTCCGTCCAGAGGATCCACCAGCCAGAGAGGACCGCGGGCGGCGCGGCGGGCGCCGGCATCTTCCTCCGCCAGGATCGCTTCGCCCGGGAACTCGCGGCGCAAGCCTGCTTCGAGCAGCGCCTGGGATTCGCGGTCGAGAGGGGTGACCAGATCGATGGCGGTGGCCTTGCGCTCCACCGCGTCCTCGCCCAGGCGTTCGAAGGACGCCGCCAAATGCTCCCCCGCCTGGCGCACCACGGCCTCGAGGCGCTCCCGCCAGGGAGCCTCGCTCACAACGTCACCGCCCGGGTGAGACGGCCGTCGATCGCGATGTGTCCCGCCTGCCCCGCAGCGGCAGCGACGATCCGGCCGATGACGGCGCGCTCCGGGGTGCGGGCGCGCGCCAAGGCCGCCACCAGAGCCTCCGCCTCCGACTCGGGCACGGCCGCCAAGAGACCGCCAGAGGTCTGCGCATCCGCGAGCACCTGGCGCTCCGCTTCCGCCAGGCCGCCGAAGTCCACTTGCGAGCGGACGGCTTCGAGGTTGGCGCGACTGCCACCGGGCACGCAGCCGCGCCCGGCGAGTTCCAACACTTCGGTGACGAAGGGAATCGCGCCGGCGTCGAGCCGAGCCCCTACGCCGCTGCCGCGCAACATGGAGTGGAGATGTCCGAGGAGACCGTAGCCGGTGACGTCGGTGCAGGCGTGCACCGTGAACCCCTGCAGTGCCGCGGCAGCATCGCGGTTCAGCATCGCCATGAGGGCCACGATGGCGGCCTCGCGTTCCGGGGGCAGGAGATCCCGCATGAGCGCGGTGGTGAAGATCCCCGTCCCCAGCGGCTTGGTGAGGACGAGCACGTCACCGGGACGCGCCCCGACGTTGCGCAGGATGCGATCGCGTCGCACCCGGCCGGTGGCGACGAGGCCATACTTGGGTTCCGGGTCGTCGATGGAATGGCCGCCGACGATGGCGATGCCGGCCTCGCGCACCTTGTCGGCGCCGCCGCGCAGGATGTCGCCGAGGATACGGAAGGGCAGCTTCTGCGCCGGGAAAGCCACGATGTTGAGGGCGAAGAGCGGCTCGGCGCCCATGGCGTACAGATCGGAGAGCGCGTTCGCCGCCGCCACTTGCCCGAAGTGATAGGGATCGTCGACGAGAGGCGTGAAGAAATCCACCGTCTGCACGAGGGCCTGCTCACCGTCCCAGGCGAAGACGGCGGCATCGTCGCCGGTGGATGTGCCGACGAGGACGCGAGGATCGGTGATCTCCGGAAGCGCGCGCAGGACCTGCGCCAGGTCTTCCGGGTGCAGCTTGCAAGCTCAGCCGGCGCCGTGACTGAGAGCGGTCAAACGCACGGTTTCCATACTGACCTCCAACGCTTGCCGCCACCGCGGCGCGTCTGTGCGCCATGCTAGCGAAGGTGCGCCGGCGCCGCAACGCCGGCCACGTTGACGCCTCCGGGGGCCGCCGTTATCCTGCGTGCATGCGTCTCTCGGATCGCAAGATCGACTCGCTGGCCGACAAGATCCTGCACTGGCTGCAGGACAACCAGGACGTGCAGTGTCTCGCCGGCCCCGAGGTGCTGCGCACGGCCATCGTCGAGGAATTCCGCGAGGAGAAGGAGCTCGAGCGCCGCCTCGACGAAGAGGTGGACCGCATCATGACGCAGAACGAGACGCGCATGCGTCACGAGGGTATCGACAACTGGGTGATGCGCAAGAAGATCCGCCAGCAGCTGGCGCGCGAGCGGGGCATCGTGCTCTGACGAAGGGGTGGAAGCGTGCGGTTGACCGCCGAGAAGATGGCGCACCTGGCGCAGCGCCTGGTGGATCGCCTCTGGGGCGACGACCTCATCGACTTCAAGATGCAGGAGCGGGACCTGCGCCACCAGATCGCACAGCTGCTGGAGGAAGATCTGCGCATCGAGGACGAGATCGCCAACGAGGCGATCGAGCGCATCCAGAGCTACAAGCGCGACATCCCCTACGGCTCCGACGAGTGGCGCATTCTCTACGACCGTTTCTTCGGCGAGATCGCCACCCGCCGCGGCTACACCCTCTAAAAGCCGCATCACCTGAGCGCCGCAGGACCCGCCACGTCACCGCGTCGACCCGGCGCCAGCGCAGGGCGTCGAGGCTGCGGCGCGCGGCGCTGCCCGGCGGGCGCTACGGAACGCTCACCGGCGGGACGTCGTCCCAGGCCGGGACCAGGAGGCGGGCGGCGGCCCCCTGCTGGGAGACCCAGATCTCGCTCCGCATCCCGTGCGCGCCTCGATGGTGGCGGAGAAAGGCGCTGCCGCCCCCTGGACCGGCCACGGCGGCGCTCTCCTCGCCGTCGCCGGGACGGCGCACGGTTCGCGTCGCCGCCCCTGCCGTCGCCAAGCTGACGAGGGGCGTGGCGCGCGCCGGTTCCGCCTGCACCCGGAACAGCTGCCCCACCGCATCGGCCCACAGACACTGGGTGCGGTCCAGCCAGTGCACGCCGCTCTGCTGCCGGCCGTCCGGGCGTGCCGGACGGGGCAGGAACGACTCGCTCAACCGCGTCGCCTGCGCCAAGTCGGAAAGCCAGAGCGTGACGACCTGGCTGCCGCCTTTCGCGTCCAGTTCCTCGTAGAGCCCGACGACGACGAGGCTCGAATCGCTGTTCACCGCCAGGGCATTCGGCAGGCAGCGGTCGACCACGACATCCACCCGCTCCGGTGCGGCGAGGACGAAACGGAAAGCCGCGCTGGCGCTCGGACGCTCCAGGCAAAGACGCTGTCCGCTCCGGCGCTCCACGCAGGTGCTGCGCACGAAGCTGCCGCTGGACAGCGCGAAGGGTTGGGCCACGTTGTGTTCGTCCCACCAGCGCAACGCTTCGGCGCCGGCGAACACCCCCGGGAACCGTTCCAGTCCTGCCTCGGTCCGCCGCCAGAAAGCGTGCTCGCCGCTGTCGCGCTGGATCGTCCACAGCAGCAGCGCCCCGCGCTCGTCGTTGCCGAGGGCGCGAAGGAAGGTGCGGGACACCGCCGGCAGGAAGGCAAGGGGCCGGAGCTTCGGCGCCTGCAGGTCCAGGTCGTAGACACCGAAGTCGTCGCGGCAGAGCACCCGCCGGCTCACCGGGCTCCAGCTCGCGTCGCGCACGCGCGGCTCGAGGCTGGTGACCACACCACTTTGAAGGTCCACCTGCAGGAGCTGCGCCGCGCTGCTATCCCCGGCGGTGAAGCGGAGCGCCGTGCCCTCGGCGTTCCACTCCAAGGCGGCGAAGGTGCAGTCTGCGGCTCCGGCGGGAGAACGGGCGGCGGCGAGCGCCAGGGCCAGGCTCACCACGAGCGCGGCAGCACGCCGCGCCAGTGCTCGAGCTGCAACCGGCCGGCGCGACGCTCGTGGTCGATGGCGATGAGATCGATCCGCACCTGCTCCGCCCAAGGGTGGCGCGCCAGCAGGGCTTGCGCGGCGCGGAGAAGACGCTGTTCCTGCCGGCGCGAGAGTGCGTCCCGCGCCGGAACGAGGCCGTCGGTCCGCAGCTTCACCTCCACCAGGACGAGACAGCGCCCCTCGCGCCCGAGCAAGTCGATTTCCACCTCGGCGTGCCGGACGTTGCGCTGCAGCACCGCGCAACCTTGCAGCTCCAGGTAGCAGGCGGCGATCTCCTCGCCCTGTCGGCCCGGCGAAAGCATCCTCCCTCTCCCCCGCAAGAGCGGCGTGGCGCCACGAGCAAAGCGCTCGCCGTGTTCTTGCCCTGTCCGAGAGGAGGAGCACGCCGGGCACCGTCGCCTCCGTTCACACTGGGTGTCCGCGCCGGGATGGGGCTTCTGCCCAGGGGAAGGTGCCCTGACGGGCCTGCAGGGCTTCTGCTGCGAGGAAACCACAGAAGCCGCGCCGGTGCACCGGTGACAAGCCGAGCTGGCGCAATGCCTGCACGTGCGCTTCCGTCGCGTAGCCCTTGTGTTGCGCGAAGCCGTAGCCTGGGTAGCGCTGGTCGAGCCGGCGCATCGCGCGATCCCGGGCACACTTGGCGAGCACCGACGCGGCGGCGACGGCGAGCGAGGTGCTGTCGCCGCGCACGAGAGTGCGAAGGCGCGTGCTCCAGCCCGCGGGCAAGCGGGGCTCGCGATTGCCATCCACGAGCACGGTCCAGGGTTGCACCGAGAGCGCCGCGAGGGCGCGGGCCTGGGCCCGCAGCATGGCATTCAGGATATTGAGGCGATCGATGCAGCGCGGCGACACCCGCGCCAGGGCAAAGGCGATGGCGCCGGCACGGATGGCGCTTTCGCACCGCCGCCGCGCCGCCGCCGTCATCTGTTTGGAATCGTAGAGTTCGGGAAGGTCGAAGCTGGCGGGGAGGATGACCGCAGCCGCCACCACGGGACCGGCGAGGGGGCCCACACCCGCTTCGTCCACGCCCGCCAACCGGCCCTGCTCCCACGCCGTGGGGTCCACGTCGTGGTCGAAGGCCTGCAAGCGCTGGAAGCGCCGCTGGCGCGCCTGGACCCCAGCCTCCACACCCGCCCCCTGCGTCGCGCCGCCGCTCGGGACGGCGGCCTACTCGCTCTCCTCGCGCTGCTCCCGGATACGGGCTGCTTTGCCCTTGCGACCGCGCAGGTAGTACAAGCGTGCCCGGCGTACTTTGCCGCGGCGCACCACGCGCACCTCGGCGATGTTGGGCGAGTGCAGCGGGAAGACGCGCTCGACGCCGATCCCGGCGCTCACCTTGCGCACCGTGAAGGTGGCGCGGTTGCGCGTGTTCGCTTTCTGGATGACGACGCCCTGGAAGGGCTGCAAGCGTTCCTTGTTGCCCTCCACGACCTTGACCTGCACGCGCACCGTGTCACCCACCTCGAAGGCCGGAGTGGCTTCCTTCATCTGCTTGGCCTCGAGGGCCTCGACGATCTTCATCCTCGGTTCCTCCACTCAAGTCTGCGGCGTCTTCTCTCCGGGCGCGCCGTCTTGCTTCGCCGTGCCGCCTTCGCTTCCTGAACCTTCTTGCAGGTCGGGCCGGCGCTCGCGGGTGCGCGCCGTCGCCTCATCCCGTCGCCAGGCCTCGATGCGCGCATGGTGCCCCGAGAGCAGGACCTCGGGGACCTGCAGACCGCGGTATTCGGCGGGCCGCGTATAGTAGGCGCAATCGAGCCCGCCGTTCCAGCCCGGGCTGAAGGAATCGCTCGCCGCCGACTCCTCGTCCCCCATGGCCCCGGGGAGCAGGCGCACCATGGCGTCGATCACCACCAGGCAGGCGGGCTCGCCCCCCGAGAGGACGTAGTCCCCCACCGAGAGCTCCTCGGTCACCACCAGATGGCGGACGCGCTCGTCCATTCCCTTGTAACGGCCGCAGACGAAGACGACTTCGGGCAGCTGCGCCAGCGCCGCCGCCTTCGACTGGGTCAGCGTGGGCCCTTGGGGCGAGAGCAGGAGCACCGGCAGCTGCCGCGGGTTCCCTGGGCCGGTGAGGTCTTCCACCGCCTCCACCAGCGGCTCCGGACGCAGGATCATCCCCGGGCCGCCGCCGTAGGCGTAATCGTCCACGCTCTTGTGCCGGTCGCGGCTCCAGTCGCGCGGGTTGGCGAAGCGGAACTGCACCAGTCCTTGGGCCCGGGCGCGGTGGATCAGGCCCGCCCCCAAGGGCGAGGTGAAGAAGTCAGGGAACAAGGTGACGATGGAGATCCGCATGCCTACAGCTCCAGGAGACCCGGCACGGGCTCGATGCGCAGGATCCGGCGCTCCAGGTCGAGCTCGCGCACGAAGGCCGGCACATCGGGAACGAGATACTCCCGCGTCTCGCTGCGCACCACGAAGACCGGATGGGCCGGCAGATGCAGGATCGCTTCCACCCGTCCGAGGATGGAATCGTCCGGCAGGCGCACTTCGAAGCCGAGCCGCTGGAAGTTCCGCGGCTCCGCCGGCGGCGGCACGTCCATGCCCTCAGCATCGATGGCGAGCACCGCCCCCACCAGATCCTCCGCTTCCTCGCGCCGCGTCACCCCGGCGAGACGCAGCGCCCGCATGCCGGCGCTGTGGGTGCGCGCCCCTTCGAGTTGCACCGGCCGGCGCTCCTCCCCGCGGACCAGATGGAGCTTGGCGCTGTCCAGGGCCGCGGCCCAGAAGTCTTCGCTCTCCTGCAGCTTCAGTTCCCCTGTGAGCCCCAAGGGCTTCACCAGCGTGCCGAGAACGATTTCCACCGCCATCACTCCTTGATCTCCAGCACGGCCTTGCAGCCGCGGCGCTGCGCCGCCGCCGACAGCAGCAAACGCAGGGCATGCGCGGTCCGCCCGTGCTTGCCGATGACCTTGCCCAGGTCGGCGGGAGCCACGGAGAGCTCGAACACGACCGCGCCCTCGGTGCGGCGCTCGTGCACTTGCACCGCCGCTGGATCGTCCACCAGCGTGCGGGCGACGAACTCCAGGAGCCTTTGCATCAGGATGCCGCAGCCGCCTGCGCCTTGCTCTTGGCCTTCTTCGACAGGCGCGGTTTGCGCTTCTTCTCGGTCCGGGTGGCGAGGCGGGCGCCGACACGCTGCGTCGCCTCTTCCGCGCTCAGCCCCTGGCGCAGGAGCTGCCACTTCTCCAGGACGCCGCCGCGCTGCAGGAGACGCCGCACCGTGGCCGAGGGCTCGGCCCCCCGTTCGAGCCATTGGAGCAGGCGCGCCTCGTCGAGCTGCGTCTTGGCCGGGGTGCGCAGCGGATCGTAGTACCCCAGCTCTTGGATGAAGCGGCCGTCGCGCTGCTTGCGGCTGTCGATGGCCACGAGACGATAGAAGGGCCGATTGGTTCCGCCCATCCGTTTCAAGCGGAGCTTGACCGACAAAGAGAACCTCCATTCCATGCGCCGCCCGAGGCGGCTCTAGTGACGCTTGCGCTTGCTGCCGTAGCGCCGCCGCGCCGGACCGGCCGCCACACTGCGGGCGGCAGTGCGCACGGCCTGGCGTGGATTCGCCGTCATGCTCTTCATCATGCGTTGCATCTGCTCGAACTGCGTCAACAACTGATTCACTTCCTGCACGCTGGTGCCGCTCCCCCGGGCGATGCGCCGGCGCCGCGAACCGTCGATGAGCCGCGGGCTGCGCCGCTCCGCCGGGGTCATGGAGTGCACGATTCCCTGCACCCGATGCAGCTGGCGCGCTTCGATCTGCTGCCGTGCCTGGGCCAGGGCCGCCGCCGGAACGCCAGGAAGGAGACCCAGGACCTTGTCCAGCGGCCCCATCTTGCGCATCGCCTGCAGCTGCTCCAGGAAATCTTCCAGCGTCAGCTTCTCTCGGCGCAGCTTGCGTTCCAGCTGCTGCGCCTGTTCCTCGTCGTAAACCTCTTGCGCCTTCTCCACCAGGGTGAGCACGTCACCCATGCCGAGGATGCGCTGCGCCATCCGTTCCGGATGGAAGGTCTCCAGATCCTCCAGGCCCTCACCGACGCCGACGAGCTTGATGGGTTTGCCGAGCACCGTGCGCAGCGACAGCGCCGCGCCGCCGCGGGCGTCGCCGTCGAGCTTGGTCAGCGCCACCCCGGTGAGGGCCAGGCGGCGGTCGAACTCCTGCGCCACCCGCAGCGCTTCCTGCCCGGTCATGGCATCGAGGACGAGGAGCGTTTCCTGCGGCGGTACCGCAGCGCGCACCGCTTCGAGCTCGTGCATCAGCGCGTCGTCCACGTGCAGGCGGCCGGCGCTGTCGACGATGAGCACGTCGCGCAGCTGCTCGCGGGCGGCCCGTCGCGCCTGGCGGGCGATCTCGGGCACATCGCTCAGCTCGGGGCGGGAAAAGACCGGGATCCCCGCTTGCTGGCCGAGCATCTCCAGCTGCGCCGCTGCCGCGGGACGATAGACGTCGGCAGCTGCGAGGAGCGGCTTGTGCCCGCGCCGCAGCAGCAGCGCCCCGAGCTTGGCCGCCAGCGTCGTCTTTCCCGAACCCTGCAGACCCACGAGCAGCAGCACCGCCGGCGGCGGTCCGGAGAGCAGCAGATCCTCGGTGCGGCCGCCGAGGAGGGCCACCAGCTCCTCGTGCACGATCTTGATCAGCAGCTGTCCCGGCTGCAGGCTGCGGAGCACCTCCTGACCGAGGGCTTTTTCCTGCACCCGGGTGACGAAGTCCCGCGCCACCTGCAGCTGCACGTCCGCCTCGAGGAGCGCGGTGCGCACTTCGCGCAGGCTCTCGGCGATGTTCGTCTCGCTGAGGAGCGCCTCGCCGCGCCAGCGGCGGAAGACGCCATCCAGACGTTGACTCAGGACCTCGAACACGAGTGCCTCGGATTGGTGTGCAGGTCGGACTCGAGCGGCCGCAAACGCTTCAGGGTAGCGGCGCCCGCAGGCAGGTTCAAGCGGAAAGTCCGCTCCCGGCGGCGCGGAGCGCCTCGATGCGCGCCCCGTAGGGCGGCCGGCGGAAGATGGCGGTCCCGGCCACGAGGACGTCCACACCGGCCCGGCGCGCCAGGATCGCGGTCTCTGCATCGATGCCGCCATCCATCTCGACGGCGAAAGCCAGGCCGCGCTCACGGCGCCAGCGCACCGCCTCTTCTACCTTGGACAGGACTTCCGGGCGGAAGGCCTGGCCGCCGTGGCCGGGCTGCACGCTCATCACCAGGAGCAGGTCGATGCTGGCGAGGTGAGCGGTGAAAGGAGCGAGCGGGGTGGCGGGATTGAGTGCCAGACCCACCCGCGCGCCGCTCCGGCGCACTGCTTCCAGCGTGCCACCCACGTCCGCTGCCGCTTCGGCGTGCACGGTGATGCCGTCGCAACCAGCGGCGCGGAAGGCCTCCACGTAGCGCCCAGGTTCTTGGACCATGAGGTGGGCGTCGAGGTAGAGCCGTGTCATCTGGCGCAGGCCGCGGATGACCACGGGGCCGATAGTGATGTTGTCGACGAACTGTCCGTCCATCACGTCCAGATGCAGGAGGTCGGCGCCGGCCGCTTCGACCGCGGCAACCTCTGCGTCGATGCGGCTCCAGTCGGCGGCGAGGAGCGACGGCGCCACAGCGGGGGTGTCAGTCGGGTGTGGACGCCACGAGGTCAATCGATTCTCCCCGCATGATGAGCGCACCCGCCGCCGGGAAGTGCTCCAGCACCGTACCAGGATAGGCTCCGGCCTTGCTGCGATAGGTGACCCGGCCGACGCGGAAGCCCTGGGCTTCGATCTGCTTGCGCGCTTCCTCCAAGGAACGCCCGCCGAAGTCCGGGACGAGAAATGGCTCCGGATGGCCGC
>Ga0075418_10001804_pt1 | contig 24369 bp, 26 predicted proteins | sample SoiMetdeltSBSDD2_FD_81776 | JGI IMG/M metagenome (GOLD analysis project Ga0075418, IMG submission 81776) | Bulk soil microbial communities from a Populus tree surrounding site in Tennessee, USA - Soil MetaG P. deltoides SBSDD2 | ecosystem: Environmental > Terrestrial > Soil > Tree plantation...
GCAGGGCTCGCGGCTTCAACGGTCACGCCCGGCAGCACTGCGCCGGTCGTGTCCTTGACCTCACCCGCGAGAATGGCTTGCGCCGCCGCGACGCCAGGGACGGCCGCGACTAGTCCGAACAACAGGAAACATCTGGCAATTGTACGCATGGTGACCTCTTGGCGGTTGGTGGCCTCTTTGTCGTACCAAGCCAGCGACGGGACATATCAGCGGCAGTCACGACTACTGTCAAGGGTTACTGAACAGGTTTTCGACAACGTGAGAGGATAGTCGGTATTGGGCGGGTTCGAGCAGCAGCGACCGAGAGCATTTGCGGTGTGCTCTGGACGGCCTCTGCGACGCTCTGGGCCCCAAGACGTCGCCTTGCGCCGCGAGGGAGAGGTGTTGCACGCTGTCCCTCGTAGCCGGTTCCAGCCTGTCTGGAGAGGAGTCCCGGTGCCGGGAAAGCCCTCCGAGCGTGTTTAACAGCCATGTCAGGCGGCCCAGTCGGCGACCTCCCGCAGCCGGGCCATCTGCTGGAGGAAGGCGTGGATCTGGTTCCAATTCGGGTTGCCGTGGGACGCCAACCCGATGGATTGGCGAAGGCCCGCCGATAACCAGCAGGTTTCGCGTCGGCCGACCAGCGGACGGCAGCCGCCGTCAGGTACTCCTTGCCACTGCGGTCGGTCGGATCCGCACCGGCGTAGACGTTCAAGTCGGCAGCATCGCCGACCCACAACTGAATGATGCGGTTGTCCCATGTAGCACATTGACGTGGCGTCGAATAGGGCAGGGCGGCCACAGGTGCCGCCCCACCATTGTTCGCAACAGTCTCTATTGCCTCTCGTAAACGGAGGTGACGTTAAGGGCCTGGCCCTGCGCGTTCGTGCCAGTCTGGGTCACGGTTCGCGTCTTACCGTCCGCGGAAACCACGATCTTTATCGCTGTCGTGTTTTTTCCCTTCAATGTAGTGGTGGCCTCCAAGGCATTCGCGTCGATTCGTTTGTAAGACAGCCGGTCGGCGTCGGGATTGCCCTTGAATGGATAGTCCTTGCCGTCGTACTTCGCCTGGAACTCAGTATGTGTCGGTTTGCCGTCCGCACCGACTCCATCCGCCGCGTACCTGACGCCATCGTCGCCCCACGCTTCGATCTTCAGGGTCTGGCTCTTCGGCGCCGGGCCGGGGCTGTAATTGGATTTCGCCAGATTGAGCTGCCACGTTCCCACGTTGTTATCCGCCGCAATCACGACGGCCGTGGACACCAGAACTGCGACCACCACCAGCGCACACATAGAAGCAGCTGTTCTTTTCATCGTTCCCCTTCTTTGATTTAAGCGTTCGATCTCTCTGGCGGCGCGAGCGTGCTAGGACCGCCGCACGTAGGCTCCGTCATCGTTGCGAATCAGGAATTCGACGTCGACGAGTGCACTCAGCACCCTCTCGCACGCGGTGCGATCCAGGCCCCATAGTCGCTGTGCTTGTGTCGCTGTCAAGCGAAGGCCAGGCATCTCGATGTATTCACCCCGGATGCGCCGACAGAGGTCCTCAAGCGGCTGCGGCTGTGCCGATATCGTCAGTGCGCCCTTTCGTTGCCGTCGTCGGTCGCCCGAGGCGATGAACGACCGTCTTCTTGCCAGGTGAACTACGCGGCGACGGCGACTGCGACCTTGATGTGCCTGGGCTTGGCTTCCTCGCGAAGTGGGAGCCGGACCGTCAGCACGCCGGCCTTGTACTCGGCGTTGACCTTGCTGGTGTCGACCGTCGGCGGGAGCGCGAACGACCGCGCGAACGAGCCATAACTGCGCTCGATGCGATGGAAGTGCTCCTCTGCGACGTTCGTGTCGAGCTTCTTCTCGCCGCGCAGCGTGAGCGTGTTGTCTTCAACCGTGATCTCGAACTGATCCTCCTTCATGTCAGGCAGCTCCGCCTTCAGCACCAGTTCATGCTGACCGTTGCTGTAGATGTCGACCGCAGGCACCCACGCGCCACGAGTGAGGTCTTCCTGAGGGCGAATGTAGAAGCCCTCGAGCATCCGGCTCATTCCCTCCTGCAGCCCAGCGACGTCACGGGACGAATCCCAACGAACGAGAGTCATGATGATTCTCCTCTCCTCATGTGGTCGTGTCGCGGTGACACTCTTCCGTCAATCTCGCGGAACCTGAATAGAGACACGTCGGTCGCGAACGCCTGACGGGAAAGCTTTGGTGAGGGCTGATTGATCAGGGTCGGGGAGAATTCCCCGGCGAAGTGTAGCCGTGCTCAGGAAAGCGACGCAGGTGCAGCATACTCCCTTTCCAAGGGTTAAGCAAGGATGCGAGCACGTCTACAGCCCGGAGGCTGCGTCATCAAATTGAGTTGAACATCTCGTCCGGGTCCATCGCTGTCGCATCAGCGATGATGTTCGCATACACCGCGAGTGCTGACATCCCGACTATCTCGACGATCTCAGACTGTTGAAGGCCATGTCGGCGGAGCGTGTCGTAATCACCATCGGTCAAGCTCTGTGGATTGCGAGAGCACTTGACGGCAAAGAGAATCATGTCGCGTAGCTTGGCGTCGTTCAGTGTGGTGATGTCATCAACGAGGCGATCCAGCGTGTCGGGCTCGACTCCCAACATGCGGCAACAGGCGAAGTGGGCCGCCGCGCAATACCGGCATGTTCGATCCTTCGAGATGGCGACAAACATCATCTCCTTCGTCCACCGGGGAATCTCTCCGCAGAGCAGGACATTCCGCACCACCTCCCACGTTCCCCGCGCCACGGCTAGAGAGTGGCCTTGCGTCATGATGAAATTGGGCGGCGAAGGGAATGACATCCGGCGGTGAAACTCTTCGTACACGGTTTTCACCTGCAGGGGGGCCTGTTCGGTTTCGAGAAGTGGCACGTGCGGCATTGGGTCTCCGACTCGAGTCTTAGAGAGGTGTGGCTGACATGGCGAGCTGGGTGGCCCGCACGCTCATTCGCAGTGACTCGCGCCCGTTGTCTTCCGTGATCACCCGCGCGTTCGAGTTCTCGGCGATGAACGCGAGTTCATCGGTCAGCATGGCGCGGAGCAGAATCGCCATAGACCGTCATCTTTGTTGCGGGTACCGACGTCAGCGTGATGCGGTGATAGGCCTCGTATGTCTTGTGACGCGCACTGAGCATTCGCTCGGACGGGGCGTAAGAGGCTCTCCACGTCGCTTGATCTGAGAGAAGAGTGGTTGTAGCGCTGCATCAAGTTCGTGACGAGGAGACGCCGCGTGTCTCGAGCGAAAGCGACGATCTTGTCGGCCTGCTCCATCGTGACCGCCAGAGGCTTCTCGACGATGACGTGCTTGCCCCCGCGGAGAGCGGCTCGCGCCTGCTCGTAGTGCAGAAATGGCGGCATGGCGATATAGACGAGATGCACGTCTCGCATCGCGAACAGCACTTCCGTACCTGCCGACCCTGCCGACCGCGTTCGATGACATGAAATACCCCGCACCGGGGTTCGCGTACCGTCGGTCCCGTTAGGTCGTTGTGCGCCGGACGTTCTCGGCCCGCGGACCCTTGGGCCCTTCGCCGAGGTCGAATTCCACGCCGTCGCCCTCCTTCAGATTCTCAAGGCCTTCGCCATACACGGCGCTCCGGTGAAAAAAGTACTCCTTCCCCGCACCGTCCTTGATGAAGCCGAATCCCTTTTCAACTCGTAGCGTTCGAATCGATCCCGTCATCGCGTCTTGCCTCCCTGCTCCGTATCGACGTTCGGAAAGCCCGATCGCACCCACGGAGGGCCACCGACATCATCCCGTACGGGCCGACCTATTGGCTGTGCCATTCAGCACATCGAGTGTCTGCGACTGTGACTCACGAAGCAGCGGCGACCTGGCTGGTGCCAGGTCGCACGAAATCGTAATAGAAGTCTTCAAGGATCGGTTCGGGTAGGGCGAGCAGGTGCGCGCGAGGCGCATGTGTGGTCAAGCCACTCCTCTAGGCTGCCCTCAGCCAGCCGCCCACAGCCAGTCCAACCGCGGGTGTCGCGCGTGGGGACGCCATTCGAAGCGGGCAGTTGGAAGCCCCGCTTGCTCCGATTGGTACGACGGTTCCGAGAACTGAGAACCGATAGCCGTCTGCCGTCCGTTCCATATCCAATCTTCCGCAACCTCAACAAGGTACGCGCTTCGAGAATCGAACTGCGCAAAAGCCCCACCAGTCCGAGAGCCTTACCCGGAGGTCGTTCATACGCCTTGCACGTCGACCACGGGGCGACCCCGAACGACCTGCAATTGAAGTCGTCGCTGTCCCTATCGACAGGTGAAAACGAGGACACATCGTCGACTGCCGCGCAGGTCAGCGCCGTCGCACCGATCGGGGTCCTCGTCAGTCCGCGCTCTTCGAGAATGCGCGCCAGCACCGGGAACGCGGTGATGCTCATGGCGATTCCCATGAAGAGCGCGAACGCCTGGAACGACACCCCCCGGGGGCGTGCTCGCGATACAGCGGAAAAGCCGCCAGCACGCCCAGCAGGAAGGGCAGCAGGATGCGGACATGGCTGACGGCGACCGCGGCATGCGCCTTCTCGAACGCTCGACCACTCCAGCTCGAGACCGAGTCATTCGCGTCGCCGGGGCATCCGGGATTGGACGTGACGTTCGATCATCGCGGATGTAATCAGGTTGCGGGGTCGTTTCGCGTGTACAGTGCCGTCTTCTCAAACGCTCCGAGCAACAACGTCCGACACTTCTCTGCGGCTTTTGAGCAGAATTGCGAGATAACGAACCCCGCACTGAGGGGTTGGTTCGTCTTTTATGGAGCTGGGGTGACGCCCTTCAGCGACGACCCCTTGTCCCAACGGTCACGCCCATCCGTGCGCTGCACTTCCAGGAACTCCGGGAACGGACGAACGCTGTCCGGCTGAAATGCGGGGGCGACCCATTCGCGTTCACGGATCCCGTGCTCGAGACCGGAGTAACCGTCGCACGCGCAGTTCATATCGTGGAGTTGCGGACCGCGCTCAACGGGGCGTATGCCGCGTGCGGCATGGCTCTCCCCGTCTATGCACACGGGATTGAGAGTGGCGGGGGGACCGTTATCCGCGCTGAAGACGTGGCCGACCTGCGCGGGGCTATCATCACGTTGGAGCTGTCTGCCGTCGTCTCTCCATGAAGTTCTATCGTCTGAGCGCCGCGCTGCCATTCGCCGTACTCGTCCTGACGGCGACCGCGATCCGTGACACTCGCGCGATCGAACGGACCGTCGCGGTGACCTTCGACGATCTGCCGGCGACGTCCGCCGGGGCGGTCGCGACCGACACCGCAACCCTCGAGGACCTCACGCGGAGGCTCCTGACTGCCATACGACAGCACAACGTGCCGGCGATCGGCTTCGTCAACGAGAGCGGCCTCCGGGCGGGCCCGACGGCCGATGATATGGAAAGGCGGATCGGGCTGCTGAGGATGTGGCTCGACGCCGGGCTCGAACTCGGTAATCACACGTACTCGCATCGCGATCTCAACACGATCCCGCTCGACCAGTTCCAAGCCGACGTGCTCCGCGGCGAGACGGTCACGCGGGCGCTCCTGAAAGAGCGCGGACGGACTCCGCGGTTCTTCCGCCATCCGTTCCTCCACGTAGGCGCCGACCTCGAGACGCGTCGCGCCTTTGAAGCATTTCTCGCCGGCCATGGCTACGCCGTCGCGCCAGTCACGATCGACAACGACGAGTTCGTCTACGCCGCGGAATACGCCGGCGCGCTGCGGCGCGGCGACCGTGCTGCGGCTGCGCGAATTGCCGACGACTACCTGCGCTACATCGACGAAGTGTTCTCGTTTTTCGAGGAGGTGTCCCGACGCACGATCGGCCACGAGATCGCGCAGGTCATCCTCCTGCATGCAAACAGCCTCAATGCAGATCGATTCAGTGCGGTCGCGGACGCGATTGTCCGCCGCGGCTACCGCTTCGTGACGCTCGCGAAGGCGCTCGAGGATCCCGCGTATCGGCGGCCGGATAATTTCGTCGGCGCCCCGTCGAACTCCTGGTTCAGCCACTGGGAAGTCACCGCGGGCCGAAAGTCCATCCCGACGCCGGCGGTGCCAGCCTGGCTCAGCTCGCGCTGACTGCCACTTACAGAGTGTGTGACGGCTTTTGAGATCGCCGGCGGAGCCGCGTTACTGCCCGGTAGGACCGAGCGCCTGAACCAGGTTCTCAATCGCCTGGACTAACGTGCCTTGTCCACTTAGGTACGGCGACAACGTTTTCGAGAGCGCATCGCGAGTGCTGTCCGGGAAGAGTTTGAGCGAGTAGAGATACGGTGTGTACAGTTCGCCAGTCTGCTCCAGGGCGCGACGCACTATTTCGCCAGTCAAGTAAAAGATCACGGCGTGTGAGACGTCGCTGCGAATCGCAGTGCCCCTGGCGCTCATGGCCCGCTTGAGGACTCCTTCCATCTGTCCGGCCAGCGGGTGACTGGCCTCGTGGAAAATAACTTCCAGCGCACCAGGGCCCTGATTGTCAGACGCCGAACTGGAGATCAGGATGTGCGGTCCCGCAGGCACAAATTGCTGGGTATTGCCCCCAAAAGCACGCTGTCCACGATGTCAACCCGATACGGCAAACCGCCCCACGAAGAGCCGTACACCTGCGCGAGACGCTCGCCGAGCGCCGCTTCGTGGACCTTCAACAGAGCAACGGCATGTTCGATCCAGCGACGATTGCTCGCATCCTGAACGGGCCAGCGGCAGCGTTCGTAGGCCAGCATCGCCGCCGCGCGAATGCTCCGGGCGATCGCCAGGAAGTTCCGATCGTCTCCGGTTGCCCAATCACTACCCGCTATCAGCTCGAGCCGGAAGAGGATCTGCTCGCGCGCGTAGATAGGGACTGGAGCGATGATCTCGGCGTAATAGTCGACGGCGCGCGCCCATGCCGCTCGTTCAGCCGGCGGTAGCTTGTCGAAGCATGCCTTTTCGCCCGTCTGAAACAACTCTTGCGACTTGGCGCGTCGCGCCCGCCCTGCCGCAATCAGCGCGTCATCGAGATTGACTTCTCGATCACTGAAGAACGCAAAGTGAGGTGTGGTCACGACCGCCCGAGGTTTCTCGGGTTGCGCCAGGCTGGAGCGTGGGAGGGCCAGCAACATCGCAACGGCAATCAAGACGCTGCACACGCGACGCGGACGCGGACGCATGAGGGACACCTCCCGCACGCGTTGATTCTACATACTGAGTCGAATCATCGTTGTCGGCGCCAGGCGGATCTAAGATCCACCCCTACGTGCGAGGCGTCGTAGTCTAGCGCTGAGTGTTCGGCGAGGTTTCGGCGCCTTGACCGCCGGCTCGGCCTTGTCCGCCAGTTCCGCCTCCACGAGTACCGCCACGTCCACCGCGAAAATTTGCCTGCAACAAATGCGTCAGCGTATGCACGTAACGCAGCTTGCCATTCTCCACGCGGAAAAGGTGAGTATCGGGTGCGCCGCTGCCGCCGGCCGCGTTCCCTGCGCCGAAGGTGCAGAACACCACGACCGAACCGATCGTCGGGTCCACCACGAAGCGGCGATTGGAGATGTTCACACCACTCGGCACCCCGACATCGCAGCTATCCGTGAGTGAGCCGCTGCCGGTATGAGCGCCGCCTTCCGTGCGGTTGCAAGGATAGCCCCACGGCACCAGATCTTTCTTCTCTTCGAGAAACGCGTCGAGGTAGGCGTTGGCCACGCAATGCAGATGAGAGCGATGCGTTTCATCAAAATCCTCCCTGCAGACGGCGTAACGGCATGGCGGACACCGTGCGCAGGTCACTTAGGAATATCACTTGCGTCACCGCCGACTTCAAGGGCGACGCTCGAAGAATCGTCAGGAGAGGCGAGTCCTCCAGCGACTGGGAGGAAACCACCGGCCTGCAGCGGCACCAGCCATTCCTGCGACGATGCCAAAGGTCACCGCGATCGCCAGCAATACCGTCATGATGACGAAAATGAACGGGTTCGCAAACGGAGCCAGGAGGAGAGCTGGCCGCGTGATAGCCGCATAGATGAAGAAGGTCGTGAAGCCGAGCACGCTCGTCACGGTGGCCGTGACGATGCCCGTGCTGAGGCGGCCGTTCCGCTGTGAACCGTAATACCCGGCCCACAGAAAGACCAGCGCATCTAGCAACGACGCGCCCGGCGCGGGGACGAGACTCGGATTCCATCCGCGTGGAAGAGGGAACGAGAGAATCCTCAGCACCGCAATCGCGACGACGCACGGCCACACCACACTCCAGAGCACGCTGAACGCTTGTTTGACGTACCACGCGTCAGCGCGTCGTCGTCCCAATAATGGCCGTTTGACTTCTCGATACTCCTCGAGCAGGTCGCCTGGAATCGATTCGGTGTCCGACGGCCTCACGAATGACTTGAGCAGCGCGTGCGCCCAGCGCGGCGGATCCATCTGTGTGTCGCTCATGTTCGCACCTTCAGCGGCCGGGCGAGGCCGCGCCACATCCGGACAGTCGCCGACTTCGCATCGCTCAGTGCTCGAACACCAGCGGCAGTAGGAACGAAATATCGTCTGGCGCGTCCACCTCGAATCGCCGTGCCTGGCGCCAGGGTCGACGAGGCCAGACCCTTGGCTTCGAGGCGTTCGAGTGTCGCGTATACAGCGCCTGCCGACACCTCGCGGTCGAGGCGTTTCTGGACCTCGTTCAGGATCGCCCTGCCATAGGCCTCCTTGCCCAATCGAACGAGCGCGACCAGCACGGCCTGCTCGAACTGTCCAATGGTATCCACGGTAGTGTCTACAGTGTAGACATAAGAATCTTGGTGTCAAGCGCGCTCAAAGAGCGCATCAGGCCAGACGTCAGACCCTCGGTGATAGTTGAGCACGTGCTGCGCTCGGCTCAGGAGCACGGGACCGTTCGCACCGCCACGTTCGCGGATCAGTGCGTGTGGTTGATGTCCAGTCCCTCCGGCAATGGAGCATCAGACGGTGCAAACCACAGGTTGTCGGGATCGGCGCGCAAATAGCGGCCCACGACACTGTAACGATGCTTCACGAAGTAGTCGAGCAGTTGCTGACGAATCTCGGCATGGGACTCGACGACGACGAGAGAAGGCTTGAACCGCTCGATGTCGAAGCCGGCGAGCGCCTTGGGTTCTGCCAGCTCGATATCCATCGACAGGAAGTCGACCTTTGAGATGCCCGCGCGGTCGAGCAGATCGTTCAACGTGATCGTCGATACCTTTCTTTCCTGCGGTGCAGTATCGAAGCGGCCGGAAAAGCCTGGGGAGGACGAGGCGACGAGTTTATTCGTGCGCGGCACGAACAGTGATTCCTTCGCGTCCGATTGATCGCTCACGAAAAACGAGAAGAATTTCGTGCGCGGCCGATGGGTCACGTAGTCTGGGCCGTATTCCTCCTGCGCATCGATCGCGATACCGGACCAGCCGAGCGTCTGATCGAGATAGTAGGTGTTGCTCAGAGAACGGTAGTGATTGGAGCCCACGTCGACGAACGTGCCGCCGCGCCGATCGCGGAAGAAATCGCGAACGATCCACTCCTCGGCGTGTTCAGAGTCATGCGAGGGACCATACTGAGCCTTGAACCAGCGGTATTCGGCATTCTGGCTGCCCAGAACGTACGTCGCCGTCAACGCCACCGCGAGTACGAGGATGGCGACTTTGATCCAGCCTCTTACCAGCTGCCGCCGTGCTGAATGATATGGTTCCATCGGTTGTTGCCCCCAAGACTCACACCGTGTCGACGCACAACCAACCAATCGCCGCGCGGCGAGGCGACAGGAACGTCATCGCCATTACAAGAGCGGCCGCGATCGTCGAGGGATTCGTCAATAGCGGTATCAGCGATACCGCCGCGCAGTAGCTCGAGCAAGGCGTGGACCACTGTTCGAATCAGGCCAAGAGCTCGGCCGGGACGTCTGAGAACTGCTTCGAGTCAGTGCGGATCGGGCTAGAGGTGGATATCGACTGGCCGTAGAATTCCGGTCGGTGAAGATGGACAGTACGTCGATCTCCGAACTGCCACGCCCAGCCGCCGAGACGTCGAGGCTCGTTCACTCGTACAGCGTGCGGATCTGTCACTGGATCAACGTCGTCGCCTGCGCGTATTTGCTGGTGAGCGGCGTTCACATCCTGCTCGACTTCCCCGAGCTGTATTGGGGGAATACCGGTTATCGGGGATATCAGGCGGCGTTCAGGCTCGCCGACTGGGGCCTCTCGTGGGATCAGGCCGGGGCCCTCGGCGACCGCAGGTGGGGGCGCAATTATCACTTCACCTTTGCCTGGGTGTTCCTCATCAACGGCCTTGTGTACGTCGGCTGGAATTTGTACTCGAGACATTTTCGTGACCAGATGCTGCCCGCTCGTGGCGAGTTGACGGGCGCCCACGTTCGGACAGAGTTGCGCGATCACTTTCGCTGGCGATCGCTCAGGCACGCGTCGAGTGGCACATACGGCACGCTGCAGAAGACGTCGTACCTGATCCTGATCTTCGTGTTCGTGCCGCTCATGATCCTCACTGGCATCGCGCAGTCACCCGGCTTTACGGCGGCGATGCCCGCGCTGCTGGATCTGTTCGGGGGGCGTCAGTCGGCGCGGACGCTACATACGATTGGCACCGTGTTACTCGTTTTGTTTGTCGTTGCCCACGTGCTGGAGGTTGCGGCGGCGGGATTCTTCAGCAAGGTCCGTTCGATGATTACGGGAAAGTAGCGGCGCGCCTTCAGGCCCGCCGTATTGAAGCGAGGACGCGATGATCGAGCGCATATCACGTCGTAAGTGGCTGGCGAGCGTACCCGCGCTCGGCGGTCTGTTGTTGACGGGATGTTCGCGCGAAACGTTCGTTCCGCCGCGCGTGCGCGGGGGATTGATCGGCGCGGCCGATGTGCTGACGATGAGCACCAATCGACTGTTGCTCTCGGGCCAACCGTTGGCGCGGGAGTACGCGCGGAGCGAAATCGCCGACCCGTTCCCGACCTGGAATCAGACCAACCCGCGCAACGACGAGTATCAACGTCACGCATCGGAAGGGTTCAGGAACTATCGCCTGCCGATCACCGGTCTCGTCCAGCGTCCACGGGAGCTCTCGCTCGACGAGATCAAAAGCCTGCCTTCCCGCACGCAGATCACCGCCCACGTGTGCGAACAGGGCTGGTCCGCGATCGGCGAGTGGACGGGCGCGCCGCTTCAACGGGTGCTCGAAGCGGCAGGCGGTGTCACACCTGCGGCGCGCTATGTCGTCATCGAGACCTTCGACCGGTGGTATGAGAGCTACGACCTCTTCGAGGTCGAGCATCCTCAGACGATCCTCGCCTACGGCCTCAACAGGCAGGATCTTCCGAGAGGCAACGGTGCGCCACTCCGCTTGCGCGTTGAGCGACAGTGCGGCTACAAGAACCTCAAGTTCCTGCGATCGATTCAGGTGGTCGATTCCGTGGCCGCCTTTGGCAGGGGAACCGGTGGAATCAACTCAGACTTCGGATTCCACTGGTTCGCGGGCGTGTAGCGGCGGGTCTTCAGACCCGCCGTCCTGATCAAGGCGGGTTCAAAAAAACCCGCCTCGAAGTGATGAGCGGCGCTTATCGCTGTCCGCCGCCACCACCGGCGCCGGCGCCTCGGCCACGACCGGCCGGTTCGACATACTCGGGGATCTTCTCTCCACGTGCCGCCGCTTCGGCACGCCGCCTTTCCTCGGCGCGTGAACCGCTGAGGAGGTTGCGCATAGCATAGTTCCCCTCGTGGCACGCGTACTCGAAGTAGCCGTAGCCCTCTTCGCGAGGTATCGGCAGCCGGACGGTCCACGGCGCAGCGTAGACCTTCGGGTCGTTGATCGTCATGCGGTAATCGAGCGTGTTCGCATCCGCGAGGGTGAACCGTTCGGTCAGCACTCCCTGGTCCGACAGCGGCTGACCGTTGATGGGCGAGTTCGACTTGATGTTCCGCGTCTCGACGACGAGCACGTCACCTTCCCAGTGGCCCACTGACGTACCCATCCAATTCTGGACGGCCGAGCCCACTTGCTTGCGCCCATCCGTCGGGATGACGCGTGTCTCGTGGATCATCTCGTTCTGGAATGCGAGCCAGCCCGGGCCCTGCACGATGCGGCTGCCGGAGTTGTAGATCTTCGGCGTGATCGACTGCAGGACGCCGGTGCTGATGCAGCGATCGTAGTTACTGCGATCGGTCGTCCACTCGGCTTCGATTCCGTTCAGTTGACGCCGGCGGGCTGCCTGGGCCTGCTGACGCTGATCCGCCGCTGCCTGGGCCGCGGCGGTCAACGCCGGAATCCGCCCATCCGGCGGGTCGATGACATAAGAGGAGACGTGGCTGACGGTCCGTGCACGCTCGAGCCAGTGCGGCGGTGGAGAGACGGCGCCACCAACAGTGCCAAATCTCTTCTCGAACTCCTCAGCGCGTTCCAGCGTGAACTCGTCGCTGTTGTCGTTGGCGACGTTTTGATCACGCTGCGCCACACGCTGCTTGAACTCGTCGTCGCTCAGCTTGTAGCGCGTCCCGACCGTCTGCGCGCGCTGCATCGGAATGCCCTGGAGGTCGTTGGCGTTGTAGGTGCCCTGGAGGTCCGGCTCGCCCCACGGCGTCTTCGGCACCTTATAGGTGCCCAGCGCCGGCACGCCACCATCTGGTGTCATGACACCGCCTGAGTCGACTCGACCCTGGCCGGAGACAGCAATGGTCGCAAAGATCGCAGCGCCGCCCAGCCCCGTCAGCGCTCCAAGAATGAGGCGTCTCATGTGCTCTCCCTCGGCGGGTCCACACATGAGGGCCCGCCCTACGTTCGTATGAGTTTACTGCTGTGACGTCTGGATAGGGAACCAGTCAAGCGCCCCACTTTTTGATTTCCTGGCGAAGCGCCGCGTTTCCGGGACGAACAACGCCGGGCTGGATTACCGCCGCGTAGAAACCGCTCAAGCCCCAATCTCGACGAGCCCGGGTCGCCTGGCTGAGGGACGCCAGTGACTCTTTCCGCCAGCCGGTGTCAAAGTGATGAAACGCGAGGCACGGAGGTTCGAGATGAAGCGACGCGTGTCCCTTCTGTTGGCTGTCCGCTGTCTTTTTGGCCAATTGACGCTTGGTGCTCATCACTCCGGTTCGGAATATGACCGGACGACGATCGAAATCCAGGGCCAGCTGCTCGAGGTCGCCTGGCACAACCCGCACGTCCACTTCATCGTCCGCGCGCCGGATCGGAGCGGCAAGCTGCTGACGTGGGATATCGAAGCCAACTCGTTCAGCATCCTGCGGCGAACCGATGCCACGCCGGAGAACCTGAAAGTCGGCGACACCATCAAAGTTGCCGGCTCGCCCTCGCGCCGCGCGCCGAACCGGATGTGGGCGATGAACATCCTGGCGGCCAACGGCCGCGAAATCGTCCTTGGTCCCGGCATCAAGCCGCGCTGGCAAGGCACCGCCCTTGGCTCGAATTCGACATGGTTCGAGGGCGGCACGGCCGCGAACAAGACGGCGGGACTGTTTCGGGTGTGGAGTACCAAATTCAACGAACCGGGAGGCTTGTGGCGGAGGGACTACCCGTTGACCGATGCGGCGAAGAAGGCACGTGCGGCCTTCAATCCCCTGACGGACACCGTCGCACCCGGCTGCCGTCCGAAAGGCATGTCGACAATCATGGAGCAGCCCTACCCGATGGAGTTCGTGAGGAAAGGCGACACCATCCTGTTACGTCTCGAGGAATACGACTCGGTTCGGACGATCAACATGACTCCGAACGCCAAGGTCGATTCGCTACCCAAGACACTGCTCGGACGATCGACGGGACGATGGGAAGGCGAGACCCTGGTTGTGACGACGAGCCGAATCGACTGGCCGTACTTCGATCCCAGTGGCATCCCTCAAGGTCCATCCGCGACCATCGTCGAGCGATTCACGCCGACGAGCGATGGCACCCGTCTCAATTACACGATGACCATTACCGATCCGGCGACATTCACGTCGCCGCTGGAGTTGAGCCGCTCGTGGGTCTGGCGTCCGGACGAGACCGTCAAGCCGTACAACTGCGTGGAGGCCGGACGCGCGCGACGCTGAGCATTGAGTGCCCCACTTGTAGCTGAAAACCGCCAAAAAAGAATCTTCAGGTGTGCAGTATTGAACTGCCACCACACGTGCGAATCGATACTGTCGCGCTGCTCAAAACAGCATTCGCAGTTGTGCGACTCCAAAAACGGAAATGGCAGCTTCTTTACCGAAGGCCGAAATCGAACCGTTCGTTGCGGTTGCGTGTTCGGGGCCGGTTCACCAGTAGCGAGACAGCGCATGAAGACATGGCAGCGTAATGTCGTTGTAGCGGGCAGTGTGCTCGTGGTCGTGAGCGTTCTTTGGAGCGCCAACACCGGGCCGGCGATAGCCCAGGGAAACGGCGCGACGAAACTCAACTGCGGCAACCCACCATGCGACGACGTGGCGCGGGGTCGTGCGGCGTTCAATGACCGCAATCTCAACGAACTCGGTGGGAACGGACGCGCATGCGCCGACTGCCACATCCCGTCGGACTCGTTCCAACTCTCTCCGGCGGTTGCCAGGGCCCGGTTTGAGGCCCTGTTGGCGAAGCGCGCGCGCAACAAGAACGCTGACGATCCGCTCTTCAGGCCGGTTGACGCTGACGACTTCCGCGTGAACGGGGACGACGCGAGCGACTTCTCGAACCTGGTCGAAAACGGGCTCGTGCGCGTGACCATGCCGCTGCCTCTGAACGTCAAGGTCGTCGATATAGCTTCCGGTCAGCCCTCGGGGGACACCTCGGTGGATCTCTGGCGCGCGGTGATGCCCGTGCTCAACGTCGCGATCACCGGACCGGATTTCGTCTTGCCGCTCTGGGCTCCGGCTGCGCAGCAGCGTCTCCCCATCCTCGGTCAGGACCCCAACGGCCCGAACAGGCAGGGAGGCTACCAGCACGATGCGCGCTTCGCCACGTTGCAGGAGCAGGCCCGCGGCGCGCTCTTCGCGCACGCGCAGGTGACGGTGGAACCCACGCCGGGTCTGCTGGACGACCTCGCGGCATTCCAAGAGACACTATTCTCGTCGCAAGGAGTCGAGGCTCTGGCGGACGCGATCCGCTCCGGCTCGAGCATCCCTGACCCGGACCCCGAGCTGAACCAGCTCGAGCAGGATGGAAAGAGGGTTTTCAACCGGGCTTGCGCTCAATGCCACGGCGGCGCGTTGCATCCGAGTACGTCCACGGGCGACGCAACACTCGTGCGCCCCATCGCGCGCTATCACCCCATCGCGACTGCCTGCCCTCGCCCCACCACCGACGGCTTTTTGCCGTGTCCGGAGCGGCTGAACCGTAACGCGCGCACGTACCAAATCACACTCGGGAACGGCAGCATCCAGACGGTCACGACCTCGGACCCGGGACGATTGCTGCTGACGGGACAACCCGCCGACCTCGGCGTGATGGACGTCACCCAACTCCATGGAATCGGTAGAACCGCCCCGTACTTCCAAAACAATTCGGCGGCGACACTGGAGGAAGTGCTCGATCACTACGACGCTCTCTTCAGACGCGCCGCGCGGTTGAATCCACCGCCCAACATTCCGCCGTTTGTTTCATCCAACGGCACGCTCATCGATCGCGGATTCGTGACGGCGGACGAGCGGCCGGCGTTGCTGGCGTATCTACGAAAGCTGTAGTGCCGAGCCTGGAGCCGGCGGTTCCAGCTTCGCCGAGGACGATTGCACCGGCCCCATGACGAGGGCTATTTCCGCTCCCGGCCCGGCATGTGCGCGTCGTCTTTTTCGTTTTCGACGCAGTAGTGCTCCAGCAGATCGGTGTCCGGGAGGAGCTCTTCGACGACGCTGAAGGTAATTGGTTTCGTGAAGATCTGGGGATCGGTGATGGTGATCGTGAGATCCATGTGACCGTAATCGCGGCGGCGGAAGCGCTCCTCGACGCGCATGTCGGTGCTGCGGGGAGTGCCGCGTGCGTCAAGCCAGCTGCGATCGTTGAAGCCAGCGGTGTCGATCACCAGCGTGTCGCCTTCCCAGCGTCCGATTGAATATCCCTGCCACGTCGGTGACATGTCTGCTGGCAGCTTGCGTCCATCCATGAAGATCTGACGAAACGTGGTTTCGACCTCGTAGAGCATCACGATCACGCCGGGCGAATGAATGATCTTGAATGGCTCCGGCAACAGATCGCCGTGAGGAACGCCATCGGGAAGACAGTTCAACGTCGGGTTGAAGGCTCCTGGCTGTGTATGCTGGCGGAGCCGCTCGACACCAAGCGGTGTGAGCGGGCGTTCATCAGGCTTGAAGTCGGACAGAATGTCGCGGAAGTATCTCGAGTTGAGCGACTCACCCAATCCGAAAAGTCCGCCGGGAGCGCGCGGATCGCCTTGCACTTGCCAGATACCGGAGAGGTCGGGTTTTCCATTCAGCCGCGGGACCGGACCGGTCATATTGATCTTGCCATCCGGTGTTCGCGGAGCGCCAGCCATTGGTTGGTTCAGCCATTGCGCACGAACAGAGAGGCCGGCAACAAAACACGCGATGACGGTCCACACGACAAACCAGTGACTGGCGCGCATGGCCACAATTAGACCACGGGTGCGTTCGAAGGACAGGTAGAGGCGGGTCAAAGACCCGCCTCTACCTGCGCTGGCCGACCAACAGGGTCATGAAGGCGCGGGCTGCTGCACTCAGCACGCGTCCTCGACGATGAATGACGCCGACGTCGCGAAGGAAAGGACCTTCAACGAAATCGCGTGTTACAAGCAGGCCGCTTCTGGCCTCGTTGACCAGCGTGGTTTCCGGCAGGATCGACACGCCGCTGCCGACTTCAATCGAGCGCTTGATGGTCTCGATATTGTCGAATTCCATCACCGTCTCCACCGCGACACGGTGGTTCTTCAGGATTCTATCGATCGTCTTCCGCGTCGGAATGTCCCGCTCGAAAGCGACGAATGGCCTGCCCGCTATCTCGGCAAGACGGACTTTGCGCCGGCGCGCCAGCGGATCGCCAGGGGGGCAAACGAGCACCAGCCTCTCCTGACGCCATGGGACCACGGTCATGTTCGCGCGGGGCAACGGAAAGGCCACGATGCCGAAGTCAATCGTGTTCTGCAGGCACGCCTCACAGATCTTGTCGGTGCGGCTGTATTCGATGTGCACCTTCACCCGCGGATGCGCCTTCATGAACCTCGTCACATAGGGCGGGAGTTCGTGCAGGCCGATGCTGTACACGGTCGCGAGCCGCACCGTTCCAGAGATCGCGTCGGCTGATTCGCGCAGACGATCCTCGAGTTGTCGAAACCGCTCCAACAGGTCGCGGCATTCGGCGTAAAAGAGCTTGCCAGCGTCGGTGAGCGCCAGGCCGCGTCGCGACCCGCGTTCGAGCAGGGGACGACCGTATCGGCCTTCCAGCGTTTTCAGTTGCTGGCTCACGGCGGACTGCGAGATGAAACTGCGCTGCGCCGCTCTGTTGAAGCTGCCGGTCTCGACCAAATCGCAGAAGGTTTTCAATGTCTCGATGTGCATACCAGCCTCGCGTCCGCGATCATTAGCACGTCTAATATATCGAATTAGACGTTTGTGATTGTCTAATGCGAGAGCCGCGAGTACGTTGAGCACGTGCCGTTCGCGCGCACCACGCGTCGAAAACGATTCGCCACCGGTCGGGTCGATGCGTGGTGGATAGCGCCGGCGGCCAATGCATTCGGGCTGCTGCTCTTTTTCGGCTATCTGACACTGCGCGCGTTCAACGCGACGCACGTCTGGTACCCGCCGTATATCAGTCCGACAGTGGCGCCACCGATTTTCACGCCGGCCTCCGGCTACCCTGGCGCCGTGCCGCCGGAGCACGCGTGGCTGGGTGTGTTCCCATCGTGGTGGCCCGAGTTCCTGCCGCAGTCACCTGCGTTCTTTGCGCCGGCGCTCGCGATCGCATTTCGGCTGACGTGCTACTACTACCGCGGCGCGATTTACCGATCGTTCGCGATGACGCCGCCGTCGTGCGCAGTGGGCGGCGCTGCGCGCCACTACCGCGGCGAGACCGCGCTTCTGCTGTTCCAGAACCTTCACCGTTACACCTTTTACGGTGCCTTGTTTCTGCTCGTGTGCCTCTGGTGGGAAGGTCTCTCGGCATTCTTCCGCGATGGCCGGCTCGGGATTGGCATGGGCACGGTGATCATGCTGGTGAATGCGAGTCTTTTGACCGCGTACGCGTTCGGATGTCACTCCTGCCGCCACTTGATCGGAGGACGACTCGACTGCTTTTCCTGCGGCGGCGGCGTCGCTCCGCGGTACCACGCGTGGACCTGGTCTTCGTGGCTGAACGCCCGTCACATGGCGTTTGCCTGGTGCAGCCTCGTGTGGGTTGCCTTGACCGACCTGTATATCTACCTGCTCTCCACCGGCACCATCCGCGACATCAACACCTGGTGAGCGCGCTTCGATGCAAATATTGCAAGTCATCGGTATCTCGCGGGCAATCCTTCCTTGCACCCCCCGTGATTCGTCGACGTCCCTGCTGATCTGGGACGTAATCCTTGGAATAGCTCTTGCTGAGGTCTGCGCCGGAACGCTCCTTGGCCAGCGAACGACGAAAGTCGACAATGATTCTGAGGCTGGCGTCGAATCTCGTCCGTGTGAATCGCTGCCCATCACTCGTGGCGGCGATTGGCTTGATTACCGCTTTACTCACAGCCGGTTGCAGCGCATCCTCAACCACAACCGCCACGGCCACAGGTCCTGACCCCATCAAGTGTCAGGTGACGCTGGCCAGCCCATCCGTGGTCGACGCCAACGGTGGCGCAGGCAAACTTTCGGTGTCGACGCAACCGGAGTGCGCGTGGACGGCATCGAGTGCGGTTAACTGGATCTCCGGTTTGTCGCCAGCCTCAGGGCAAGGCACCGGCGACGTCGACTTTCGCGTCGCGGCCAACGACGGTGGTTCCGGGCGAGAAGGGGATATCGTCGTCAACGACATTCGCGCGCGCGTGACCCAACGCGCGCCGTGCCGATACGAGGTCACACCGCCGAATCAAAGTGTCGGCGCGGGCGCCGGCGGCGGCAGTGTCACGGTGACGACATCAGCCGAGTGCGCGTGGACCGCGAACACCGACGTGGGTTGGATCAGTGTCGAGCCGCCACGAGACGGCAGCGGCCGCGGTACGGTCGGTTTTACCGTCGCAGCCAATGGTGGTAATGAGCGATCAGGTACTATCACGATCGCCGGCCAGAAATCGATTGTCACGCAGGCTGGCGCCGCAGCGCCGTGCACGTTCGCGATCTCTCCCAGCAGTCAGAATATCGCCGCGTCAGGTGGTACCGGGACGGTGGCGATGTCGACGCAGGCCGGATGCCGGTGGTCCGCCACCAGCGATGCGTCGTGGATCACCGTGGCATCTGGCGGGAGCGGTGCCGGAAACGGCTCGATTGGATTCAGTGTCGCCGCCAACACCGGCGCGGCCCGCACGGGAACGTTGACGATCGGCGGACGGGCATTTACCGTCTCGCAGGCAGCGCCGGGAGCTCCGGCACCGGCACCACCACCCCCATCGCCCCCGCCGCCACCGCCGCCCCCGCCTCCGTGTAACTACTCGGTTTCGCCAGACGAGGTGAAGTTCAAGGAGGACGCGGGTTCCGGAACCGTTAATGTCTCGACCGGAAGCACCTGCGCGTGGACTGCGAGGAGCAACGACTCGTGGATCACGGTCACCGCCGGTGCGAGCGGTACTGGCAACGGAGCGGTGAGATTCAACGTTGCAGCGAACGCTGGCAAGAAGCGCGAAGGCTCGCTGACCGTTGCTGGGCAGGCTGTGAAAGTGGAGCAGGGCGACAAGTAGGTCGTCGCGCTGCTTCTATCGCGTCGCGATCGTGAAAGCGGGTGAAGTCTGTGTCAGCTCCGGTCGCGTAAGGCTGGTCACCCGAATCCGTGCGCGAGCGGCCAGGCCACCTGTTCCAGTCCAGTCGTAAAATCCGACGTTCTCTGCTTCCTCGCTCAGCCTGGTCCAAGTCGCGCCATCATCGCGGGATAAATCGATCCTGACGCCGCCAGGGACACCGCGCAGTGTCCATTGAATCGTGTTGTTGCGGCTGATCCAGAACGAGGTATCGCCCATGGGCCGACGCAGTGTCAGCGTTGGCTCGTACTTGACGGCTTTCGTTCTTGTCTGCGCGGACGTTTCTCGTGATGAACCGTCATCGCTCTTCGCGCTGGCGATCGCAGTGCTGACCAGATCGAGTTCACCTGCCGGCCGGATCGTGACGACTACGACGGCCTGCGATCCCGGCGCGAGGTTTCCGAGGTCGCACGTGGCAATCGAGCTGATGGAGCACTGGCCCTGCGATGGTCGAGCCGAGATCAGCTGCGCGCTGCCGGGAGGCATTTCGATCACGCGCGTCTGCGACAGGCGCTCGGGTCCACGGTTGTCGACCATCACCACAAACGACCAGTCGGTGCCGACCGCGGCCGCACTACCAGGTCCGGTGATCGAGACCCCGAGTCCAGTTGACTCACCCCGAGGCGTTACACGCGGCCTGAGGACGAACAGTCCCTGTTCGATGCCGTTCACTGCGACCGATCCGCTTGCGAAGAAAGGGTACACCGACCAGGCGCCGTTGTACGACGCGGCATCGTCAGAAGGATAGATATCGAAGAAGCCAACCTCGCGCAGTACGCCGCGAGTGACGTCGCTCGCGTCCAGTACGCGCAGGCCGCTCCGATAGTTCGCCTCATAGACGAGATCGCCGCGAACATAGAGGTTGTGATCGATCGACGGAGTGGGGCCGTCGTACTGGCTGGCAAGCACCGGCGCATCGAGGTCCGAGACGTCCCAGATCCACGTTCGAGTGGGATGCCGGAAGGCGACTTCGTCGCCTTCGTCGTTGACGAGGAAGAAGCGCTGATCCTCAGTAAGCCATCCCTGATGCGTGTACGCGCTGCCGCCGTAGCCCGTGCGTGAGAGCTGGACCTGTTCGAGTTTGTCGCTGGCATCGACGATCGTGAGCGTGTCTTCGTTGGAGTTGAAGCAGATTTCGCGATCGCGATACACGCTGTCAGGTCCGGCGTAGATGACACACTGCGTCTCGTGCGTATAGCCATCGAGGCTGAAGCATCCGGCGGCGCGCGGCGCCGTCGGGCTGCGAACGTCGACAGCATGAAGGCCGCCTTCACAGGTGCGGGTGCCGACCGCGTATGCGAAGCCGGTACGGCTGTTCAGCGCCAGCGTGTGCGTCGAACCGAATCCGGCGTAGTGCGCCGTCGCTGCGAAAGTGACCGGCGGGGCGGTGATGCTTCGAAGCTGCGTGAGGTCGAAGACCTGCATTCCGTGATTGGCCGCCTCGCTCACGATGAACGCGTGATCGGCGAAGACCTTGATGCCGCGCCACGTCGAGCCCACGGTCTGCGTCGGGAGATTGCCGACATACACCGGCTGGCGTGGGTTTGACACGTCCACGAACGCGGTTCCGGTAGATCGGCCAACCAAAGCGTACTCGCGCCCGGTCACCGGATCCGTCCACCCCCAGAGGTCGTTCCCGGATCCCTCGCCGATCTCGCCATGCGGCAGAAAGGCCATCAGATCGATCTCGCGGCACGGATAGCTTCCAGCCATGCCGTCAGTGCACGCGGCGCCAGTCAGCGAATCGAGTTTCTGCAGCGGTTGCGCATCAGCTCTCTTTGCGCACCCGCACGAGCAGCGCCGGCCATTCGAGTCGAGTGGACAGATGCCGCGTTCGCAAGCGCAGTGGGATCCCAGAGGCGGGTCAGGAACGGGAATGCCGACGACCTGCGCCAGCGCGACAGCCGGAGGAAAGCGGAACACCACCAATGCCACGACGCTCAACAGCGTCGCGAACAACGCGATCCAGGCGGGCGCCACCGCGAGTTTCGCCTGCATGGTGGGTTGGGCAGGAGAGCCGCGCGGATCCTATCAGAGTTAGCTGTCACGGGCGGAACCACTGTGTGTCGGATACACCTGCACCGATATGTCCAACAAGCTGTCGAGATGGTGGCCTCTTATATCCCCCTGAGTCGGAGCGTCCCGGCGGAGCTCAGAAAGAGCGAGGTTGAACGATGCCGAAGCGGCATGCTGGAGTGTGCCTGCTTGCCCTGTTGGTTGCCGGGCCATGGGCGGTCGGTGAGGCAGCCGCGCAGAATGGACTTACGACAGCGGGGCGCGATCAGCGGACCGATATTCTGGGCGCGTTTTCCGATTCATTGAAACTACTCCTGATCGAGCACGGCACCCGCATCGCTCTCCAGGAAAAGACACGCCAGGCGTTGGAGGAAGGCAAATTCTGGCCTGACTATCGACGCTCGGTCCGCATTCCCCGGCAGTGGGACGACACGGACGGAGGGCTAGTCAACTACGTCGGCCATCCCATTCATGGCGCGGCAGCGGGGTACATCTGGCTGGACCATGACCCCGCGGCGCCCTCGGATTTCCGCCCGACCCCTGGCTACTGGTCCTCGCGGATGCGCGCCTTTGCGTTCAGCGCTAGCTACAGCCTTCAGTTCGAGATCGGCCCGCTGAGCGAAGCCTCGATCGGCAACGTTGGGATGCGGCCGGAAACGACGGGCTGGGTTGACTATGTGGTTACGCCGATCGGTGCACTCGGGCTCATCGTGGCGGAAGACGCACTCGACCGGTACGTGGTTCAATGGGCGGAGCGCCGCGTCAAAAACCCGCTCCTGCGAATCGGAATCCGATTCGCGGCGAATCCTGGCCGCACGATGGCGAACACGGCGAGCGGACGCGTCCCGTGGCATCGGGATGGCCGCCCGATCACCTGGCGCGAGTAAAGCTTCTTTCGTTTCCGTTCAGGCTTGAAACGCGCGCTTGCTAGTGGGACACCCGCTCCAAGTCGGGTCGTCCCGGCGGCATGTGCTCATCGAACCGAGGTCAGCGTCAGCAATGCCGCGCCGAGGCGCAGCCTTTCCACCCTGCGCCCCTCTGGCTGAGGAAGGGGAAATCTACACCAGGAGGACCGCCCTAAAGTCCGGCCAGGGCGGAATTTCGGGCCAACTGTGAACCCAGTTTGTTCGTCCAACGTAATGTCATTTATTGGCCTTAGCCCGGGAGGCACAGGGATGTCATTGCTCAAACGATTGTTGGGTCTGTCCGAGCCACCAAAACAGCGCGTTCGAGTGTGCGTCGAGTGCGGGATGCCGGTCGCCGAGCACAAGGAGTGGTGCTCCATTCTTCGCGGTCAGATCGAGATGAAACGCCGCGCCGACGAACGTCCTCAGGTTTCCTGATCCTGCCCGCCGCGGGGCTCCCGCATCCGCCACGCTGCCTTCGGGCGCTCGACGGCCTGGGTCCGTTCGCGACTTGGGCCTCCTCGTCGCATTAGCCTCGGGACGAAGGTAGAATCCCTTTTTCCTCGACCGAACGAGCCCACCGAGTCGAAGGGCAGGAGGCTGATGCGCAAGATCGACGTCTTTACCCACATTTCCCCGCCGGGTTACTCCGAAGGCGTCGACAAAATCGCTGGCGGTCTCAAGGACATCGGCAAGCGGAGTCGTGGCGTGCCGATGCTGCACGACCTCGACATCCGGTTCCAGGTGATGGAGCAGTTTCCGGACTATCAGCAGGTCTTGTCGCTGCCCACGCCCCCAATCGAGCTCTTCGCGACACCCGAGCAGGCGATCAATCTTGCGCGCATTGCGAACGACAGCATGGCCGAGCTGGTCGAGAAGTACCCCGATCACTTCGTCGCGTTCGCGGCTGCGCTCCCGATGAACGCGCCGGAGGCCGCGCTGGCGGAAACCGAGCGAGCGGTGACCGAGCTCAACGCGAAGGGCGTGCAGATTTACTCCAACATTCTCGGGAAGCCAATCGTCTCGCCGGAGTTCCTGCCGATCTTCGAGGCAATGGTGGGATACGATTTGCCGATCTGGCTGCACCCCTATCGCGGCGCAGACTTCCCGGACTACCTGAAGGAGCAGGCGTCCGAATTCGAGATCTGGTGGACCTTCGGGTGGCCGTACGACACGAGCGCGGCGATGGCGCGCGTGGTTTTCGCGGGTCTGTTCGATCGTTGGCCGTCGCTCAAGATCATCGCACACCACATGGGCGCGATGGTGCCCTATTTTGCCGGCCGCGTTGGTCCGGGATGGGATCAGTTGGGCGCGCGCACGTCCGACCGTGACCTCTCGCTGGTGCTGAAAGGGCTCAAGAAGCGGCCCCTCGACTACTTCAAGATGTTCTACGCCGACACTGCATTGTTCGGGGCGTATGACGCGACTGTCTGTGGCTTGGAGTTCTACGGGGTAAACAACGTGCTCTTTGCGTCGGACGCGCCGTTCGATCCCGAGAAGGGGCCGATGTACATCCGCGAAACGATTGCCATCATCGACCGGTTGCCGATCTCGGACGACGACCGTGAGCGGATCTACTCGCGCAATGCCGCGGCGATGCTGAAGCTGGACGATTGAAACTCCCAACTGCCAACTCCCAA
>Ga0075418_10001805_pt1 | contig 24364 bp, 10 predicted proteins | sample SoiMetdeltSBSDD2_FD_81776 | JGI IMG/M metagenome (GOLD analysis project Ga0075418, IMG submission 81776) | Bulk soil microbial communities from a Populus tree surrounding site in Tennessee, USA - Soil MetaG P. deltoides SBSDD2 | ecosystem: Environmental > Terrestrial > Soil > Tree plantation...
AGCCTTCGGCACGGGTGAGCCGGGAGAGAGCGCCGTCGTCGTGCGCTACCGCGTGCGCAACCTCGGCGGCAAGCCCTCCCGGGTGACGCTCTTCCTGGCACTGCGTCCGTTCCAGGTGAATCCGCCCTCGCAGCTTCTCAACCTCGCGGGTGGCGTGGCACCCATCCGTTCCCTCGCCTTCGCCGGCGAGCGTGTCACGGTGAACGAGGAGCGCCAGGTGTTCGCCCTCACGCGTCCCTCGGGTTCCGGGGCGGTGCACTTCGACGGCGGCGACATCGTCGCCGATTACCTGCACGCCGGACGGCTGCCCGCTTCGCCCACAGTGGTGGACGACTTCGAAGCCGCCTCCGGCGCCTTCGCTTTCCTCCTCGATCTCGCTCCTGGAGAAGAACGGGAGACGAGCCTTCTCGTGCCGTTGTACCCCGATGCGGCGCCACTCCTCGACGCCGAGGATGTGTCGCGCCTCGCCGCGGACCGAGTAGCGTCGGCGGCATGGGTCGCGGAGCAGTACGAAAGGAATCGCGCCGAATGGCGCGAGCTTCTCGACCGCACGGTGATCGAGGTTCCCGATCCGGCGGTGAACCAATCGCTCCGCGCGCAGCTCGGCTGGATCCTGGTGAATCGCGCCGGCCCGGCCCTGCAGCCGGGCACACGGGCCTATGCCCGCTCTTGGATCCGTGACGGCGCCCTCACCTCGTCGGCGCTCCTCCGGCTCGGCCACGCCGACGCGGCGCGCGACTTCCTAGAATGGTTCGCGACGCATCAATACGCCAACGGCAAGGTGCCCTGCGTCGTGGACGCGCGTGGCGCCGACCCCACGCCCGAGCACGACAGCACCGGGGAGTTCCTCTTCCTCGTGGCCGAGGTCTACCGCTACACCGGGGATCGGGCCCTTGCCGAGCGTCTCTGGCCCCGCGTCCAATCCGGCGCCGCGTACCTCGATTCGCTGCGCCAGCTACGCCGGACCGCTGCCTATCGCACGCCAGAGAACAGGCAGTTTTTCGGTCTCCTGCCGCCGTCCATCAGCCACGAAGGTTACTCGGCGAAGCCGATGCACTCCTACTGGGATGACTTCTGGGCGGTGCGCGGTTGGCGCGACGTCGTCTTCCTCGCGAAAACGTTGGGGCGAACGGCCGAGGCCAAGCGCCTGACGGCGCGACGCGACCAGTTCGAGAGCGACGTGGCGGCCTCGGTACGCGCGGCGCTCGTGCACCACGGCATCGATTTCGTCCCGGGCTGCGCCGATCTGGGCGACTTCGACGCCACCTCGACGACGATCCTGCTCTCGCCCGTGCAAGGGCAGCGTCTCGTTCCGGAAGCGGCGCTCCGCCGCACCTTTGAAGAGTACGAAAGTAACTTCCGCGCTCGCCTGAACGGCGAACCGTGGGACGCCTTCACACCCTACGAGGTGCGCAACATCGGCGCCTTCGTGCGCCTCGGCTGGCGCGAGCGTGCCGCCGCCCTGCTGCCCTTCTTCCTGGACTCGCAGCGCCCGCCGGCCTGGCGGCAGTGGCCCGAGGTGGTGTGGCGCGACGAGCGCGCGCCGCACTTCCTCGGCGACCTGCCCCACGGCTGGGTGGCATCCGATTTCTTGCGCTCGGTCCTCGATATGCTGGCTTATGAGCGCGAGGCGGATGCTTCGCTCGTCGTCGCCGCCGGTGTGCCGGTGGAGTGGCTCCGCGCCCCGGGGGTCATGGTGCGCAACTTGAGGACACCCTACGGGGAGCTCAGCTACACGCTCCTCGAGGACGGCGAAACCATCACGATGCGCATCGAAGCCGGACTAGTAGTGCCACCGGGGGGTGTGGTCGTGCGCCCCCCGCTTCCGTGGCCACTCCGCGCCGCGAGCCTCGACGGAGCACCGGTCCGCTCGAAAGCCGACGGCGAAATCGTGCTTCGCCGTCTTCCCGCCACGGTCGTCTTCCGGCGCTGATCGCGACAAGCGGGCCGGTGCTTGGCCAGGGCATTCTCACACCTTGTCGCAAAGCCGGCTCCGTTCACGGCTTTGTGGTGAACATGTATTCATTAGAGTGGGCATCTCCATACTCTGATTCGAGGGCAGTGCGATGGATTGGTGTCAACATGTCATCCAGAGATGAGAGCGGGAACAGCTGGTAAACATTCCAGGCGCACGCAGACCCAGCCGGCAGACCGAGACCGTATACACTCAGATCAGCCATCCGAATACTCGTACCGTGGAGGAAGAGCACGAAATCACTCTTGCCGTAAATGTTGATGGCCACGAGGTAAGGACCCGTTCCTCCTCCCTCCGTCCAGCGAAAGACTGTCGAGTCATCGACATTCGACGCCCCCTGCGGTGGTTCGACGATCTGCGGTGCAGCGGGAAGCTCGAGAACGATTCCGGCCGCAGGGGGTGTGATGGCATTCCGGTGCAGGATGGTGTGGTGTCCTCCCAGGGAGGCGAATGCCTCAATTTCGAAAACGGCATCCTGGACGACGGGTAGGATGTACTCGAAGGACGATCCGGGAACCGCGCGCCGAGACTGGGAAAAGAGCCAGAATGACTCGACGCCGAGGCGCATGCGGAGACCGATCGATTGGAGCTCGTAGCCGCTGGGAATCGTCACGGTACCGCTGCACTGGGCCTGCAGAGGATCGGTGAACTCCGCTATGGCGAATTCCTGGACAATGGACGAGCCCGCGGTGAGGACCAAATCTCGGCTGGCGAAACCATCGTACTCTGCCGGTAGCCCATCGGCTCCCACCGGCCAGCGGAACACGTACAACGTGCCCGAGACAGTCGGGCCGGGAGCATACCAGCCAATTGTCTGCTGGAATGAGCCGTCGTCGGGATTCGCCGTGGCCGCAGGAGTGAGGCTCGGTGCGAAATAAAGGCGCGTCGTCTTGCCCGGTGCTGGAGGCACGGTTCCTCTGATCGTGGCCGAGCTCCAAGGACTGATCCTGAATGGGACCCGGAAGAATGGGTCTCGACGTGTGATCCCGGCGTAGAAGCGGGCCTCGGTGGAGTCGAAGAGCAGAGCCACATCGTAGGTGGAAGCGACCTTCTCGACACGGAACGACCCTTCCGCATCGCTGGTCACCGTGGAATTGTCGCCGACGAGAACGATGACGCCAGGGACCGGTTGACCATCGGTGTCTTCGATCCTGCCCTGGATGGGCGTCAGTGGAGGTGGCGTGATCGGGTCATCCCCGCAGCCGCCGAGGGGCGCGATGCAGCCACAAACGAAACAGGCGAGGAGGCTTTTCATGTCGGACCTGCTGGGATCCCGTCGGGCAAGCTGCCGACGAGCGTATCACTCGCCTGGCGGACCGTTCAATAGCTGGGCGACGTCTCTTCCATGACATGTCGTTGCTGGCCCTTTGATGAGTGGATTGGCTCCGATAGGCACGATTCTTCCTGTAGAAGTCGAACATGCGGCTCATTTGTGGGTCCAACGAGGCTCGGTGCACGAAACGAGTGCACTATCCCGAAGCAGTGCACTGTGCCAGTGCATGCGCCACCGGCCTCAAGCCTCCCAGCCACCTCTCACTGTTCTCCATCGGCTGGAACGGCGCGAGGCCGTGCCAGAACCCTCGGCGTTTTCCGCTGACAGAGTCGAGGTCCGCCTGTCGCACCTCTCATCGTTCTCCATCGGTGGGAACAACGCTAGGCCGTGCCAGAACTCTCGGCGTTTTCCGCTGGCAGAGTCGAGGTCCGCCGGGCACACCTCTCAGTGTTCTCCATCGCGGGAACGACGCAAGGTCGTGCCAGAGCTCTTGGCGTTTTCCGGCGAAGGCGAGCACGTATCCTCAGGCGCCGAGGATCGCGCCGCGGGAGCGGATGACGTCCCGGTAGAAGTGGGCGCTCGCCTTGGGTGTGCGTTTCTGCGTCGTGAAGTCGACATGGACGATGCCGAAGCGCTTGGTGAAGCCCCAGGTCCATTCCAGGTTGTCGAGGAGGGACCAGACGAAGTAGCCGCGCAGGTCGACGCCGCGCTGTCGGGCGGCGAGTGCCGCTTGCAGGTGCGTGCGCAGGTATTCCACGCGCAAAGGATCCTCGACGGGCTCACCCGTTGCCACCGCCGGGTCGGGGAAACAGGCGCCGTTCTCGGTGACGTAGAGCGGCACGTCGCCGTAGCGTTCCTTCACCCAGCACAGAGTGCGCGTCAAACTCTCCGGGTGCACCTCCCAGTCGAGGTCGGTGTAGAGAGCATCCGGCTGGCGCACCTTGCTCGCTTGCAGCATGCCTCCTTGCGGATCGTGCTGCACGACACCTCTCGTGTAGTAATTGATGCCGAGGAAGTCGATGGGTGTGCCGATGAGGTCGAAGTCCCGGGACGGGAACTGCGGCCAGGCTTTCCCGAAGAGACGCCGGTACTCCTCGGGGTAGTGGCCGAAGAAGAGCGCGTCCAAGAACTGCCGGTTCATGTAGGCGTCGTCACGTGTGGCTGCTTCGCAATCTGCGGCCGAGTCGGTGGCGGGATCCTTCGGTTCCAGGTTGACCACGAGGCCGATGCGACCCGTGCCGTCGCTCCGGAACGCCTGCACCGCGGTGCCGTGGGCGCGCAGCAAGTTGTGCGACACCTGCGGCAGGGCATAGCGCTCGCGGCGCCCGGGAGCGTGCACGCCGTGCAAGTAGCCCGCATCGAGCACGACCCACGGCTCGTTGAGCGTGGTCCAGAGCGGCACGCGATCGCCGAGGGCGCGAAAGACGACGTGGGCGTAATCACCGAACCAGCCAGCGCTGTCCGGGTTGAGCCAGCCGCCGCGCTCGTCGAGCGCCGCGGGCATGTCCCAGTGGTAGAGGGTGACGCAGGGTTGGATGCCGTGGCCGAGGAGCTCGTCCACGAGACGGCCGTAGAAGTCTAGCCCGGCGGGGTTCACCTTCCCGCGCCCTTCGGGAAGGATGCGAGTCCAGGCGATGCTGCAGCGATAGGCTCGCAGGCCGAGTTCGCGCATGAGCGCCACGTCGTCGCGGAAACGGCGGTAGTGGTCGCAGGCGACGTCGCCCGTGGCGCTGCCGTGCATGCGACCGGGAGTGTGGGCGAAGCGATGCCAGTTGCTCACTCCCGCGCCATCGGCCAGAGGTGAGCCCTCCACCTGGTAGGCCGAGGTCGCTGCGCCCCAGAGGAAATCGGCGGGGAAGAGAGCAGAGGGAGAGGTCGGCGAGCTCACCCGCCACCTCCGTCGCGCTTCCCGAGCACGACCTCGACGCGATGCTCGCCGCCGTCGTGCACGAGAGGCACCCGCATCATGCCGGCGGTGACGGTCGCAGGAGCGCCATCGCACTGCCCCGAGCCGACGCCGAGACCGCGTCGATGCGGATTGCGCGCCATGATGGTGTAGCGCGTCGTCTCTCCGGGCAACTGGTACTGAATGGTGAATTCCGGCCAGTCGTCGGGCACGCAAGGCGCGAGCTCCAGCTGCGTTCCTTCCCGCACCCGGAAGCCGAGGAGCGATTCGAGGATGACCCGGTACATCCAGCCCGAGGAACCCGTATACCAGGTCCAGCCGCCACGCCCGACGTATGGCGCGGCGCCGTAGACGTCGGCCGCCACGACGTAAGGTTCGACGCGGTAGACGGCGACGCTCGCCGCGTCGCGGGCGTGATGCATTGGGCTCAGCATCTCCAGCAGCCGGGCGACGCGATCGTTGCGCCCCAGCTCGGCAAGCGCCCGCACCACCCAGAGCGCCGCGTGGGTGTACTGCCCGCCGTTCTCGCGCACGCCGCGCACATATCCTTTGATATAGCCCGGATCGTGGGTGGTGTGCTCGAAGGGCGGGGACAACAAGCGGATGAGCCCCTCGCGCTCGGAGACGAGCTCCGCTTCCACCGCTTGCAGAGCGCGCGCCGCGCGTTCCCGCGGCGCCGCCCGGGAGAGCACGGCCCAAGCCTGCACGAGCGCGTCGATGCGGCACTCGTCGCTCTCCTTCGAGCCGAGCGGCGTGCCGTCGTCGTAGTAGCCGCGCCGGTACCAGTCGCCGTCCCAACCTGCAGTTTCCAGTGCCGGGCGCAACTCTTCCCGCTGCCGCCGGTAGCGCTGTTCGCGCTCGCCGTCGCCGCGGGCGGCACAGAGAGGTTCGAAAGCCGCCAAGACGGCATGGAGGAAGAAACCCATCCACACACTTTCGCCGCGGCCTTCGCGCCCGACGCGGTTCATGCCGTCGTTCCAGTCCCCAGTGCCGAAAAGCGGCAGCCCGTGCGCCCCGCGCCCGAGGGAGCGATCGATGGCGCGACAGCAATGTTCGTAGAGCGTGCCCGACGAGCTGGCGCGGCGCGGCTCGAGATAGGCTTCGTCCTCACCCTCGGCGAGGGGCCGCGCCTCGAGATAGGGCAGCAGCTCGTCCAGAATCTTCCGGTCCCCAGTGACCTCCACGTAGTGCGCGGTGAGATAGGGGAGCCAGAGGAGGTCGTCCGCGAAGCGGGTGCGGAGGCCGCGGTCGCTCGGCGGGTGCCACCAGTGCAGGACATCGCCTTCGACGAACTGGTGCGCTCCATGCAACAGGATCTGGCGCCGCGTGAGCTCGGGCCAGAGGAGGGCGAGGGACGCTGCATCCTGCAGCTGATCGCGGTAGCCGAAGGCGCCCCCCGACTGGTAGAGCGCCGTCCGTGCCCAGATCCGGCAGGCCAAAGTCTGGTACGGGAGCCAGCCGTTCACCAGCAGATCGAGGGCGCGTGAAGGCGTCGAGATCTGCAGCCGGCCCGTTCCCTCACGCCAGAACGCTTCCACCTCGCGCCGCGCTGCCCTCGCCGCCTCGAGGCTGCCGTACCTGGCCACCAGGCTGCGAGCCTCGTCGCGATCGCGCCCGGCGCCGAAGAGAAAAACGAGCGAGAGGTTTGCCGCGGCGGGCAAGACCACGTGGGCTCGTTGCACGAAACAACGCTCGACCCCGCTGCCGGTGCGGCCATCGAAGGGAGCGGGGCTGCAGAGCGCTGCGGGCCGGGACATCGTTCCGTTCCGCCCCAGGAAGGCGGCGCGGTCGGTGGTCACCTGCGTGCTCGCACCGGCCGTGCTCGCGAAGGCGATGGCGCCGGCGAAATCCGCCGCCGCCACATTGCAGGCGAACAGAGCTCCGCTCTCTGCGTCGACCTCGGTGACGATGGTCGCGTCATCGGCGAACTCGCCCAGGAGCAAGCGCTGGAAGACGGTGAGCGACAAGTGGCGCTCGCGGGCGCTCGCATTTGCCAGCTGGACGACCACGATTTGCACCGGATCGTGGCGCGGCACGCAGATCTCGGTTTCCTGGCGCAGCGCGTGGCTCTCGTGCCGGAAAACGCTGTAGCCGAAGCCATGGCGCACTTCGTAGTCGCCCTCCCCGGGCGCGGGGCCGGGAAGCACGGACCAGAACTCACCCGTGTCCTCGTCGCGGAGGTAGAGGGCCTCGCCGTGCGGATCCAGGAGGGGATCGTTTCCCCAAGGCGTGAGCCGGTGCTCGCGGCTGTTTTCGCTCCAGGTGTGTCGCGCGCCGCTCTCGCTCACGAGGCAGCCGAAGCGTTCGTTGGCGATGATGTTGATCCACGGTTGCGGCGGCAGACCATGGAGCAGTCCGGCTTCACCACGCAGGTGCAGGACGTACTCGCCACCGCCGCGGGCGAAGCCGCCGCAGCCGTTGGCACATTCCAGGGCTTCGCGCCTCGACACCGCCTCGGGATGCGGGCTGGCGCGGACCGAGGGTCGTGGGTGGGGCGCGGCAAAGGCGGTGGGCTCGGGTCGCTGCCCTTGGGCGTCGAGCTCAGGCAACATCTCGCGGACGACGAGACGGGCCCGTGCCTCGAGAAGATGCATCTCGTCGGCGGAAAGATCGCCGGTGGCGATGTGCCGGAGCTCACCGACCCAAGGACGAGGGACCCCGGGTGGATCAGCACCACGACGCTCGACGGCTTCGCCGCCGAGAATCACCATGTCGATGTCGAGCCCCAGGTCGCGCCAGACGCCGTGCATGTTGGTGCAAGCGCGCCGCAGAGCCTCGTCCTTCCCGTGCACCACCACGGTGGGACGTTTGTGGAGCAGCCCGAGACGGGCCAGCCCGTCGCGGCTGCCGCGAGCCCGCCGCCGCACTTCGTCAGCGGCCCGAAGCCCTCCATAGAGGACAGCACCGGCGAGGGCATGGGCGTAAGCGCCGGAAGAGGCGTCGAGCCCGTGTCGGGCCAGGCTCGCGCGCGCGGCGCTCTCCGCGCCGCTCAAGAGTTTGTCGACGGCTGCGAGGTTTTCGTGCCTCGCGCCGAGCGACAGGGCTGCTTCCCGGTCCTCGCCGACGCCCAGAACGAAGGCGAGGCCCCGGCTCTCACCGGGAGCAAGACTCACGGTGCAGCGTAAGCTCGCGATCGGATCGAGGACGTTGCCGGTGGTGAGCGAGAGCGCCAGCCCGTCGCGGAGCACGGCGGGGCATGCCACGGAGCCGCCGCGACCGAGGAAGCGGGTGCGATCGGTCTCGTACTCTGTCGCCACAGCGCCGCACAAGCTGTGCACGAGCCACGGGTGGTTTTCGCCGCGGGCACGCGGCCGGCGCCGAGCCAGCAAGGCACCGTGCTCTGCGACGTACTCCGTTTGCACGAAGAGCTTGGAGAACGCCGGGTGGGCTGCATGTGCCCGCGCGGTGGCGAGGACGACCTCGACATAGCTGGTGAGCTCGACGCGGCAGGACTCGCGCCCGCGGTTGGTGAGCTCGAGCCGCCGCACCTCGAGTGCCGCGTCGGCGGCGACAGCGACGTCGAGGCGGGCGAGCAGACCGTTGTCCTCGCGGTCCAGGCGAAAGCGGCCCGGCACCCAGCTCGCCTCGTAACGCTCGGCGGGCCAGCGGACGGGTTGATGTCCCAGGGAGCGGAACTCGCCGCTCTCCGGACTCCGCAGGTAGAGGAAGAATCCGTCCGCGTCCTCGACGGGATCGCCGGCCCAGTGGCTGAGGGCGTGTTCGCCGTACCAGGAGCCGCCGCTGCCGGCGGCGGTGATGGCCACATGGTAGACGCCATTGGAGAGGAAACGCGTGGCCGGGGCAGGGCCTGCATGCGGATCGAGCGCCGGTGCTCGCACCACGACACCCATCCTTCTCTTCCTTCCGCGAGCGGCGATCGGCCGGCTCGCAGCGCGCACGACCGTAGCCCGCCCCGGTCAGCCGATGCAGGAGGTCTGCTGACGCTAACACCAAACGCGCGCCAAGACACTGCCGCGCTCCACCTCCGGGCCGGCCCCGAGGCCCGCGCTCGGGAAAAACCGGATGGGTGGAACGGTGGCGCCGCAGACTCGCATGCACTGTAATGGGGCCAGGCGCGGAGCGGAAGCGTTTCGCACTTGACGCCGCGGCCCGAATCGTGTAACCGTTTACACGCTCGCCAGCGTTTGCCGCCCCCGCGACGGCCCTCGTCCCGAGGGTGGCGTCAGCGGCCAACCACGGAGTCGATGTTGGCGACGATCCGGGATGTCGCGCGTCTCGCCGGGGTGTCCATCGCCACCGTGTCGCGGGTGTTCAACGGCAGCCCGCGGGTGAGTCAGGAAAGCGCCCGGCGCGTCCGGGCCGCAGCCACCCGGCTCGACTACTGGCCGAACAGCGGCGCCCGCAGCCTCACCACCAACCGCACCCACGCCCTCGGCGTCCTCCTGCCCGACCTCTTCGGCGAGTTTTTCTCCGAGGTCATCCGCGGCATCGATCATGCCGCCCGGGCCGAGAAGCTGCAGATCCTCGTCTCCAGCTCGCACGCCGATACGGAAGAACTGGTGGCGGCGGCACGCGCCATGCGCGGGCGCATCGACGGCCTCATCGCCATGGTTCCCGACAACGGCTCGGGCAGCGAGCTGCAGCAGATCGTGCGCCGCTTTCCCTTGGTGTTGCTCAACCCGCGTTCCCGGATTCCCGGCTGCAGCACCGTCTCCATCGCCAATCTCGGTGGTGCCCGCGCCGTGGTGCGGCATCTGCTCGCCCTCGGCCGGCTGCGGATTGCCACCATCCGGGGCCCGCGCGGCAACGTGGACGCCGAACAGCGGCTGCGCGGTTACCGGGACGCCCTGCGCGCCGCGAGCATCGCTCCGGAGGCACGGCTTGAACTGCAAGGCGACTTCACCGAGCGTTCGGGCTACGAGTGCGGCCGGGAACTGCTGCGACTGCGCCCCCGACCCACCGCGGTCTTCGCCGCCAACGATTACATGGCCATCGGTCTGCTGCGGGCGCTCCGCGACGCGGGCGTCGAGGTGCCGCGAGAGATCTCCGTCGTCGGCTTCGACGACATCGCCTTCGCCTTGTACCTGGATCCGCCACTCACCACGGTGCATGTGGACGCCTACGCCTTGGGGGAGCGAGCCACGCGCTCCCTGGTGCATTTCATGCGCGCGCCGCGCCCGTCCCGCTGTACCCATTTCGTCCTCCCCACGGCGCTCTCGGTGCGCGCTTCCTGCGGCGCCGAGACTTCGGGCGCCGCTGCGGCGGGCCCGGCCCGGCGCCGGCGCCTGCCCGAGGGCACCGACCGGGGGGGAACGGGGCGCGAAGGCGGCGGACGCGGGCGCGGCGAAGGCAGGATGCTTGCGGACATCGCGACCGCGCCGCGACGCGGTGCGCGAGGAGGTTGATCGTGGGCGCGGTCACCGCGCCTGCACGGAGTTTCTTGGATTCACCCTATTCTGTGAGGAGGCGCCAGCCATGACCGTCGCAAGAGCATGTTCGTTGTTTCTCGTCGCGACGCTCCTCGTCGCGACCACCGCTCTCGCCCAGGCGCCGCGCAAGGACGTCATCTGGGCCAAGCGGTCGCAAGCCGCCATCGTTTTGAACGGCATTCTCAGCGAGCCCGCCTGGGCCCTGGCCGAATCGGTGACGGTCCAGATGGCCATGGATGCCGGCATCCCCGGGAGCGGCTGGAAGTACGAAGGCGGTATCCTGCCCATCGATCCGACCAACGCCACGCTCAAGTTCCTCGTCGTCGGTAACCAGCTCTACCTGGGCGCCATCATCCGCGACCATTCCATCGGCGGCTCGATCGACTTCAACCGCTTCGACGGTTTGCTGATGGGGCTCATGGATCACTCCAGCACGGGAGCACCCAAACCGGTAGCGGAGTACTTCTACTCCTGGTGGTACCCCGTCGAGTCCGGGATCCCCAACCCGCAGCCGCCGGGTTACCAGCCAGGCTTCATCGGCCGCTGGTCCACCTTCCCGCCGGGGACGCCGCGCACCGCGGAGCAGATCGCCAACTGGGACGCCGTGACGGTGGTGCAGGGGCAGTCGAACAACGACGCCACCCAGGACACGCGCTACGTCGTGGAAATGCGATTCAATCTCACGCCCATGGGCTATGACGTCACCCAGCCCGAGGGCGACATCATCGAATGGAACGTTTCCATCTACGATTGCGACTGGTTGTGGCCGCTCAACGTGAACCAGCTCTCCTACAACCGTGTATGGTGGCAGGGGCCGTGGGGGAACGTCAGCTGGTACGATCAGGTGCACATTTACGCCCGGCCCGACGTCACGGTGGAATCCCCCAACCCGTTGCCGAAGATCCGTCCCGAGCTCAACCTCCCGAACGGCGCCGCCTTCGCTGCTCCCACCATCAACGGCACGCTCACCGAACCGGTGTGGAGCAATCTCGCCTACACCTTCAATATCCGCTACGGCGACGACGCCCTGCGCCAGACCTACCCGGGCGTGGGCCCGCATCGCGCCGGTCAGTACCAGCCGCCGGTGAACGGCGGCCTGGCCGCGATCCTCGACCCCGCGGACGCCACGGTGAAGGTTTTCTTCCGCGGCGATCTCTTGTACTTGGGATTCGATGTGCGCGATCAAGTGGTGCAGTACCACCCCAACTTCGATCGCTGGGACGGCTTCCTGGTGTCGCTCAACGAGAAGGTCATGCGCGGTCCGGACAACAATCTCTTGGGGCGCAGGCTGTCGTTCCAGGTGGCAGCGAACGGCACGGCGTTGCCGCAGGACTACTTGTCTTCGCTGGTCCTCGCTGGAGATGCCGCGATCTCCCTCGCCCTCAAGCCCGGGACCACCGTCGACAGCCTGGGAACGTCGGCGGATACCGGATACACCGCGGAGATGTGGGTCGACCTGACTGCTCTCGGCTATCCGGTGGGCCTCGGCGACGGCACGCTCTGGCTCGGCGTCAACAACCTGGACGGCGATTCGTTCCTGCCCATCACCGACAGCTACGGCACGCGCACCTGGTGGTTCCGTGAGTACGAGAACATGTGCTGCCCTGTGTGGGCCTACATGGCGCCGACCCCGCCCACCGATGCGCCCGTGGACCTGCCGGCGATCGACGCCTCCTTCCTCCTAGGCAGCGTGCCGAACCCGGGGCGGCGTCCCGCGATCCGCTACTCTCTGGCGCGCCCGAGCGACGTCGTGCTGGAAATCTTCGACGTCGCCGGCAGGCTGGTGGAGCGCCGGCCGCTCGGGCTGCAAGAGGCGGGGCTGGGTAGCGCCACTTTCGGCGGCAAGGATCAGGCCGCCGGGGTGTATGTCTACCGGCTCCACGTCCACGATCCCGTCACCGGTGCGGAGCGCAAGTCGCTTTCGGGCCGGCTCGTGGTCGTGAAGTGAGGCTCGGGACGCAACCCGAGCCACGACAGCGCAGGAGGCGACGCGTTCGTGCAGCTGCTGAGCACGATCCGCCGGCGGACCGCATGGGCTGGGGCGCTGGCGGTGCTCGCTGGTTCGGTGCAGCCCGGACGCGCGGGGACGACGGGGAAGATCTCCGGCGAGCTGCTGGATGCAGAGAAGCGCCCGGTGATCGCGGCGACGGTGGTGGTGACGGGCACGCCCTTCGGGGCCTTCACCAACGAGAAGGGGCAGTACAACATCCTCAACGTCCCGGCGGGGACCTACGAAGTGCAGATCAGTCGCATCGGCTTCAAGGCCGTGGTCGTCCACGATGTCGTGGTTTCGGCGGATCAGACGGCCCACCTGGATGCCACTCTCGAAGAGGCCGCCATCTCCACGGAAACCGTGGTGGTCCGGGCGACGCGGCCGCCGGTGGACATCCATCTGACCAGCAGCCTGGCGACGCTGCAGAGCGAAGAGATCGACAAGCTGCCGGTGCAGGAGCTGCAGGACGTGGTGAATCTGCAGGCAGGTGTGGTCGGCGGGCACTTCCGCGGCGGCCGCCAAGGGGAGGTGCAGTACCAGGTCGACGGCGTGACGATGAACAACGCCTTCGACAACTCCGCCAGCCTGAAAGTGGACCGCTCGCTCCTCCAGGAGGTGCAGGTCATCAGCGGCACGTTCGATGCGGAGTACGGCCAGGCCATGAGCGGCGTCGTCAACGCCGTCCTCAAGGACGGCACGCCGAAGTTTCAAGCCCTCACCGAGCTCTACGGCGGCGGCTTCTTCTTCCCCGGCCGGGAAGAGGAGCGGCTCGGCATCGCCAAGAAAGACTGGCCGCCGGTCACCCTCGGCCTGGACACGGTCCAGCCCACCGCCGTCGGTAGCTTCACCCTCACCTTGAGCGGTCCCGTGGGCCTGCCGCAGACGCTCTTCCTCGTCAACGCCCGGCGCTACAGCTTCAACGATTACGTTCGCGCCGAGCGCATCGTCGTCCCGGTCCCGACCCTCGTCATCTTACCCGACTCGGTGACGCGCTTCCTCGTACCCACCCTCGGCGATAGCGCAACGAGTCCCCTCGGCTTCACCGACGAGTGGTCCGGCGCGGTGAAGGTCAGCAACAGCTCCTTCGAGCGGCTCAAGCTGAGCTACCAGGCTCTGGTGAACGATCTCGAGGCCCGGCGCACCGACTATTCCTATCGCGCCAACCCGGACGGCATGGCGACGCAGACGACGTTCTCCGTGGCCCACGGTCTCGACCTCACCCGCACCTTCGGCAAGGCCAGCTACCTGGACCTGAGCTTGCGACAGAACTATTTCGACTACATCGACCGTAAGTACGCGGACATCTTCGACCGGCGCTACGACGCGGCGCAGCCGGCGCACGAGCTCGCCGGCCTTCCCGGCGTCAAGGTTTGGGGCGTGGACGTGACGCGCTACCAGCAGAAGACGAACACCTTCCTCTTCAAGACCAGCCTCGTCACCCAGCTCACGCCGGTGCAGCTGTTCAAGGCCGGGCTGGAGATGCAATGGCCGAAGGTGCAGTTCGGCAACCAGGGGACCCTGGTCTTCACCGAGGGCCCGACCGGGCAGACCTTGCAGCGCTACCTGGATGCGCCGCCCGACTATCCGGGAGTGCAGACCTACTGGCCGATCATCGGCGGCCTGTACGTGCACGACCAGCTGGAGTGGAAAGATCTGGCGCTCCGCCTCGGCGCCCGGATCGACTACTTCGATGCCAACTCTTACTTGCCGAGTGATCTGTCGAACCCGGCCAACGCCATCGCCGGGGCGCCGCTCTCGGTGCCCGTGCCCACCAACGCCAAGGCTTTCTTCTCCCCCAGGCTCGGCGTCGCCTACCCGATCACGGAAAGCGCCGGGATCCACTTCGCCTACGGTCACTTCGTGCAGTTCCCCACCATCCGCGACATCTTCACCAACGCGGACTACTCTTTCCTGGCGCGCCTGCAGGCCACGACCTCGTCCTTCGCGCGGGTGATGGGGAACCCCGACGTCGAACCGGAGGAATCCGTGCAGTACGAGTTCGGCTACAAGCAGGCGCTGACGCAGAACTTCGGGTTCGAAGTGAGCCTCTACTACAAGGACATCCGCAACCTGCTCGGCACGGAGTTCATCGACACCTACAACGACGCCACCTACGCGCGCCTGACCAACGTGGACTTCGGCAGCGTGAGCGGCGTCATCGTGGCGCTCGACCACCACCGGCTGGGTCCGGTGAGCGCCTCCTTGGACTACACCTGGCAGCGGGCCCAGGGGAACTCCAGCGATCCGAAAGAGACCGCCGCCCGTGCCCAAGCCGGGGACGATCCGAGACCGCGGGTGATCCCATTCGACTGGGACCAGCGCCACACCCTGAACGTGACGCTGGCCATCGCCAAGCCCGAGGTGTACTCGGCGAGCACCGTGGTGCGCGCCGTGAGCGGCCAGCCGTACACGCCCGAGATCTCCCAGGGTGGCTTCGGCTTCGGCCTGGCGGAGAACTCCGGGCGCCGGCCCTCGGGGATCGTCGTCGACCTGCGTGGCGAGTTCCTCCGCGGCTGGTTGGGACAGCGTTGGAGCTTGTTCGGCCGAGTCTTCAACCTGTTCGACACGCGCTTCTTCAATGGCGATGTCTTCGCCAGCACCGGAAGCCCGTTCTACTCGCGCTTCTCCGATCAGGTGGAGCTGGCGAGCCCGACGCGCTTCTATGCCCCGCGCCGGATCGAACTCGGCTTCAGCCTCGGGCTGGGGCAGGGGCGGTGACGGAGATGGGTGGAAGGCAAGGCAGGACGAACCGGCGCCGGCAGCGAGCGCGGCCTCGGCTCGCGCCGCCTCGACGCGCGCTTCTCGCGCTTCTTGCGTTCCTCGCGCTTCTCCTGCTGGCGGCGGCCGCTCCGCTGCCCGCGGCGGCCCAGGTGACCACGCCAGTGCCGGCGGACCAGCGCGGCACGCTCGACGCCGAGCGTTCTGGCTTCCACGATGCCGCCAACATCCGCACCGTCTTCTGGAACTACGGCATGGTGGGGGACTATCCCAGCGACCCGGTGAACGTGGACTTGAGCGTTTTCCACTCCGCCGAGGTGCCCAAAGGCACGGGCATGAACTACAGCGATGGCATCACGCCCTTCGTCCTCGCCAAGGTCCGGCAGCGCAACGGCTTGGACGCCTACATCATGGAGACCGGCTTCCGTGAACGGCAGGGGACCAGCCCTTACTTCAACCGGGTGATGCGCTTCGAGCCGCGGCCGGGATACTTCCAGGCCGACCCCTTGCGCAACCCGGCGCGCTCGCCGGCCATCAGCAGCGATCGCCGCACCTGGCCCGATGCGTGGCCCGACAAGCCTCCGGACTGGTCCGGCAGCTGGAACGGCTACTTCGGCAAGCGCCCGGCGGCGGACCAGGAGAGCTTCATGGTCATGGACGACCAGTTCTACGATGCCTGGGACTACTACCCCGACGACCGCGACCAGACCCGCCGGGGTCTGGGGTTGCGCATCGAGGTGCGCGGCTTCCAATGGGCCAACCCCCAGGCCGGCAACGTCATCTTCTGGCACTACGACATCACCAACGAGAGCACCACGGATTACAACGACAACGTCATCTTCGGCCTGTACATGGACTCCGGCGTCGGCGGCTCGGCGCTCTCCTGCGACGGCATCTACGAGTCCGACGACGACAACGCCTACTTCGATCGCACCTTCGACGAGGAAGTCATCAACCTGGTCTACACCTGGGATCGCTTCGGCCACGGTCGCGATCAGGCGGGGCCGTGCGGGCGCACCGGCTACCTGGGCTACGCCTACCTGGAGACGCCAGGCAACTCCTTCGATGGCATCGACAACGACGAGGACGGCATCACCGACGAGCGGCGCGATGGTGGCGTCGGCGAGCTCATCGTGGGCCAGGACGCGATAGCCGCCTATGTGGACACCCACTACGATCGGGCCCGCTTCGAAAACAAGTACGGCCCGCTGGCCGATCGCGCCGGTTACCGCAGCGGCAGCTGGTGGACCGGCGACGAGGACATGGACTGGAACGTGGAGCTGCACGATGTCGGCGCCGACGGCCTGCCCGAGACCGGCGACGAGGGCGAGGGCGACGGCCAGCCCACCCTCGGGGAGCCGAGCTTCGACCGCACGGACCTCAACGAATCCGATCAGATCGGTCTCACCGGCTTCAAGATCAACCGCATCAAGGCCGGCCAGGGGAATCCCAACCAGGAAGTGGACGGCATCGTCTTCTACACCGACCCCAACAACTGGCCGCAGCGTTTGTACGAGAAGTTCACCAGCCCGGATCCAGCGGTGCGTTTCGATCCGCCCCTGGCTGCCAACTACAACATCGGCTTCCTCTTCGCTTCGGGGCCCTTCCAGCTCCGGGCCGGCAAGACCGAGCGCTTCAGCCTCGCTCTCGCCTACGGCGGCGATCTCAACGAGCTGCGGCGCACGGTCAACACGGTGCAGCAGATCTACGATGCCAACTACCAGTTCGCCGTGCCGCCGAAGCTCCCGACCCTCACCGCCGAGGCCGGCGATGGCTATGTCCGCCTCGCTTGGGACGACGTGGCCGAACGCGGCGCCGACCCGGTGACCGGGGAGTTCGACTTCGAGGGCTACCGCGTCTATCGATCCACCGACCCGGCCTTCCGCGACGTCAAGGTGATCACCACCGGGACAGGCTCCGGCCCCATCGGCAACGGCCGCCCGAGCGCGCAGTTCGATCTGGTCAACGGCATCCACGGCTTCTCGGAGCTGACCGTGGAGGGCGTGGCTTACTACCTGGGCAACGACACTGGGCTCACCCACACCTGGAAGGACTCCACCGTCGTCAACGGCCAACGCTACTTCTACGCCCTCACCGCCTACGACCACGGCTCGGAGAAGTTCAACTTCTATCCCTCGGAGAACGCCATCACCGTCTCGGAGACGCCCCGCGGCGGCACGATCTTGCCGTCCAACGTGGTAGAGGTGCGCCCCGAGCCCCGCGTGCGCGGCTACGTGGCTGCATCCATCCAAGGACTGGTCCACGCGAGCGGCGGCGGCGCCGGGATGGTGCAGGTCGAGGTGCTCAACTCCAGCCTGGTGCGCGAGGGTCACCTCTTCGAGATCGCCTTCGCCAGCGGCGAGGACAGCGTCCGCGCCGATTCCTACGCCCTCGTCGACAAGAACGCCGACCAGGTGCTCTTCGAGCACGGCCGGGATCTGGAGGGCACAGGCAATGGTCCCGCCGCGGCCGGCCTGCTCCCGGTGATCGAGACGCAAGAGACCGTGGAGGTGGACGAACCCCGCACCGGCTTCGCCGACGGCAGCCCCACCAACGCTCTGCTCCTCGTCGAGTACCAGACCGTGCAGCCGATCAACCTGCGGCGGCCTGGGTTCCCCGACGACCTGACGATCACCTTCGCCGACGTCGTGCTCGACACCGGCTTGGCGGTGTTCCCCATTCCGGCCCGGCCGGCCAAGTTCGAGATCGTGGCGCACACCGCGGCGGGCGACCAGCGCATGGATTTCCGTTTTCGCGATCTCGACGCCGATGGCACCTTGAGCCGCACCGACGAATTCTTGGACGTCGTCACCTACACTCGCTCGGCACCCACGACACCCCAGGTGACCTGGAGGTTCCAGCTGGCGGGCACGCAGACGAGCGACGGGGCCCCGCTCCGGCCGCCGCGGCAGGGGGATGTGTTCGACCTGCGGCTCACCAAACCCTTTGGTTACGAGGACCGCTTCACCTTTACCGGCAAGGCAGAGTCCGTCGATGCGGTGGCGGCGAGCGCGGCGCCGGACCGGCCCTACGTGGTGCCGAATCCCTACGTGGCTTCGGCCAGCTTCGAGCCGGAGCGCTTCAACATCGCCGGCCGCGGCGAGCGGCGGCTCGAGTTCCGCAACCTGCCGCAATACTGCACCATCCGGATCTTCAACCTGCGTGGCGAGCTGGTGCAGACGCTGGCGCACGACGGCTCCACGGCGGGGGTGGTGGCCTGGAACCTGAGGACCAAGGACAACTTGGACGTGGCTCCCGGTCTCTACATATTCCATGTGGAGGCGGGAGCGGTGGAATCGAGTATCGGCAAGTTCGCGGTCATCAAATGAGGGTGAGGGGACGAAGACGTGGAAGGCGACGCGAGCATGAGCGCAAGGAGCAGGCGATGAGGCGCGAGATGACAGCCGCATGCCTGGTGATGGCGCTGTTCTCGGCCCAGGCGGCGGCGCAGACGAAGGTGGGGACGACCATCGCGCAGTTCGTCGCCATCGAGCCCAGCGCCCGCATCGCCGCCATGGGCAACGCCGGCGCCGCCGTCGCCGAGGGCATCCAGGCCGTCTACTACAACCCGGCGGCGCTGGGTTCCCTGGAACGCACGACCTTTCAATTCAGCCACGGCATCTGGTTCGCCGACATCCGTCACGAGTATGCCGCCGCCGCCATCGCCCTCGGCGACTGGGGCAACACCTTCGTCAGCGTCACGTCGCTCAACTCCGGGGACATCGAGGTGCGCACCGTGACGCAACCACTCGGCACCGGAGAGCTCTACAGTGTGCGGGACGTGGCGCTGAGCGTCGGCTACGGGCGGCAGGTGACCCCCCGCTTCGCCGCCGGGGCGCAGTTCAACTACATGAGCGAGACGATCTGGAACAGCACCCTGGATGCTTTCAGCTTCAGCTTCGGCACCGTGTACCGCATCACCGGCTCCGGCCTCACTTTGGGTGCGAGCGTCCTCCACTTCGGCACCAAGAGCGGTTTCGACGGCCGCGACCTGGTGATCCAGTACGACGCCGATCCGACGCGCTACGGCGACAACAGCGCCCTGCCGGCGGCGCAGGCCACCGACGAGTTCCCCGTGCCGGCGCAGTTCCGCATCGGTCTCAGCTATCCCCGGCGACTCAGCCCCACGAGCAAGCTGTTGCTCAGCATGGACGCCTTCCATCCCAACGACAACACCGAGGGCGTGAGCCTGGGCTGGGAGTGGTCGTGGAAGGAAACTCTGGCGCTGCGCGCCGGGTACCAGACCCTGGGGCAGCAAGACACCGAGCTCGGCCCCACCGCCGGGATCGGCCTGAGCGGTGTCATCGCCTCGCGTCGTTTCGAATTCGATTATGGCTGGGCCTCGCACACGGTCCTGCCGGAGGTGCATCGTTTCACCTTCGTCCTCGGCATGTGAGGACAGGGAGGGAGTACCGTGATCCGTTCCATCTCGATTGGGCTCGCCATCCTCGCCCTGCCTTGGTCCGGCGCTCGGGCGCTGACCACCGAAGCGTTGCTCGACACCTTGCAACACACCGCATTCAACTACTTCTGGAACGAGGCGAACGCGACGAACGGGCTCATCAAGGACCGGAGCACCCTCACCTCGCCGTGCAGCATCGCTTCGCTGGGCTTCGGCCTCTCCGCCATCTGCATCGGCATCGACCACGGCTGGGTGACGCGTGACGCCGGCCGCACCCGCATCCTCACCGCTTTGCAGACCCTGTGGACGCAGCCGCAGAGCAGCGCCGCCAACGGCACCATCGGTTACCAGGGGCTCTACTACCACTTCCTCGACATGAACACGGCGCTCCGCACCTGGAGCAGCGAGCTCTCCACCATCGACACGGCGCTCCTCTTCGCCGGCATCATCGACGTCAAGCAGTACTTCGATACGGCCGACCCTGGGGATGTGCAGGTGCGCGACCTGGCGGACAACATCTACTACCGCGCCAACTGGGAGTTCATGCGCAACTTCGCTCCGTCCATCTACATGGGCTGGAAACCCGGCACCGGCTTCGGCGGCTTCGGCCAGTGGATCGGCTACAACGAGGCCATGATCCTCTTCATCCTCGCCCTCGGCTCCCCGACCCATCCGGTGCCCGCCAGCACCTGGACCTCCTGGACCGGCGGTTACAACTGGAGCACGCAGTACGGGCAGGACTACGTGATCTTCCCGCCGCTCTTCGGGCACCAGTACAGCCACTGCTGGATCGACTTCCGTACCATCCAAGATGCCTACATGACGAATCGCGGCATCACTTACTTCGAGAACTCCCGCCGGGCGACGCTGGCGCAGCAGGCCTATTGCATCGCCAATCCGCTCGGCCGCGTCGGGTACGGCCAGTATGTGTGGGGGATCACCGCGAGCGACGAACCCGGCGGTTACGCCGCCCACGGGGCGCCGCCGCCGCAGAACGACAATGGCACCATCACTCCCACCGCGGTGGCCGGGTCGCTGCCGTTCGCGCCGGAGATCGTCATCCCCACCCTGCACCATCTGTACGACACCTACGGCGCCCAGCTCTTTTCCACCTACGGGTTCAAGGACGCCTTCAACCTGACGGCGAACTGGTGGGGCACGGACTACGTCGGCATCGACCAGGGGCCGATCATCATCATGATCGAGAACTACCGCACCGGGAACGTCTGGCGCCGCTTCTGGACCAACCCGGACATCCAGCGCGGCCTGCAGCGCGCCGGTTTCCTCACCGCCACCGACGTGGCGCAGATCGGCCCCGCCACTGGCCGGAGGTTCGCCCTCTTGCAGAACGAGCCCAACCCGATGCGGACGGTGGCCACCGTACCCTTCCGGCTCGAGGTGCCGGGGCGGGTCTCCCTGGCGCTGTACGACGTGGCGGGCCGGCGGGTGCGGCAGCTCCTGGAAGGCGCCTGGCCGGCAGGCGAGCATGGTGTACCCCTGGACGCGGCGGGCCTGCCGAACGGTGTCTATTACCTCCGGCTGGAGGTGGACGGCCAGCGACAGGCGAAGGCCTGCCTGGTGCTGCGCTGATTGACCCAACCGGGAGGACGGATCGATTCGAGAGAGGTGAACGGATGTTTCCCAGAGAAAGGTGGTGCTTCGGCTCGTAGTCTGTGGATATTCTGTCCGTTAGTTTGCTGCAACTGGGTTTCGCTGGCGCCTTGTGCGTGCAAGGAGCCGCAAGCGTCTGCACGTACTTCGTACGAGGAGGAACATCTATGAGACGCTTTAACTGGCGTGCCGGGAAGGTCGCCCTTCGGGCGGCGATCGGTCTGGCATGGGGGGCGGCAGTTCTCGGCGGCGTGGCTCAGGCCACACCCGTACCCAACGGGGCGACCATCGAGACCCGCACTTTCAACGATTGTGCTCTCTCGACGGTGGCCACCACCAACAACTACCCGGCCCTCGTCGAGATCAGCGACACCATGGACCCGGCGTGTCTCGGTTTCGCCAACCTGCACAGCTGGAGTTTCTCGGACGATGGCGGCTCCACGGCTGCCGTTTTCAACAACAACTCGGACTACACCTTCGGCGCCGACTTCACCATCAGCGGCCCTGGCGAGGGCGAGGGCGGTTTGCGCATCTCGCCCTGGTACGGGAAGTTCGTGGACGGGCGCATCATGGCCAACGCCACCACCGGCGAGATCGCTTGCTTCGGTGGCGCCCTTCCCTTCTACAGCTTCACCGTCAACCACGGCATCAGCTATATCAAGGGCACGACGATCCGTTTCGAGGTGACCTACCGCGCTCGTGACTTGTTCTCGACGGATCCTGCCTCCATCCAGTACCGGGCGGTCTACAACGGCAACACCTACGACAGCCCGGAGCTGCCCTTCGGCGAACAGAACCCCGACGAGTGCAACCCGAACGGCCTGTGGGGGATGCTGAACGATGGGCGGGTCGGCGGCTACTTCCAGGCCCGGGCGAACACCGGTGCCTTGCTCACCGGCACCTGGGGAAACATCACCTTCCAGGAGCTGACCCCGGTCGGCACACCGGTGGCGAACGCTGCCACGATCGAGACCCGCACCTTCAACGACTGCGCGCTCTCGACCTTGGCCACGACCAACAGCTTCCCGTCCCTGATCGAGATCAGCGACACCATGCATCCGGCGTGCCTGGGCTTCGCCAACCTCCACAGCTGGAGCTTCTCGGACGACGGCGGCACGACGGCTGCCGTGTTCAACAACAACTCGAACTTCGCCTACGGGGCGGACTTCACCATCAGCGGGCCCGGTGAAGGCGAGGGCGGCCTGCGCGTCTCACCGTGGTACGGGAAGTTCGTGGACGGGCGCATCATGGCCAACGCCACCACGGGGGAGATCGCCTGCTTCGGCGGGGCGCTTCCCTTCTACAGCTTCACCGTCAACCATGGGATCACCTATGTCAAAGGCACGACGATCCGCTTCGAGGTGACCTACCGCGCCAACGAGCTGGTGTCGACCGACCCGGCCACGATCCAGTACCGGGCGATCTACGACGGCAACACCTACGACAGCCCGGTGCTGCCCTTCGGCGAGCAGAACCCCGATGAGTGCACCCCGAATGGCATTTGGGGGATGCTCAACGACGGGCGTGTGGGAGGTTACTTCCAGCCGCGGGCGAACACCGGGGCCCTGCTCACCGCCACGTGGGGCAATGTGACCTACTCCACTTGCACTGCGGCGGTCGAGCTCACCTTCAATCCGCAGGTGCTGAACAAGAGCTCCGGGGGTCGCTGGGTCACCGGCTACCTCGAGCCCGCGGGCGACTACGATCTGGGCTCGATCCTGCTCAACGGCACGGTGCCGGTGGCGGCGGGGGCCCCGACTTCGGTCGGCGACTTCGATGCGGACGGGATCCCCGACCTCATGGTGAAGTTCGATCGCGCCGAGGTCACCGCTCTCCTGGAAGTGGGCAACTCCGTTCCGATCACCGTCAGTGGCTTGGTGGGTGGAGAGTGCTTCGAGGCCACCGATATGATCAAGGTCAAGACCGGTCACTTGCCTTCGCCGGCGGCCGGGAGCGTCCTAACCCCCGGCACCCAGGTGGAGGTGGTCTGGGAAGTGGAGCGCCGTTTCCACATCGTGGACCTGCTCGCTTCCTTCGATGGCGGCGCGACCTGGAGCGTCGAGGCGGAAAACCTGGACAACCCGGGCAGTTTGCTCTGGACCGTGCCGTCGGTGGCGACGGAACAGGCGCTGCTCGCGGTGGTCTCGTTGGGGGTGGAGGACGCTTCCGGGCCGACGCTGGAGGCTGAGCTCGGCAGCACCAATCTCTTCAGCATCGCGGGGACGACGGATAGCGGGACGCGGGGCTACGGCTTTGCGCTCCGCGGCATCGCCCCCAACCCGGCGCGGCTCGGCTTCTCGGTCAACTTCAGCTTGCCGAGCTCCGCTGCGGCGAAGCTCGAGGTCTACGACGTGAGGGGCCGGCAGGTGGCTGCCGCACAAGTGGGCCAGCTCGGTCCCGGTCTGCACAGCATGACGTTCGGTCAGGAGAGGAAGCTGCCGGCCGGCGTCTACCTCGTGCGGCTCACCCAGGGCGAGCGCACCGAGACGGCGCAGGCGACCGTCTTGCAGTAGCCGCGTCTCGCGTCGCAGCGATCGCGGCCCAAACTCCGGGGTCCGGTGCGCCGGACCCCGGATTTCTTTCGTGCATTGGGAACTGGCGCGCAATTGCCCCTCGCCGCCAGTGTCACGGCGACCGCGAAGCACCGGAGCCCCCTCGCCAGGTGAGCATTGGGTACAATGTCAGCACGCCCCCCAGGAGCTGGCTTTGCTGTGACGCCGACACGGTGCCGGCTCGACCGCGCCCGCCCCTTGCGTCGGGCAGCAGAGGAGGTAGGAGTCGAACCTCGTTATCGAGGCGCGCCGCGCCGCGGCGCCAGTCCATCTTCGCACCAGGATTGCAGCCCCTGGTCCTGGGTCACTCATTTCGACGGATTTCCCGAGGAGGACCACGCCATGAGGCGGTCCACGAGAATCGAACTCATCGGTCTCACGCTGTTGCAGCTCGCGACCCTCGCGAGTCTAACGGCGGCAGCGCCAGACCCGAACAGCGCCGTGGTCGTGTCCCGCATCTTCAACGATTGCCCAGGCTCGACCCTCACCATCACCAACGACTACCCGACCTGCATCACCATCGAGGACCGCAACGCCGGCTGCA
>Ga0075418_10001806_pt1 | contig 24363 bp, 19 predicted proteins | sample SoiMetdeltSBSDD2_FD_81776 | JGI IMG/M metagenome (GOLD analysis project Ga0075418, IMG submission 81776) | Bulk soil microbial communities from a Populus tree surrounding site in Tennessee, USA - Soil MetaG P. deltoides SBSDD2 | ecosystem: Environmental > Terrestrial > Soil > Tree plantation...
ATCTGGGACAGCCACGCGGACGTCGGGACCCACTCCATGCCGCGATCCGATCGCAGGTCTTCGAGCAGGGACTTCGAGGCCTTGGCATTGAACGCGAGGTCGAGGCCATTGCGGCCGCTCGGTGCGGGCAGGAGCGCCGGCGCATGGTCGGTCATGAGGTAGACATCCGCCTCGATGCGCTCCTCGCCGTTCTTGCCGAGCGAGAGGATCCGCAGCGGGACCCACGGGTTCGGGGTCGGGATCGTGATGTGGACGGACGTCCCGTCGCCGACCGCCTGGCCGCGCTCGGCGGCTGCGTCAGCGTCGAAGGCCGCAGCCAGGAAGATCGGGCTCCGGCTCGCGTAGAAGTCGAGGACCTCGGGCGCGTCCGGCGGGAGCCGGAAGCCATGATCCTTGGCCCACACGCCGATCTCGTCGGCGCCGCCCTTGAGGACGGTGATGTCGAGGGCGTCGATCTTGTATTTCGCGAGCTCCTGTGCGGAGCCCGCAGCGAGCTCATCGAAGGCAGCCGCCCGGACAAACTGGAGTTCCGGGGGCTGCGTCTCGCGGATGAGCCGCTGGAGCGTCCAGTCGCCGCCCTTCTCGACGTTCGTGGGGACGCCCGGGAGCGGCGTCAGGGAGCCGAACGCCCCGCCGCCACCAGCGAACTCGAACGCCGTGATGTAGTGCTCGATCCCGGCGTGGTAGCCGGCGAAGGTCGTCGTCTTCAGGAGGTTGACCGCCCCGTTCGGGCCGATGAGGCCGCCGCACGCCAACGCGGGCGCCGCGGACAGCAGGAGCACGGCCGTGACGGCCGGAAGGGTGAAGAACCATCGTCGCCGCATCACTCAGGTCTCCCATGATCCGGCCGAGGCAGGCAGTTCGACCGGCTTTCGATGCCTCCGAGACGGCGCTGCGCGGCGGACGGTTCCCGACCCCGCGTGGCGCGATGCGTTTGGCCGTCCAGGATTCAGGTGCACGTGGTGCAATTTCGTTGAATCCATCAATACGCCAGGTGTCACAATCGCGGTTCTCGCGCGTCCTTGGCCATATCGCCTGACTGACCGCAGCGAGGGGGCGGGCAGCGTCGGCGCCGCAAGGTGAGGAGGGACTGACGCCATGGCTCGTCGTACGTTCACGGTGCTCGCGAGCATCTTCCTGATCCTGAGCCAGGCGCTCGGCGCCGCGGCTTCGGGGATCCACGCGGGGCCGGCCCCACAACAGGTTGCGGCTCCGATCGCGTCCGGGCTCATCGATGAGCTCCGGTCTGGCGCTCGCTCGAGCTTCGTCGTGGAATTTGCGGCGACCACGGACCTGCGCGGCGCCCGCGGCATTGCCGCGAAGGCCGCAAAAGGCAAGTTCGTCTACGACCACCTGACCAAGACCGCGGCCGCCTCGCAGGCCGACGCGCTCGGCGCGACGAAGAACATCAAGGGCGTCAAGGCGACGAGCTACTGGCTCACGAACGTCCTCGTCGTCCGCGCCGACGTCGCTCGGGGGCACCAGCCGGACCGCGTCGTGGCGAAGCGCCTGGCGGACCTCGCCGAGAAGCTCTCGAAGACCAAGGGCGTGAGCAGCATCCGCGCCGAGGTCGTCGTTCCGCTCGTCAAGCCCGTCAAGGGTGGGGCCGGCATCCTCGCCGTCGACCCCGAGTGGGGCGTCGAGAAGATCGGCGCACCGGACGTCTGGGCCGAAGGAATCACCGGTGCCGGCATCGTCGTCGCGACGATCGACACCGGCGTCGAGTACACGCACGAGGCGCTCGTCGAGCACTACCGCGGCAACCTCGGCGGCGGGACGTTCGACCACAACTACAACTGGTGGGACCCCGCGAACATCTGCGGCGGTTCGCCCTGCGACAACGTCTTCCACGGCACCCATACGATGGGCACGATCGTCGGCGGCGACCTCGATGGGCCACTGCCGGATATCGGCGTCGCCCCGGGCGCCGAGTGGATCGCCGCGAAGGGCTGTGAGGACCTCGGCTGCTCCGAGAGCTCGCTGCTCTCGTCCGGGCAGTTCATGGTCGCCCCGACCGACCTCGACGGCAACAATCCCGATCCGTCGAAGGCCCCCGACCTCGTCAGCAACTCGTGGGGCAACGACGACCCGAACAACCCGTTCTACCTCGAGACCGTCCAGGCCTGGCGCGCCGCGGGGATCATCCCCGTCTTCGCAGCCGGCAACGCCGGCCCCGGCTGTGGCAGCGCCGGAACGCCGGGCAACTACGTCGAGTCGATCAGCGTCGGCGCGACGGACATCGACGACAACATTGCCGGCTTCTCGAGCCGGGGACCGTCCCCGACCGACAAGATCAGCCCGAACGTTTCCGGCCCAGGCGTCGACGTCGTCTCGTCCGTGCCGGGGAATGGCTACGGGACGGCCTCGGGCACATCGATGGCGACTCCCCATGTCGCCGGCACGATCGCCCTGATGATGTCCGCCGATCTCGCCCTTGCCGGCGACTTCGACGCGGTCCTCAACGCCCTGAACGTGACGGCCATCGACCGGCCAGACGACCAGTGCGGCAGCCCGGATGCCGACCTCGATCCGAACTTCGTCTATGGCGAAGGGCGCATCGATGCGAAGGCCGCCGTCGACCTCGTCAAGACCGGCGGAACGCTCGTCGGCACGGTCCGCGACGTTGACACCAGCGACCCCATCGAGGGCGCGAGGGTCACCGCCGACAACGGAGAGCGGCAGTTCTCCTCAACGACCGATGAGAACGGCGACTACGAGCTGTTCCTCGCCGAGGGGACGTACACCGTCTCCGCGCGTGCGTTCGGCTACGAGACGGCGGTCGTCTTCGGGACGCTGATCGTCACCGACGAGACCACGACCGAGAACTTCGACCTCACGGCGCTCCCGCGGTTCACCGTGAGCGGCACCGTGACGAGCTCGGGCAGCCCGGTCGCGGAAGCCTCCGTCGTTGCCCTTGGCACTCCGGTCGACCCCGCCATCACAGACGGCGCCGGCCACTACGAGCTTGTGCTGCCGATCGGTGAGTACACCCTCAAGGCCTCGCTCGGAGGCTGCAGCGACAGCCAGATTGTCGGCGTCAGCTCGACCGGCGACGACGTCGTCCAGGACTTCGCGCTCGTTCGAAAGGTCGACGGTTACGGCCACGTCTGCGGACCGATTCCGTTCGACTGGGTCGACGCCGACGGCCAGACGGCCCTGTTCGGCGACGACACCTTCGGCTACCTCCGCATGCCGTTCGACTTCCCGTTCTACGGGGAGAGCTACAACCGCCTGTTCGTCACGACGAACGGCTTCGTGAGCTTCCTGCCGACGGAACCGATCTTCTTCCCATCCGGCATCCCGAGTAGCTCCGAACCGAACGCCGCGATCTACGCGCTCTGGCGCGACCTCGTCATCGACGAGGACGCTGAGATCGACTACGCGACGATCGGCAGCGGCGATGCCGCCGCGTTCGTCATCGAATACCAGAACGCCCGGCTCATCGAATCGGACACGCGCGTGAACGTGGAGATGAAGCTCTGGGCCAACGGCAACATCGACCTCCTGTACGGCGACAACCCGGCGGGCGCGGCCAACGGCAGCGACGCGACCATCGGCATCGAGGACCAGACCGGTTCCGACGCGCTCCAGATCGGGTTCTTCGAACAGGTCGTCGGGCCGAACAGCGCAGTCCGCATCGAGACGCTGCCCGTCGCCATCCTCAGCGGCACCGTCGTCGACGCCAATGACGACTCGCCGATCTCCGGCGCCAGCGTCACGGCCGAGCCGAGTGGCCGCACCGCGACCACCGACAGTGACGGCCACTACGAGCTCCGGCTCCTCGCCGGCTCATACGACGTGACGGCCTCGAAGGGCACCTACGACCCTGTCACGCTGTCCGTCAGCCTGTCGGAGGGCGAGCTCGCGACCCTGGACTTCGCGCTCGAGAGTGCCACGGCGTCCGTCGAGCCGACCTCGGTCGAGGCGACCGTCGGCTTCGGCGAGACCGCCCAGGCCACCGTCCGGCTGTCGAACAACGGCAGCGCGACGCTCAACTGGGAGGCCAAGGAGCGCGATACCGGCTCGATCCCGCCTGATCTCCCGCCGGCCTTCGTCGGTGTGCTCCGCACGCCGAGCTGGTCTGCCGTCCATCTGCCGAACGCGGCGACCGTCGCCCCTGTTCGACCGTTCGATGCCGGCGGCCTGCCGCTGATCATCGATGACGACGACAGCGATTCGTTCGACACCAACGAGATCACCGCCGTCTATGGCCAGTCGGGCGGCGACCAGGCCAACATCGCGATCGACTTCGCCAACCTCAACGTCCAGGAGCTTGGCGGCTACATGTACTTCGACGTCGACCAGGATCCGAACACCGGCCTCCCGGCGGAAGCCCTGTTCGGCCTGCCGACCCAGGATGTCGGCATCGAGTACTTCGTGACGTTCTTCGACCTTGGGTTCTCGGGTGAGATCCCGGTTTGGAACGAGTTCGGCGACCTCGTCGGAATCGTTCCGGGCAGCTTCGACGGTCAGACCGTGTCGTTCGGCGTCCCGCTCGAGATGCTCGGCGGCGACGACGGCTCGATGAACGTCGACATGGTCGCCGGCTTCTTCGGCCCGTCCGACTGGGCGGCCGACGAGGGCCATGGCACCGTCAGCTCGTTCGCCGAGCTCGACTGGCTCGACGAGACCCCGGCCAGCGGGCGGATCATCGTCGGCGGCTTCGAGGACGTGGTCCTCACGCTCGGCGGACCGACGGTTGCGCCAGGCGAATACCACGGCCAGGTCGTCTTCGTGACGAGCGCGCCGAAGCAGCCCCAGGTCCCGGTCGACGTCACGCTGACCGTGACGCTGCCCGACGCGTTCGGCCGCGCGGCCGGAACCGTCACCGACGCTCACACCCTCCAGCCGGTCGGCGGCGCACTCGTCACGCTCCACGCGACGTGGCTCGGCGATCCGCTCGACTTCGAGACGACCACCGCCGACGACGGCTCGTGGTCGGTCATCGGGCCGGAAGGGTCGTGGCCGGTCGACGTCTCGGCCGACGGCTACGTCCCAGCCTCCATCAATGCCACGATCGTGCGCGGCGTCACCACCGGTGGCGCGGACGCGGCGATCCATAAGATCCAGCCGCACGCGGGGCTCGATGACAGTCCGATCATCTTCGTCCTGTCACCCGACAAGACCCGCAACGTCGTCCGGGAGCTGACAAATACCGGCGGCCACGCGGACCTCACGTTCACGATCGGCGAGGTCAACCTCGATCCGGCGACCGCGATCGCCGGGTCTCCCACTCCTCGCCATTCGCCGGTCGGCCCGGCGGCTAACCTCCTGACCAGCAGGGGGCTCACCGGCCGTGCATCGCTCAACGTTCCGGCGTCGCTCATGGCCGACGGCGATGTCCTCGCCAGCTGGCCGGCGGTCGGTCTCGACCTGCCGTGGGGCGTCGGCTACAACGGCAACGTCTGGCTCAGCGACCCGATCGACAACGGCGACCTGTGCAGCTTCGCAGGCGTCTGCGTTGACACCGAGTTCAGCACGGGCGGCACGCCGACCGGCGCATCGTTCGAGACGAGCTTCGGTGACTGGGCTGGCGACATGGCCTTCGACGCCGGGCGCGGCCTGCTCTGGCAGGTCTCGGTTGGCGGCGACAACGGCATCTACGGCATCGACCCGAGCGATGGCTCCGTCCAGGAGGTCATCACGGGTGATCCGTGGACCGGCACGAGCCAGCGCGGCCTCGCCTACGACCCGGCAGCCGATGTGTTCTACATCGGTGGCTGGAACGAGGGCATCATCTACCGCGTCGCCGGACCGTCCCACCCGACGCCCGGCGAGACCCTCAGCCAGTGCAACCCGGCGGACCCGAACATCTCCGGTCTCGCCTGGAACGGCTCCTTCCAGATGCTCTGGGAGGCCACGAACAGCGATAGCGACACGATCTTCCTGCTCGATCCGACGAACTGCGAAACCGTCCGTGCGCTCCCGCACCCGGACGGCGGCGGCTTCGGCGGGGCCGGCCTCGAGACCGATGTCGTCGGCAACCTCTGGCTGACCGGCCAGAACAGCGGCAATGCCTATCTCATCGAGAGCGGCCTGCCGAACTTCAGCGACGTTCCATGGCTGTCGGTCGCCCCGACCGACGGAACTGTCGGCATCGACGGCGCCCAGGACCTGACGATCACGGCGGACTCAACCGGTCTCGCGTCGGGCGTCTACCACGCGATCGTCGTCGTCCAGACCAACGATCCCGACCACGCGACGATGCAGATCCCGGTGATCCTCGTCGTACCTGCCTACCAGCAGGGCATCAACGCCGGCGGCGGCGTCTACACGACGGTTGGCGGCGACGATTACGCCGCGGACAAGCCGTTCAGCGCCGGCAGCTTCGGCTGGGTCGGCGCCTCGTCCACCCGCTCCGTGGGTGGGTCGATCGCCGGCACGCCGGATCCAGACTTGTATCGCAACCTGCGGTCCGGCATGTCCGCGTACCGCTTCTCGGTGCCGAACGGCACGTACCGCGTCGACCTCGGGTTCGCCGAGCTCCAGGCCCGCCACGCTGGCGACCGGGTGTTCTCGGTCGCGCTCGAGGGCGGCACCGTCCTCTCGAACTTCGACGTCTTCGCGCTCGCCGGCGGGCAGCGAATCGCGCTCGACCGGTCGTTCCTCGTCGAGGTCACCGACGGCGTCCTCGACATCTCGTTCCTCAGCCAGCGCGGAGATGCACCGATCATCAACGCCATCTTCGTCACCGAGGTGCCACCGGGCGCTCCGGGAGGCTGAGCCTCCCGTCACCGGACGCCAACGAGGCCCCGCCCACCGGGCGGGGCCTCTTCATGCCACCGGCAGGTTGAACCTGATCGTCGTCCCGTGGCCGACCACGGATTCCGCGGCAATCGCGCCGCCGTGGGCCTCGACGAGGTCCTTGGCGATCGCCAGCCCAAGCCCCGAGCCGCGCGAGCCCGCGCCCTTCGCGAAGCGGTCGAAGACATGGTCGAGGAGCTCGGGCTCGATGCCGCTGCCCGTGTCTGCGACGGCGATCTCGAGCCGACGCGCGGCGTCTCCGGTCGCGGCCTGAACGCGGATCGTGCCGCCGCTCGGCGTGTGCCGAAGGGCGTTCGAGACGAGGTTCGAGACAACTTCGCGGATCCGAACGGGATCGACCTCCGACAGGGGCAGGTCGTCGGGGATCTCGAGCTCGAGTCGCACGCCCGCCGCCTCCGCGGAGGCCCGGAAGCCCCGCGCCGCCTCGCTGATCAGCGCATCAACGTCCGTTGGCTCGCGGTGGAGCGGCAGCGTGCCCGCCTCGGCCAGCGCGACCGTGCGCAGATCCTCCACGAGCCGGGTCAGGACGCGGGTCTCCTCGAGGACGCTCGTGAGGTGCTCGGCGTCGGTCGGATGGACGCCGTCGATCATCGCCTCGACGTTGCCCTGGATGACTGCGAGCGGTGTCCGCAGCTCATGGCTGACGTCGGCGAGGAGGTCGCGTCGTTGGGTCTCGTCGATCGCGAGCCGCTCGGCCATCGTGTTGAACGAGCGGACGAGCTCGCGCAGCGGCCGCGGCCCGCGCGGGACGTCCACGCGCGCGCTCAGATCGCCGCCCGCCACCCGCGAGGACGCCTCGGACAGCGCATCGAGCGGGCCGGCGAGCTGCCGGAAGCTCCGTCCGACGAAACCGCCCGCGATGATCACCAGCCCAAGGAGCAGCGCGGCCACGGCGACCGCCTCCGTGCCGGCGCCCCCGGCGATGATCCCGAGCGCGGACGCGAGAAGCCACAGGACGGTCCCGAACCCGAGGATCGTGAACAGGAACAGCAATCCGAACAGGCAGCCGAGCCGCCGCATGAACGGGCCGCGCCGCCCGTCCCACGATCCTCCGGGGCCCCACGACCCGCGGCCCCAGTCGCCGCGGGACCAGTCGCTGCGGCCCCAGTTGCCGCGGCCCCAGCCGCCGTGGTCCGGTCGCGCGCCACCGACCTGCTCCCAGAAGCCCTGCCGATCGGACCATCGGTCGCGGCCGGCCGGCGGTCCCTCCTCGGGTGCGTCCTCGGGGGCCTTGTCGCTCGGCGGTTCGGCCATGTCAGCCGGCCTCGCGATCGTCGGCAAAGCGATAGCCGACGCCGTGGACCGTCAGGACGTAGCGCGGCTCGCGCGGAACCGGCTCGATCTTGCGACGGAGGTTCTTGACGTGCGCGTCGATCGATCGTTCGTAGGACTCGAAGGCGACGCCACGGACCGCGTCGAGGAGCTGGCTGCGCGTGAAGATCCGGCCGGGCCGCCGTGCGAGCGTCGCCAGGAGGCTGAACTCGGTCGGCGTCAGGTCGACCGAGCGGCTGGCGACGTCGACGCGCATCCGCGGCACGTCGAGGACGATGTCGCCCGCGACGATCCGGTCGCCCTCCGCCGCCACCGAGCCGTCGCGCTCACTGCGCCGCAGCACGGCCTTCACGCGGGCAACGAGCTCGCGCGGGCTGAAGGGCTTCGTGACGTAGTCGTCGGCGCCGAGCTCGAGCCCGAGCAGCTTGTCCAGCTCGTCGTCACGGGCCGTGAGCATCACGATCGGCATGTCGCCGTCGCGCCGCAGCTCGCGGGTGACCTCGAGGCCATCGAGGCCGGGCAGGCCGAGGTCGAGGACGACGAGGTCAGGCCTTCGGCGGCGTGCCAGGTCGAGCGCCGCGCGGCCATCGCCGCTGACCAGCACGGCGAAGCCTGCGTGCTCGAGGTAGTCGCGGGCGAGATCGGCGATTTTCGGCTCGTCATCGACGACGAGGATCGTCTTCGAAGCGGTCATCGACGCCATCGTACGGGTGCCCTTGTTCCAAGAGACGGGAAACCCGGGCCCGGACGAAGCCGGACCCGGGCGGGGAGTGAGGTAGGTATCGGTCAGCTGGGCGAGCTGCCCGATCCGCTTGGGCCGGAGGCTCCGGACGAGCTCCCCGAGCCGCCCGACGTGCCCTCGCCACCCTGGCGGCGATGCCAGTCGTCGTGGACTTCGCGGGCTCGATCCTCCCACGGGCCGCCGCGGAAGCCGTCCGGCTTGCCGTAGCCGTGGTGGCCGTAGCCCCAGCCGCCGCCCCAGCGCGGACCGCGCCAGAAGATCGCCCGGATGAGCCCGAAGATGATGAAGATCACGATCAGGGTGCCGAAGAAGCCGTGGCCGATGCCGTAGCCCCAGCCGTACGCATACGGGGCCACGACCGTGGTCCCCTCCGCGGCGGCACCGGCAACGAAGCCGGCCTGATAGATGCTCACGCCAACCGCTCCGAGAAGTCCGACGAGGACGAGGGCGGCGATGACGCGACCGAATGTGCCGAGCACGAGTTCCATCTCCTTCCGATGACTGCGAGTGTTCGCAGGTCCTCATCGTCGGGGCTGGATGTGGAGCGCTCGTGAAGGCGCTGCGGAGGTGCCGCAGAGGCTGGATCTGTCGAGGCCGGGCAAACGAAGAGGGCGGTCGCCTCGCGGCGCCGCCCTCTTCGACTGCGATCAGGAGATCACGGGTTCGGCGCTACGGGACGAGGATCCCATCGACACCGCTGTTGTCGGGTGCGGCCGCCTTCGCCGCGTTGTACGACGTCGTCGTGTTCGCGTTCAGCTTCGGCCCGTGCATCGCCTTGACGCCCGAGTAGCCGTACGAGTTGAGCGAGAACACCACGCCAGGCGTTGCATTCGAAGCAGGGTCGGTCGTGTCGCGCAGCCACGGGCCGCCCGAGGAGCCGCCCGTCATGTCGCAGGCGATCTTCCAGTTGTTGTCGTTGTTGTACGGGTCCGTCCCGATCGCGCCCGAGCAGTACGTCAGGTCGAGCCCGTGGTACTTGCCCGCGGCGGGGTAGCCGAATGCGTACCCGAGGCTGGGACCGGTCGTCGTCGACACGTTGACGCCGTAGGCGCCAAACGCGTCTACCTGGGCCGGGATCGATCCGCCGTTGCCACCGCTGCCGACAACCGCAAACGCCCAGTCGTACTGGACGGCGATATCGTCGAATGCCTCGCGGTCGGCGAAGCCGTGATGAACGACGAGCGCTCGTCCGACCCAGCAGCCGAACGTGGCCTGGGCGCACGAGTAGCTCGGCGACGTATCGAACGCGGGGTAGTAGACCCAGTTGGTCGCGAAGACGTCGGCGACCTCGTCGTACGCGCAGTGCGCGGCGGTGATGATCACCGAGTAGTTCGCGTCGCTGTTGTCGTCAACGACGGACGCCGAACAGATGTAGTCAACCCCGCCGAGCGTGAACAGGACGCGGCCCGAGCGCTCGAGGATCTCGCCGCCGTTCGGCCACGACTTGCCGGTGACGCCACCGCCACCGCCGGGCCTCGCCATCGGGATGAACTTGCCGTTCGATGTCTTGATGAAGTCGCGCGGGATCGCGTTCGCGATCCGCGCCGCCGTCCAGTACGCGATCGCTGGATCGACGCCTCGGGCACTCGTCGGCCCGGATCGGGCCGCGACGGTCACGGGCAGCGCGGCAAGCAGCGCGCAGGCGGTCAGGAGCACGAGGAATCGGCGCATCAGGGCCTCCGCATGAAGGGCGCGCCCGGCCGATGTCCCCCGGCCCCGGGTGCGCCCGGGTTGTCAGGTCGCCAGAGTGCCGCGCGGCCTGTGGCCGGGTCAAGTCAGCGGTCGGGGACCCGGTGCACGACCGCACCGTCCGGACCAGCCGCGGGGGTCTATCGTTCGCGCCATGAAGGGTGATCGCGTTGAGGCCGTGGTCGACACGGGCCAGGGCGTCCAGACGTTCGAGGTCATCGCCCGCAAGGCTGGCCGGCGGATCGAGGTGGTGACGTCGCGCGGCGTCGTCGAGGTTCGCGAGGTTACCCGCTCCGGCCAGACCGTCCGAACCGGACGCTTCATGGCCAACCGGCTGATCGCGCTCGTCGAGCATCCCGCGGCGGACGAACGCGGCCGCGTCGAGGTCTCCACCCGCCACCGGATCGCCCCGAAGTCCTGATTCGCGGATGCCGCGCCGCCTCAGCGCCGCGTCACCTCCCCGCGAGCGCCTGCACGAGCGGCGCCATCGTCTCCATGCAACGGGCCGGCAGCGCGTAGTAGTTGATGCCCGTCCGGTCGCGCCGCCGGAGCAGGAGGTCGCGCAGCCGCCCGAGCGTGCCATAGAGGACATACGGCGTCCCGATCAAGCCGACAGCTGCCGCCTTGGCGGCGCTCGCGACCGTCGTCAGCGGCCCGGCGCCCGAGCCGACGAGCCCGGCGTCGAAGACGATGACGTTGAGCTCGAGGGCATCCCAGCGGTCGTCGGCGGCGAACCGTACGAGGTCCGCCTTGTTTTCCGTTGCGGCCTCCGTGGCCTGCGTGACGATCGGCCGGCCGGCACGATCGAACTGCGGCAGCAGCCCGACGATGTCCGCCTCCCGCGCCGCGAAGCGGAGCATCCGCGGTCCTCCACCTCCGATCTGGATCGGCGGATGTGGTCGCTGGACCGGCAACGGGAAGAGCTGCGCTCCATCGAGCTGGTAGTGCTCGCCGGCATGCGTGACCGGTCCGCCGGCGAAGAGCCGCTTCAATAGCGCTGTCGCCTCGATGAGCCGGTCGACGCGCACTCTCGGCTCGTCGTACGGCAGCCCGAGCCAGCGATAGTCGGTGACCCGCCAGCCGGCGCCGAGGCCGAGCTCGAGCCGGCCACCGGACAGGACGTCCAGCGTTGCCGCCTCGCCGGCGAGGATCAGTGGGTGGCGGTAGTCGTTCGCGAACACAAACGGCCCGACGCGGATCGTGCTCGTGGCCGCCGCGGCCGCGGTCAGCGCCGCGATCGGGGCGAGCTGCCTCCCGAGGTGATCGGGGATGAGCAACGTCGTATAGCCAAGTGCTTCGGCACGACGCGCCAGCCCGGCCCACGCCTCGCCCGGCGACGAGCCACGCGGTGGCGTGCCGGTCGTGACCCCGAAGCGGAACGGCTGCACGCGGGCAGCGTAGCGGCGGCCGATTGAACCCCGCGGCCCCTCCGCCTGCTATGCACTGGTGATGGCTGGCTCGGCCGATCCCCTCGGCGACGACGCGCTCGACTTCTGGCTCGGCGACTGGGACGTGAGCTGGGATACAAGCGTCGGACGTGGCGTCGGTCGCAACCGGCTGACGAAGGTCGTCGGCCGAAGAGGCGTGCTGGAGCGATTCGAAGGCGTCGGACCGCGCGGCCGGCGGTTGCACGGCATGAGTCTGTCGATCCGCGACACCGCGGACGGCCGCTGGCGGCAGACGTGGATCGACTCGTCCGGCTCCTACCTCGATCTCGTCGGCGCCGAGGTCGACAGGCGGATCTCGTTCGAACGAGAGGCCGTCGAGGACGGCAAACCGGTGCGCTATCGAATGACCTGGACGGACGTCACGGATGACTCCCTCACCTGGCACTGGCAGCGCACGTCGGACCACGGCGCGACGTGGTCGGACCTGTGGACGATCGACTATCGGCGGCGGCCGGTGCCTCCGCGAGCCGCTACGACCAGGGCCGGAGCGGCGCGAGGAACTCGACGATCAGCGCGTTGAGCTGATCCGGGACCTCCATCCCGACCATGTGGGCGACATCGGGGATCGTCACGGCGCGGGCGTTCGTGGCGGCCGCAAGGAGCCGCTCGGCGGCATGGCCCATGTACGAGACGTCGAGGCTGCCGTTCACGACGAGGAACGGGCAGCGCAGGTCACCGAGGCGCTCATTCGCGGGCGGATCGAGCGGGATCGGCTGACCGTCCACGTGGCCGGGCAGGTACAGCGGGCGGTCCATCTCGCGCACGGCTTCACGGATCGCGCTCGGGACGCGGTCCGGCGGCTGGCCCGGGCCGTCGACCCAGAGCCGGACGTCGAGGTCGGCGATCGCGTCGGCATCGCGGTCGGCCGCGCTCTCGAGCCGTTCGGCCTCTTCGAAATACACCATCTCGTCCGGGAGATCCACGCCAGGATCGAATCCGCCTGGGCCACTTCCGATCGTCACCAGCGCGGCCACGCGCTCCGGGAATTCGATCGTCGTGTCGATCGCGATCTGGCCGCCGCGGCTGTTCCCGACGAGCGCCGCCCGCGTCAGCCCGAGCGCGTCGAGGACCGCGATCGCATCGGCGCGGTTGCTGAACGCGACGTCTTCGGTTTCGGAGCGCCCAAAGCCGCGCGCGTCGTAGCGGATCACCCGGTGGCCGGCCGCCGCGAGCCCCGGGACCATCGCGTCCCAGGCGCGCAGGTTGGCGATGCCGGCGTGGAGAAGCACGACCGGCGGGCCGTTGCCCTCGTCCTCGACATACAGCCGGCCGCCCGGAACCTCGACGAATCGTTCCACGGCAGACAGCCTACCCGCTCGGGACGCCAGGACCGGTCAAGAACGGCGCCGGGCCTCTGCCTCGCGCGCGACGGCGAGGGCTGCCGGCACGCCGCCGGTCCACGGCTCGCCATGGCCGGGTAGCAGCAGCCCTGCCTCGACCGCGTCGAGGCGAGTGAGGGACTTGAGCGCCAGTGCGCGATCGGCATTGAACGGGCCAACCTGCGGCCCGAGCTGGCCGGTCGCGACCGATCTCGTGACGAGCGCGTCGCCGAGGAAGAGCGCATCACGCCCCGGCACCAGGATCGCCGCGCTGCCCGGCGTGTGCCCCGGAAGGTGGATGACCCGCGGCGAGCCGGGCACATCGAGCGTCGCTCCGTCACCGAACGAGACGACCTCGCCGAGGTGCGGCCCGAGCCCGTATCGATTGCGGGCCGCGTAGATGAAGAACGAAAGGATCGGGCCGAGGCGATACGGCACCCGGGCGCTGGCCGGGTTCGGCACCTCACCGCGGGCCAGGGGTGCGTCCAGCTCGTGGACCCGGGCTTCGGCCTTTGACAGCCGCCGCAGCCGCTCCGCATAGCCGATGTGGTCGTCGTGGCCGTGCGTCAGCAGGATCGACCGAACGTCCTCGGGCTCGTGCCCGAGCTCGTGCAGCGTTCGGACAAGCTCGCCCCACAGGCCCGGTACGCCGCCGTCGATGACCGTGACATCGGAGCCGTCTTCGACGAGGTAGGCGTTGATCGTGCCGTTGCCGATCCGGTGGACGCCATCGGCGATCCTCATTCGGCGCTGAGCTCCGTTTCGAGCGGGGTCCGGAAACGCGGCGTGACCCGAATGCCACCGACCCAGGCATCGAGGCGCTTGCGTTCGGCCTCGATCGCCCGCTTCGCATCTGCACCGACATCTTCGAGCAGTCGCACGACGACGCCATTGTCGCGGTTCTGGCCCCAGCCGCCGACGATCCGCCCGTCCCACCAGACCGATGGCCCCGCGTTGCCCGCACGATCGAAGAGCGCCTTGCGGTGCGGGCCCAGGTACCAGTCGCGCTCGAACCAGCCCATGACCGTTGTGTCCAGCGTTGGCAGCAGGGCCGCCCACGGCGTGGCCGTGGTTTCGGCGTCGACGTCGTCGCCGAGGACGAGCCCACGTCCGCCGTCTTCCAGCTCGACCTCGGCGGTCTCGACGCCCTCGAGCGCCTTCCGAACCTCGCCGAGGCCCCAGCCCGTCCACCAGCGGAGGTCGGTCAGTGTCCCCGGTCCGAACGCCCGTAGCCAGCGCCGCAGCAGCTCGCTTCGCGCGACCGCCTCCGAAGGGTCGGCCAGCGAACCGCCGATCCAGCGCTCGAGCGGCGCCCACCGATACTGCCCGCTGACCCACGTCCCGCGCGGCTGCGCCCGGACGATCCGGCCGTCCATCGACATCAGGAACAGCACTCGCGTCGAGACGCCGACCTCGCCGGCCCACTTCTTGCCGGCGCCGAACGCGATGCGTTTCCTGAATCCCGGCACAACCTTCGTCAGCTCGGTCGCCGTGGCCTCGCCGGCCGCCTCGAGCGCGGCCATCGCCTCGGCTTCGACCGCCCGCAGCCACGGGCCCGGCCGTTTCGTGATGCCCGCGTCGAAGAGCATCCTCTCGGCGCGCTTCCGCTCGGCGGCGGCAATGGCCCGCCCGCACGCAGCCGTCAGCACCCCGGCGAGCTCGAGCGGGACGACGAACAGCGTCCGCCGCATGCCGATGATCCGGATCAGCGAGCGCTCGTCGAACATCGCCGTTGCGATGTCGGCCTGCGGGATGCCGCCGGTTCGAGCCGCCAGCCCGACATACGGCGACGTCGGCTCGGTCGCATGGATCCCGACGAGCTCGTCCGCTACGCGCACCGGGTCGCGGCCCTGAACCTCGGGCAGCAGATGGTGCCGCCGCGCGAGCCGTGCTCGACGCTCGCGATCGTCGATCCGCCTCACCGCCCGAGCGTACCGGGCGGGGCGTACCGTGGCACGGATGGACACTGACTCAGGGACCTGGCATCACGGGCTCGTCGCCCGTTGGTGGGCGGAGTTCACGACGCCGGAGCCCGAAGAGGTCGCGTACTACTCGACCGCGATCCAGACATGGGGCGAGCCCGCGTTGGACCTCGGCTGTGGGACCGGTCGGATCCTGCTGCCCCTGCTCGCCGCCGGGCTCGACGTCGATGGCACCGATGTCTCGGCCGACATGATCGCGGAGGCCAGACGCGCAGCCGAAGCGGCCGGATACAACCCGACGCTGACGGTCCAGGCCGGGCATGAGCTCGACGTGCCGCGGGCGTATCGGACGATCTACCTGTGCGGCGTGTTCGGGATCGGTGGGCGCCGCGATCGTGACCTCGAGACGCTTCGGCGCGCCCACCGCCACCTCGAGCCGAACGGAGCGTTGCTCCTCAATTACGAGCTGCCCTACGAGGGCCTCGACGCCGAGCGCTGGGCGCGTTGGCTGCCCGGCGGTCGGGCCGGAATCCCGAGGCCCTGGCCCGACTCCGGAGAGCGCAAACGCATGGCGAACGGCGACGAGCTCGAGTGGCTGAACCGGGTCGCGGACATGGATCCCCTGGCCCAGCGACAGACCTTCCAGGTCCGGATTCGCCTCTGGCGCGACGGCCAGGTGGTCGCCGAGGAAGAGCATCAGCTCTCCGAGAACCTGTACTTCGCGCCGGAGATCCAGCACTTCCTCACGGATGCCGGGTTCCGGGACGTCGCCGTCGAAGGCGGGTATCGCGGCCAGCCGGCCACGCCCGACGACGGCGTCCTCATGTTCGTGGCTCGCCCCTAGCTCAGCTTCACCGCCGGGCGTACGGCCGGCAATAGCCGATTGGGGGATGTCCTCGCGCGCGCAGGTTGAGGACAGTTCACGCGATGCGAGACCTTGAGGCTGCCCGCCAGCTTCGCCGCGCGCTGCGCGTGTTCGGGCTGATCGTGCTGCCCCTCGCTGGCGCGTGGCTCGTCGTGGCGGCGGTGATGAACGACCTGTCGTCGTTCCTGGTCGGAACCGCCGGCCTCCTGTTCGGCGCGTTCATGCTCATCGAGTCCCGGATCTCGGGCGAGCGTTCCGCGAGCTCGATCGCCACGCGCGCCGCGGTCGTGACGGAGGTCGCGATCTTCGTTGCCGTGACGATCGAGCCGTCGCTGGCCGTCACGATGACGATGACCGCGCTCATCCCGCCGATCCTCGCCTTCGCGTACGCCGATCACCGGGCCGTGATCCGGCTGACGGTCGTCGCCGGCCTTGTCGGGACGTGGGCGGCGTTGACGCCGTTCATCGTGCCGTGGCCGACGGACCTCGAACCACCGTTGAGCGTCCTGCTCCCCGTCTCAAGCCTCGTTCTCGGGTACGTCGTCTTCCTGATGTTCCTGCTCAATGCGAGCAACCGCCAGCGCGAGACGGCGGACGACCTGAGAACGGCCGTCGCGATGTCGCGAGAGCTGTCGCAGACGCTCGATCCCCAGCTCATCGGCGACCTCATCGCCCGCCACCTCGTGCAGGCCACCGAGGCGACCGACTGCGCGCTGAGCACGTGGGATCGGCCGGGCGATCGTGTCGTGACCCACGGCTACTACCCGTCCGAGCGACGCCACCTGCTCGAGGGCACGTACGACCTGACCGAGTACCCGGCGACGCGCCGCGTGCTCGAGAACCAGGAGGCCTGCTTCGTCGACCTCGCGAACCCGCAGTCGGACCCGCGTGAGGTCGCCTATCTCGCGGGCATCGGCCAGCGCAGCATGGTCATTCTGCCGCTCGTCGTCCACGGCGAGTCGGTGGGCACCGTGGAGCTCACGTCGGATCGATCCGGCGTCTTCACGACGCGTCGGGTCGAGCTCGCGGCGATGCTCAGCCGGGAGGCCGCGACCGCGCTCGAGAACGCCCGGCTCTACGACCAGATCCATGACCAGGCGTTCCGCGACCCGCTGACGGGCCTCGCGAACCGGACGCTCTTCCACGACCGCGTCAAGCACGTCCTTGATCGGCTCCGCGGCCGGAGCCAGCAACGGGCGGCCGTCCTGTTCCTCGACATCGACCACTTCAAGCTCCTCAACGACAAGTTCGGCCACTCGCGCGGCGACGACGTCCTGCGCGTTGTGGCCGATCGCGTCCGCTGGGCGATTCGACCGGGCGACACCGCGGCCCGCCTCGGCGGCGACGAGTTCGCGATCCTCCTCGAGGACGTCGACGCCTACCCGGCGGCGCGCCTCGTCGCGAATCGGCTGCTGGACTCGCTCGCCGCGCCGATCACGCTGGCTGACGGCTCACCGACCGTCGGCGCGAGTGTCGGGGTCGCGCTGAGCGGCGTCGGCGGCGAGACCGTCGACGACCTGCTCCGCAATGCCGACATCGCGATGTACGCGGCGAAGGCCGCCGGTCGCGGCCGGATCGAGCTCTTCCGGCCGGAGCTGCTCGAGCAGGCCGCCGCCCGGAGCGACCTTGGCGCACGGCTCCGTCGGGCCGCCGACCGTGGCGAGCTCCGGCTCGAATACCAGCCGATCGTCGAGCTCGCCGGGGGCGGGATCGTTGGCCTCGAGGCGCTGGTCCGCTGGCAGCCGCCGGATCGGCCGCTCCAGTACCCGGCCGACTTCATCGCCATGGCCGAGGAAACGGGCGAGATCATCCCGATCGGCCGCTGGGTCATCAACGAAGCCTGTCGCCAGATCCGGATCTGGCAGGAGCGCTACAACCTGCCGGAGCTGCGTGCCAATGTGAACATCTCGGCGCGGCAGTTCAAGGACCCCGACCTTGTCGCGGTCGTCGCGGGCGCCCTCGCCGACAATGGCCTGCCGGCCCACTGCCTGACGCTCGAGATCACCGAGAGCACGCTCATGCTTCGAACGACCGAGACGATGGCCCGCGTGGGCGACCTCCGGGCACTCGGCACCCGCCTGTCGATCGACGACTTCGGCACGGGCTACTCGTCACTCGGCTACCTGCAGGCGTTCCAGGTCGACGAGCTGAAGCTCGATCGATCGTTCGTCTCGGATCCAACCGAGATCGGCAACCCGATGGTCCTCAGCCGGGCGATCGTGGAGCTCGCCCGCGCGCTCGGGCTCGAGATGGTCGTCGAGGGCGTCGAATCGGTCGCCCAGGCGGACTGGTTCGCATCGCTCGGCTGCTCATTCGCGCAGGGCTTCTTCTTCGCCCGGCCGCTCGCCCCGGAGAGCGCCGAACGCTTCCTCGAGCGCGCGCCTCGCCCAATGACGGTCGGGGAGGGGAACGGCGTCGTGCCCGCACGGGAGCGGCGCCGAGCCCGCGCCGCGCAGCGCCCGAGCGGTGGTCGAAACCTGCGCCTCGTCTCTGGCGAAGGCGAGCGACCCTGACCGCAGCCGTCCGCCGCCGGCGCCGGTAGCGGCGTCGGCGAGCGGCGTCGACTAGCGGCGCCAGCCCAGGAGCCAGGCTCCCAGCGCGAGGTAGAACACCGGGCTAAGCACGCCGGCGATCAGCGCCGGCGCGAGCACGAGCACGCTCGTCGCGTCGAGGACGATCAGGCGCGCCAGCCACGTGAGGACGAGCACGGCGCCGAGGATCAGCCCCAGCGGGCCGACCCAGCCCGGCACGTCCAGGCTCCGCGTCGCGAGCCAGGCGAAGATCACCAGGGCGAGCCCGGTCAGGCCGAAGGTCATGAAGCCACGCGGGTCGATCGAGCTCGGCAGGTCGCTGATCGTCGTCGGCGGATGGAGGACGTTCGCCAGGTCATGGGCGCCGTGAGCCGCCGCGCCGATCGAGCCGACGAACCCGAGCCCGAGCGCCAGCGCGGCAAAGGCGGCATCCACCTCGCGCAGCCGGCTCCAGACGGCGACGAGGCCAGCCAGGGCAAGCAGCGGCGCCAGCATCAGGAAGAGCCCGCCCAGCAGGGCATTCTTCAGGACGACGAACGCGAGCGCATAGCCGAGCCCGGCCAATCCCGCCAGGATCGAGCTCCGGCCCGCGAACCGATCGAACGACGTGGTCATCAACACCCTCCCAACCACGCGTCCCTCGTGTCCATGATCGCGACCCGGGAGCGCCGCCGCAAGTTTGGTGCGTGGCTACTCGCCGGTCGTGAACACCTCGCTGGCCCAGAGCACGCCCTCGGTCTCCGGGCCGTCCTCGCTGACGTCGGGAATGGAGCCAGCCGGGCCGCCCTTGGCCTCGATGACGATGACCTGCCATGCGAAGCGGCCGGTCTCTGCGTACGGACCGAGGGCGTCCCACAGGCCGTCCACGCGTGCCCCGAGCGCTTCATCGGGTTTCGCATTCGCCGGGAAGGGCACCCATGGCGCCGTGTTCAGGCCTTCGGCGTGGCCGACGAGGAGGATCATCTCGGAGGTCAGGTCGACGTTCTCGAACGAGCCGTCGGCCGCGACCTCTCCATCGCCGATGACGACCCGCGAGATGAAGGCCTCCGGCTTGAGGACGATCGGCGTCGGCTGGGGCGTGCTCTTGAAGGCCTGCATCCCGGCGAACACCACGCTCGTTGCGGCGATCAGCAGGCCGATCCCGCCGAAGAGGAGCTGCACCCGGGTCGGCAAGTCACCGAACCGGGCGGCGACCCCTCCCTCGGCTTTGCGCCCGCGCGTCGGCCGTTGCTTCGCGTCCGCCATCGATGAGTGAACTCTACAAACCGACCACATCGGGCGTCCAGCGCCTGGCTTGACGGAGATCGTTGACTGTGCAACTATTTGCGCAAGCTCGCAAGTAGCCAGCACGACCGAAAGAACCAGCTCATGCCCGCAGTCACCGTCGACGACATCACCATCCTGCCGCGCATCCCCGAACCGGATCCGGCCCTGGCGCGGCAGCGCCCGGTCGTCCAGCTGACGACCGCCCCAAAGGGCTTCGAAGGCGAGGGCTTCCCGGTCCGCCGGGCGTTCGCCGGCGTCTCCCTTGCGGACCTCGACCCGTTCGTCCACCTCGACCAGATGGGCGAGGTCGACTACGCGCCGGGCGAACCCAAAGGCACGCCCTGGCACCCTCACCGCGGCTTCGAGACCGTGACCTACATGATCGACGGCGTCTTCGAGCACAACGACTCGAACGGCGGCGGCGGCACGATCACCAACGGCGACACGCAGTGGATGACCGCGGGAGCCGGAATCCTGCACATCGAGAAGCCGCCGGAGTGGCTCGTCGTGAAGGGCGGCCTGTTCCATGGCTTCCAGCTCTGGGTCAACCTGCCGGCCGCCCAGAAGTGGTCGCCGCCGCGCTACCAGGACATCCGGGCCGGCGAGGTCGCGCTCGCGTCGTCGCCGGATGGCGGGGCGCTCATCCGCGTGATCGCCGGGGAGCTCGGCGGGCTGTCAGGACCCGGCGTCACGTACACGCCGATGACGCTCGTCCACGCGACGCTCTCGCCGGGCGCCCGGCTGTCGCTTCCATGGCGGGCCGACGACAACGCGCTCGTCTACGTCATGGCCGGCCTCGGAGCGGTCGGCAGTGGCGATGGCGCACGGTCGATCGAAGCGGGACAGCTCGCGGTCTTCGGCGACGGCGACGCGATCACGGTCTCGGCGCTGCCGCAGGGCCGCCAGGAGTCGCGGAGCCCGAACCTCGAGGTCCTCGTGCTCGGTGGACGGCCGATCGGCGAGCCGGTCGCGTGGATGGGTCCGTTCGTCATGAACACGCGCGCGGAGCTGTTGCAGGCCGTCTCCGACTATCACGCCGGCCGGCTCGGCACGATCCCGGCCATCCACGGCGCGCCGACCACGATCGAGGAGCGCTAGCCCGCGGAGCGCCAGTCCTCGCCCGACGGGTAGCATGTCCGGCAGTGACGGTTGGCCGGGGAAGGGACGGGCCCACGGATCCTCACGAGGGTCCGATCGTGCAGCCATCACTTGATCTGGCCCGGATCGCGGCCGATCTCGAGACGCGCGCCGGTCGGTTGCAGCGGTTCGTCCAGGGCCTCGCCTCGGTCCTCGAGCGGTTCGAAGCCAACGCCCGCAGTGACGATCCGTCCGACCTCCTCGCCGACTTCGAGGCACCGGAGGCGAGCCATGAGGCGCTCCGCGTCCTGACCGAGGCGTCGACGGCGACGAGGCACGACCTCGCCGTGCTCCGGACCGATATCCACGCCCTGATGCGTGCGAGTCCGGATGGCGCCAGGCCGGCGATCGTGGGACGGATCCACGAGGCAGGGCTCGCGGCCGCGGCGCTGGTGGCCCGGTTCGTGGCGTTCCAGCGAGACACGGGCGAGCGGCTGGCCGCCCGTGGCGCCGGGCCGAGTGGTGCCAGCGGGCCGGCGGCGCAGGCCCTGCAGCGGTTCGTCGCGAACGCGGAACGGACGCTGCAGGACGTCGCGGACGGCGCGCTGCGCATCGACCAGGAAGACGGTCACCTCGGCCTGATGGCGAACGCGACGCCGACAGGCCCAGCCGTCCGGACCGTCATCATCCCGCCGCTGCCACGGAAGGGCGAGCGTCGCCGGCCTGCCGCGCTCCTCGCATTGGCGGCCGCAGGGGGCGCATTCACGAGCTGGGGGAGTCGGTTCGCGCGCGCGAACAGCACGCTCGGAACGCTTGCGGCCGGCGGCGCCCTTGCGACCGTCGTCCTCGTCGCGGTCGTCGTCTCGAGCGGCACGCCGTCCGCCTCCGGCTCGCCACCGAGCTCGGCCGGGGCATCGCAGGGCGGGAGCGGCGGGGTCGCCGTTGGCAGCGGCTCGCCTGGGGCGTCATCGGACGCGTCGCCGGGAACCTCCGAACCGGCGGTCTCCCTGCTGCCCGGACAGACGCCGCCACCGGGTTCCTCACCGGCGCCGAGCTCGCCGGGCCAGAGCCAGCCTCCTGCCAGCGCCTCGCCGGGACCGTCAACCGCGCCGACACCCACGCCGCCGGGCGTCACGCCGCCGCCGCCCACCCCCGTGCCGACGCCTGCGCCCACGCTGGATCCTGGCGCCGCTGCCGACGCGTTCGCTGCCCGCGTCACGTCCGCAGCCAACTCCATCGACGCGATGCTCACGAGCATCAACGCTTCAAGTCAGGCCGCCGACTTCGCGGCCGCGAAGGCCACGGCGCAGAACCTCGAGACCCTGGCCGCGGCGGAGCGCGCGTGGCTGCAGGCTCACCCACCGGCGACGTGCTACGAGACGCCCCATACGAACGCGCTCGCCCGCTACGCGGACCTCATCGCGACGGCCGTCGAGATCCAGGCCGATGCGGACGCCCAGAACACGAATGCGATCTCGAATGATGTCGCGAGCGGCCATGTTGACGTGGCGGCCCTGAAACAGGCCGCGACGAAGGCGGCGCACGACTGTCCATAGGCTCGCTGGCAGCCTCGACTGTATCTCTTGACAATGCATCAGACACTGATATAGTCGCGCCGATGGCAGCAACGAAGTCCCTCCCCGCGCTCCCGCCGCTGTCGCGGAACGCGTTGCACGTCCTCCTCGCCATCGGCGCCGAGGAGCGACATGGCTACGCGATCATGCGCGAGGTCGAACGGCTGACCGACGGCGCGATCCGCCTTGGGCCCGGCGCGATCTACACGACGATCCGCAAGCTCGTCGAGGACGGCCTCATCGAGGAGACCGAAGAGCGACCGGATCCCGGGCTCGACGACCAGCGCCGGCGTTACTACCGCCTCACCGCCGCCGGCCTGGCCGCAACCACGGCTGAGGTGCGACGCCTCGAGGGCCTCGTCCGAGCCAGCCGCAACTTCGTCCCGGAGTCCGGGCGATGAGTGCGCAGGACCGCCTCTTCCGAGCCCTGCTCCAGCTCTACCCGGCCGAGTTCCGCACGCGTTACGGCGACGAGCTCCTCCAGCTCTGCGCCGATGAGCTGCGCGATGCCCGCGCCCCGAACGCCCAGCACGGCCAGCTCCGGACGCTCCTCGCGAATGTCATCGACGTGTTCTGGAACGGGCTCGCCGAGCGCGTCTCGAACGGCGGCGCGCCGGCCCCGACATCAACGATGCGCTTCCTCGGCGTCCTCGGGATCGTCGGCGGCGTGTGGCTCGTATCGGCGTTCGTGGTCTTCATCGGCGGCACCGTCAACGTCGTTCGGCTCGTCGTCTTCAACCTGGGTGCAGTCGCGATCGCGGTCGCCATCAGCCGGACCTGGTTCGATCGCCTTGGTGGCCTTGGCCGCGCCGTGGCGTCGTTCGTGGTCGTCTCGAACGTGGTCTACGCAGCGATGATCGTCCTGACGCAGCCCGGTCGCCCGCGCGTGTTCGGCGAGTACGACGCACTGATCTGGATGCTCGCTGGGATCGCGCTGTGGCTCGCCGATGGCCTGTTCGGGCTCGTCGCTCTTCGGCTCCCTGGGCTGGGCCGCATCGGTGCAACGGCCCTCGTGCTGGGCTCGCTCGCCATCATCGGCATCAGCCATCTCGGTCTCGTCGAGCCGGGGGTCGACAGCCTCGCGATGCGGCTCGCGCTGGCCGGCGTCTTCTTCAACGGTGTCGGCTGGATCCTGCTCGGTCTCGTCGTCGCGTTCAGGGGCCGATCCGTCGCAGCGCTGAGCGAGGGATCGCGGCCCGCCTGACGTTCCCGGCGCCCGCCCGCCCGCGTATCCTCAGGGTCCGACTGAGCGCGGCGGAGGCGAGCGCGACCCTTGATCTGTTCGAACTGCGGCACCGAGAACCGCCCGGGCGCGAAGTTCTGCATCGAGTGCGGAACGCCGTTCGGGATCACGTGCCCGGCGTGCGGAACCGTCAACCCGCCGGGCGCGAAGTTCTGCTCCGAGGACGCGACACTTCTCTCGAACGTCGCCACGCCTCGATCTGCGCCTACCGCCACGCGCACGCCAGCGGCGCGCGCTGAGCCGGTTGCCGAACGGCGGGTCGTCTCGATCCTGTTCGCGGACCTCGTCGGCTTCACCACGTTCTCCGACGGCCGTGATTCCGAGGACGTGCGGGAAGTCCTGAGCCGCTATTTCGACCTCGCGCGCCAGGTCGTCGGACGCTACGGCGGCACGATCGAGAAGTTCATCGGCGACGCCGTCATGGCCGTCTGGGGTGCGCCCACGGCCCAGGAGGACGATGCCGAACGTGCGGTCCGCGCCGCGCTCGATCTGGTCGATGCCATTCCGAGCCTCGGGCCGGGGATCCAGGCCCGAGCCGGCGTTCTCACCGGCGAGGCGGCGGTGACGATCGGCGCGACGAACCAGGGCATGGTTGCGGGCGATCTGGTCAACACCGCGAGCCGCCTCCAGTCTGCCGCCGCACCGGGCGC
>Ga0075418_10001807_pt1 | contig 24362 bp, 29 predicted proteins | sample SoiMetdeltSBSDD2_FD_81776 | JGI IMG/M metagenome (GOLD analysis project Ga0075418, IMG submission 81776) | Bulk soil microbial communities from a Populus tree surrounding site in Tennessee, USA - Soil MetaG P. deltoides SBSDD2 | ecosystem: Environmental > Terrestrial > Soil > Tree plantation...
ACGTTTCGCGCACGCTGGCCCAAGGCTAGGCGGGATTGCAAAGGCTCCGGATTCGGCAAATACTGTCGCCCCGGTCCAGCCCAGAGGCCGACACATGAAAACCCAGGCGTTCCTGTTCGCACTGGCATTCGCCTTCCCGGCTGCCGCGCAGCACCAGGCCCCGCCGGGCGTCGATCCGAGCCAGTTCAAGCCTCTCGTCGAGCGCAAGGACGTCGTGTCCTGGAATCTCCTCGCGCAGGTGGAGCTGGTGAAGCAGAAGGACCGCTACCTGCCGCAGTTCTCGCCGGGCGTCGCGGCCCTCGACCAGAAGGAAGTCAAGCTCCAGGGCTTCATGATGCCGCTCGAGATGGGCGACAAGCAGACCCACTTCGTGCTGTCGGCGCTCCCGGTCACTTGCGCGTTCTGCCTGCCCGGCGGGCCCGAGGCGCTGGTCGAGGTGAAGACCAAGCAGCCGGTGAAGTACAGCTTCGATCCCATCGTCGTGCGCGGCACCATGTCCGTGCTGAAGGACGATCCGACCGGTGTTTTCTACCGCATTAGCGACGCTGTTCACGCCAACTAACCTGCGGTCCTTGCTCGCGCGGCTGCTGCTCGCGGCGGCGCTGCTTGCCGGCTGGCAGGCGGCTTTGCAGCACCCGGTTCAGCACGTCGATTCGAAGGGCGGCCTGGTCCACGTTGGCGACGGCCATTCCGGGAAGAAAACGCCCGACGGTTCCAAGCTGTGCGACGCACTTGCCGCGCTTACTGCCTGCGCGGCGCATTCGCCGGCCCTGTTCGAGTCGCCGGCAGCCGGTCATCACGCTTTCCGTTTTTCCGCCTCCCAGCCGCGCGCGGCCGAAGCGCCGCCGTTCCTCGCCCAAGGTCCTCCCGCCCTTCTCTGAGTCGGTTCCAGGCGCGCGCCCGACCACAAGGCGCGCATCGGTCATCGTTCAGAGGAGTGCAACGCATGTACGCGAAGTGGTGGTACGCCGCGGCGCTTGCCGCAGCGATCGTTCCGGCGCAGGCCCAGGACGCGGAGCTTTCGAAGCTGCGCGAGGCGCTGCGGCAGCTTCAGCAGCAGGTGCAGGAGCTGGAGAAGCGCGTACAGGAGGCCGAGGCAAAAAGCGCCAAACCGCAGGAAGCCGCGCCGGCGCCGCCGGCGCAGCCAGGACGGCCAGGCGGTTCGAGCGCGTTCAACCCGGACATCTCGCTCATCCTTCAGGGCACCGCGGCGCGCAGCTCGCTCGATCCGAATACCTATCAGATCACCGGCTTCGCGCCTTCGGGCGGAGAAGTGAACCCCGCGCCGCGCAGCCTGAACCTGGGGGAGTCCGAGCTCTTGATCACGGGCAACGTCGATCCGTACTTTCGCGGCCAGCTCGCGGCCGCGCTGACGCCGGACCACGAGATCGAGGTCGAGGAGGCCTTCTTCCAGTCGCTCGCGCTCGGAGGCGGCTTTACGCTGAAGGGCGGACGTTTTCTCTCCGGCATCGGCTACCAGAACGAGATCCACCAGCACGCCTGGGACTTCCAGGACGCGCCGCTCGCGTACAAGGCATTCCTCGGCGGTCGGCTGAACGACGACGGTGTGCAGCTGCGCTGGCTCGCGCCGACGGAGCTTTTCGTCGAGCTCGGCGCCGAGCTCGCGCGCGGGCGCAGCTTCCCGGCGACCGACAACAACAAGAACGGCGCCAACGCCTGGAGCGTGTTCGGGCATGTGGGCGGAGACGTCGGCGAAAGCGTCGCGTGGCGCGGCGGCCTTTCCTACCTGGGCGCCTCGCCGCAGGACCGCGCGTTCACCGATCTCGGCGTCGCCCAGTCCTTCAGCGGGGACAGCCGGCTGTGGATCGCCGACTTCGTGCTGAAGTGGGCGCCGCAGGGGAATGCCTCGGCCACCAACTTCAAGCTGCAGGGCGAATACTTCCGTCGCGAGGAATCCGGCGCGCTGACCTTCGACACCTCGAGCGGCGATTACTCGAGCCGCCAGTCCGGCTGGTACCTGCAGGCGGCGTACCAGTTCATGCCGCGCTGGCGCGTGGGCTACCGCTACGACCGCCTCGACCACGGCACGGTGACCAACGGCCTCGGACTCACGGCGCAGGATGCGCCGCTTCTCTTCACCGACTACAACCCGACGCGCAGTACCGCCATGCTGGACTGGAGCCTCACCGAGTTCAGCCGCTTGCGCGTGCAGTACGCGGTGGACCGCTCGCGTGCCGACCTGACCGACAACCAGCTCCTTCTCCAGTACATCCTCAGCCTGGGCGCGCACGGCGCGCACAAATTCTAGGAATGCCCATGAAAATCATTGCCGCGATCATCCTCATGCTGTCGGCGCCGCCGGCGGCGCTCGCCGCGCTGAACATTTTCGCGTCCACGCCGGAATGGGGCGCGCTCGCCAAGGAGCTCGGCGGCGACAAGGTGAACGTCTATGTCGCGTCGACTGCGTTGCAGGACCCGCACCGCATCGAGGCGCGACCCAGCCTGATCGCGCGGGCGCGCAGCGCCGATCTGATGGTGTCCACCGGGGCCCAGCTCGAGATCGGCTGGCTGCCGCTCGTGCAGCAGCAGTCGGGCAATACCAAGATCCAGTCCGGACAGCCGGGTTACTTCGAGGCGGCGAGCGTCGTGCCGCTCATCGAGAAGCCATCGAGCGTGGACCGCTCGCTCGGCGACGTGCATCCCGACGGCAACCCGCATATCCACCTCGACCCGCACAATGTCGAGCGCGTGGCCGCCGCCCTCGCCGCGCGCATGGCGCAGCTCGATCCGGCGCAGGCGGGCCACTATCAGCAAAAGAGCAACGCTTTTCTCGAGCGCTGGCGCGAGGCGACCGGGCGTTGGGAGAAGCAGGCGGCGCCGCTGAAGGGCATGCCGCTCGTCGTCTATCACAGGGACATGTCTTACCTGAACAACTGGCTGGGCATGCGCGCGGTCGGCGCGCTCGAGCCCAAGCCCGGACTGCCTCCGAGCACCGCGCACCTCGCTCAATTGCTCGACCAGCTCGCGCGCACGCCGGCGGTCGCGGTGGTGCGCGCCGCGTACAACGATCCGCGGCCCGCGGAATGGCTGGGCGAGCGCGCCAGGATTCCCTTGGTCGTTCTGCCGTACACCGTCGGCGGCACCGAGCAGGCGAAGGATCTCTTCAGCCTCTACGACGACACGCTCGCGCGCCTCCTTGCGATCGCCAAATGACCCTCGATCCCGGCATCCTGTGGGCACCGCTCGCCGCGGGACTGCTCGTCACGGCGACGCACGCGCCGCTCGGCGTGCAGGTGCTCAATCGCGGTATCGTGTTCATCGATCTGGCGGTGGCGCAGATCGCGGGCCTCGGGGTGATCTTCGCCGACTGGTTCGGCTACGAGCCGCAGGGCGCCGCGGTGCAGGCCGCCGCGCTGACCGCGGCGCTCGCAGGCGCGCTCCTCCTTAACTGGACCGAGAAGCTGTGGCCCGAAGTGCAGGAGGCCGTCATCGGCGTCACCTTCATCCTTGCGGCCAACGCGGCGATCCTGCTGCTCGCGGCGAATCCGCACGGGGCCGAGCATCTGAAGGACCTTCTCATCGGCCAGATCCTGTGGGTCCGTTCGGCGCAGCTCCCGATCATCGGCTTGTTCTCGGCGGCGATCCTCGCGGTCTGGTTCGGCGTGCGCGCGAGAACGGGGCGCAGCGGCTTTTACCTCGTGTTCGCCTGCGCCGTCACGCTTTCGGTGCAGCTCGTCGGCCTCTATCTCGTGTTCGCCACGCTGATCGTTCCGGCGCTCGCGACGCGCAGGCTCTCGCGCGGACGGCTCGCGGCCTGCTACGGGATCGGCGCGGCCGGATACGCGGTCGGACTGTTCGCTTCCGCGATCACCGATCTGCCGGCGGGGCCGTTGATCGTCTGCGTCATGACGCTGTTCGGCATCGTCCTGATGGCCGCGACCTCGCGCTCCGCGGTCCATGGCGGCGAACAGGTGTAGCCTTGATATCCTCGATACCGCCTCCAGATACCGCCTCCAGAAAGTCAGCTCCGATCCGATGCAAGAATTCCATGGCACCACGATTCTTTCCGTGCGCCGCGACGGCAAGGTCGCGCTCGGCGGCGACGGGCAGGTGACGCTGGGCAACGTCGTCATCAAGGGCGGCGCGAAGAAGGTGCGCCGCCTTTATCAGGACCGCATCCTCGCCGGCTTCGCCGGCGGCACCGCGGACGCGTTCACGCTGTTCGAGCGCTTCGAGGCGAAGCTCGACAAGCACCAGGGCAACCTGATGCGCTCCGCGGTGGAGCTCGCCAAGGACTGGCGCACCGACCGGATCCTGCGCCGACTGGAGGCGATGCTCGCGGTCGCCGACCGCGAACACTCGCTCATCATCACCGGGATGGGCGACGTGCTCGAGCCCGAGCAGGGCGTGCTGGCGATCGGCTCGGGCGGCCCCTATGCGCAGAGCGCGGCGAAGGCGCTGCTGGAAAATACCAAGCTCGGCGCGCGCGACATCGTCGAAAGGTCGCTGGCGATCGCGGCCGATCTTTGCATTTATACCAATCATCAAAGAACCATTGAGATATTGGAATGAACGGCCCTCTGACATGAGCGGTATGACGCCCCAGGAGATCGTGCATGAGCTCGACAAGTACATCGTCGGGCAGGCCAAGGCCAAGCGCGCGGTGGCGATCGCCCTGCGCAACCGCTGGCGGCGGCAGCAGGTCGCCGAGCCGCTGCGCCAGGAGATCACGCCCAAGAACATCCTCATGATCGGGCCCACCGGCGTGGGCAAGACCGAGATCGCGCGCCGCCTCGCCCGGCTTGCCGACGCGCCGTTCATCAAGGTCGAGGCGACGAAGTTTACCGAGGTCGGCTACGTCGGCCGCGACGTCGACACCATCGTGCGCGACCTGGTCGAGATCAGCGTCAAGCAGACGCGCGAGCAGGCGGTGAAGCGCGTGCGCGCGCGCGCCGAGGATGCCGCCGAGGACCGCATCCTCGACGTGCTGGTGGGCTTCAAGGGCACCGAGGAAGAGAGCGTCACGCGCCAGAAGTTCAGGAAGCGGCTGCGCGAAGGCGAGCTCGACGACAAGGAGATCGACATCGAGGTGTCCGCAGCGCAACCGCAGATGGAGATCCTCGCTCCGCCCGGCATGGAGGAGCTCACCTCGCAGATCCAGGGAATGATGTCCAACCTCGGCGGCGGCCGCAAGCGGCTGCGGCGCATGAAGATTCGCGAGGCGATGCAGCTCATCGTCGAGGAAGAGGCGGGGCGCCTGGTGAACGACGACGAGCTCAAGACTCGCGCGGTGGCCAACGCGGAGCAGAACGGCATCGTGTTCCTGGACGAGATCGACAAGATCACCAGCCGCTCCGAGGTGCAGGGCGCGGACGTGTCGCGCCAGGGCGTGCAGCGCGACCTGCTGCCGCTCGTCGAGGGCACCACCGTGTCGACGCGCTACGGCATGGTGAAGACCGACCATGTCCTGTTCATCGCCTCGGGCGCGTTCCACCTCGCCAAGCCCTCGGACCTGATCCCCGAGCTGCAGGGGCGCTTTCCGATCCGCGTCGAGCTCGATTCGCTCTCGATCGACGACTTCGAGCGCATCCTGGTGTCCACCGACGCGAGCCAGGTCAAGCAGTACCAGGCGCTGCTCGGCACGGAAGGGGTGACGCTCGAGTTCCGCCCGGGCGCCATCCGGCGCATCGCCGAGATCGCCTTCCAGGTGAACGAGTCCACCGAGAACATCGGCGCGCGCCGGCTCTATACCGTGCTGGAGAAGCTGCTCGAGGAAATCTCCTTCGACGCGGGCAAGCGCGGACCCGGCACGGTGGCGATCGACGGCGCGTACGTCGACGACCGGCTGGCCGAGCTTTCTAGGAACGAGGATCTGGCGCGCTTTGTTCTTTGAGAGCTTCCTCCAGGCACCGCCGGCAAAGGCAGCCCAGCGCCGGCACCGGTGTCAGCGCGGGCAGGTCCTCGCACCAGCAGCCGGGTGAGTCGGCGCCGCAGCTGAAGACGGCGCCGCACCGGACGCAGCTCTTATCGGTCGGCAAGGCCGGAAACCGCCTTCCGCAGGGACGCGACCTGATTCCTGAAGTTGGTGCAGCCGTCGCAGATCGCGAGGTGCACCCGCAGCATCAGGCGCTCGCCAAAGCCAAGCTTGCGGTCGAGGCCCTGCGACACGAGGCGTGTCGCCTCCTTGCAGGTGAGGATCATTCCAAAGGTCGGTCGGCGGCGGTTCGATTCCCTTACGGGAAGTTTACGCCCGGGGGCCTTGAAACCCACCCCGGAGACCCTATCTCCTTGGCACAGACTCAGGCAAAGGAGATGCAAATGGCAAACATTACCCGGTTCGACCCATTCAACGAACTGGTCGACGATCTGTTCAGGGGCTTTCTGGTCCGTCCCGTCGGCTTCGAAGGCCGCGCCGATGCAGGCATCGGACAGCTTCCACGTGCCAAGGTCGACGTCGCCGAGAAGAACGGCGCGTACCTGGTCACGGCGGAGCTGCCCGGCGTGAAGAAGGAAGACATCCACGTCGCGATCGACGGGCCGCAGGTGACCCTCGAAGCCGAGGTCAAGCGCGAGAAGGAAGCGTCCAAGGACGAGCGCACCCTGCACAGCGAGCGCGCCTACGGCAAGGTCACGCGCAGCTTCACGCTGCCGCAGGAAGTCGACGAGTCGAAGGCCGAAGCCAAGTTCAAGGACGGCGTGCTGGAGCTCACGCTGCCCAAGAAGGCCGCGGCGCAGCGCAAGCAGATCTCGATCCAGTAGTTTTGTTTGTAGAATGGGGCGTTCAGATGAACGCCCCGTTCAACTACAGTCCGCAGGCCGCCGAGAAGGCGCGCATCCTCCACGAGGCGCTGCCCTACATCCAGCGCTTCCACGGCAAGACCATCGTGGTGAAGTTCGGCGGCAACGCCATGACCGACGAGGCCCTCAAGGCGGGGTTCGCGCGCGACGTGGTGCTGCTCAAGCTGGTGGGAATGAACCCGGTCGTGGTGCACGGCGGCGGACCGCAGATCGAGGACATGCTCACGCGCCTGGGCAAGAAGGGCGAATTCGTGCAGGGCATGCGCGTGACCGACCGCGAGACCATGGACGTGGTCGAGATGGTGCTCGGCGGGCAGGTGAACAAGGAAGTGGTCGAGCTCATCAACCAGGCCGGCGGCAAGGCGGTCGGCCTCACCGGGCAGGACGGCGCGCTGATCCGCGCGCGCAAGATGCTCCTGCCGTCGAAGGAGAACGGCAAGGTCGACCTCGGCCAGGTGGGCGAGATCGAGTCGATCGACGCCGCGATCATCGGCACGCTGGAGCAGGGCGGCTTCATCCCGGTGGTGGCGCCGATCGCCACCGGCGCCGACGGCACCACCTACAACATCAACGCCGACCTCGTGGCCGGCAAGCTCGCCGAGGTGCTGCGCGCCGAAAAGCTGGTCGTGCTGACCAATACCCCCGGGGTGCTCGACAAGGACGGCAAGCTGCTCACCGGCCTGACGCCTCGACGCATCGACGATCTCGTGGCGAAGGGGGTCGTCTCGGGCGGCATGCTGCCCAAGATCGGCTCGGCGCTGGATGCCGCGCGCAACGGCGTGAAGAGCGTGCACATCATCGACGGGCGCGTGCCCAACGCGCTGCTGCTGGAAGTTCTCACCGACCAAGGGGTCGGGACCCTCATCAAAAGCAAGTAGTGCGCATCGCCCGACTGGCGCCGTCGCGCCGCGTGTGGATCTTCGATCTCGACAACACGCTGCACGACGCCACTGCGCGGATCTTCCCGGCGATGCACGACCAGATCAACGCGTTCCTGCAGCGTGAATTCGGCGTCGACGAGGACGGCGCCAACCGCATGCGCGAGCAATTCTGGCTGCGCTACGGCACTACGCTGAACGGCCTCATGCGCCACCACGGCATCCACCCGCGCCGCTTCCTCGCGGAGACGCACGTGTTTCCGGAGCTCGGCGACCTGGTGGTGCACGAGAACGCGCTCAAGCATGCGCTCGCCCGCCTCGGCGGCATGAAGCTCGTGTTCTCCAATGCGCCGCGCCATTACGTCGCGGGGGTGCTGCGCGCCATGGGGCTGGCGCGCTACTTCGACGCGGTCTATTCGATCGAGGATGCGCGCTACCGCGGCAAGCCGGCGCTGCACGGCTTTCGCATGCTGCTGCGCAAGCACAACCTCGATCCGCATCGCTGCGCCTTCGTCGACGACATGCTCGAGAACCTGCGCACCGCGCGCCGGCTGGGCATGTCCACGGTCTGGGTCAGCCGCGAGAACCGCCGCACGCCCTTCGTCGACCTGCGCGTCGCATCGGTGCTCGAGCTGCCGCGCCTAGTCTTCCGCTACGGCTGAGCATAGAATCCGCTCGCGTCCTCCACCATGCCCCGCGCCAAAGGCGAACGCAGGCTCGAAATCCTGAAGGCTCTCGCGCAGATGCTCGAGGCGCCGAAGTGGGAGCGCATCACCACCGCCGCGCTCGCCGGCCGCCTCGAGGTCTCCGAGGCCGCGCTCTACCGCCATTTCGCCTCCAAGGCGCAGATGTACGAGGGGCTGATCGAGTTCATCGAGAGCTCGGTGTTCACGCTCGCGAACCGCATCACCCAGGGCGAGTCCGACGGCCTGCGCCAGGCCGCCGAGCTGGTCGAGATGCTGCTCGCCTTCGCGGAGAAGAATCCCGGCATGGTGCGCGTCATGACCGGCGATGCGCTGGTCGGCGAGCACGAGCGCCTGCAGGTCCGCATGAACCAGTTCTTCGACCGCTTCGAGGCCACGCTGAAGCAGGCGCTGCGCGTCGCCTCCGACGGGGACGCGGCGGGCCGCGCGGCCACGCTGCTGCGCTATTCGATCGGCTGCCTGCACCAGTACGCGAAAAGCGGCTTCGCCAAGAAGCCGAGCGAGAGCTTCACCGCCCAGCGGCGCTACTTGCTGGCCTGAATTCGACTAGCGCTTGCCGCAAACCCGGCAGGCGGGGTCGCGCTTCACGCGGACCGTGCGCCAGTCGGCGCTCTTCGCGTCGAACATCACCATGCGCCCGCTCAGCGACTCGCCGGCGCCGACGACGAGCTTGATCGCTTCGGCGGCCTGCATCGCGCCGATGACCCCGGTGAGGGGGGCGAACACGCCCATGACCGAGCACTGCACCTCCTCGACTTCGCCGTCCTCCGGAAAGAGGCACGCATAGCAGGGCGCGTCGGCGCGCCTCAGGTCGAACACCATCAGCTGCGCCTCGAAGCGGATTGCGGCGCCGGAAACCAGGGGCTTCGCGTGCTTTACGCAGGCGCGGTTAAGGGCGTGGCGGGTGGGAAAGTTGTCGGAGCAGTCGAGCACCACGTCGGCCTGCGCTACCAGCGGGTCGAGCGCCAGCGCCTCGACCCTTTTTCTCAGCCCCACCACCTCCACTTCGGCATTGAGCCCCTGCAGGGCCGAGCGCGCCGCCTCGACCTTTGGCGCGCCCACCGAGTCGGTGCGGTACAGGATCTGCCGCTGCAGGTTGGTGAGGTCGACCTGGTCGGAATCCGCGAGCGCCAGGCGTCCGATGCCCGCGGCGGCGAGGTACAGAGCGGCCGGGCATCCGAGCCCGCCCGCTCCGACGATCAGCGCGGCGCTCGCACGCAGCCGCTCCTGCCCCTCGATCCCGATCTCGGGAAGGAGGATGTGGCGGCTGTAGCGCAGTAGCTGTTGATCGTTCACGCCGCGTTTCCGCGGCCGCGTTCAGTTCGTCTTGGTCTGGGCGACCGTCGGCGAGACCGCCTTGACCGGCTCGCCTTTCAGGTGCGCGATCGCCTGCTGCAGCTGGAAGTCGTCCTTGGAGCCGAGCTCGACCGGCTTCATCTCGGCCGGGGAAACCGGCTGCTGCGGCTTCATCTTGGCCGCCGGGGAGGCGTCCTTCTTCTCGTCGGGCTTCTTCGCGTCGCTCTTCGCGTCGGCCTTCGGCTCATCCTTCAGCTGGCCGTTGTTCAGATGGCGCGTCAGGTCGGCTTCGCGCACCCGGGTCAGGGTGTCGGTGGGGTCCTCGACCACGATGTCGGGCTTGATGCCGAGCGCCTGGATCGAGCGGTTGCTCGGCGTGTAGTAGCGCGCGGTGGTGAGCTTGATCGCGGTGTTGTTGCCGAGCGGCATGATGGTCTGCACCGAGCCCTTGCCGAAGGTCTGCGTGCCGATGACCGTGGCGCGCTTGTGGTCCTGGAGCGCGCCGGCGACGATCTCGGAAGCCGAGGCCGAGCCGCCGTTCACCAGCACCACCATGGGGATGGTCTTCACCGCCTGCGGCAGGGACTTGAGCACGTCCTCGCCACGGCTGCCACGTGCATAGTCGTCGGGGATCGCGTAGAACTTCTTCTTCGCGTCTTCCGCGCGGCCGTCGGTGGAAACGACCAGCGTCTTGGCCGGCAGGAACGCAGCCGAGACCGCGACCGCGCCGTGCAGCAGGCCGCCCGGGTCGTTGCGCAGGTCGAGGACCAGGCCCTTGAGATTGGGGTTCTCCTTGAACATCTGGGTGAGCTGCCTCACCATGTTCTCGGTCGTGGCCTCCTGGAACTGGGAGACGCGAATCCAGGCATAGCCCGGCTCGATGATCTTGGACTTCACGCTCTGCACCCGGATGACGGCGCGGGTCAGCGTCACCACGATCGGCGCGCTCTCGCCCTTGCGCGAGATCGTGAGCGTGATGCTGGTGTTCGGCTTGCCGCGCATGCGCTTCACGGCGTCGTTCAGCGACATGCCCTTCACCGGGGTGTCGTCGAGCTTGATGATGAGGTCGTTCGGCTTGATTCCCGCCTTGAAGGCGGGGGTGTCCTCGATCGGCGAGATCACCTTGACGAAGCCGTCTTCCATGCCGACCTCGATGCCGAGCCCGCCGAACTGGCCCTGGGTGCCGACCTGCAGCTCCTTGAAGGCTTCCTGGTCGAGATAGGCAGAATGCGGGTCGAGGCCGGTGAGCATGCCGTTGATGGCCTCGGTGATGAGCCGCTTGTCCTCGACCGGCTCCACGTAGTTGGTCTTGATGGCGCCGAACACCTCGGTGAACGCGCGCAGCTCCTCGATCGGCAGGGTGGTGCGGCCGACGCCGGCGCGCTCGGCGATTGCCTGGAAGTTCAAGCTGATGAGCACGCCGGCGACGACGCCGAGGGCGATGAGTCCGAGGTTGCGAAGCCTAGATTTCATAAGATGATTCGGGTGGTTTCACTTGTTCAGCTTGACCCACCGCAGCGGGTCGAAGGCGCGGCCAAGATGCCGCATTTCAAAGTATAGCCCCGTTTCCTCATTGCCCCCGCTCGCGCCCGTGGTCGCGACCGCCTCTCCGGCGCTCACCGCATCGCCCACTTGCTTGAGCAGCGACTCGTTGTTGGCGTAAATGGACAGGTAGGCTTCACCGTGGTCCAGAATCAGGAGATTGCCAAAGCCCCTCATCCATTCTGCGTACACCACCCGACCCCCAGCAATAGCTCGAACTGGCTGCCCCTGGGGTGCGCGAATGAACAGTCCCTTCGCTTCCGTCCCCGCCGCCCCCCTTGGAGCCCCGAAGCGGCCGGTCAGTTCCCCGCGTACCGGCAAGCTAAGGCGGCCGCGAAGTTTGGAGAAGGGCTCATTTCTCGCTTGCGCGGGCAGGAGCGCCGCCAGCCCGTCCACGAGCCGGGCGAGGCGGGCCGCGTCCCCGCGCAGTACCTTGATTTCCTTGCGACTCTTGCGAACCTCGCCGGCCATCTGATCGAGCACCCGACGCCGCTCGCGGCGCTCGGCGAGGAGTTTTTCACGGTCGGCGCGGCTCGCTGTCTGCAATTCGCCGAGGCGCGCGCGCTTCGCCTGCGCTTCGCCGGCGAGGCGTGCAGCCTCCGCCAGCGTGGCGCGGTAGTCGGCCAGCATCGCGGCCGAGGCGCGCGCGAGGTAGCTGACATAGTGGAGGCTGCGCGCCATCGCCGCGGGATCATCGCCGGAGAGCGCCACGCGGAGCGCGTCGGGCGCGCGGTTCGCCTGCTGCGCGGCGAGCATGCGGCCGACCGCCTGCTCGCGCTCGGCGAGCGAGCGCTCGAGCACCGCGCGCCGCGCGGCGATCGCGGCCGCCTCGAGGCGCACCTTGTCTCCTTCCGCCCGAAGCTCGCTCAGCGCGCGGTTCGCCGCCGAGATCGCGCGCTCGGATTCGCGCAGGCCGTCGCGCGCCTCCTTGCGAACCTCTTCTTTCTTCTCCAGTTCCCGCGACAGCGCCTCGATGCGGCTGCGAAGCGCCTTCAGGTCTTCTTCGCTGCCTGCCGGGACGGCGTTGCCGCCCCCGAGCGCGAGGAAAAGGCCGACGAGAGGGAGGAGTGAAATCCCCCTCAGGTCTTCACCTTCCCTTGCGCCGAGACGGCGGCGATGCGCTTGGCGACCTCGGCCTGGTCGCCGAGGTAGCAGTGGCGGACCGGCTTGAGATCCTCGTCGAGCTCGTAGACCAGCGGCGCGCCCGTAGGGACATTCAAGCCCACGATGTCCTCGTCGGACACATTGTCCAGATACTTGATCAGCGCGCGCAGGGAGTTGCCGTGCGCGGCGATGAGCACGCGCTTGCCCGCTCGGATCGCGGGCGCAATCGCGGCGTTCCAACAGGGCAGCACGCGCGCCACGGTGTCCTTGAGCGACTCGCTGCGCGGCACCTCGACGCCGGCATAGCGCGGGTCCTTGCCTTCGTAGCGCTCATCGTCGGGCGACAGCGGAGGCGGCGGGATGTCGTAGCTGCGCCGCCAGACGAGGATCTGCTGCTCGCCGTGCCTGGCCGCCATCTCGGCCTTGTTGAGCCCCTGCAGCGCGCCGTAGTGGCGCTCGTTCAGGCGCCAGTGCTTCTCCTCGGGAAGCCACATCTGGTCGAGCTCGCCGAGCGCGATCCACAAGGTGCGGATCGCGCGCTTGAGGACCGAGGTGTAGGCGAGGTCGAAGTGGTAGCCCTCGGCGCGGAGCAGGCGCCCGGCGTCGCGCGCCTCGTCGATTCCCTTCGGCGACAGATCGACGTCGACCCAGCCGGTGAAGCGGTTCTCCCGGTTCCACTGCGACTCGCCGTGCCGCAAGAGAACGAGCTTGTGCGCGGAACGTGACATCGCTCAATTATAATGACCGGTTCGTGGAACCTTCCCTGCTGGAATTCCTGAAGAAGGACAGCAACGGCCTGCTCGCCGCGGTGGCGGTCGTCTCGGGTGGGATGCTGCTTTGGCCGTACCTGCGCCGCTTCGGCGGCGGTCCTTCGATCAACGCCGCGCAGGCCACCCAGCTCATCAACCGCGAGGACGCGCTGGTCGTCGACGTGCGCGAGCCTGGCGAGTACGGCAACGGCCATATCCTCGGCGCGAAGAACGTGCCGCTCTCGCGCATCGACGCCGTCGGCTCGGAAATTGCTGCCAAGCGCAAGGACAAGCCGGTGATCGTCTATTGCGACGACGGCAATCGCTCCGGCAAGGCGGCGGCCGCGCTGAAAGGCCAGGGCTTCGCCAAGGCGGTGAGCCTCTCGGGCGGGCTGGGCGCGTGGCGCCAGGCCGGGCTGCCCCTGGAAAAAAAATGACATGGCGAAGGTCCTGATGTATCTGACCGCTTCGTGCCCGTTCTGCCAGTCAGCCGACCGGCTGCTGCAGCAGAAGGGCGTCGCGGTCGAGAAGATCCGCGTCGATCTCGAGCCCGCGCGGCGCGCCGAGATGGTCCGGAAAAGCGGCCGCCGCACGGTGCCGCAGATCTGGATCAATGGCCTCCACGTCGGAGGCTGCGACGACCTGTATGCGCTTGAGCGCGCCGGCGAGCTCGACCCACTTCTCAAGGCCGCCTAATGGCAGATGAAGCCCAGCCGCAACCGTCCTCGGAGCAGCAGAACCAGCCGAGCTTCCAGATCGAAAAAGTGTACGTGAAGGATCTCTCGCTCGAGATCCCGCACGCGCCGCAGGTCTTCGTGCAGCAGGTACAGCCGCAGCTCGAGGTCCAGATCCATACCAACTCGGCGCAGTTCGCCGAGGGCTACTACGAGTGCACCGTGACCGCGACGGTGACCGCCAAGGGCGGCGAGCGCACGCTGTTCCTCGCCGAGGTGGTGCAGGCCGGCATCTTCTCGGTGCGCAACGTTCCCGCCCAGGAGCTCGATCCGCTCCTCGGCATCGGCTGCCCGACGATCCTCTTTCCGTACTTGCGCGAGAGCATCTCGGACCTCGTCACGCGCGGCGGCTTCCCGCCGGTGCTGCTCAACCCGGTGTCGTTCGAGGCGCTCTACATGCAGCGCCTGCAGCAGCAGGGCGGGGCGCCGCGGCCGGCCGAATCCAGGATCGAACTCGCCCGGTGACTCGCGTCGCCGTGCTCGGGGCCGGCGCCTGGGGCACCGCGATCGCCGCCGTTCTCTGCGCCCGGCTCGAGGTCGCGCTTTGGGCGCGCGATGCTGCGCAGGCCGCCGCGCTGGCGAAAACGCGCCGCAACGAACGCTACCTTCCCGGCATCGCGCTGCCAGGCAAGGTTTCCATCCATTCGAGCCTTGAAGAGAGCGTCAAGGGCACGGCGCTGGTGCTCGCCGCCACGCCGGTGGCCGGGCTGCGCGAGGTCCTGCCGAAGGTGAAGCTGCCGCTCGTCTGGCTCTGCAAGGGCTTCGAGGAAGGCACGGGCCTGATGCCCCACGAGATCGCGGCGCAGACGATGGGGCCGCAGGCTCGCTGCGGCGCGCTCTCCGGCCCTTCGTTCGCGGCCGAGGTTGCGCGCGGACTGCCCTGCGCACTGACCCTCGCTTCGCGGGACGCCGGCTTTGCGCGCGACACGGCGGCGCTGCTGCACGGCGGCCGCATGCGGATCTACTACAGCACCGACCTGGTGGGCGTCGAGATCGGCGGCGCGGTGAAGAACGTGATGGCCATCGCCGCCGGCATCTCCGACGGACTGGGACTCGGGCTGAACGCGCGCGCGGCGCTCATCACGCGGGGCCTCGCCGAGATGGCGCGGCTCGGCGTCGCGCTCGGCGGCGCGGCCGAGACGCTGTTCGGCCTCGCCGGCGCCGGCGACCTCATCCTGACCGCGACGGGCGAGCTCTCGCGCAACCGCCGCGTTGGCCTCGAGCTCGCGCAAGGGCGTGCGCTGAAGGACGTCCTCGAGCACCTCGGTCATGTCGCCGAGGGCGTGCGCTCCGCGAAGGAAGTCGCGCGCCTCGCCAAGGCCAAGGGCGTCGACATGCCGGTGAGCGACGCGGTCAACGCGGTGCTCGACGGCAAGCTCGCGCCGGCCAAGGCGGTCGAGTTGCTGCTCTCGCGCGACCCCAAGAAGGAGCGGTAGAGTCCCCGCTAGAGGCAAGGAGCGGTAGATTCCCCGGTAGAGGCAAGGAGCGGTAGATTCCCCGCTAAAGGCCAGAACGCTAGGCCCTGACGCCGCGGATGCCTTCGTAGAGGGCCATCAGCCGCGGCAGGTCGGCCTCGTAGTCGCCGCTCGTTTCAAACACCGGCAACAACCTGATCGCGCGCGAGCCGCCGTCGAACGCCGCCGGAAGAATCGGCACGCGGGCGGCGTGGGCGATGTGGTAGAAGCCGCTGCGCCAGGGCATGTCGCGCGTGCGCGTTCCCGCCGGAGCGATGCCGAGGAACACCGCGGGCTCACCCTCGATCATCGCCACGGCCTGCGCGACCGCGCCCTGCGGCGCCTCGCGCACCACCGGGGTGCCGCCGAACCAGCGCATCAGCCAGCCGAGCGGCGGATAGAAGAGCGTGTGCTTGCCGAGGAAGCGCACCGAGAGCCCGAGGGCGAACACCGCCGAGATGCCGAGCACGAAGTCCCAGTTCGAGGTATGCGGGGCGACGATCGCGACGAGCTTCGGCCGATCGGGAATCTCGCCTTCGATGCGCCAGCCCGCCAGCGCGAGCGCGGTGCGGCCGAGCCAGCGCGAGAAGCGGTTGCCCCGGCGCGGCGGGCTCGGGGGCAAGCTCGGGACGGGGCTCAGGCGCTTCCCTTGAACTCGAGCTGCCGCCACGCCTCGAATACCACCACGGCGACGGCGTTGGCGAGATTGATGCTGCGGTTTCCGGGCATCATCGGCAGCCTCAAGCGGTTTCGCTCTTCGAATCCCATGAGAATGGAATCGGGCAGGCCGCTCGTCTCGGCGCCGAAAACCAGCACGTCATCGCGCGCGTATCGGACCTCCGTGTAGAGATTCGTGCCCTTCGTGGTGAAGGCGAAGCTGCGCCTTGCGCCCAGCGAGGAAAGGCAGGCCCGCCAGTCCTTGTGGGTCTTCACCGAGGCAAGCTCGTGGTAGTCGAGACCGGCGCGCTTGAGCTGGCGGTCGTCCATCGCAAAGCCGAGCGGCTCGACCAGGTGGAGCCGGCAGCCGGTGTTCGCCGCGAGCCGGATGACGTTGCCGGCGTTGGGCGGGATCTCCGGCTCGACGAGGACGATGTCGAACATCAGGCGGGCGGGAGCGTGCGCGCGACCACCCAGTTCACCACCCGCGCCGCGCCGGCGCGCTTCAGCGTCAACGCGAGCTCGTCCAGAGTCGCCCCGGTGGTCATGACGTCGTCGACCACCGCCACGGTCGCGCCGGTGAGGGGCCGCCTGCAGGCGAACGCGCCGCGGACGTTGCGGCGGCGCTCGTCCCAAGGCAGCTCGGTCTGCGGCACGGCGTCGCCGCGGCGCACGCAGAGGTCGACGTCCAGCTTGCCGCGCGCGAGGTGCCGCGCGATCTCGACCGACTGGTTGTAGCCGCGGCCGCGCAGCCTGGCCGTGGACAGGGGCACTGGAATCACGCGGTCCACGCTCCAGCTCGGGATGCTCGCGGAAAGCAGGCTGCCCAGAAGCGGCGCCAGCGCAAGCTCGCCCCGGAACTTGAGCGCATGCACCAGCGTGTCGGCCGGAAAGTCGTACGCCAGGGCAGCGGTGGTGGCGTCGTAGGCGGGCGGCTCCGAGAGGCAGCGGCCGCATACCGCGGCGCGCGGAGAGGGCAGCGCGCAACGCGGGCAAAGCTCGTCTCCCAGACGCGGCAACTCTTCGCGGCAGGCCTCGCACAGAAGCTCCCGCGAAGCGCCGCGGCAGACGAAGCAGCTGCCGCCGAAAAGGAGCTTCGCGAGGAAATCGCGCATGCTATCTTTTCCCCATGTGGACTGTAGCGCAGCTCGGCGCCGATCTGGACGCCGGCCGGACCTCGAGCCGCGAGCTCGTGGAGCAGGCGCTCGGGCGCATCGCGGAGCAAGGCGGGGAGGGCGCCAGGGCATTCCTGAAGGTCTACGCCGACGGGGCGCGCGCCGATGCCGCGTACGCCGACCGGCTGCGCAAGGCGGGCGTGCGCCGTTCGGCGGTCGACGGCCTGCCGGTGTCGCTGAAGGATCTTTTCGACGTCGCGGGCGACGTGACCAGGGCCGGGTCGAAGATTCGTAGTAACGAACCCAAAGCAATGCATGATGCTCCTGCCGTCGCCAGGCTACGGGCCGCGGGCGCGGTTTTCGTCGGCCGCACCAACATGGTCGAGTTCGCCTTCGGCGGCGTGGGCCTGAATCCGCACTACGGCACGCCGAGGAATCCTTACCAGCGCAAGGTCGGCAGAGTGCCCGGCGGCTCTTCCTCGGGCGCCGCCGTGGCCCAGGCCGACGGCATGGCGGTGATGTCCCTCGGCTCGGATACGCGCGGCTCGATCCGGGGGCCGGCGGCGCTGTGTGGCGTGACGGGCTGGAAGCCGACGGCGCGCCGCGTGCCGCGCGAAGGCGCCTTTCCGCTGTCCTTCACCCTGGACTCGATCGGTCCGCTCGCCAATTCGGTCGCCTGCTGCGCCGCCTACGACGCGATCCTCGCCGGAGAGCCCGCGGTTCCGCTGCCGCCGCTCGAGGCGAAGGGGCTGCGGCTCCTGCTGCCGCGCTCCTCGGCGCTCGACGAGCTCGACAAGGACGTGGCCGCGGCCTTCGACGGCTCGCTCCGGATCCTTTCCAGGGCAGGCGCAATGCTCGAGGAGCGGCCGGTGCCGCAGTTCGACCGGCAGGGCGACTATTTCAAGGGCGGGGGCTATGCCGGCGCCGAGGCTTACCACATTCATCGTGGCGAAGAGGCGCGCATCGGCGAATTCGACCCGCGCGTCGGCAAGCGCATCCTCATGGGCCGCAATCTCAGCGCGTCGGACTATCTCGCCCTGGGCGACCTGCGGGTCGAATTCATGAGGGAGATCGAAGCGCTCGCCGCGGGCTTCGACGCCATCCTGATGCCCACGGTGCCGTGCATCGCGCCGACCATCGCCGAAGCCGATGCCAGCGACGAGGACTACTTCCGCTGGAACATGCGCATCCTGCGCAACAACGGCCTCATCAACTTTCTCGATGGCTGCGCGGCTTCGCTGCCATGCCACGAGCCGGGCGGCGCGCCGGCCGGGCTCATGGTCTGCGGCGTCGCGGGCAGCGATCGCCATACGCTGGCGGTGTCGGCGGCCATTGAGCGCGCGCTCGCCCGCGATTGACGGCCGCGCGGCGCGCCGCCGCTTCGAGCGCGCCGCCGGAACCTATCCGAAGTCTGCGCGCCTCGAGAGCGAGGTCTTCGCGCGCATGCTCGAGCGCCTGGACTACGTCCGCCTCGAGCCGGCGCGCGTGCTCGACGCGGGGAGCGGCCCGCCGCGCCGCGAGCTGCGCCGGCGCTATCCGCGCGCGATGACGATCGCGCTCGATTTCTCGCTCCCAATGCTGACGCCACGGGGGCTCTTCAGGTGGGCCACCGGCGAGAGACAGGTTTCGATCTGCGCGGACATGCAGACGCTGCCGCTGGCGGATGCGTCGGTCGACCTCGTCTGGTCGAACATGGCGCTGCACTGGCTGTCGGACCCGCTCCCCGCGCTGCGCGAATTTAGCCGCGTGCTGTTGCCGAACGGCCTGCTCATGTTCAGCACCCTCGGCCCGGACTCGCTGAAGGAGCTGCGCGCCGCCGCCGGCGAGCGCCGGGTCCACGCCTTCGTCGACATGCACGACCTGGGCGACATGCTCCTCGCGGCCGGTCTTGCGGCGCCGGTGATGGACATGGAGCTCATCACGCTCGAGTACCAGGGCTCCGGCACGCTGCTCGACGATTTGCGCGGCAGCGGCCAGACATCGGCGCGCGCCGATCGGCCGCGGGGGCTTGCCGGTCGCGCGTTCGCCGAGCGGCTGCACCGGGCGCTCGGCGAAAAGCCCAGGGCGACCTTCGAGGTGGTCTATGGCCACGCGTGGCGCTCGCCCCGCCAGGATGTGAAAACAGTTCGTGTTTTCAAGAACATTTCTTGAGGGCGCGCGTTCACCTGTGCTATTTTTGCAGGCTTGTTGAGCATTCCTCGAGAACCGGCGCGCGAGCTGCCGTTCCGCGACGTGCCGTTCCGCGACGGAAATGCCGGCTTCAGCCTGACCCTCAAGCGCAACTGCTCGATTTCTCCGGCTGGACTCGCCGGCGTGTTCGCGGCGCTGGCGTGCGCGGTGGTCGCGATCGGCGTGGGCTTCGCGCTCGCAGGCGCCTGGCTGGTGCTGCCGTTCGCGGGCCTGGAGGTGCTGCTGTTCGGCTGGGCCTACGTGGCGTATGCGCGGCGCGCGGCGGACTACGAGCGCATCGAGCTGGAAGCGGGACGGTTGACGGTGGAAGTCGGCGAGGCGCAGCGGACGTCGCGCTACGAGATGGACGCGCACCGGGCGCGCGTGCGCTTCGAAGAGGAACGCGTGCTGCTGCTGGGAGCGCGGGAACAACTTGAGCTGGGGCGGCACCTCGACGCGGACACGCGCGCGCGGTTCGCCGCCGAGCTGCAGAAGAGACTGCGGATCTGATTCGGGGAACCAACAACATGCGGGGAACGAAAGTCATTCAAGCCCTGGCCGGCCTTGCCGGGCTCGGGATCTGCGGCTCGGCGCGCGCGCTCGAGTGGTATTTCCGGGAGCCGGGATCGAGGCTCGCGTCCGACATCGACTGGCTGCACCAGCTCGTGATGTGGCTCATCATCGTCATCTTTGCGGTGGTGTTCGGCGCAATGTTTTATGCCTGCTATGCGCACCGCAAGTCGAAGGGCCACCAGGCCGAGCAGTTCCACGAGAACACCGCGGTCGAGCTGGTCTGGACCATCATCCCGGCGATCATCCTGGTGGCGATCGCCTGGCCCGCGACGAAGGTGGTGATCGCGCAGAAGGACACCTCCGCGCCCGACCTCACCATCAAGGTAACCGGCTACCAGTGGAAGTGGGGCTACGACTACGTGAAGGGTGAAGGCGAGGGCATCAGCTTCCTCTCGACGCTCGCCACGCCGCGCGCCCAGATCGAGGGCCGCGAGCCGAAAGGCGAGCACTACCTGCTCGAGGTCGACAACGAGCTCGTGGTGCCGATCGGCAAGAAGGTGCGCGTCATCACCACCGCCGCCGACGTGGTGCATTCGTGGTGGGTGCCCTCGTTCGGCGCCAAGCAGGACGCGATTCCGGGCTTCCTGCGCGACCTCTGGTTCCGCCCCGAGAAGACCGGCACGTTCCGCAGCCAGTGCGTGGAGCTCTGCGGCAAGGAGCATGGCTTCATGCCGATCGTGGTGCGCGTCGTCTCCGCCGAGGACTACACGCAGTGGGTCGCGCAGTTCAAGGAGAAAGCCGAGAAGTCCGCCGCCGGCGACACGCGAAATCTTTCGACTCAAGAGCTGATGCAGCGCGGCGAGAAGGTCTATACGGGGAACTGCGTCGCCTGCCACCAGGCACAGGGGCAGGGCACGCCGGCCATGAAGGCGCCGGCGCTGGCGGGCTCGAAGGTCGCCACCGGGCCGAAGGAGGCGCATATCGACATCGTGCTGCAGGGCAAGGCGAACACCGCGATGCAGTCGTTCAAGGCGCTCGGCGACGCCGATCTCGCCGCGGTCATCACGTACGAACGCAATTCCTGGGGGAACAAGGGCGGCGAAGTCCAGCCGGCCGAGGTTGCCGCCCGCCGCAAATAGAGCTTGGAGAGCCACATGAGCGCAGTCGTAGACAACCACGGACACGCACACGATCACGGCCACGGCGATCACCACGGCCCCTACGGCGGGATCATGCGCTGGATCACCACCACCAACCACAAGGACATCGGCACGCTGTACCTGTGGTTCAGCTTCATCATGTTCTCGGTGGGCGGCGTGATGGCACTGGTCATCCGCACGGAGCTGTTCTCGCCGGGGCTACAGATCGTGAACCCGGACTTCTTCAACCAGATGACCACCATGCACGGGCTCATCATGGTGTTCGGCGCCATCATGCCGGTGTTCGTGGGCTTCGCGAACTGGCAGATCCCGATGATGATCGGCGCGCCCGACATGGCGTTCGCGCGGCTGAACAACTGGTCGTTCTGGCTACTGCCGTTCGCCGGGACGCTGCTCATCCTCTCGTTCTTCATGCCCGGCGGCGCGCCGGGAGTGGGCTGGACCATGTACTCGCCGCTCACGGTGCAGATGGGCATCGGCATGGACTTCACCATCTTCGCGGTCCACCTCCTCGGGATGAGCTCGATCCTCGGCTCGATCAACATCATCACCACCATCCTGAACATGCGCGCGCCGGGGATGACGCTGATGCGCATGCCGCTCTTCGTCTGGACCTGGCTCATCACCGCCTACCTGCTGGTCGCGGCGATGCCGGTGCTCGCCGGCGCGGTGACGATGACGCTCACCGACCGCCATTTCGGCACCAGCTTCTTCAACGCCGCCGGCGGCGGCGACCCGGTGCTCTACCAGCACATCTTCTGGTTCTTCGGCCACCCCGAGGTGTACATCATCGCGCTGCCGGGGTTCGGCGTGATCTCGCAGGTGATCCCGGCGTTCTCGAGGAAGCCGCTGTTCGGCTACGCCTCGATGGTCTACGCCACCTCGGCCATCGCGATCCTGTCGTTCATCGTCTGGGCGCACCACATGTACACGGTGGGCATGCCGGTGACCGGCCAGCTGTTCTTCATGTACGCCACCATCCTCATCGCGGTGCCGACCGGCGTGAAGGTGTTCAACTGGGTGACGACGATGTGGAAGGGCTCGCTCACGTTCGAGACGCCGATGCTGTTCGCCTGCGGCTTCCTCTTCATGTTCACGCTCGGCGGCTTCACCGGGCTGGTGCTCGCGCTGGTGCCGATCGACATCCAGCTGCACGACACCTACTACGTGGTGGCGCACTTCCACTACGTGATGGTGGCGGGTGCGCTGTTCGCGGCGTTCGCCGGCGTCTACTTCTGGATCCCCAAGTGGACCGGGCGCATGTACAACGAGACGCTCGGCCAGATCCACTTCTGGCTCACGATGATCTTCTTCAACATGATTTTCTTCGTGCAGCACTTCCTGGGCATGGCGGGGATGCCGCGCCGCATCCCGGACTATCCGCTGATGTTCGAGACCTGGAACAAGATCTCGACCATCGGCGCCTTCGGCATGGGCCTGGCGCAGATCCTGTTCTTCTACATCGTCGTCGACACCATCCGCAACGGCAAGCCCGCGCCGCAGCTGCCGTGGGAAGGCGCCGACTCGCTCGAATGGACGCACCTGCCCACCCCGGTCCCTTATCACACCTTCGAGACTCAGCCGGTTATCAAGTGACCAAGAACGCGCGCACCGCGCTGATTCTCGCGTCCATCGCGCTGGCGTTCTTCGTCGGCATCATCGCGAAGTACTGGCTGCTGAGATGACGCGCGAGCGCCAGAACCGCAGGCTGTTCGCGCGCCTCGCGCTGGTCGCGCTCGGCATGTTCGGCTTCGGCTACGCGCTGGTCCCGTTCTATTACAAGATCTGCGAGGCCTGGGGCATCTATTCGCTCGGCGAGACGCGCGCCGCGAACGTCAACACGCAGATCGACCCGAGCCGCACGGTGACGATCGAGTTCGACTCCAACGCGCGCAACCTGCCATGGCGCTTCCGCCCGCTCGTCAGCCACGTCGAGGTGCATCCCGGGGAGCTCGCCACGGTCGAGTACGAGGTGGTGAATACGTCCGGCCAGCCGGTCACCGGCCAGGCCGTGCCGAGCTACGGCCCGCCCTACGCCGGCGAGTACTTCAACAAGATCGAGTGCTTCTGCTTCAGGCAGCAAACGCTCGCGGCGGGCGAAACCCGGCGCATGCCGGTGACCTTCGTGGTCGACCCGAAGCTGCCCGCGGGGGTCAGCAGCATCGCGCTGTCGTACACCTTCTTCGAGGTGGCGGGGCGCGGAGGAAAGTCGTGATGGAGCTGATCAAGACGGTGCTCTCGGGCGCCGTCGGCATCCGCCGCAAGTCCTCGCACGAGCGCGCCAGGGTGCATCCGGCGCAGATCGTGGTCGCGGCGGTGGTGTTCGTGCTCCTCTTCATCCTCGCGATCCGCACCGTGGTCCACTTTGTGACGAGTTAAGGGAGAACCAGAACATGGCGCACAGCGCCCCTCACACCACGACGCACGGCGGGCACGGCCCCGCAGCCCACGGCCGGCAGACGCACTACGCGGTGCCGCAGCCGATGCCGTGGCCGATCATGGGTTCGGCCTCGCTCTTCATGATGGCGGTCGGCGCCGTGTTCCTGTTCAACGGCGCGCTCGGCGGCTGGGCCGGAATCGGCGCGGGCTTCCTGCTGCTCCTCTACATGATGGTGCGCTGGTTCGGCGAGGTGATCGGCGAGTCCGAGGCCGGCAAGTACGGCCGCTGGGAAGACGTGTCGTTCCGCTGGGGGATGAGCTTCTTCATCTTCTCGGAGGTGATGTTTTTCGGCGCGTTTTTCGGCGCGCTCTTCTGGGCGCGCGTGTATTCGGTTCCCGACCTCGCCACGCTCGAGCACCAGGCGCTCATCTGGCCGGGCTTCACCCCGCACTGGCCCTCGGCGGGCCCGGGATTCGCCGAGCAGTTCACGCCGATGGCGGCCTGGGGCCTGCCCGCGGTGAACACCATCCTCCTCCTCAGTTCGGGCGTCACCGTGACCTTCGCCCATTGGAACCTGATCGCGAACAACCGCGGCAAGCTCCTCGCGTGGCTCGGCGCGACGGTCGCTCTGGGCGTGGCGTTCCTCGTCTGCCAGGGGATCGAGTACCACCACGCGTTCACCGAGCTCAACCTGACGCTGCACACCGGCGTCTACGGCTCGACCTTCTTCATGCTGACCGGCTTCCACGGCTTCCACGTCACCATCGGCGCGATCATGCTGACGGTGATCTGGTTCCGCTGCCTGCGCGGCCACTTCAAGCCCGACCACCACTTCGCGTTCGAAGGCGTGGCCTGGTACTGGCACTTCGTGGATGTGGTTTGGCTCGGCCTGTTTATCTTTGTCTATTGGCTTTAGAGCCGTCCCGGAATGAGGCCGAAGTAATAGCCTGCCATTAGCATCAGGAAGAGGGTCACCGAAAGACCGACGCGAAGCGCGAGCGCCTTCACCATGCGCTTTCCCTGCCCGCGGTCGCGGAACATGAAAACCGCTGCGGAAGCGAGGCTCGCGATGATCGCGAGCAGCATGGCGATCACGACGTAGCGCATGCCCGCAGGATACTCTTTCCGCCCGCGCGCATGGGCGTTCG
>Ga0075418_10001809_pt1 | contig 24355 bp, 20 predicted proteins | sample SoiMetdeltSBSDD2_FD_81776 | JGI IMG/M metagenome (GOLD analysis project Ga0075418, IMG submission 81776) | Bulk soil microbial communities from a Populus tree surrounding site in Tennessee, USA - Soil MetaG P. deltoides SBSDD2 | ecosystem: Environmental > Terrestrial > Soil > Tree plantation...
GAGCTCAAGGACGTGCCGAAGTTCCAGAACTTTGCGTTCTTCGGTGCCTATGTCGAGGGCTGGGGCCTTTACGCGGAGCGCCTCGCGAAGGAGGAGGGCCGCTTCACCGACCCGATGCAGGACTTCGGCCGGTTGCAGAACGAGATGCTGCGTGCCTGCCGCCTCGTCGTCGACACCGGCGCGCACGCCAAGCACTGGACGCGCGAGCAGATGATCGAGTACATGACGTCGAACAACCCGATGACCGTCGAGGACGCGACCAAGGAGACGGAGCGCTACATCGACAACCCGGGCCAGGCGCTCTCGTACAAGATCGGCATGCTGAAGATCCTCGAGCTGCGCGAGAAGGCGAAGGCCGCGCTCGGCACGAAGTTCGACATCCGCGACTTCCACGATGTCGTTCTTAAGAACGGCGCGGTGCCGCTGCCGGTACTCGAGAGCCTCGTCGACGACTACGTCGCGGAAAAGAAGAAGGCCTGAACCCGCGGCCGCGGCGCGCCGCCAGGCGCGACGCGGGCTGCATTCGTCAGCGGCTTCGTTCGCCCATCATCTTCTCGTGGCCGGATTCCATCTCGGCCGCAGACAGGCTGCCGTCGCGATTCGTGTCCATCTTGTCGAACATGGCGCGGGAACCCGCCTCGTGTTCGGCCGCTGTCAGCGCACCATCATGGTCGGCGTCGATGGTCTTGATCTTCTCTGCGGACGACATTCGCGGGCCGCTGGTGTCACCGGGCTTCATCTGCGCGTGCATCGCATCCATCTCGGATGCCGTCACCTTGCCGTCGCGGTCGGCATCCATCTTGTCGAACATCTGGCGCGCCCCGGCCTTGTGCTCGGCCGCAGAGATCATGCCGTCCTTGTTGGTGTCCATCATCTGCATCATGTCTTCGTTCGCTGCGGCGCCAAGCGAGACCGCCAGGCTGCCTGCCGCCAGCGCCATCGTGAGCATCTTCACGGGGTTTCCTCCGGTCGGGTGTTGCTGCCAGATAACCGGCGAAGCGCCTGCGCGGCCATCGTCAGCGGCCCGCGCCTTGCGTAGGAAGCGGACTACCGCGGCGCCTAACGCGCGGGGCGCAGCCTCGGCACGGTGGCGTTGGCGTCGGAGAGGAGCTCCGTCGCCGCGTTCGCCAGGATCGCGAGGCCCTCGTCGACCACCGCGTCCTCGGCCGTGATCGGCACGAGGATGCGCACGACGTTGCCGTAGATCCCGCAGGACAACAGGATCAGGCCCAGCTCGCGCGCGCGGGCCGTCAGTTTCCTGGTCAGTTCCGCCGCGGGCCGCGAGGGATCTCCGCCCTCGCCGAGCTCAAAGGCGATCATCGCGCCAAGCCGGCGCACCTCGACGATTTCCAGATGCCGCGCCGCGAGCGCGTCGAGCGACTTGCCAATCCGCTCGCCGAGCCGGTCCGCGCGCTCGAAGATGCGCTCCTCCTCGAAGACCTGCAGCACCGCAAGCGCGGCCGCGCAGGCGACGGGGTTACCGGCATAGGTGCCACCGAGGCTGCCGGGGCCGCAGGCGTCCATGACGTCCGCACGGCCGACGACCGCCGCGAGCGGAAAGCCGCCAGCGATCGACTTCGCGAGCGTGTAGAGGTCTGCCGCGACGCCGTAATGCTCCATCGCGAACATGCGACCGGTGCGACCCGCGCCGCTCTGGATCTCGTCCGCGACCAGGAGGATCCCGTGGCGATCGCAGAGCTCGCGCAGCCGCGTGATGAAATCCTTCGGCGCGATGTAGAAGCCGCCCTCGCCCTGGACGGGCTCCACGATGATCGCGGCGACGCGATCCGGCGCGACGTCGCACTTGAAGATCGTCGCAAGCGCGGCGAGCGCATCCTCCGTCGATACGCCGTGCAGCGTGTTGGGGAATGGCGCGTGGTAGACCTCAGCCGGGTAGGGGCCGAAACCCGATTTATATGGATCAACCTTCCCGGTCAGCGCGAGCGCCATGATCGTGCGGCCGTGGAAGCCGCCCGAGAAGGCGATGATGGCGGAGCGCCCGGTCGCGGCGCGCGCGATCTTGACTGCGTTCTCGACCGCCTCGGCGCCCGTCGACACCAGGACCGTCTTGTTCAGGCCCTTGCCGGGCGCGAGCGCGTTCAGCTTCTCGCAAAGTGCGACGTATGGCTCGTAGGGCGTGATCTGGAAGCAGGTATGCGTGACCTTGTCGAGCTGCGCGCGCACGGCCTCCATGACCCTGCGATGGCGGTGGCCCGTGTTGAGCACCGCGATGCCACCCGCGAAATCGACGTAGCGCCGGCCCTCGCCGTCCCAGAGCAGCGCGTTCTCGGCGCGCTCGATGAAGACCGGATGCACCATGGAAACGCCGCGCGCGACGGCGGCCTGGCGCCGGGCGACCAGTGATTCATTGCTGGGCAAGAGTCTCTCCCGTCAGTGGATGGGCTCGTCGAAGTCGTCGTCTTCGACGATCTGCTCCCAGGTCGTGGTCCCGTCGGCGAGAAGCGAGGCTCCATTCTGCTCTTCGCCGAGGTCGGTATACCCGAACTCGTCAGGTTCCACGTCGTCGAGCGGCCCGCCCCAGTCTTCGGGCTGGGCTGCGGTTTCTACTGCGAGCGCGCGCCACTCCTCGAGGTCGAGCTCGTCGAGCCCGCCGTCGAATTCCTGGATCTCGACCGTCCCGGCGTCCTCGTCGAGCGCAACCACCTGGAACAGCGCACCCTTGTCGCGGTGCGTGTACCAGTTACCGACGATTGGAGGCAGTCGGTTGCCCATGAATCCATGCTACGCCCGATCGCCGGACGATTCCAGAGATTACAATCATGAAAAATGCGATGACGGAGACCCGCCATGCCGACACCACCAATCGTCGACTTCCGGCGCAGCATGAAAGGCGAAGAATCGGCGGTCGCCGCCGACAAAGTCGTGAAGGGCGAGCCCAAGACGCTCGTCAAGAACTACTTCAGCGACCCCAGCGGCCAATTTTTCGCGGGCACCTGGTCGAGCGGCGTGGGAAAGTGGAAGGTCGAGTACACCGAGAACGAGTTCTGCCACTTGCTGGAAGGCCGCGTCACGCTGACGTCCGAAGAAGGAAAGCGCTGGCAATTCAACGCGGGCGATGCCTGGGTGATCCCGGCGGGATTCAAGGGTACGTGGGAGTCGGTCGAGCCGGCCCGCAAGCGCTATGCAATATTCGAGGCCGCCAAGCCCGCGTCCTGAGGGCGCTTACCACTCCGTCCCGAAGGTGACGCCGATCGTCCGCGGGCGCGAGGGCCAGACCAGCTCGTTGAAGAGGCCGTAGCCGAACTGGTTGTTCGAATCCGCGTTCTCCCAGCCGCGCTCAAAGTACACGGAATCGAAGGCGTTCTCGACCCAGAGCGTCACGTACCAGGATTCGTCGGTCCGGTAGCCCAGGCGGAAGCCGAACTCGTCCCAGGAGTCCGCAGTCGCATCCGGGAAGTTGTCGGGCCCACCGTACGCCTTGGAGCGGTACATGTACTCGGTCGTGAAAAAGCCCTGGCCCGAAGCCATCGGCCACTTGTAGGAGACGATCGCCGAGCCGCTGACCTCCGGCGCGGAAGGCAGGCTCTTGCCGTCGCAAGCCTCGCAGGCGCCGACGGCGATGATGTCGGTCGCGTCCGTGATCTCGGTGTCGAGGAGCGAGAGGGCGACCGTCGTGTCCCAGTGAGAGTTCGGCACCCAGCGCAGGTCCACCTCGAGTCCCTGGCCTTTCGCCTCTCCGACGTTCGCGACCTGCGAGGAGCCCTGGTCGAAGTAGACGAGCTGCAGGTCGGTGTAGTCGTAGTGGTACAGCGATGCGTTCAGCTGCATGGTGTTGTCGAGCAGGCGCGTCTTGGCGCCGATCTCGTAGCTGTCGACCTTCTCAGGGTCGAACTCGAGCGGCGTCGTGCCGTCGGGTGCCGGGCCCCCGAATTCGAAATCCTGGCCGTGCACGTCGAAGCCGAAGGTCGCGAATCCGCCCGACTTGTAGCCGCGCGAGGCCGTCGCATAGAGGTTCACGTCGTCGTTGACGTTGAAGGAGAGTGCGAGGCGCGGCGTGAAGTCACTCCAGTTGGCCGAATCCGTGACCGGGCCGTTCGTGAAGAACTCGTAGTTGAAGTTGTTGCCGAGCGCGCCGCCGCTGTTCGGCACGTTGTCGGACATCGTCTTCTTGTCGTAGGTGTAGCGCGCACCGGCAGTGAGGTCGACGCGGTCGCTGAGCGACCAGGTGAAGTCGCCGTAAACCGCCCAGCCCTCGCTCTTCACGTGCACGAAGCTGCGCTCGCTCTTGTCGTGCAGGATGTCGGCCGGGTCGATGTCCGCTTCCCAGTAAGTTTCGAAGTTCGGGTCATCGCAGCCTGCGGCGGGGCCGTCGAAGTCCGGCGCCTCAGTGACGGAGAGCGCCCTGCACAAGGCATCTTCGTCGTAGACGTAGTCGAAGATACCGTCAATCGTCTCTTCGTAAATGCTCGCGCCCGCGAACCAGGTGACATTGCCGTTCGATGGCGAATTCAACCGGAACTCCTGGCTCCAATATTCGACGTCGTTCATCTGCCCGTAGTTGTTCACGAGGTCCGGCCCGCCGTCGTAATCCTCGAGGTAGCGGAAGTTGAACTGCTTGTAGCCGGTGAGCGACGTCAGCGAGTAATCGCCCGGGAGCGCCCACTCGAGTGTGGCGTGCAGGTCGAAGACGTTCGATTCGTCGATCCCGTCGTCGCCGAGGTCGGTATTCACCCGCTCCTCGGGCAGGCCCGCGGCGGGAACCCAGTAGACGGAAGGATCCTGCTCGCGATCCTCGTAGGCCGCGGAGAGAGTCGCATCGAAGCCGTCGCCGTCGCGCGCCAGCGAGACTCGTCCGGAGGAAATCTGGTGGAAGCCGAGCTTGTCGCCGCCCTGGTCATTCTTCAGGAAGCCCTGGTTGTCGAGCAGATAGCCGGCCACCCGCAGCGCCCACTGTTCGTTCAGCGGGACATTGACCATCGCGTTCGCCTCAACGTGGTCCCAGTCCGCGAGGGTCAGCTCCGCGCTCGCGCCGAATTCGGGCTCGGGCTTGTGCGTGATGACGCTGACCGCGCCCGCGATCGAGTTGCGGCCGAACAGCGTACCCTGCGGGCCCTTGACGACCTCGGTGCGCTCGATGTCGTACATGGCGGTCATGACGCCGCCCGTGCGCCCCGCCCAGTAGCCGTCCACGAACATCGCGACCGAAGGGTCGCCGCCGATGCCGAAATCGTTCGTCGAGATGCCGCGCATCGAGAGCGCGTCGGTGAAGCCGTCCTCGGTGTTGCCCGAGAACCCCGGCGTGAAGCCGACGATCGCGCGGACGTCGAGCATGCGGCCTTCTTTCAGCATGTCGCCGGAGAAGGCGGAGACGGAGAGCGGGACATCCTGGAGGGATTGCTGGCGCTTCTGCGCCGTGATGACGATTTCCTCCAGCCCGACGACGGCCGGCGCCCCTTCAGGCGTCGGCGGGGGCTGCGCTTCCTGCTGGGCGAGCGAGGCAAACGGGCAGGACAGCGCGGCGGCGACCGCAAGACGCAAGGCCGCCTTATTGAGGATCTGCATGATGTTTCCCCTCACGGCACCCCCGGCCGTGTTCCGTGAGAGAGGATACGCGCCGGAATCGAATCAGTCCAAGCGGTCGATGATCGCCGCCAGCGTCTCGAAGATCCGGTCGATGTCCTTGCGCTCGATGATGAAGGGCGGCGACATCGCGATCGTATCGCCCGTGACGCGCACGAGGAAACCCGCGTTGAAGGCCGCGACCATCGCATCGTAGGCGCGCGTTCCCGGGGCCCCCGCGCGTGGCTCGAGCTCGATGCCGGCGACCAGGCCGTAAGCACGCAGGTCGACGACGTTCTTGCGGCCCTTCAGCGAGTGCACGGCGTCGCTCCAGTATGGCGCGATTGCGCGTGCGCGCTCGAAGAGGCCGCCGCGATAGAGCTTCATGGTCGCGAGCCCGGCCGCGCAAGCGATCGGGTGGGCCGAGTAGGTGTACCCGTGGAACAGCTCGATGGATCCCGGCGGCCCGGCCATGAAGGCATCGTGGATCTCGCGCCTCACGAACACGGCGCCCATCGGCACCGCGCCATTCGTCAGGCCCTTGGCGCATGTGATCATGTCGGGGACGACGTCAAATTCTTGGGACGCAAACGGCGAGCCGGTGCGGCCGAAGCCCGTGATCACCTCGTCGAAGATGAGCAGGATGCCGTGCTTCGTGCAGAGCTCACGCAGGCGCTTGAGGTAACCCTTGGGCGGCAGCAGTACACCCGTCGATCCCGCGATCGGCTCGACGATGACCGCCGCAATGGTCGAGGCATCATGCAGCGCGATGAGCCGCTCGAGGTCATCGGCGAACTCGGCGCCGTGCTCGGGCAGGCCCTTCGAGAAGAGGTTACGCGACGGATCGTGCGTGTGCCGGAGGTGATCGACGCCGGGGAGGAGGGCGCCGAAGAACTTGCGGTTGTTGACCATTCCGCCGACGGAGATGCCGCCGAAGCCGACGCCGTGATAGCCGCGCTCTCGGCCGATCAGGCGGCTGCGCGCGCCTTCGCCGCGGACGCGGTGATAGGCGATCGCGATCTTGAGCGCCGTATCCACGGACTCCGAGCCCGAGTTCGTAAAGAACACGCGATCGAGTCCGTTCGGCGTCATCTCGGTGAGCGCGCTCGCGAACTCGAAGGCGATCGGGTGGCCCATCTGGAAGGGCGGGGCGTAGTCCATGACCGCGATCTGCTTCGCGACCGCGTCGGTGATTTCCTTGCGGCCGTGGCCGGCATTGACGCACCAGAGGCCCGACGCGCCGTCGAGCACCTGGCGGCCTTCGGGTGTCCAGTAATAGAGGCCCTCGGCGCGCGCGAGCAGGCGCGGGTTCGCCTTGAACTGCCGGTTCGCGGTGAACGGCATCCAGAAGGCTTCGAGGTCGACGGCGGGCGTGGGGTTCGCGAGTGCGCTCATGATAATTGACACTTTTGCGATGGAAACGCGATATTACGCGGGTTCGTGTTTAAAATCATAGACATTCGGGGTAGCCATGGCGAATGACGTCGCGGCGCGGCTGAAGGCCGTTCGCCAGATGCACGGCCTCTCCCAGCGCGAGCTCGCGAAACGCGCCGGGGTCACGAACGGGATGATTTCCCTCATCGAGCAGGCGCGCGTCAGCCCCTCGGTCGCGTCGCTCAAGAAAGTGCTCGATGGCCTCCCCATGGGCCTCGCCGAATTCTTCACCATGGACCCGGCCGGCACGGCCCAGGTGTTCTACGGAAAGGGCGAGCTCGTGGAACTCGGGGAAGGGGCGGTATCGCTCCGCCTGGTTGCTGCCCACCGGCCCGGGCGGCGCATGGCCATCCTGCACGAGACTTACGAGCCGGGCGCCGACACGGGGTCGGACATGCTCCGGCACGTCGGCGAGGAAAGCGGCGTCGTCGTAGCGGGCAAAGTCGAGGTGACGATCGGCGGCCAGATGCGCGTCCTCGGGCCCGGGGATGCCTATTATTTCGCGAGCGCCGTGCCGCACCGCTTCCGCAATCGGGGCCGCGAGCGCTGTGAGATCATCAGCGCTTCGAGCCCCCCGACCCTCTGAGGACGGACATGATCCGGGAACAGCAATCGGTCGACTGGCAGACGCTTGCCAGGACCCTGTCACCGCGCACCGAGGCCTTCATCGGCGGCAGGTACGTGCCGTCGCTTTCCGGCGCGACTTTTGACTGCATCAATCCGGCCAATGGCCAGGTGATCGCCAAGGTCGCCTCCTGCGACGCCGCGGACGTGGAGGCGGCCGTCGAAAGCGCCCGTGCGGCTTTCGAGGGCGGCGCGTGGTCTCGGCGCGCGCCGGCCGCGCGCAAGAAAGTTCTCCTGCGCTTCGCGGAGCTCATCCGCAAGCACCGCGAGGAGCTCGCGCTGACCGAGACGATGGACATGGGCAAGCCGATTTCGGACTCGATGAAGATCGACGTCCCGGCCGCCGCGAATTGCATCGCCTGGTATGCCGAGGCGATCGACAAGGTCTATGACGAGGTCGCGCCGACCGCGCACGAGACGCTCGCCCTGATCACGCGCGAGTCGGTCGGTGTCGTGGGTGCGATCGTGCCCTGGAACTTCCCGCTCCTCATGGCGTCATGGAAGCTCGGTCCCGCGCTCGCGACCGGCAATTCGGTGGTGCTGAAGCCGTCGGAAAAGTCGCCGTTGACTGCGCTTCGAATCGCGGAGCTCGCGCTGGAGTCGGGGCTGCCGGAAGGCGTCCTCAACGTCGTGCCGGGCTTCGGCCATACCGCCGGCGAGGCCCTAGCGATGCACATGGACGTCGACTGCATCGCGTTCACGGGCTCGACGCGCACCGGAAAGCGGATGCTCGAGTACTCGGGCAAGTCGAACATGAAGCGCGTCTGGCTCGAGTGCGGCGGCAAGGCGCCGAACGTGGTTCTCGGCGACGTCGCCGACATCGAGCGCGCGGCGAGCGCGGCCGCATTCGGGATCTTCTTCAACCAGGGCGAGATGTGCTCGGCCGCCTCGCGCCTCGTCGTGCACGAGTCGGTGAAGGACGCGATGCTCGAGAAGATCGTCGAGATCGGCAGGACCATGGCGCCGGGGGACCCTCTGGATCCAAAGACGCGCCTCGGGGCCATCGTGGACCAGGTACAGCTCAACACGGTCATGGGCTACATCGAAGCGGGCCGGAAGGACGGCGCCGAGGTGACGCTGGGCGGCAACCGCGTGCGCCAGGACAGCGGCGGATTCTTCGTGGAGCCTACGGTGTTCTCGAACGTCAACCCGGACATGAAGATCGCGCGCGAGGAGATCTTCGGGCCCGTGCTCTCGACCATCACGTTCCGCGACGTCGAGGAGGCCGTGAAGATCGCGAACGACGTGAGCTACGGGCTGACTGCCGCGGTCTGGAGCCGCGACATCGCGACGGCGCACCGCGTGGCGAAGCGCCTGCGCGCCGGCACGGTCTACGTCAACTGTTACGATGCCGACGACATCACGGTGCCCTTCGGCGGCTTCAAACAGTCCGGCAACGGGCGCGACAAGTCGCTGCACGCGATGGACAAGTACACCGAGCTCAAGACCACCTGGATCGACCTGTCATGAAGGTGACCGTCGCCGCCACGCAGATGGCCTGCGGCTGGGACCGCGACGCCAACATCGCGAACGCGGAAAAGCTGATCCGCGAAGCCGCGAAGCAGGGCGCGAACATCGTCCTGATCCAGGAGCTGTTCGAGGCGCCGTATTTCTGCAAGGACCACCTCGCCAAGCACTTCGAGCTGGCGCTGCCCATCTCCGAAAATCCCGCGATCAGGCGGCTGTCGAAAGTCGCGAAGGAGTTGAAGGTCGTGCTGCCGCTCTCGGTCTTCGAGCGCGCGCAGAATGCCTACTTCAACAGCCTCGTGATGGTGGATGCCGACGGCTCGATCATGGGGGTCTATCGCAAGTCGCACATCCCGGAGAGCCCGGGTTACCACGAGAAGTTCTACTTTTCCCCGGGCGATACCGGATTCAAGGTCTGGCAAACGCGCTTCGGCGCGCCGGGCGTCGCCGTCTGCTGGGACCAGTGGTTCCCGGAGGCCGCGCGCGCCATGGCTCTCCAGGGCGCCGAGATCCTCCTGTACCCGACCGCGATCGGCTCGGAGCCGCAGGATCCCTCGCTCGATTCGCGCTACCACTGGCAGCGCACGATGCAGGGGCACGCGGCGGCGAACGTGATGCCGCTCGTCGCCTCGAACCGCATCGGCACGGAGCAGGGCGAGAAGGTCTCAATTACTTTCTACGGCCATTCCTTCATCGCGGACCACACCGGCGCGATCGTCGCGCAGGCGGACGACCACAGCGAGCAAGTGATCACTGCGGCATTCGACCTCGAGGAGATGCGCCGCTACCGGCACTCCTGGGGGCTGTTCCGCGATCGCCGGCCCGACCTCTACGGGCCGCTGCTGAAGCTGGACGGTGGGCGCGGCTGAGGGCGCGCTCGCAGGCCGCATCGCCTGCGTGGACCTCGAGACCACGGGCGGGCATGCGGCGCGCGACCGGATCATCGAGGCCGGCGTCGTGCTGCTCGAGGACGGCGCGGTCGTCGAGGAATACTCGACGCTCGTCAACCCCGGCGTGCGGATACCGTACGCCATCCAGGAGTTCACCGGCATCAGCGAAGCGATGGTCGCGGACGGGCCGCCCTTCTCCGAAGTCGCGGACGCGATCGCCGCGCGCATCGATGGGCGGCTCTTCGTCGCGCACAACGCGCGCTTCGACTACGGATTCCTGCGCAGCGAATTCCGCCGCCTCGGCCGGCGCTTCCGCGCGCCGGTCCTCTGCACGGTGCGCCTCTCTCGCGCGCTGACGCCCGACGAACGCGGCCACAACCTCGACGCCGTCATGGCGCGCCACGGCATCGCCTGCGAAGCGCGCCACCGCGCGCTCGGCGACGCGCGCGTGCTTGCCGATTTCCTGCGTATCGCGCGCGAACGCTGGCCCGCCGACGCGCTTTCCGCAATCGTGACGCGGCTGATCGGGACCTCGCGCCTGCCGCCGCAGCTCGATCCCTCGATCGCGGACGAGCTGCCAGAGGGCCCGGGCGTCTACCTGTTCTTTGGCGAAAACGACGCGCTCCTCTACGTCGGCAAGGCGAAGAACCTCGCGAGCCGCGTGCCCGCGCACTTCAGCGACCCGCGCGCGAAGCTCGAGCGTGAGCTGACGCGCCTCGTGAGGCGTATCGAGTGGATCGAGACTGCCGGCGAATTCGGCGCGATGATCGCCGAGGCACGGCTGATCAAGGCCCGGCAGCCCGCGCTCAACCGCAGCCTCCGCAGCGCCTCGGAACTTTGGGCCATCACACTGCGCGCGGACGGTGCGATGCCGCTTGCCTCGATCGCGATGCTGGATGCACTCGACGATCCCGGCGCGAGCTACGGCCTCTTTCGACGGGAGGCGGACGCGCGGCGCGCACTCGAGGGACTCCTGCGCGAGCATCAGCTCTGTGCCAAGTGGCTCGGCCTTGAGACGTCCGAGGGCTCCTGCGTCGGCTTCCAGCTCGACCGTTGCCGCGGCGTCTGCATCGGCCGCGAGACTCCGGCACTGCATGCCGTGCGCGCGCGGCTCGCGCTTTCCGGCCTCAAGCGCCGCGAATGGCCGTTCGCCGGCCCGGTCGGAATCCGCGAGCGCGACTGGCGCGGCGTCGAGGAGACGCACGTGTTCGACCGCTGGTGCTACGAGGGCGAGCCGTTCGATCTCGACCTCTACCGCATCCTGACCGGATTCCTCGACCGGCCGCTGCGCGGCGCCGAGCTCGTGGCGCCGGGCGAGCTGTGAGCCGCGCGCCGCTCTTCGTCACCGCGGCGGCCGGCACTGCGGACCTGCTCGCCGCGGAGCTCGCCGGGCTCGGCCTCGCGGAGCCGCGCGAGGTGCAGGGCGGCGTCGCCTGCGAATCGGACCTTGCCGGCGCCTACCGCGCCTGTCTCGAGTCGCGCCTCGGCCTCAGGGTCCTCTGGCAGCTCGCGCGCATCCCGGCCGCGGACGCCAGCTCGTTGTACGAGAGCATCCGCACCATCGACTGGAGCGAGCATCTGGACACGAACGGTACGCTCGCCGTCGACTTCTCGGGCAGCCTGCCCGGCATCACGCACACCCAGTTCGGCGCGCAGCGCGTCAAGGACGCCATCGTGGACCAGTTCCGCGAACGGACCGGCACGCGGCCGTCGGTCGACCGCGAGGCGCCTTGGCTTCGCATCAACGTCCACGCGGCGCGTGCTGCGGTCAACGTCTCGATCGACCTCGCCGGCGACAGCCTGCACCGTCGCGGCTATCGCGGAGGCCAGGGCGCAGCGCCGCTCAAGGAGAACCTGGCCGCCGCCATCCTCATCCGCTCGGGCTGGCCGGCGACCGCGGCGGCGGGCGGCAGCTTCGTCGACCCCATGTGCGGCTCGGGGACGCTGCCGATCGAGGCGGCGCTCATCGCGGCGGACGTCGCGCCGGGCCTCCTGCGCTCGCGCTTCGGATTCGAGCGCTGGAAACGCCACGATCCCGCAGCTTTCGCGGCCGCGCGCGTCGCGGCCGAGGCACGGCGCCAGCTGGAACTCCTGACGGCGGGGCGCATCCGCGGCTTCGACCGCGATCCGGTCGCGATCCGGGACGCGGAAGCGAACGCGGCGCGTGCAGGCCTTGCGAAGCGGCTCTTTTTCCAGCGCGCCGAGCTCGCGAAGCTGCCGGCGGCGCCGGCGCCCACGGGGCTCATCGCCGTCAACCCCCCGTACGGCGAGCGCATCGGCGAGGCAGAGGAGCTGCGCGCGCTGTATGCGCTCCTTGGCGAGCGGCTGCGCGCCGACTACCGCGGCTGGGCGGCCGCCGTCTTCACCGGCAATCCCGCGCTTGGCCGCGAGCTCGGGATCCGCGCGCGCCGCACGCACCGCATGATGAACGGGCCGATCGAGTGCCGCCTGCTCAGGCTCGCCGTCGAGCCCGTGGACTTCGTGCAGGCGCGCGAGCCAGGCCGGCCGCCGGCGATCGACACGGAGGCGGCGCGCGCACGGCCGGGCGCACAGATGTTCGCCAACCGCCTCAGGAAGAACTTCGACCGGCTCTCCGCCTGGGCGCGGCGGGAGAGGATCTCCTGCTACCGGCTCTACGACGCCGACATGCCCGAGTACGCGTTCGCGATCGACCTCTACCAGTCGGACCCCGAGGGCCATGGCGGCCGCTGGCTCTACGTCCAGGAGTACGCGCCGCCGAAGACGGTCGACAGCGCGAAGGCCAAGGCGCGCCGCGAGGAGTCGCTCTCGGTCCTGCCCGAAGTCACCGGGCTCGGGACGGAAGCGATCTACTGGCGCACGCGCCGGCCGCAGAAGGGCAAGTCGCAATACGAAGCGATGGCGGATGTCGGCGAGCGAGTGATCGTCGAGGAGGGCGGCCTCAGGCTCCTCGTCAATTTCACGGACTACCTCGACACGGGTCTCTTCCTCGACCACCGCAAGACGCGCGCGCGCATCCGCGAGATGGCGAAGGGCAAGCGCTACCTCAATCTCTTCTGCTACACGGGCGCCGCAACCGTCTACGCTGCGGCGGGCGGGGCGGCGACGACGACGAGCGTCGACATGTCGCGCACCTACCTCGACTGGGCGAAGCGGAACCTCTCGGTGAACGAGATCAAGGGAGCGCACGAATTCGTCCAGGAGGATTGCCTCGCCTGGCTCGCCGATGCCCCGGCGACGACCTACGACCTCATCTTCCTGGATCCGCCGACATTCTCGAACTCGAAGCGCATGGACCGCGAATTCGACGTGCAGCGCGACCACGCAGAGCTCATCCGTGCGGCGATGAAACGGCTCGCGCCCGGCGGGCTGCTCCTCTTCTCGACCAACTTCCGGAAATTCCGCCTGGATGCGGCGGCGCTCGACGGCCTCATGGTGCACGACATCACGCGCAAGACGATCCCGCGCGACTTCGCCGGAGACGCGCGAATCCACCACTGCTTCGAAATTCGCTGCGCCGGCTGACGCGATGCGGCCTAGGCGAGCTTCTTGACCGCCTTGATAGCGATTGACGACAGGCCAGTCCCGCCCGCGCTGACATAGCGACGGATCTCCTCGCGCATGCGGGGCTCCCAGAACTTCTTCAGGTGACCGGCAACCTGCTCGGCAGCAGCATCCGGATCCGGGTCCGAGCCGAAGAAATTCGAGATGTCGTTCGCCATCGCAACGAGGCGCTGGACGTTCATCGGCGCGGCAGGCTCAGCCGACGGAGGCCGAGGCGCCCTTGCGGGCCGCGCGCATGGCGGCGACGCGCTCGCGCCAGGCGTCCGGCTGCGTGACCTTTGCGACCTCGACCGCGGTCACCTTGTACTCCGGGCAGTTGGTCGCCCAGTCGGAGTTCTCGGTCGTCACGAGGTTCACGCCGGACTCCGGGAAGTGGAAGGTCGTGTACACGACGCCGCGCGCGATGCGCTTCGTGAGGCTCGCCCGCACGACGATCTCGCCGGCCCGGCTCGCCACTCCCACGAGGTCGCCGTCGCTGATGCCACGGTCCTCGGCGTCGTCCGGGTGCATCTCGAGCACGTCTTCCTTGTTGAAGACGAGGTTCTTGGTGCGGCGCGTCTGCGTGCCGACGTTGTACTGGTAGAGCACGCGCCCTGTCGTCAAGAGGAGCGGGTAGCGGCTGGTCGAGCGCTCCGCCGTCGCGACATACGCCGTACGATAAAACTTGCCCTTGCCGCGCACGAAGCTGCCGACGTGCATGGTCGGAGTGCCTTCCGGCGCCTTGTCGTTGCAGGGCCACTGGATCGTGCCGAGCCGGTCGAGCTTCTCGTAGCTGACACCGGTGAACGTCGGCGTCAGCCGCGCGATCTCGTCCATGATCTCGGACGGGTGCGCATAGTGCATCGGGTAGCCGAGCGCCTGGGCGAGGCGCATCGTGACTTCCCAGTCCGCGAGCCCGGCGAGCGGCTCCATGACCTTGCGCACCCGGGAGATGCGCCTCTCGGCGTTCGTAAACGTGCCGTCCTTCTCGAGGAAGGACGAGCCGGGCAGGAAGACGTGCGCGTAGCGCGCGGTCTCGACCAGGAACAGGTCCTGCACCACGACGCATTCCATCGCGGAGAGCGCCGAGGTCACGTGGTGCGTGTTCGGGTCGGACTGCACGAAGTCCTCGCCCTGGATGTACATGGCCTTGAAACTGCCATCCAGCGCCGCCTCGAACATGTTCGGGATGCGAAGTCCGGGCTCGTCGGAAATCGATACGTTCCAGGCCGCCTCGAAGCTGCCGCGCGTGATGGCGTCGGAAACGTGGCGATAGCCCGGCAGCTCGTGCGGGAACGAACCCATGTCGCAGGAGCCCTGCACGTTGTTCTGGCCGCGCAGCGGGTTCACGCCGACGCCCTCGCGACCGAGGTTGCCCGTCGCCATCGCCAGGTTCGCGATGCCCATGACCATGGTCGTGCCCTGGCTGTGCTCGGTCACGCCGAGGCCGTAGTAGATCGCGCTGTTCGGGCCGGCGGCGTACAGCCGCGCCGCCCCGCGCACGAGCGCGGCCGGTACGCCGCTGACCGATTCCATCGCCTCCGGCGAGTTCTTTGGGTCCGAAATGAAATCCTTCCACTCCTGGTACGACTGCGCCTCGCAGCGCTCGAGGACGTAGTCGTCCTTCGTGAGCCCCTCGGTGACGATCACGTGGGCGAGCGCATTGATGACCGCGACGTTGGTGCCCGGCTGGAGTTGCAGGTGATAGGCCGCCTCGATGTGCGGCGTGCGCACGAGGTCCGTCGCGCGCGGGTCGATCACGATGAGCTTCGCGCCCTGGCGCAAACGGCGCTTGAGCTGCGACCCGAACACCGGGTGACCGTCGACCGGGTTCGCGCCGCATACGATGACGACATCCGCCTTCTGGACCGAAGTGAAGGCCTGGGTGCCGGCGGACTCGCCGAGCGTGTGCTTGAGGCCGTAGCCGGTCGGCGAATGGCAGACACGCGCACAGGTGTCGACGTTGTTCGTCAGGAGCGCCGCACGCACGAGCTTCTGGACGAGGTAGGTCTCCTCGTTCGAGCAGCGCGAAGACGTGATGCCGCCGACGGCGTTCCGGCCGTACTTCTGCTGGATGCGGCGGAACTCGCGCGCGGTGAAGTCGATCGCCTCTTCCCAGCTCACCTCGCGCCAGGGATCCGTGATCCGCGCGCGGATCATCGGCTTCGTCACGCGGTCCTTGTGGGTCGCGTAGCCGTAGGCAAAGCGCCCCTTGATGCAGGCGTGGCCCTGGTTCGCCTGGCCCGCGCGGTTCGGGACCATCCGCACGACGGTCTCCTGCTTGACCTCCGCCTTGAGCGAGCAGCCGACACCGCAATAGCCGCACGTGGTCGCGACCGCGCGCTCGGGCTGGCCGAGGGAGGCGAGCGACTTCTCGGAGAGCGCGGCGGTCGGGCAGGCCTCGACGCAAGCGCCGCAGGAGACGCACTCGGATGCGAGGAATGGCTGGTGCTCGCTCGCCGATACGCGCGAGCCGAAGCCGCGGCCCTCGATCGTGAGCGCAAGCGTGCTCTGCGTCTCGTCGCAGGCGCGCACGCAGCGCGAGCAGACGATGCAAAGATCCGGGTTGAAATCGAAGTAGGGGTTGCTGACGTCCGGCGCGACGCCGCGCTGCGTCTTCCCGCGCGCGTAGCGGGAGCCCGTGATGCCCGTGACTTCGGCCGCGTCCTGCAGCTCGCAGTGCCCGTTCGCCGGGCAGTCGTCGCAGTCGAGCGGGTGGTCGGAGACGTAGAGCTCGACGATATTGCGGCGCAGCTGGTCGATGCGCGCCGAGCGCGTGCGCACTTTCATGCCGGCCGCGACCTGCGTCGTGCAGGAGGCCGGGAAGCCCTTGCGGCCCTCGATCTCGACCAGGCACAGGCGGCAGGAGCCGAACGCCTTCAGCGAGTCCGTCGCGCAGAGTTTCGGGATGCGGGCGTCGGCGAGCGCGGCGGCGCGCATGACCGACGTGCCCGCCGGCACCGTCACCGTCGCGCCGTCGATCTCGAGCGTGACCTGCTCGTCCGACTTCGCCGGCGGCGTGCCGAGGTCGCGATGGTCGATCGAGTACAACTAGCCTCCTCGCGTCCGCCTGAAGTCTTCCGGGAAGTGCTTCATGGCGCTCTGGACGGGGAAAGGGGTCATGCCCCCGAGTCCGCACAGGGACGCATTCAACATCGTATCGCAGAGTTCCTCGACCAGCGCAATCAGCCGGTCACGGTCTCCGCCGTTCCCAAGCGCCGCAAGGGCTTCCTCCCCACGTACGGCCCCGATCCGGCAGGGCGTGCACTTGCCGCAGGACTCGTGGGCGCAGAATTCCATGGCATAACGCGCCATCTCGAGCATGTCGACGGTGTCGTCAAAGGCGACGACGCCGCCGTGGCCGAGCAGCGCCCCGATCGCGGAGAGCGACTCGTATTCGAGCGGCGTATCGAACTGGGACGCGGGCAGGTAGGCGCCGAGCGGCCCGCCGATCTGGACGGCCCGGATCGGGCGTCCGCTCAGCGAACCGCCGCCATAATCCTCGAGCAGCTCGCGCACGGTGAGCCCGAACGCGCGCTCGACGAGGCCGCCGCGGCGAATGTTGCCCGCGAGCTGCAACGGCAGCGTGCCGCGCGATTTCGCCTGGCCGAACGCCTGATAGGCCTTGGCCCCCTGCGCGAAGATCCAGGGCACGGTCGCGAGCGTGATGACGTTGTTGACGATGGTGGGCGCGCCGAAGAGGCCCTTCTCGGCGGGAAGCGGCGGGCGTACGCGGATCTCGCCGCGGCGTCCCTCGAGGCTCTCGAGCATCGAGGTCTCTTCGCCGCAGATGTAGGCGCCGGCGCCAAGCCGGATCTCGATGTCGAAGGCACGCTTGCTTCCCATCACGTCCGGTCCGAGGAGGCCGGCCGCGCGCGCAGCTTCGATTGCTGCCCCGAGCACGGCGTAGGCGTGCGGGTACTCGATTCGAAGATAGATGTATCCGCGGTCCGCGCCGACTGCCAAGCCCGCGATCGTCATGCCCTCGATCAGCGAGAACGGATCGCCTTCCATGAGCATGCGATCGGAGAACGTGCCGGAGTCGCCCTCGTCCGCATTGCAGGTGATGTACTTCTGGCCGGGCGGCTGACGGAGCACCGTCTGCCACTTGATGCCGGTCGGGAAGGCCGCGCCGCCGCGTCCGCGCAGGCCCGACTCCAGGACTTCGTTGACCGCGGCCTCAGGGCTCAGCTCCAGCGCGCGCGCGAGCCCTTTGCAGCCGCCCGACGCGCGATATGCGGCGAGGTCGAGCGGATCGGTGCGGCCTACGCGCTCGAAGGTCAGCCGCTGCTGCGAGGCGAGCCAGGGATGCTTCTCGATGTCGCCGAGGCGCAGTGGGTGCGCGGTGCCTTTCAGCATTCCGGCGGCGACGAGCGCCGGAACGTCCTTCACCGCGACCGGACCGTAGGCGATCCGGCCCTCCGTGGATTCGACTTCGACGAGGGGTTCGAGCCAGTAGAGGCCGCGCGAGCCGTTGCGGCGGATCTTCACCTCGACGCCGGCCGTGAGCGCCTCCTTCTCGATGCGCCGCGCGGTCGCCTCTGCGCCGAGCGCGAGCGCGCCGGCATCGCGCGGAATCCAGACCGTGACGCTCACGGCTTCGCCTTCGCGCGCGCGTCGAGGAGCACGTCGAGGCGCTCCGGCGTGACGCGACCATGAACTTCATCGTCGAGCATGGCGGCGGGCGAACACGCGCAGAGGCCAAGGCAGTAGACCGCTTCGAGCGTGATCCGGCCGTCCGCCGTCGTCCCGCCAAAATCGACGCCGAGGCGATTTTTCGCATGCTGCTCGACGGCGCGCCCGCCGGCGGCCTGGCAGGACTCGGCGCGGCAGATCTGCAGCACGTGCCGTCCCGGCGGCCGCGTGCGGAAGTAGTGGTAGAACGTGACGACGCCGTGCACTTCGGCGCGCGACAGGTTGAGCGCGTGCGCAAGCACCGGCACGGTGCCCGGCGGCACGCAGCCGAAGTTGGCCTGCACTTCGTGAAGGATCTCGATCAGCGGCCCCGCGCGGTGGCGATGGCGCTCGACGATCGCCAGGATCCGCTTCTCGTCGACGGCCGGCGCGGCGACGGCGCTCACTGCAGGCGCTCCCGGTGCGCGTAGACGTTGAACGAGCTGCCGCGCAGGAATCCGACGAGCAGGATGCCCGTGCGCCGCGCGAGGTCGATGGCGAGCGAGGAGGGCGCGCCGACCGCGGCGACGGCCGGGATACCGGCCGTGGCGGCTTTCTGCAGCAGCTCAAAGCTCGCGCGGCCCGACAGGAACAGGATGCTCCGCGACAGCGGCAGCTCGCCCGCGAGCAGCTTCGCTCCGATGAGCTTGTCGAGCGCGTTGTGCCGCCCGACATCCTCGCGCAGCTCGAGCAGCCGGCCCTCGGCGTCGAAGAGGCAGGAGGCGTGCAGGCCGCCCGTCTCGCGGAAGACGTCCTGGCCCGCGCGGGCACGATCGGACAATGACTCGAGGAGCGAAGCCTTCACCTTGAGCCCCTTGTCCACTTCCGGAGAGCGCATCATGCGCTCGACGGCGTCGAGCGAGGCATTGCCGCAGACGCCGCAGCTCGAGGTCGTGTAGAAGTTGCGCTGAAGGCGGCCGGCATCGTACGACGCGCTCTCCGAGAGCTGGATGCGCACGACGTTGCCAACAGGTCCGCAGATGCGCCCTTCGGCGTAGTCCGCTCGCGATCGCAGGATGCCCTCGCCATGCAGGAAGCCGACCGCGAGCTCGATGTCATGGCCAGGCGTACGCATCGTGATCGACATCGAGGTGCCGGGTCCTTTGTCGCCGGCCTGGGCCACGCGGATCTCGAGCGGCTCCTCGACGACGACGAGGTCCTGGCGCGCAACGAGTTGCGCGTCGCGCATCGCATCGATGGAAACCTCGCGAACCGGCTCGTCCTGGCGCTGTACGCTCATCGGAATCCTCCGATGCTAGCAGTCGCTGCGCGCGGCGGCCTGCGGGCGGCGGCCCATGCGGCGGCGGCCCGGCGCGGCGGCTTCGGATGCCTTGTGCTCGGGCGGAGGCGGCAGCACCGGCAGCTCCTTCTGGTCCTTCAGTCCCGCCAAAATGATTCGGCGCATCTCCGCGTCCGCAGCCGGATCCGTCGGCACCTGCACGTAGGCCGCGAGCCGCTTCTCGACCTGCTCCATCGCGCGCGCCGGGAGGTCGTGAGAGCCCTGCTTGATCCAGGTCTCGCGGTTCTCGCGGTCGATGATGGGATCGGTGAGGTAGAGCTCCTGCGGCCAGTACTTCAGCGTGTGGGGCGAAGTGATGAGGTGGTCGTGCTGGCGGACGTCGTCCACCAGCGTCCGTGCCGGCAAGTCTTCGATTACGTGGGTCTCCCGCACGAAGTTGAGGCACTGCCCGCAGACCTCATTGTCGAACACGAGCTTCGCGAGGCTGAAGGTCAGCACGAAGTCGAGCATGCCGGGGCCGGACACCGAGTTGACGCCTGCGAGCGCTGCAAGCATCGCGCTCGTCATCGTCTCCGCGCCCGCCTGCGCGTCGAGGAACTTGCCGTCGGAGAGCGCCATGTAGGCCTGCGTCGGCAGGCCGAGGGACTTTGCGATCGCAACATAGGCGACGTTCAGCCGCTGCGCCTCGATCGCCGCCATCGGCGCGCTCGCGGCGCGCATGTGGAAGGTCGCCGGCGCGCCGCCGAAGAGCACGGGCGCGCCCGGCTTCACGATCTGCGCCATGGTGATGCCCGTCAGCACGTCGACGCAGTGGAAGACACAGGCGCCGACCAGCGTCACCGGCGCGATGAGGCCCATGAGCGTCACCGGCACGATCTCGACCGGGATACCAGCCTCGACGCAGTCGAGCAGGTTCTGACAGGAATCCTCGCCGAAGCGGAAGTTGCCGGTCGCCGTGATCGTAAAGATGGACATCGGCTTCGCGACGAGGTCGGCACGGTCGCGGCGGAATAGCTGCATCATTTCCGCCATGCGCGGCACGCCATGCTCGCCGAAAGCGCCGGAGACGACCGGCTTCTTCGTATTCGTCAGCACCATGTACAGCCGCCAGGCATCCGACACCTGCGGCTCGATGTCGGCGTTCGTCGAGAACGCCGTCGCGAGGTAGGGGATGTGCGCCAGTCCGTCGCAGAGGCGCGCGTACTCGACGAAGTCCGTCGAGTTCGCGAGGCGCGTCTCCCCCGTCCGGTGGTCCATGATCTTGAGGCCGCTCGAGCCCGGGATGAAATGGACGTTCCATCCGCCGAGCTCGGCATGCGGATTGCCGTCGCGGTCGTAGAGCGTGAAGGATTTCGGCGCGGTCGCGATCGCGCGCTCGACGACATCGGTGGGGAAGAGCACGCGGCCGCTGGCGTCGGTCGGCAGTCCCGCGTCGAGGAGTCGCTGGCGCATCTTCGGCCCGCGGATCTCCATGCCGACCTCGGCCATGATCCGCTTCGCCTCGCCGAGGATGCGCGCGATCAGGTCCGGCTCGAGCATCTGAATCGTGGGTCTCATCACACCGCTCCGCTTGACCCCAATCGACCGCTTATTGTACGATCGTTCAACAATGAATGCACGTATTCACGCCGACCGTATCGTCACCCCGGATCTTCGCACGGAAGACGACTTCAGCCTGCCCGGGTGGACCTATTCCGACCCCGAGTTCTTCGACCTGGAGCGCCAGGTCGTGTTCAGGAAGTGCTGGCACCTCGTCTGCCACGTCAACGACGTGCCGGCGGCGGGGGATTTCCAGACGCTGAACGTCATCAACGAGTCCATCCTGACCGTCCGCGGCAAGGACGGCCAGGTTCGCAGCTTCCACAACGTCTGCCGCCACCGCGCCTCGCGCCTGGTGGACAGCGACCACGGCAATTGCGGCTCGATGATCACCTGTCCGTACCACGCCTGGTCCTATGCGACAGACGGGCGCCTGGTCGGCGTGCCGATGCGCTCGAGCTACCCGGGCATGGACCCGAAGCAGTACGGCCTCGCGCCGATCGAGCAGGAGATCTGGCGCGGCTTCGTGTTCGTGCGCTTCGCGCCGGGCCTGCCTTCGGTGCAGGACCAGATGGCGCCGTACGCGGACGAGCTTGCCGGCGCGCCGCTCGAGGACATCAAGCCGCTCGGGCCTGCGCGCCTGCAGACGCGCCATGTCAACTGGAAGAACGTCGCGGACAACTACTCCGACGGCCTGCACATCCCGGTCTCCCACCCGGGCCTCACGCGCATCTTCGGCAAGAGCTACTACGTCGAAGCGCGCGAATGGGTGGACAAGATGTCCGGCGAGCTCGTCGACCAGCCGTCGCCGAACGTCTCCGAGCGCATGTACCAGAAGCTTCTGCGCGAGATGGCGCCGAAGGACGGCCCGGCGCCGAACTGGAGCTACTACAAGCTCTGGCCGAACGTCGCGATCGAGCTGTACCCGGACCAGATCGACTTCATGCAGTTCATACCGGTATCGCCGACCGAGACGACGCTGCGCTACTTCAACTACGGCCTGTCCGACGACCGCCGCGAGATGCGCGCCGCGCGCTACCTCAACTGGCGCATCAACCGGCTGGTGAACCTCGAGGACAAGGCGTTGATCGAGCGCGTGCAGGCCGGCATGGCATCGTCCAGCTACACCGTCGGGCCGCTGGGCGAGGGCGAAGTGTGCCTGCGCAGCTTCGGCCGCCGCATGCGCGCGATCTTCCCCGAGTGCCGCGAGGGCATGCCGCCGGCGCGAGGCTGGAGCATCAACCGCAAGGTCCCGGGTCCCCAGTGACAGCCGCGGCGCGCAAGCCGCGTTATGAGCGCCAGGTCGCGAGCGACCGGCGCGAGGCGCTCGTGGATGCTGCGATCGAGAGCCTGAAGCGCTTCGGCCATGAAGGCCTCTCGGTGCGTCGGATCGCGGCCGAGGCGGGTGTCTCGATCGGCCTCATCAACCACCACTTCCCGAACAAGGACACACTGGTCGCGGAGAGTTACCGGACGTTCAGCCGCCGGCTGGCTGAGACGTTTGCAGCCGCGGCAAATGCTGCCGGCGAGGATCCGCACGCGCGGCTGCGCGCTTACTTCAACGCCTTCTTCTCGCGGCCGAACCTCGACCCGCAGGTGCTGACAGCCTGGATCGTCTACTGGAGTCTCGTGCAGGTATCGCCAGAAATGCGCGCGGTGCACGTGGAGGAGGGTCGCGGCTACGGCGAGCTGCTCGGGCGCCTGCTGTCCGATCTGGCGCGCGCTCGCCGCGTGCAGGCGGACCTCAAGCAGGCCGTGATCGGGCTCACGTGCCTCCTCGACGGCCTCTGGCTCAAGTGGTGCCTGGACCCCGAGAGCTACCGGCCAAAGGACGCGGCCGCGCTCTGCGAGGAATGGGTCGACCGCATGGTCGAACCTCAGCCCAAGGGCTTTTCGACCAGGTAAGCAATTCGCCGCAGGCGGCGATCGCTGGTCAGCCGGTGCACGGCACCGAGGAACGCCTGCAATCCCTCGAATCGCTCCGCGCCTTCAATCCACGTCAGCTCGTCGCGGTGCCGGTGCCGCGCCTCGCGCCAGCGGCCTGAAACCAGGGCCGCGTTCGCGGTCACGTCTTCCAGTCGCAACAGCCGCAGCCCCGCTTCCGCGATGAGACGCTCGTTGACGCCTGGCGGGACGAAGAGGAAGAGGCCGATCGAGCTTCGGAGTGCGAGCTCGTCGTTCGTCACGGGACCGGCGATCACGACGGGATCCGTGAAAAGGCCGCGCCCGCACGGCGTGAGGACGCGCTTCCATTCGTGGAACACGGCGATCCGGTCCGGGAAGTGGTTCATCGAATCGATGCAGTGCATCGCATCGAACGAGGCGTCGTCGAACGGGAGCCTGGCCGTCGCATCGCCGACGTCGAAGCGGACCCGATCGGCAAGCGTGGTATTCGCGACGCCCTTACGGGCGGTCGCGACACCGCTCTCGTTGGCGTCGATGCCGGTGACGCGGCAGCCCGTGCGCTCCGCCGCATAGCGCGCGGGTCCGCCCGAGCCGCTCGCGACTTCCAGGAGGTGACTCGCCGCATCGACCCGCAGCCAGGACAGGAAGCCGTCGTACTCGTCGGCCGTCAGCCAGCTGTTCTGGCCGATGTCCCGGCCGTATGTCTCGAGTCGAACCGACTCCAGCACCTGCTCGGTGAAATGCGCGTAGGTGCTGTCGAACAGGTCGATGCGGCGAGGCGAGGTCATGACGCTTCTCAACCCGCCATGATCGGCGCGAGCGCTTTCTGGATCCGCTCCATCTGGGCGGGCGTCGTCATCGAGGTCAGCAGCCGGCCGAAGTGCAGGTGCTGCACGCCCGAGATGATGTACTGCCAGCGATAGGCAGCCAGCACGCAGGCGCCAATCGCGTTCTTTTCCGAGTCGCTGAAGTCGCGGGCCGCGATCGCGAGGAAGTACTCGGCGTCCGCCGCGGCCTGAGCCTGGAGGATGCCGTCCACGGCGCCGACGAGGCCGATCAGGTCGTCCACGCCGCGGTCGCGCTCCGCAGCCGAGAGCTTTGCGTACTCGGCAGTCCACTCCAGCTCATCGAGCATCACGTGCTGGCACTCGTCCTTCCAGTGGTAATAGAAGACGTCCTTGAAGAGCGGGCAGATTTCCGCACGCGGCGCGATGCTCTGGTCGTAGTGCGACTGCACGAAGAGCTCGATGTGGCACGTCAGCGCCAGCACCGACCAGTTGCTCGCGGCCAGCACGGCGCGCGCGACGTCGTTCGGGTCGGCCACCATCCTGTAGCCTTCCGGCATCTGCGCACCCATCATCTGCTCCATCCGGCGGAACAGCTCCTGGTGCTTGATCTCCTCCGCGGAGAAGCGGACGAGTCCCTCCAGCGCCTGCTGGTCGCCCAGCACGTGCTTGCTGCTCTGCTCGAGCATCTTGGCGCTGATGAAGCGCTCCACGAGGCCGAACAGGTAGGCGTAGGTGCGGCCCTGCACCTGCGA
>Ga0075418_10001811_pt1 | contig 24319 bp, 24 predicted proteins | sample SoiMetdeltSBSDD2_FD_81776 | JGI IMG/M metagenome (GOLD analysis project Ga0075418, IMG submission 81776) | Bulk soil microbial communities from a Populus tree surrounding site in Tennessee, USA - Soil MetaG P. deltoides SBSDD2 | ecosystem: Environmental > Terrestrial > Soil > Tree plantation...
ATTTCCGATTTCCGATTTCCGATTTGAGATCTGAATTCTGACGCGGATTCGGCAATCGGTAATCGGCAATCTAAATGACTCTCGCATCGAAGCGCAGCTTCTCTACCAGCTTAGCCGCGGCATCCGCCGGTTTGCCCTCGATAAACTCGGTTCGTTTTGTTTTCTCCGGAAGGTAGGCGCGCTCGATCACCTGGGCGGGCTTCAAGTCATCCGCAGTCAAACCCGCATCGGCTGCCTTTACTTCACGAATTTCTTTCTTCTTGGCGGCCATGATCCCCTTCAGGGTCGCATAGCGCAGCTGATTTATGCCCGACTGGATGGTCAGCAGCGCTGGCATCGGAAGCCGCACCCATTGAAACCATCCGCTCTCGAGTTCTCGCTTGACTCGAACGGCCCCTTCTTCGGGCTGAACTTCCATTACGATGGTCGCGCTTGGCAGACCCAATTGCTCAGCCAGGATCAAACCGACCTGCGCGAAGCCGTAATCGTCGGATTGGAGCCCGGTGAATATCAGATCGCATTTCTCGTCCTTGAGGGCCGCGGCCAGCGAGCGCGCAATTGCCGGCGCATCGGCGGCGGTGTCGAAGATCGGATCATGCAGATGAATCGCGCGATCCGCTCCCTTCGCCAGCGCTTCCTTGATCGACTGGCGGACCCGCTCAGGCCCTAGCGAGATAACGATGACTTCGCCACCGTGCTTCTCTTTCTGCCGGAGCGCTTCTTCGAGGGCGTAGGCGTCCGCCTCGCTCATTTCATAGCTGATGTCGCGCTCATCGATCCATTTTTGATCAGGGCCAATTCGCAAGATCGAGTCTTTCTTCGGCACCTGTTTCAGACACACGACTATGTTCATACGAGTCCCTTTTGTGAGATGTGAGAGCGGAACCTCGTCCGCCGCCTGATATGTACTGTCCAGCGTGATGTGACTTTAGTGAGTCTGCGGTCGGACCTCGATACAACCCGATCTATGCCCGTCTTCTAGTCGTCTTCATATCGCTTCATGAGCAGCGCGGCGTTTGTTCCACCAAACCCAAAGGAGTTCGAAAGAGCGTAACGCATCGGCATTCGCCGCGCCCCGTTTGGCACATAGTCAAGATCACATTCAGGGTCCGGCTTTTCGTAATTAGCGGTCGGCGGCACGATTTGATGCTTTAAAGACAATGCGATGATTCCAGCCTCCACACCTCCGGCCGCTCCGAGCAGATGTCCCATCATCGACTTTGTTGAGCTCACCGGAATCGAATAGGCCGAATCACTAAACACCTTCTTAATAGCCATCGTTTCGAGCTTGTCGTTGTAATGCGTAGACGTTCCGTGAGCGTTAATGTAGTCAACATCCTGCGCCTGAATGCCGGCGTCTTTTATCGCATTGGTCATCACCCGAACCGCCCCATCCCCGTCTTCCGATGGTTGAGTGATGTGAAAAGCATCGCTAGACATCCCGTAACCCACCAGCTCGGCATAGATCTTAGCGCCGCGTCCGCGCGCTCGCTCGAGCTCTTCAAGAACGAGCACGCCTGCACCTTCCCCAATTACAAATCCATCGCGGTCGGCGTCAAACGGGCGGCTGGCGTGTTCCGGATCTTCGTTACGCGTCGAGAGAGCCCGCATCGCGGCGAAACCGCCCACCCCCATCGGGGTGATCGCCGCTTCAGCGCCGCCGCAGAGCATCGCATCGGCATCACCACGCTGAATGATCTTGAAGCTGTCGCCAACGGCATGGGCTCCGGTCGAACACGCGGTACACGTGGCCGAGTTAGGACCCTTGAGTCCAAACCGAATCGAAACCTGACCCGCGGCCAGGTTTACGATTGCCGCGGGAATAAAGAAGGGTGATATCTTGCCCGGTCCACCTTTTAGAAACTTCTCGTGCTCGCGCTCGATCACACCAAACCCGCCAATCCCTGATCCAATAAACACTCCAACCCGCGTAGCCTCGTCATCCCCGTTTACTTTTAAGCCCGAGTCGTCCACCGCTTCCTGCGCTGCCGCAACCGCATAATGAATAAAGGGGTCCATCTTCTTGACTTCTTTTCTCTCGATAAAGTTCAAGGGATCGAAGTTCTTGACTTCGCTGGCAATTCGGACCGGAAAAGCAGAAATGTCGAAGCGGGTAATCGGCCCTACGGCGGGTCGGCTAGCCAGCAGGTTCGACCATACTTCCTCTTTGGTATTGCCAGAGCCACAGATGAGGCCCATGCCTGTGATTACGACACGACGGTTCAATCCTTACCTCCAGAATCAGGAAGACTGAGCATTCGGGTTACTTCGAGTGTTTTTCTATGTAGTCGATCGCGTCGCGAACGCTTTGAATCTTCTCGGCGTCTTCGTCCGGAATCTCTATGTTGAACTCTTCCTCAAAGCGCATTACCAGTTCAACAGTATCGAGCGAATCGGCGCCAAGATCATCAATGAAACGGGCGTTAGGAGTCACTTCGCCTTCATCCACGCCGAGCTCATCGACGATTATTGTTTTGACCCTCTCTTCAACGGAACCTTCAGCCATTTCGTAGCCCCTCCTAGTTTAGATCTCCGACAAACTTCAGTTTGTCGCGGTTAAATACGTCAATGAGTCTGCGAACAGACCAAAGCTCGTCGGGCCGCAGTTTCACCAATGATTATGAACGATGACTCTGGAATGACAAAGCTCACCATTCATCTTTCTTCAAAGCCCCATAGCAGCCGCAGTCGCATCAAGCGTCTGAATGTCTTCTACATTTAGCATCTGACATTGCCGGCTAATCTGTCTAACAAGTCCCGACAACACCTTGCCCGGACCAACCTCAATAAACCTGGTGACTCCTTCGTCAAGCAGGAGCTTGATTGACTCGCTCCAGCGGACGGGCGACGCCACCTGACGAAGCAGAGCGTCTCTCGCTCCAGCTCCGCAGGTTATCAGGCTGGCATCGACATTCGTTACAAGCGGCACGCTCAAGTCAGAGAAGCCGGTTTGCTCAAACAGCGATGCGAGTTTCTGTGCAGCGGGTTTCATCAACTCGCAGTGAAACGGCGCGCTTACTGGAAGCATGACCGCGCGCTTGGCGCCCCTAGCCCTTGCTGCTTCAACCGCGCTTTCAACCGCCGGACGGTGCCCGGCAATCACGGTCTGGTTCGGCGAATTGATATTCGCCGGCGCGCACACACCCTCACTGGCAGCTTCCGAGCAAATCGAACGAACAGTTTCAATGTCTATGCCGATCAGCGCTGCCATGGCGCCTTCGCCGGGCGGCACTGCCTCCTGCATATACAACCCACGCTTGCGTACCGCGCGAAGGGCATCATCAAACGTCAGCGATCCGGCGGCGACCAGCGCCGTATATTCTCCCAGCGAGTGGCCCGCGACAAAATCCGCTCGCGCCCCCCTGGCTTCGAGCGCCCTCAAGGCGGCTATCGAAGCGGTCAACATCGCAGGCTGGGTGTTGACCGTAAGCCTTAACTCTTCATCAGGTCCTTCAAAACACAAGCTGGACAACCGAATACCCAGAACTCGATCCGCTTCATCAAAGACCCGTTGGGCAATCGGCAGGGTTGCTGCCAATTCCTTGCCCATTCCCACTTGTTGCGAGCCCTGGCCCGGAAATATGAACGCTGTTCGCATAATCCTTGGTCCGTGGCCCGTAGTCCGTAGTCCGTAGCCAAACCCAATTCTCAGATTAGCTACGGACCACGGACTACTGACTACGGACTATCTGTGGCCGTCGTGGCTCGCCACAATCGCCGCACCCAACTGGGTTTCGATTCTGCCATTCACCTCCCCGAGACAATAGGTGCGCGCGACAGCAATCGCATTTCGAATAGCTTTGGCGTTCGACCGGCCGTGACATATGACCGCTACGCCCTTTATGCCCAACAATGGAGCTCCGCCGTATTCGGCGTAGTCGAGTCTCTCTTTAAATTTCTGAAAGGCAGGCCGGGTCAACATCGCGCCCGCTTTCGTTTGAAGGGAGGCTTTCAGTTCATGCTTGAGCAATCGCATTATGAACTCAAACACACCTTCGCTCACCTTTAGCGCCACGTTTCCCGTAAAACCGTCGCATACTACAACGTCGACTTGCCCGGTGTACATGTCGCGTCCTTCAACGTTGCCGACAAAGTTGAGCGACGAGCTCTTGAGCAACTTGAAGGCTTCTTTGGTCAGGTCGTTCCCTTTTATCTCTTCTTCACCGATTGAAAGCAACCCTACTCGTGGGTTGCTCACGCCGACGACGACACTCGAATAAAGTGAACCCATGACCGCGAAGTCGTAAAGGTGGGCAGGCTTGCATTCCGCATTCGCTCCGACATCGAGGATGACGGTCCCGTGTCCGGTCAGAGTTGGCAGCACTGCCGCAAGCGCCGGGCGATCCACTTTTGGGAGCGCTCCAATGACCAGCTTCGCGGTCATCATGACCGCCCCGGTATTGCCCGCGCTAACCAGCGCCTGCGCTTGACCATCACGCACCAGCTTGGCGGCGACACGTATCGAGCTGTTTTTCTTGCGCCGCACGGCAACGGCCACCGGGTCATCCATGGTGATGACCTCCTGAGCATCGACTATCTCGATGTTCGAGCTGCGCCAGGAACGTGACGCGCCGCTAAGAGTCCTGCTTTTCCGATGTTTGTCCAGTTCAGCTTGAATCAGTTCAGATCGCCCGACGAGAATAATACCTACGCCAAGGTCACGAGAAGCCTCAATGGCTCCCTCGACCTCGCTTGCCGGAGCGTAATCGCCACCCATTGCATCCACAGCGATCTTAAGCATAACCCCTTAGGATTGCCGATTGTCGATTATCGATTGCCGAATTGGATTCGCGACTTCCGATTGTCAATGCCAATCGGAAATCCGCAATTGGTCTACTCTTCTTCTTTCATTTCAATGGCGATGCGCCCACGGTAGAAGCCACACTTCGGGCACACGCGATGCGGCGGGCGAGGTTCTCCGCAGTGGGGACAGTTTCCCACCGCGGCCTGAGTCAAATGATCGTGCGCCCGGCGCTTGCCGGTGCGCGACTTTGAATGCTTCCGTTTCGGATTTGGCATGATGTACTCCCGATATCAGTTCAGTTTGGATTTCAATTCCTCTAGTGCAGCCCAACGCGCGTCGATCTGGTCTTCGCTGCACGCACACTCACCGAGGTTGAGGTTTGCACCGCATTTGGGGCACAGGCCCCGGCATTCATCAGAGCATAACCGAGCCATCGGCAGTGAGAGCTCAATTTGTTCGCGTGTCAAATCGTCAACATTTATAATGCCGTCCTGATAGAAACCCAGCGAGAGATCATTCTCGCCGAGTTCGTGCTCCTCTCCCGTTCCCAGCGGAGGCACGTAAAGGAGATCAAACGATGCTTCAACTGGGATGGATAAATCCGTAAGGCAACGGTCGCATTCAAACTCGACAGCCACGCTCACATTCCCAATCAGCTCCACCTTGTCATCGGCGCGGGTGGCTCGCAGTATAAGCTCGCATTGCCCAATCAGATGCCCCTCTCCCCCGGCCAGTCCCGGATCGCCCTCCGGATAGAGGTGATGGACACTTAGCCCCTCATCTTCACTAATCTGAGCAACTACGATGTTCATCCGCGAATGTATACCGGGCCAGGCTACGCGCGGCCTGACCCTACTACCATAATCACAAAGAATACTGCTTTACGCAAAAGATATTCATTATATAGGCGGCAACTCGATTGTCAACCAACGCACGGATCGAGCGCTCGCGGCTAAAATGCTCATATTGCGAACTTTTCGGAACTTTGTGCTTACTCAGACGTGATCAAACTGGGTATAATTATGGAGCCGTAGGAAAACCCCAACAGGAAGACAAACGCTGAATGGCAGCAGTCACTCACCAGGCGCAGGCGATTGAAGTAGGCGGCAGCCGGGCAGTAGAAGCAGCAAGCGATCACGAGTTGCTGGCCGCAATACGCGACGGCGATGAAGTCGCGTTTCAGGAGATAGTGCGCCGGTACCGCAATCCGATTACAAACTTTGTCTACCGGATGCTTGACGACTACGACAGGTCCGTGGAATTAGCACAAGAAACCTTTATACGCGTATATACGAGTGCTTCGCGCTACCAGGCGAATTACAGCTTCTCGACCTATATTTATCGGATCGCTACAAACCTTGCTATCAGCGAACTGCGAAGACGTAAGCGGCGCAAGACGGTGTCGCTCTTTTCGCCTTTTACAAACGATGATGGTGAAGCTATTGAGATCGATCCGCCGGATCTGAACCTGCTTCAGGACGAGACATTGATTCAGGACGAGCGCCGCCGCGCCGTCGCGCGTGCTATCACTTCGTTACCACAGAAGTATCGAGCGGCAATCGTCCTGCGGGATGTCGAAGGATTGAGCTATGACCAGATCGCTGAAACATTGAGACTATCCGAGGGAACGGTAAAGTCTCGCATCAATCGCGCTCGCAACCTCTTAAAAGAGAAACTGAGCGCATACATCTGAACAAAGGGATGAATTATGAGTTGTAAGTATATCCAGAAACGCATCGATGAAGCCGATAAGCCGGATCTGCTTCCCTTCGATGTCTCCGAGCACATTGGAGTGTGTGTTGACTGTCAACGCTTTGCTACCGAGCGAACGGCGCTGAGAGCGCTGGTGGCAGCGGGCTCTCGAGTTACCGCGCCCATGAACTTCGATGCGGTGCTCAAGGCAAGACTGGCGGAGGTCAAGACTCGGCGATCGTTTTGGTGGCTTGGCTCACCAGCTTTGCTTCGACTCGGTGCGGCAACTGCTGGCGTTGTTGTCGCGGTTTTTGTAGTACAGTTTACCGGGTTGTTTTCTAATAATGTCGAAACTCCAGAACGATCACCACTGAGCGAAGCCGCACCTCGTCCGGTACCCGCACCATTTGTCAATCCGCCCGCCAATCCCGCTCCTCCTCCTGTAACCATAGCCGGAGCGCGGGATCATGCCAATACCAAACCATCGCGATTGAGGCGCAGCGGCATTCCGGTCGAAAGCGCAATGCCCGCAAGCTTTATGACCGCAGAGGATGGCGGGGTCGTTTTGTTACGCGGAAGGAATGGAGATATGGATGTTCAGATGCCGACCGTAAGCGTTGGCGCGCAGCCGCTCCTGTATGTGACCGCGGGTCAACGGACCACTCGCACAGTCGGCACCTCTTTTTGAGCGAGTGTTTGCAGGAAAATAAGTTTCATGAGTAGAACCCTAGCAGCAATCATTTCTTTGATCGTCGCGTCCGCGGCGATGGCGCAGACGCCTCAGCCTCAACCGGCGCCAGCCAATCCTTTGAGTGTGCCCTGGGCGGTGTCGGTGGTTCACAAGATCGATCTTGAAAAAATGGTCGAGAGTATTCGTGAGCAGCAAAAGCTGAGGGTTGGGGTCGCGGGCACCGCTCCACGACATGTTTACAACCTCACGACCGGGATCGTAGTTGATAGTCAGGGTCACGTGGTCACGCGGCTCGCCAATGTTGATCCACAGGATAAAGAGCCCAAGCTAACGGTCACCACCAGCGACGGAAGGACACTCGCAGCAAAACTTATCGGGGTTGATTTCGCCACCGGGTTCGCGGTGCTCGACGTTGCGCTTCTCAATACCACAGCACCAAAGATCGCCTCACCGAGCGACATCTCAAATGGTGCGCCGGTCAAGATATTAAGCAGCGTTGTTGTCGCAAGATCGGTCAGCGATAAGGTTTACCTGGCGCCTTCAATCGCGGTGTCGCAAGGTCAGGTGATGGTTGGAAGCCTGTATTCCAAGGCGCGCGGCGCGTTAACGTTGCGATCAAACAGCCTGCTGGCTCGCAGTGACGGCAGCGTTGTCGTCACTCCCGAGAATCTGGTGGTAGGCATCGCCCAATACGCAGGATTCGGACGCGCTTATCTTTATCCGATCGAGCTTGTTAGAGATACGATCGCGCGGCGGGTGATTGAAAAAAACGACAGTGTGCCGGCCGGCTGGCTTGGAGTAAGCGGCAAGAGCGTTGCCGAGCTGACCGACACGGACATCACCGCGTTAGGTCTGCAGCGCAGGGCTGGTGTCATGGTGGAGAAGGTTACACCCGAAAGCGCCGCGGCTAAAGCAGGAATCGTCGGGGGTGACGTCATAACTCGCGTTGATGACTTTGATATCGCGGGGACAGCCGATCTGGGAGCGCTGCTCTCCTCGCTGCCGGCGGGTCAGTCAATCAACCTTCGGGCGATCAGAAATCAAAAGCCGGTCGAACTTACTGCGGTGTTGGGGCAGCGGTTGAGCTCCGAACAGCGATACCTCATGACGCCCTTTGGGTCAGGCCTGCAACCCGACCTCTCCGAGCGCGATCAACTCGAGATGCGGCTTGGCGAATTGATAGTGGGTATCCGCAGCTATCAGAATAAACCACCCTCGCGCGAGAGAAATGAAGCGATACGCGAGCTGGAAATCGAGATAAGGCGGATCCACGATGAGTTGAGGGCGCTCGGACCAGATAATACCGGTCCGCCGCCGCGTGAGCTCGCTTCTCGACCGGATTATCCGCCGGTCAACCTTACTGGCGAGGCAAGCCGGGAAATCAGTTTTAAGATTGGGTTCACCGCCCGCGAGTTGACCCCTCAGCTTGCAGCTAACCTAAATGCCAGCGCGGGTGTGCTGGTGTCAAAGGTAGCGAAGGATAGTCTCGCGGAACGAGCGGGACTTAAGGCGGGAGATGTGATTCTGGCTGCGCAAGATCGCGCTTTGTCTAATGTATCTCAACTCCAATCCGTCCTCGCGACTCAACAGGCTACGATCGTACTCAAGATAATTCGTACTAGAGAGCCGGTCGTCGTGAGCCTCAACATCCAGTAAGGCAAAAGAGCAAAGAGCAAAGAGCAAAGAGCAAAGAGCAAAGAGCAAAGAGCAAAGAGCAGAGGGCAAAGGGCCGAGAGCGAGGCCCTTCCCCTTTGCCCTTGCCCTTTGCCCTGTGCCCTTCTCCCTTTGCCCTTCTCCCTTTGCCCTTTGCTCTTTGCTCTGTGATACTTACCATCACTCGCAAATGAAAACTTCGCTAACCCGCACTCAGTGGGTGTTGATAGCTGTCCTGACTGTTGCGGCGGCACCCTACTTCGTCAGGCTTGGAGCCTCCTCTCTTTGGGATTCAAACGAAGCCTTTTACGCGGAAACTCCTCGCGAAATGATCGAGTCTAGCGACTTTCTCAATCCCACATTCAACTATCGCCCACGTCTCAACAAACCACCCCTGAGTTACTGGATTGTCGCTCCTTTCTACAAACTGCTTGGCATATCCGAGGCGAACGAACGACTGCCAATAGTATTGGGAGCGATGATGATGATCGCCACGGCCTACGGGTTAGGTCGCGTCATATTCTCGGTAGACGCAGGGTTGCTGGCTGCAATTGGACTGGCGCTATCTCCGCGATTCCTGATGTTCTCTCGCCGGATAATGATCGATGTTTACCTCGCTGCCTTCATGGGATTGGCATTGTTGATGTTTATTTTGGCCGAAAGGAGGCCCGATCGGCGCCGCCTTTGGTTGATGCTGATGTACGTCGCGATAGGTCTGGGCGTCATCACAAAAGGACCTGTAGCGGTGGTGTTGCCGTCAGCGGCGCTTATGGTTTACGTGGTAATTTTTCGGCGGCTCGCCACGATCCGCGAGATGATGGTGCCGCTTGGGCTCTTGATCGTTGCGGCAATAGTTTTGCCCTGGTATTTGGCGATCTACTCCCAACATGGCTGGGGTCACATTCAGAACTTCATACTTCGCGACAATCTGTCGCGCTATACTGAGGAAGTGTGGGGTCCGCGCCGCGGGTTCTTTTTTTACTTTCCAGCGGTCATCGGCGACTTCTTCCCCTCATCGCTTTTTATGATTCCAGTCGCATGGTACGGGATAAGGCGACTGTGGCTGGACTTTCGGGACAAAACACAAAGCTCAGACGTAAAAAGCTCAGACTGGAACGGGTCAGTGATGCTGGGTATTTGGATCATAGTGATCGTGGCTTTTTTCTCGATCTCAAAGAGCAAAGAGGACTTGTATATCCTGCCGATCTACCCGGCCGCAGCGGCTCTGGTTGGAGGGTTGCTCGCGCGACTCATTAGGAATCCGGCGGACAGACCGCCGAGTATCTTGCGGGTAACCGTCCTCGCGTTGGCTGTTTGCCTGGGGGCAGCTGGATCCATCATCCTCCTTTTCTTTGGCAACGGAACTCAACCGTACGAGATAGCCGGGGCAAACCTTATCGGCTGCGCTGCGATTGTAGGAGGCTTATCAGCCGCGATCGCCGCGGTCCTCAACAGAATGCCATCAGCGATTCTGGCGACTGCGCTCGGGGTCGCAGCCTGCAACTGGGTGTTCGTGGTTCGGTCGCTTCCGGACTTTGAACGGTTTAAGCCCGTGCGTCCGCTAAGCGAAATAATAGCCTCTGAGGCGGGACCAGACGCGCTGGTAGGTTACTACCGGACGGCGTATCCGAGTATGGTCTTTTATCTCCGGCGTCCAATCTTCGAGTATTATCACCAGCCGGAGATCGAAGCCGCATTCTCTTCAGGCAAAGAGGTTTTCTGCTTGATGACCGAGACCGAATTTGAGTCTCTCAGGATGCGAGTCCCGGCGCAAACCCGAGTGCTTGCCAGCCATCCAATCTTTCAAGTAAAGTTGAACGGCATCCTGAATAGAGTTGAGCTTCCCCGGGTGGTACTGATTACCAACAAAGGTGAAACAAACGTAGCACGATGAAGAAGAGTGTCCTGCTAATTCTGAAAGTCGTCTTCAGTGTCGGGATTCTGGTCTATATCTTTACCAGAGTCGTTAATCTAGGTGATCTGTGGGCGAACTTGAGAGGCGCGAAAGTCTCATATCTGATCGCCGCAGTGGCGCTCTATTACATCGTTCAATGTCTCAGCGCGTATCGGTGGTACCTTCTTCTAAAACCTCCGGATATCGAAATCGGATTTTTCAGGATCCTCTCCTTGTACTATCTCGGAATGTATTTCAACTTTTTTTTGCCGTCTGCTATCGGCGGCGATTTCTTCAAAGTCTACTATCTAAACAAGGAAACGGGTCGGCTTAGCGCGTCAACTGCATCTGTTTTTGTGGATCGTGACGTTGGGATGGGCGGGCTGTTAATCGCGGCGACGCTGGTCGCCGCGTACGGGGGCACGCGCATCCCGCCGGAAAACGGTGTTCTGCTGGCGCCGTTGTTTGCGCTGGTTGGCGTCGTGTTTATCGCTGCTAATCTCGCGCTGTTTTATCGTCCGTCTTACAATCTTCTCCACCGGCTGCTAAGCCTGTTCAGGATGAAGAGGGCGGACGAAAAGGTTGAGAACCTGTTCGAGTCAGTCAATTCGTATCGCGGCCAGTGGAGTCTCGGAGCGGTTGCTCTGATCATCTCTCTCGGAGTACAGATTGGCTGCGCGATGGTGAACATGCTTGCCGCTTCAGCTATTGGACTCCGAACACAAAACGGCTGGATAGACTACATGGTGTTCATACCGGCGATCGGGCTGATTGGGATGATTCCCTTATCGGTAAACGGAGCGGGTTGGCGTGAGGCATCCTACATTCTTCTGTTTACTTCCGTTGGCGCTGAACCACACCAGGCGGCGACCCTATCGCTCCTGTGGCTCGGGATTATGGTTGTAACAAGTCTACCTGGCGGTATTATATATATTGCTCGGGGCGGGCGTTCCCGGGATAAGGGGATAGGCGGAGGGCCGACAGCCGAAACCCGCATTGCCACGGCGATTAGCCCGGCGCGAAAGAAGGAACCCGTCTCGACGATATGAACGAAACAAGTTCGGTCAGCGGGCGTTTGAGGAAGTTAGAATTGGGAAGGATCTGATGGTAGGAAAGTTAAGGATCAATCAAACAGTATTTGGGATCAGGATTGTGACCACGCCGGTCTTAGCGCTACTGATATCGGCGGCGGTGTTTGCGCAAGCCCGCCCGCAGAAGCCCGCGCCGACGCCTCAGCAGACAGCGCTTGATCTTGAGCGTATGAATATGCGCAAAGGGATCAAGCCGCCCACGGGCCCGAGCTTTTACATAAGCCCTGTCGAAGGGACCGCGTCGAATTTCAGCGTGTTACTTGCGGACGGAGGCGGCAATACCGTCGCAGGCACGTTCACGCTTCAACAGATCGAGGTATTCGAAGCAGTATTGGAAGCGGCAAAGACATTCGCGTTGACTGACGAAAAAGTTGGTTCCAGCGCTCCCATAACCACCAGACTAATGGAGCAGCATGAGTGGTCGTTGTTCGTCGACGTATCAAAGGTGGGCGACAAGAGCCGTTTTTTTATCTCCCTCATCACCCCTCAGGGTAGAGTCACAGCTCCGGCAGGAGAGATCATCCGCGGCAGCAAAAAAGAGCAATCGGCACTGCTCCTGGATGCCTTGGTGCAGGTAACGAATGCAAGAGCCGCTCTTGCATCCCGCTGATCATTTTTGTCGGATTGTATGGGTGGGTCAGCTACCAACTCTGAAGAGTGTTCTCGCTTTTCGCCGCAGACTTCCGGGCGAAGATCAAGTTCGCAACCTTGTCGATGAAAGCATCAAAGTCGAAAGGCTTGGCGGTCGCCGCGTCAGCTCCGGCATCGATTGCTTCGCGCGCGGCCTCGCGCCCGAACGCCGTTATCACGAACACCGCGGTTCCACTTAGCAGCCGCTCGAGCCTCACTTTTCTCAGCAAAGCAATCCCATCCATTCGCGGCATGTTTATATCAGTGATGATGAGATCCGGGAGCTGTCTGAGCGCGGCATCATAGCCGCTCTCTCCGTCAGACGCCGATAGAACGTCATACCCGTTCATCCCTAGCAACTTCGCTAGCAGGTCCCGAGAATCGACGTTGTCCTCAACAACCAGGATCTTACCCCGCCCCACGTTGTTGGCAACTTGCGCCGCCATAACGACCCCTTTCCTCAATCGCCCGTCGTACCGCTTGATCACTTGCAATCGGTCGCTGCTCAGACTTCCTGCAGAGACCGGTGACCTCAGGTATTCCTCAGGACAAAGGAGAAGAAAAAAGGGAGCCCAAGGCTCCCTCTTTTCTCTAACAACCGCCTCTAGCCGCCACGCGTCTGTTTAATATTATTCAATAAGCGAGCGTGCGAGCTGTGGACGCTTGTGAGTGTTCGAGATTAACATCCGAACTCGGCTGTAAGTAGTTACAACCCTTGTGCCACGATGACGACTCAAGGACCGCGCTGCATATTCGTTTGCGCGATTCCCAAGCAATTGCGCTAAAAAAATAGTCAAAAGTCGCGAAATATCGTACTTTGGCGAACATAAAATAATCTCTCGACAAGCCTCTCCAGGCACATTCATATCACAATGATGAGACAGGAATGACTACCGTCCCGAAGCAACGTGTATCAATCGATCAATATCAGGAGTCCAAAAATCGTACACGCGTTCGCCGTTAATGCGCTGTTCGCGGCGAAGCCCCAGGTGCGGCAGTGAATCCGGATCGCGCCCAAGATAGGTGAAGTGCGGAAGGTCGTTAGGCACGGTTCGGAACCAGCCGTGTCTGCCCAGCACACCATCAATCTCGGAATCCTGATACTCAGTCACGTCGAACGCCAACATCGAGAGGTGCTGGGATGCCCCCGGGGCCGCTACCGAATACAGGATAGATCTGTCGAAGAAGGTTCCGAAGAATAGCTGCTCAGTATCTTCAAGATGGAGGATGGCCGATACTTGATCGATAGGATTCAAATCCCGAATCGATTGAGCGCGGCCGGTACGGATTCGCCCCAGAGTCTCCCAATGTTCGAGTCCGCGAGTTACGTTTCGAACCCACAACCTCTCGGTGTCTGCGTAAGACCTCCCGCCGGCGTCTGCAGCTCGAGCGCTTATACTACCGCCTCGGTCGGCCATCTCTGCGGCGGCGCGAGCCAGCGAGTCCAAAGCAGCAGCTTGGAGTCGTACTTCGTGATCGCCAAACACGCCGCGCCCAACGACCAGCGAAGACTGGAATTCTTCCACCTGAGCTGAGTTATTAAAGATGACAACTGGCGGAGGCGTAGCGGTGGTCACGAATACGGCCCCGTACTCGGCAAACAACCGCTTCTCAACCGGAGTTGCTAAGGAGGATGCCAGCTCTGTTAATGAGATCGCCATCATTATTCCGGTTTCGGCAGGCGCTTCTTCAAGGCTATATCTGATCGGCCGCCTAAACGTAGCACTCGCACCACCAGGTTTCAAAGCCTACCGGAGCCCAGCCCGGAGGGGAGTCTTCTCAACCGGCAAAAACTATTGACTCTCCCTGCCCCCTCTCTTACCATCGACGCAAGTTACGGACACCCCCAGTCCCTCGCGAGTTTGCCCCTCGAATGATCCTCATCGCCTTTGCCCCTTTGGTCTTGGCATCAGCAACGCGCAACAGGATTCGGACATTCGGACAAAGGGACGTCGCCAGCAATACTTCCTCACCGATTACTGCCAGATCTCCGAATACACCCCGTTATCCGGCGCAACCTTGGAGCACGCGAACAAATGGCCCGACACTTAAATCGCATAGCGCCTATCGCTCTCTTTGTATTCGCATTGATGTTTGCCGGTAAGTTCGGCGCGCATTCTGATTCGTCAGAGCAGCGCAGCAGCAAGCGACCGGTCTTCGATGCTTCTTATCGCAGTCGTTCGTCAAATCATAAAGTTATTGTTCAAGCCAACGACTCGAAGCTTCGCGATTCAATCCTCGCGGAAGGTGGCTCAATCATCGAAGATTACGGTGCCTTTGCGCTTATGAGCGCGCCTCGGGATGCAGCCGATCGTGTCAACGTGCAATCGACAGGTGGTTCGAGCGTCCGTGACGATCTCAACGTGCTGCTGCTTCGGGCGGGCGCGTTCGATACAACGGAAGGCGAGGCAGTTTCTGCCGCAGCGCTCGGCGAGTCGGATCCGGGTGACGAGCAACTATACCTCGTACAATTTGTCGGACCTATAAAGAAACAGTGGTTCAACGAGCTAGAAGCAACTGCTGACATAGTCGCTTACATTCCAAACAATGCTTACCTGGTCAGAGCAAGTTCCAGTGAGTTGTCGCATATCGACAGCCTCAAATCAGCGAGCGGCAGCCCCGTGCAATGGACGGGAGATTTCAAACCCGCTTACAAAATTGCGCCCGAGATTTCGCTCGCGTCTGATGAAGAGGTCATTACAACAATTCAACTTGTTTCGACAGACAACACTACGCAGGAAATCGAAGAACTGGTTGCTCGTTCCTCTGCGTCCATCGTCGATAACCCGACAGCCGTTCTGAACTACACCAACATCCGCGTAAAGGTTCACCCATCACGGCTGCCGGACATCGCGCGTATGAACACGGTGGTCTGGATCGAACCGTGGACCGAGCCCGTGCTGCACGATGAAAAGCAGGGCCTGATACTCGCGGGAAAACTCACCGGGAGCGAGGCTGCCTCGAGCTATCTAACGTGGCTTGAATCCAAGGGGATCACATCCTCTCCGGACTTCCTGGTCGACGTGGCTGATACCGGCATTGACCAGGGAGACCTTGATCCTGATGTGCTGCACAAGGACTTCCTAAATACATCGGGTCTGTCGCGCATCGGTTACGCCCGATACATTGGGGCCTTTGATGGCGACGAGGCTGTGCCCCACGACATGCTCGGACATGGCACGATAAACGCTTCAATCATCGGCGGTTATAATGTCGGCACTAGTTTTCCTAGCGTAGATGGAGAAGGATTCAAATTCGGGCTCGGTATTCATCCTTACGCAAAGCTTGGAGTCACCCAGATATTTGCTCCTGGATATACCAATCCGTCGTTTCCAGTGATGCTGAGCCGGGCGTATGCGGACGGCGCTCGTATCTCGAACAATAGCTGGGGCTCATATAACAACACGTACACGGCAGACTGCCAAATGTACGACTCTCTTGTGAGGGACGCCCAGGCAGCGGTTCAGGGCAATCAGGAAATGACGATCGTGTTCTCTTCCGGCAACAAGGGCGCAGGCGGCAATTTGACGTCGCCAGGCAGCGCTAAGAACACGATTCTAGTCGGGGCAAGCGAAAGTCTTCGAGTCGGCGTTGATGGGTGCGGTATCGACTCAACCGGCGCTGATGACATCAACTCAATAATAAATTTCTCATCCGGCGGGCCCACCGCGGATGGGCGCAAGAAACCCGATATCTGCGCTCCCGGAACCCACATCCAGGGGGCCAGGTCTCAATCGCGAAGCTTCAACGCTCAGGGGATCTGCGGCCCGGGAAGCTATCCCGGCGGGCAACTCCTGTATACGTGGTCTTCTGGAACCAGCCACGCAGCTCCAGCAGTAGCCGGCGGAGCAGCCATCCTTCGGCAGTTGTTCCAGCAAACGGCGGGTCGCGCGCCCAGTCCGGCGTTGATCAAGGCTTATCTTACAAACTCCTCGTCTTACATGACCGGGGTTTTGGCAGCGGATACTTTACCGGGAGCCAATCAAGGGTGGGGGCTAATGAGTCTCGGTCGCGCGCTGGATGGTCTTCCCAGGCTCACGGTTGATCAGAATCAGATGGTCTCAAACACCGGTCAGGTAGTTACCATACAGGGCAAAATTGCCGATCCCACAAAACCATTCCGGGTCACGCTGGCGTGGACCGATGCGCCGGGAAGCGCGGCGGTCAATCCAGTAGTCAACGATCTGGATTTGCAAGTCGACTTCGGCGGACAGACCTATCTAGGCAATCACTTCTCCGGCGCGGTCTCGACTTCGGGGGGCACTCCTGACCGCCTAAACAATCTCGAGTCAGTTTGGGCGCCTGCAGGAGCTTCGGGAGATTTCACTGTTCGAATAGTCGGCGCCAACATTGCTGGCGACGGCGTACCCGGCAACAGCGATCTTACCGATCAGGATTTCGCGCTCGTAGTTTACAACGTTCAAGGGCAAGGCACGGGACCGGTTGATTCGCCGCCTTCAGTAAGCTTGACATCACCAACTGGAGGCGAGCACTTCACCGTCGGCACCACCATTAAAATTCAATGGACCGCTTCCGACGATAAGGGAATAACCAGTCAAAAAGTTGAGTTTTCTCCTGACGGCACGTCGTACAGCCCAATCGCTTCGCTCGACGGGAAAGCCCGAAGCTTCGACTGGAAAGTACCAGGATGGCCGACGACGACGGCAAGAATTCGAGTGACAGTTCTTGACGGCGTCAACTTGCCTGTCTCATCGGTGGGGGCATCTCCTTTCGAAATCGTTAACGGTCCGCCCGACACGACTCCGCCGGCAGTTACGTTGCTATCGCACAACGCCTCTAATCCCGTGGGAGCGGGCGGGGCGAGCATGATCAAGTGGAGAGAAACGGACAACGTCGGCGTTCTTCGACGGGTGCTCGAGATCTCGCTGGACAACGGTAACACCTATCAGGAAATCACCTCGAGTACCGCACCCAACAACGGGGACTCGCAGAATTATGAGTGGCCGGTTCCCGCCGATATGTCGGCCGGTCGTGCGAGAGTGCGCATCACGGTTTATGACGGCGCGGGCAACTCAGCCACGGCAGCCTCGAACCAGAACTTCCAAATATGGCCAATGCCGATAATCAACGGAGCAACATTCACCGAAGCCACCGATACAGACCGGGCTTCCGTCGAACTTGCCGGCAGAAACTTCAGGCCGGGCGAAAGCGAGATACTGGTCGACGGCACCGCGTTGAAGAAGCTCCGATATGAGAGCAAGCATCTAGTCAGCGACGGCATGTACAAACGGGTCACCAGCGTCGACAAAAAAGTGTCGAAGCGCTTTCCTGATCGAACGTGGGTGACTATTGAGATTCGTGTGGCGAGCACTGGACAAGTGTCGCCGGCGTTCACATTCAAGCGCAAAATACCGCGTCCGTAGGCATGCTACAGTTCGATACGGTTAGACAACGCTTTGTGCATGGTAACTTCATCGGCGTACTCGAGGTCTGAACCCACGGGTACGCCCATTGCAATCCGCGTGATTCTCATTCCTAACGGCTTCAGCAACTTGGTTAGGTAGTTCGCCGTTGCTTCGCCTTCTGTGTTTGGGTTGGTGGCGAGAATGATCTCGTCTACCTCTTCCACCCGAAGCCGCTCGAACAGGTTCTTGATCTTCAGTTGATCCGGCCCGATTCCGCGGATCGGCGACAGCGCTCCGTGCAGCACGTGATAGAGGCCGCGGTATTCGCGGGTCTTCTCCACCGTGACAAGATTGAAGGGTTCCTCGACGATCAGGATCATACGGCGGTCGCGTTGCGGGCTCGTACAATATCGGCAAGGATCAACATCAGTGATGTTGTTGCAGGTTGAGCAGAAGACTATCTTGTCTTTGACATCCTGGATTGCCTCAATCAATGAGTCGGTCTCTTGTCGATCGGCGCGCAGAATGTGAAATGCCATGCGCTGCGCCGACTTCGCGCCCACGCCGGGCATTTTCTGGAGTTCATCGATTAGCTTTGTTACGGGTTCTGCGTAGTCAAGCATCGAAAGCCCTGTGCGGGTGCCGGTGTTGGGGGCGCCCGGCCGGTCCTGCGAGGCTCCCCAGCCGGGAATGTGGGGCGGCCACGCGTGGGCGCTCCTGTGGATTAGTCGGGTTGGCGCTCAAAGCAGACCATCGGGAAGTCCCATGTCCCCGAACTTTGATCCCAGCTTACCCCTCATCGCTTCATCGACTTTGCGCGACGCTTCGTTGACAGCGGCCAGAATCAAATCCTGAAGCATCTCGACGTCTCCGCTCTTCACCGCTTCGGGATCAATCTTGAGCTCGGTCAGTTCCTTCGCTCCGTTCATCGCAACGGTGACGACTCCACCGCCGGCGCTGGCGTCCACCCGTACACGCTGCATCTCGCGCTGCATGTCTTCCTGCATCTGCTGCGCTTGCTTCATCATCTCCTGCAAATCTAAGCCGCCTGGAAACTTCATGACATACCTTCGCTTTCCGCCCAATTGAATGGACTATCTGACCTATCTGTCCGGTTTAATCACTTCGATCACTTCGCCATGAAACGCGTCCAGAAGTGCTCGAAGTTTGGGGTCGTCTTCGGCCGCGCCCTTCGCTTTTACTTTTGGCTGAGGTAATCGCTCTGTAGTGCCCTGACCAACTGGGGTTTCACCTTTTTCATCCCCGCTAATCGAAGCCTTAAGCGTCAGCCTGCGACCAACCACCTGTTCGCAAGCGTCTTCTATCGAAATGCGCCTGTTGCGGTCCTCGATCTCAGCTTTGCACGCGGCGTTCTCAAGCGAGTATTCAACGAAAAGGTGATCGCCATCGATGGAAACTGTCCCTTTGTCCAAAGCCGCCGCAACCCGCATCTTTCCCTTCATCTCCAGTGCGTCCTTTATCCTGTCTATCGGGGTTCTTTCTGCCATGGTTGTGTCCCGAGAAGCTCCCCTTGGCGCAGGCTTTGGCGTTGCTTCGTACATGTCGTCAATCGGAGGCGGTTCGTACGGGGGTTCGCTGTCGACCTTGTCCTTTCCCGGCTTCCCAGTCGTTGGCGCCGCAGACTTCGGAGAGCGGTCGACTTCCGGTGTTGCGGTTATGTTTTGGCGTTGTCCCGATGAGGTCACAGGGTTTGGTTCGCTGGCACCAGAGCGAACCGGCGGCGCCACACCGCGCGTTGTCGATGAGCGCGGCGACTGATACTCAGATCGCGACGCCTTTTGGGTAAGCGCTCCGCGCGTTGATGACGCAGACGGCTCGAACCCCGTTCGGCCCAATCTGGTTTCAATTGCTTCAATGCGCTGGAGTGCTTCTTCAAGCAGGAACAGCCTTCGCGCCTGTGCTAGCTTTACGAGTCCGATCTCCAGTTGAAATCGCGGCTGCGATGAGTTTTTGATGTCCTGCTCGGTCTTGGTCAAGATCGAAAAAAAGCGGAGCAGGTCCTGCTCCGAGAACTGATCACCCAGTCGTTTGAGGTTGCCGGCTTCGCTTTCGGGCAGCTGTACAAGCTCCGAGTCGAACCCCGCGATTTTGACGACCAGCAGCGCTCGAATATGGACCATCATCTCACGGCAAAAATTGCGTAGGTCGTTGCCTCGCGCCACGACTTCGTCGAGTATGCGTAGAAGCGCGCCGGACTCCTGATCGGCGATCGCCTGAAGTGTTTTGTTGAGCGTTTCGGTATCGACAAGCCCCAGCGCCGCTGTCACGTCTTCATCGCTAATCGTCTCGCCGACCGCGAAGCTGATCACTTGATCGAGAGCGGATTCGGCATCGCGCATCGATCCCTCGCCTGCGCGAGCAATTGCCAGCAGCGCCGCGTCGCCGATGCTTACGCCTTCCTTCTCCGCTATCGAACGGAGCTGCGCGACGATCTGCTTGAGCGTGATTGTGCGAAACTCGAACACCTGGCAGCGGGAAAGAATCGTCTCAGGAACTTTTTCAAGGTTTGTAGTGGCCAGGATGAAGACCACGCGCGGCGGCGGTTCTTCTACAGTCTTTAACAAGGCGTTGAATGCCTGCGCCGAGAGCATGTGGACTTCATCGATAATGAATATCTTGTGGCGATCGCGCGCTGGAGCGATTGAAATCGAATTGATGATCACGTCGCGCACGTTATCGACGCCGGTATTCGAGGCCGCGTCGATCTCCAACACATCCATCGACCTCGAAGCCACGATGTCCTCACACGAATGACAGCTACCACACGGCTCGGCGGTCACGCCCTTGGCGCAGTTGAGCGCCTTTGCAAAAATGCGCGCGGTTGTTGTTTTCCCGACGCCTCGAGCGCCGGTGAAGATATAGGCGTGATGCACGCGATCATTCTTCAGCGCATTGCTGAGAGTCCGCGTGATCGCGTCCTGGCCAATGACTTGATCGAAGGTCTGGGGTCTGAACTTTCGGGCTAGTACGTGTGAGTCAGCCATTATTTGAGCTTCATGCAACCGGAGTGTGGTCTATTGGTCCTTACAACCTCTTAGTGCCATCAGCGACTCGTAGATAGTGATCAGATCGGCGTGAATCTTCGCTTGACTCACCTCGTCCCAAATTGCGGTGGACGCTCGAACGACGCCGGAGGCGGTTCGCTGCTGCAAATACATCGCGGTTACATAGCAATCACCGCACATACCAGATCTTTCGGTAGAGGAAGGAGGAGCATCCGCGGCGAGCACAACCTTGCCAAGTGTAGCCAGGGTTTCATCGTTGAGCTTTCGGCTGCATCCACCGTCTGCGCCATTCCAATACAACCTGCCGTCGGACGCCAGGGTTAAGTCTCCCCTTCCCTTCCCGGTCAACCCTCCGCGCGAAACTATCTGAACCGCCCAGGCATTATCCCCGTCGGGAAGAGCGATGGACTGCACCGTAACAACCGATGGTAAGTTTAGAACTGTGGGATACTTGTCGTCCTTCTTCTCTTGCTGAACCCGGGAACCCTGCGACTGTTGGTTGGAGTTCTTTCCAGTATGGGGAAGTATCGTCACAAGCGAGATGGCCAAGGACATTACTATCATCGACATGGCTTGTCTCCTATCGAACCATATTGCTGGTCAGGCTCCGGAGAGGCCGCGGCACATCCGAGGACCGCTACCGTTGCTCCGTTCCCGGCCTGGCGGGGTTTGCAGCCTCGCGATTGCACGGCGTCCGGAGCCTGATAAGAATTGCGGATTGCGGACTGCGGATTGTGGATTGAAGAATACCGGAATCCGCAATCCACAATCCGAAATCCGCAATCGATTGGCGGAGAGGGTGGGATTCGAACCCACGGTACAGTTTCCCGTACACAGCATTTCCAGTGCTGCCAGTTCAGCCACTCCTGCACCTCTCCTAGAGAATTGCGGATTGCGGAACTCGGATTGCGGATTGAGGAGATTCAGAATCCGCAATCCACAATCCAAAATCCGCAATCTATTGGCGGAGAGGGTGGGATTCGAACCCACGGTACCCTTACGGGTACAACGGTTTTCGAGACCGCCCGATTCAACCACTCTCGCACCTCTCCGCATGTTGTCGTGTATTACGTCTATCGCGAAAAAACGATTGTAGCACCCGCCTACATTCGTCCTCAAGGATGCCGCCTTCCACGCTCACCTGATGATTAAGAAAGTCGGTTGTACAAATCCCGAAATGCGTCTCCACCGCGCCAGCCTTGGGGTCCTTTGCCCCGTACACCAACCTGTCAACCCTGGCATGCACAAGCGCGCCCGCGCACATCGCACAAGGTTCTATGGTCGAGTACAACGTGGCCCCGCTAAGACGGTAGTTGCCTGCTGTCCGAGCGGCTTCCCTGATCGCGACGATCTCCGCGTGAGCCGTCGGATCGCTTTTGCCGATGACCGCGTTCCGACCCCGAGCGATCACGATGCCGTCGCGCGTTACGACTGCTCCGACCGGGACTTCGCCGTCATCGCGGGCGGCCTCAGCTTCGGCTAGTGCTTCCCGCATGAACTCTTCGTCGCTGGTTGCCATGTCGACTTTCTATCACATGAGACAAATGCGGATGTTACTGACCGGTTGTGACCGGTGTCAAGAAACTGAGGCGGTTACCGGATTGCATCGCCGACTCTCACAGTGCAGAATCAACCTCTCTATGGTCCTCAGAACTAACAACGGTCCGCTTTACTACGAAGTCACCGGTGATGGGCCACCTATTGTCTTCGTCAGCGGTTGGGCAATGTCGTGCGAATGCTGGCGACCCATTGTAGCTACGTTAAAGCGAAGGCATCGCTGTTTGATTTATGACGCGCGAGGCTTCGGTCGGTCTCAGCCTTTTTCGGTCAACGCTCGCTTTACGATTGAAGACCACGGTGAGGATCTGCACTCGCTGCTCGAAGCGGCAGAATTCTACGACGCCGCGATTGTGGGACATGAGATGGGATCGCTTATTGCTGCCGTCGATGCTGATCGTCACCCGCAGGACAAAAGTTCCCTTATCGTCGTCAGTCCGCGAAGAGGCTTGTCGCAGGATGAAGTGAGGAATCTGGCGCTGTTCACTCCTGCTTCGCTTGCGCTGCGTGAGCTTGCTGCCTACCCTCTGCTGCGCAATCTGGTTGCCAGACGATTTCGGCGAGCGCCTCAACCTTATCGCGACCGGCTGTTTAATGATTTCGCAGAGCTCAGCCCTCGCGCCGCATACGAGACAGCGCTATCAGCGTCAAGCGGCGATGCCGTGGCAATCCTTGACGAGCTCATCGAGCGGTCCGTGTCTCCTATCCTTTTTGTTTGCGGAGAGAAGGACAAGAAGGGTGCCGCGGAAGCGCGCAGACTCTTCTCGTTAGCGGGTGCAGGAAAGCTGGCGACGATGAGCGACTGTGGATTTCTGCCGATGTTAGAATACCGAAGGCAGTTCGTAAAACTGGTTGAAGATTTCACGGCCGCCAATCAAACGTCTTCTCATCGTGGAGCGATTCTTAGAACTTGAACAATTACGCATGGAAGCCCCGACAATAACCGAACAATCTGTAACCGAGGTCCACTCCGCGGCAGAGGCGCCATCGAAAAAGCTCGCGCTCTTTGGCCTGATCGGTCTGTTTGCTGTGTTTATGGTGAGCCTGCTGTTCACGCTTCCGGAAGGGCAATATTTCACCATCTGCGGTTTCAAGAACTTGACCGGCTTGCCCTGTCCTGGTTGTGGGCTGACGCACTCGTTTTGCGCGCTCGGCAAAGGCGAGATTACTGCCGCGTTCTCGTTCAACCTGCTGGGCCCGCCGCTGTTTTTCGCTCTTGTCTTGCTTTGGATCAGGTCCGGGTGTGTTCTGTTGAACAAAGACAAAATCGTTTACCGGTTGGATCGTTTCGCGGGCCGCCTCAGTGTGGTCAAAGCGTTCGCAATTGCATTCGTAGTTTACGGAATCGCACGAATCGTATACCTGCTTGCATTTGACCCGGCTGGATTTCGTAATAGCCCGTTTTCCCAGTTCTTAATGCGCTTAATAACGTAAGCTGCCTTCTGCCACCTGCATTCCTCAAAGTAACCCCATCCGCGCCAGTACTGCGCGGGGCCACAGCTCGAGCATCATCCCAAACGGATCGCGAAGGATCATGCGGTCGGCAGTTTGATCGATCACCTCAATCTTGTATTCGATCAGCCGCCGTCTTAGCGCTGCCAGGTCCCGGTCATCAATTGTAAATGCCAGATGGTCGAGTTCGCGCTGATTGTGCTCCTGCTCACGCTTCAGGAACCCGATGCGGAATGCATCGCCGATTTTCAAGTAAGTTCCATCGATCTGAAACCCAAGTGATTCTGCTTCGGTTATCGTGCCGCTCGCAGGGACACCGGCGCGTCGCTCGCTGTCTCTCCGCATGTAAACCCGGGCGCCGAATACGATCGTATAGAACCGCTCGGCTAGTTCGAGATCGTCACACGGAACTTCGAGGTGATGAAACGCGCTGTTTTGGATCATTGATTCGGTTGGTTTGTGGTTTCAGGTTTCGGGTTTCTGGTTTTTGGTTTCTGGTTTGTGGTTTCTGGTTTCTGGTTTC